>Ga0163144_10004143_pt1 | contig 32833 bp, 21 predicted proteins | sample OliLak19BULKMAT1_FD_123175 | JGI IMG/M metagenome (GOLD analysis project Ga0163144, IMG submission 123175) | Freshwater microbial mat bacterial communities from Lake Vanda, McMurdo Dry Valleys, Antarctica - Oligotrophic Lake LV.19.BULKMAT1 | ecosystem: Environmental > Aquatic > Freshwater >... | reverse complement strand
GCCGATGGTACTGCAGTCAAATGTGGGAGAGTAGGTCAGTGCCAGATTTGATATACGAGTCTTCATACGAAAGTATGAAGACTCTTTTTTTTTAAACTTATACTAAAAAATTACCCAAGTATCGTTTATATTTTACAATATGAATGATATAGGTTTATTTTTATAAAAATTGTTGTAACTACTCAGGTTGGTAACTACTCAGGCACTCATTATTTTTGGTGTTCTGACAAATTTTGTGGGGGCAATCTCATTTGATTTATAAAAGCCCTCTCTTTCGGTCTGAAAACCATTCGATATAGTCAAATATAGGCATGTCCACTAAATGTGTCAGAGTACCTGTTATGTTAAATAATTATGTCAATAATAGCCTGAAACACTATATTTTCTATGTCCTTACACGATTCAACACAAAATTTGTCAGAGTATTATTTTTTTTTCTGCAAATATTTGCATAACGTCTGATTTTTGCTTTAATTTGGAGCAGGAAATTTTAACAACTTAACGCTCATGGCAGAAGAAAACCGCGAACGCGATCTCGTACTCGCTCCCAATGAATACGCCTTTATTTCTGACCAAACTAAAGGTAATATCAATGTGTATGTAGGCCCTTACAAAACAAGTCTTGCTAATACAGACAAGCCTGTAGTATTCAACAGTTCCACCAAACGTTTTGACCGCGTTTCGCTTGATGAGTCTATTGGTACTTTTATTACTGCGCCTGAAGGCTGGTATGTAGTGATGAAAAACCCCGCCAAAGACGGGCATCAACCCAAAATAGGCACGAGCAACAATTTGGCTGAATTGAATATAGGACGCAAAGTGAATATTCCTGGTCCTATAAATTTCGCCTTGTGGTCTGGACAAATGGCGAAAGTATTGCGTGGGCATCATCTACGTTCTAACCAGTATCTTTTAGTACGTGTTTATGATGAAGACGAAACTAAAAAGAACTGGACTAAAGCCGTTATCAAATCCAAAGCCATCACTGAAGGCGAGGAAACGCCAGTAGAAATCACTGAAGAAGCACCTGACTTGATGATGGGCAGTACGCTCGTTATCACAGGCGCGAACGTGTCGTTTTATATTCCGCCCACAGGCGTAGAAGTCGTACAAGACTCGAATGGCGAATATGTACGCGAAGCGGTAACACTCGAAAGGTTGGAATATTGTATTTTATTGGACGAAGATGGCAACAAACGCTACATACAAGGCCCCGCTGTAGTATTCCCAAAACCTACAGAAGAATTTGTCTATAAAGGGGGCTTGCGCAAATTCAGAGCCATCGAATTAAATGAAATGAGTGGCTTGTATATCAAAGTCATAGCACCTTATACGGATAACAAAATCAGCTATCGAGAAGGTGATGAGCTTTTCATAACAGGCAAAGACCAAATGATTTATTATCCCCGCCCTGAGCATGCAGTTATCAAATACGGACAAAAAGAACGACATTACTCTATAGCTATACCAGCAGGCGAAGGGCGTTATTATTTGAATCGCAAAACAGGCAAGGTTTCTCTTCAGAAAGGACCCATCATGTTTTTGCCTGACCCACGCGAAGCCGTTTTGGTAAGGCGTGTATTGCACCCACGCCATGTAGCGTTGTGGTTTCCTGGCAATCAAGAAGCCCTTGCCTACAATGAACAACTACAGAAAATGCTGAAAAATGAAAGCCAAGATTTCATTTCTGATGCTGAGTTTTATGCTGATGATAAACCCGAAGTGGAAAGAGCTTCATCAAAAGGTGATACACGTAAGAAAGAAAAAGTATCGAAAGAGATGGTCAGCGATGAGTTTGACCGCGATAGCTCATTCACTCCTCCACGTACCATTACGCTTGACACAAAATTTGATGGGGCTGTTACTATCAATATTTGGACAGGCTATGCCGTTTTGGTAGTAAGCAAAACAGGCACGCGCAAAGTAGTCACAGGCCCGCAAACTTACCTGCTCGAATATGATGAAAACCTCGAAGCAGTAACACTCTCTACAGGTACGCCCAAAACTTCAGAAAAGACACTCAAAACTGTTTATTTGCGTGTATTATACAACAAAGTTTCTGACGTTGTAGCGGCAGAAACTGCCGATTATACCAAAGTGGCTATCCAACTTTCCTACCGCATGAATTTTGAAGGTAGCTCTGATATATGGTTCAATGTAGAAAATTATGTGGAATTCTTAACTGACCACTTGCGCTCTTTCATACGCAATGCCGTAAAACGATATTCTGTGAATGAGTTTTATAGCAATGGCATCGAGCTTTTGCGTGATGTTATCTTGGGCAAACCGGCAGAAGACGGCAAACGCCCAGGCAGGCTATTCCCTGAAAATGGCATGCGCATTTATGATGTAGAGATTTTGGATATTCGTTTGAGCGATGTAGCCATTGAAAACCTACTGATTGCTTCGCAACAAGACATCGTAAAACAAGCTCTCCGCATCTCGGCTGAAAAACGCAAATTGGAGTTCACGCAGGAAAGTGAGCAAGTCATACAGCAAATATCGCTTGCCCAATCTGCCACACGCCAAAAAGGTTATGAGCTACAACAGCAGGAAGTAATGAAAGAACTTATGCTCCAAATAGCCAAGATAGACGCTGAAGTGCAGTCAAAAGAACGCCGCCTACAAGCACAAATGGCGGAACAAGACGGACTGGGCAAAATAAATGACGCTGAACTCAGCCGTAAGAAAACGAGTGAGGAACTTGATATTGCCCTTGAGCAAAAACGCATTGAGCAAAACTTACTCGAAGTAAAAGCAGAAGTAGATGCAGTAGTCGCAAAAGCCCAAGCCGTTTCGCCTGATTTAGTTGCCGCCTTACAAGCCTTTGCTGATAAAGCCCTTGCAGAACGTGTCGCGCAATCTATGTCGCCCCTTGCTATTTTGGGAGGCAAGAGCATCGCTGATGTGTTCTCCAACTTATTGAAAGGAACAGTATTGGGCAATGTTTTGCAAAATACAAACCTCCTTTCGCATGATGACGAGGCATAAAAAATAAACTCAAGCAACAGGCTTTTAGCTTGTTGCTTGAGTTTTATTACACCATATTACACCATTGTTGTTGTTCAGAAAAATTGAGTGTAACGTTCGTTATTCCTCAGCCACACGGCACTACCAAATTGAAGACTTACCAGCACTTTTCTAAACACGAACAACGGCACAACACCTGAAAAGGCGAAAAGGAAAATTTGCAAAAACCGTAGAATTCAACAACAGAAACTATTTTTGATAATGCTAAAAACACACTGTTTTTGCCGAAGCTATTCTTTGAGCTAAAATAAAATGATTTCGCAGGCAAGCTTCACCGAAGTTTTTTCACTTCGCCGAAGCTAAAATAAAATGATTTCGCAGGCAAGCTTCACCGAAGCTATAGACAGTGTTTGTACGTAAAACCTAAGTTAAAAGCCTTGAAAACCTAAGTTCAGAACTTAAATTTTATATTATTCAGGTTTGTTTTTACGTCTTTTAGCAGGAAAGCGCGTACTTAAGTCTTCATAGATTTGCTGACTTGCACCTATTTTTTGCTCAGATGCTCCTTTTACGGCATTGTAAAAAACAAGTGCTTCGCGCAAAGGCTCACTACCAGCCAACATACGGCTATCACTAAAAAATTGAACCAACTGTTCTAAAGGATTGGCTATCAAACGTAATGTTTCTACTGCATCAAAGTCAATTTTTATTTCCTTTACGTCCATATAACTTGGCACAAGTGCTTCGTTTTGAGTAGCGTGTTCGTAAGATTTTGTAACGAAGGCTACCATTTTGTTAATTTCTTGGCGACCTTCCGCATCTAACTGCATAAGGACAGGTATCAATTTGTCTTGCAATGTTTTGATGGCAGTTTGGATTTCTTTCCTATCTCCTTCTGATATCAGAAGGCAGATTTTGTTTTCTTTTTCTATAAAAAAGAGGGTCTAAGTAGCTATAAAGGCAGTTTTAGCAAAAAATATTTACTTTCCAAATTTTTGATTTGAAAAATATAAAAAAACAATAAAAATTTTATCTTTGCATATATTACAAAGTTATAAACCCAAATCCATAAACCCATGAAAAAATTATCTTTCCTGCTTTTACTCCTTGCCTGCCTGTCATTTGTAGGCAAGGCACAAAAAAAACAATCCCAAAACTTGCCTGCCACTGTTATAGATACTTCGCTGTATAGCAATATGCAATGGCGTAATATAGGACCGTTTCGCGGTGGCAGGTCTTGCGCCGTAACGGGTGTTTCGGGCAAGCCCAATTTATATTATTTTGGTGCAACAGGTGGTGGAATTTGGCGCACTACAGACGCAGGGGCAAGCTGGCAAAACATTTCCGATGGCTTTTTTGGAGGTTCTATTGGCGCAATAGCCGTAAGCGAAAGTGATAACAACATTATTTATGTAGGAGGCGGAGAAAAAACAGTTAGAGGCAATGTTTCGCATGGCGACGGTGTTTGGAAATCGGTGGACGCAGGCAAGACTTGGGTGCATATTGGGCTAAAAGATAGCCGACACATTGCTCGTATTCGTGTTCACCCTGCCAATCCTGATATAGTTTATGTTGCTGTATTAGGGCATTTATTTGGCTCAAATGAAGAACGTGGTGTTTATAAAACAGCAGATGGAGGCAAAAATTGGAAACGTGTTTTGTTTGCCAATAAAGACGCAGGAGCAGTAGATTTGACTTTTGAACCCCAAAATCCACGTGTACTTTATGCCAGCACTTGGCGTGTGAGGCGCACTCCCTACAGTTTTGATAGTGGAGGCGAGGGTTCAGCTCTTTGGAAAAGCACAGACGCAGGCGAGACGTGGACAGAACTCACCAAACAGGCAAAAGGCTTGCCTACAGGTACGCTTGGCATCATAGGTGTTACTGCCTCGCCTGCCAATCCCGAAAGAGTTTGGGCAATCATAGAAGCACAAGAAGGGGGCGTTTTCCGTTCAGATGATGCAGGCAAGACTTGGCAAAAACTAAGCAGTAATAGAAATTTGAGGCAACGCGCTTGGTATTATTCACGGATTTATGCGGATACCAAAAATGCAGATATTGCCTATATTTTGAATGTAAATTTTCATAAAAGCAAAGATGGAGGCAAGACTTATGAAGCCATAGACACACCTCATGGCGACCATCACGACCTTTGGATTTCAAGCGAAAACCCTCAATTTATGATAATAGGTGATGACGGAGGCGCGCAAGTTTCGCTCAATGGTGGCGAAAGTTGGTCGACTTATCACAATCAACCTACAGGGCAATTTTATCGCGTGGTTACAGATAATAACTTTCCTTACCGCATTTATGGCGGTCAGCAAGACAATAGTAGCATACGCATCAAAAGCCGTTCCGATAATTTTGGTATTACAGAACGCGATTGGGAAGAAACTGCAGGAGGCGAAAGTGCGTCTATTGCGCCCTTGCCTACCAATCCTGAAATAGTTTATGGCGGTTCGTATGGCGGCTATTTTACGCGCCTTAATCACGCCACAGGCGAGGAGCGTTCTGTTGATGTATATCCCAATAATCCGATGGGTTGGGGTGCAGAAGGAATGAAATACAGGTTTCAATGGAATTACCCAATGGCGTTCTCACCTCATGACGCAAATACGCTGTATGTAGGCTCAAATATCCTTTTTAAAACTACCAACGAAGGGCAAACATGGACTGCTATCAGTCCCGACCTTACGCGCAATGACACTACCAAAATGAAACCTACAGGCGGCACACTCACTAAAGACAATACAAGTGTAGAATATTACGGAACTATCTTTGCCTTTGCAGAATCGAACTTAGAAAAAGACATTATTTGGACAGGCTCTGATGATGGATTGGTTCAAGTTACAAAAAACGCAGGCAAGTCTTGGGAAAATGTAACACCCAAAGCTATGCCTGAATGGACTATGATAAACAGCGTTGAGCCTCACCCGTTCACAAAAGGCGGTTGTTATGTGGCAGGCACGCGCTACAAGTCAGATGATTTTCAGCCTTACCTGTACCGCACTTTGGATTATGGCAAGACATGGATAAAAATAACGAATGGTATTGCACAAGACCATTTTACACGGGTAATTCGTGCTGATAAAAGCAGGCAAGGGCTTCTCTATGCAGGTACAGAACGCGGTATGTATGTGTCGTTTGATGATGGCGCAAATTGGCAAACTTTGCAACTGAACTTGCCTACAGTGCCTATCACAGACCTTGCTATCAAAGATAATGACCTTATCGCAGCTACTCAAGGCAGAGCTTTTTGGGTTTTAGACAACCTTACTTACCTGCATCAACTCTCGCCAGACCTTAAAACCAAGCCTTTTCACCTCTTTGCGCCACGTCTTACCTACAACAACATGGCAGGCAGTCCGCCCAATGTGCAAGGGGTAGGTAAGAATCCAAATGCGGGTGTTACGGTGGAATTTGACTTGCCTAAAATAGACACAGCCAAAACCATAATGCTTGAATTTTTGGACAAGGAAGGTAAGATTATTCGCACCTTTGCAAGCAAGATAGACAAGAAAGAAAAGAAGAAAAAACCCAACTTAGGCGAGCTAAAACTCAAGCAAGGCATCAATACTTTTGTTTGGAATACACGCTATGAAGATGCTACGCGCTTTGATGGTATGATATTGTGGGTAAGCAGTGTAGCTGGACCAAGGGCTGTGCCTGATACCTATCAAGTGCGCCTCACGGTAGGCGAGGAAGCACCACAAATACAAAACTTCGAAATTCGTAAAGACTCGCGCATTAGCTCCTCGCAGGCTGACCTACAGGCGCAATTTGACTTCCTGTTGTCTATCCGCGACAAACTGACCGAAACACACAAGGCTATCATCAACATCAGGAAAGCAAAAGAGGACATCAATATTTTCCTCAAAAAGATAGAAGACGACGAAAGTTACAAAGCTATAGTAGATACAGCAAAAGCTATCACCAAACGTATGACTGCTATAGAAGAGGCTCTTTATCAAACCAAAAATCAAAGCCAACAAGACCCGCTTAACTTTCCTATTCGCCTAAACAACAAACTTAGTTCCTTAGCAAGTTCAGCAGGTAATGGCTTCTTCAAACCTACAGACTCTATGATTGAGGTTAAAAATGACCTTGCCTCCCGCATAGACGCTGAACTCAAGAAACTTGCCTACCTATTTGAGCAGGATATTCCGCGCTTCAACGCCCTCGTGCATGAAAAGGCTGTGCCTGTTATTCAGATTCTAAAAGATTGATTTTTGTAACTACTCAGGTACTCATTATTTTTTTAATAACTCATAATCAATTATTTGCAAATTAAAATTATTTTTAGCAAATATTTAACATTTTAGTTAATGTACTGAAAATAAGCTATTTATAAAAAAGAAATGATTTTAAAAATTGATTTTGAGGTTTTTTAATAAATATTTTTAAATTGTAATCAACTGAATATCAACACTTTGAATCACCTGAGTAGTTACATAAATATAAAGACGATTTGCCATCCGAACTTTTTGACGAACTTTGATAACGACATGTCTTATTTGTAAGTGTTTTTGCAAAAACAAGCCTGTATTTCAAATTGTAAAGATTTAGAAAGTCTTTTACTAATTAAAAATGTCGTTATTAAACTAACAAAATGACAAACGCACAACATTTCGCCATTTTCCGCCATTTTGGTATTTAGAAAAATTGGGTGTAACTTTGTTCTGTGGCTATACTTTGCTGCCCATCTTTCGACACCAACAACCACGCGCAAAAGCTGTCTGTTGGTGTCGAAAAGTGCTGTAGGGAAATATGTGTGAAATAAACAGCTTCTAATTTTTAGCAGGCAGGGCAACAACAATTACCACTATCTTTATTGTTGCGGTTGTTGCGAGCTTTCGCTATTTGCCCTGCGACATTGCGCGCACAAATATTGAAATTAGCCACGTTTTTATGCTTCGCGCTTGGTATAGTGTTGCCTCGAACAAGCTGAACAGTTTGGAAGCCTGCACTTTTGGCAGCATCTAATTCTTGCTCAATGTCCGAAAGGAACAATATTTCACGGGCAGGCAAGGCTATCTCCTTTTGAATGTTTTGATAAGCGGTTACCTCACGCTTATTGCCAACACTTGTATCAAAGTAATGCGAAAAAAGTGGAGTCAAATCGCCAAAATCAGAACTGCCAAACAATAATTTCTGTGCTTGAATAGAACCCGATGAGTAAATACCCAACGACAAGCCTGCCTTTTTCCAAGTAGCTAAAACAGGTGGCACATCTGTATAAAGATGCCCTTTGAGCGTTCCTGCCTTGTATCCTTCCTGCCAAACCAAACCTTGCAAAGATTTTAGTGCAGGGTGTTTGCGGTCTTCAAGCGTCCACGCCAATAGCTGTTCTACGGCTTCTGAAGCATTGATATTTCGATTTTCCTCTGCCAGCACAGTCGCTTGTGTGGCTTGCAAAGGCACTTTCAGAGCCTCCGAATCATTGTTTCGAGCTACAAAATCCTTGAAATTTGTAGAGAAATAAGGGAAAAGCACTTCGTAAACAAAATTAACAGAAGTGGTAGTGCCTTCTATGTCTGTGAGAATATAACGTACCATAATGATATATAAGTAAAGCTTTTAACGCCTAAGAGCCTTTAATTACTCTGTAATGCTTTTGTTGTAGCGGGCTTCTTGCAAAAGTCCTTTTTTCCTTTTATAATTTGGAGAAGGATATATAGAACGATTTTTAAATGCGCCATCTCTAATTTTTTAAACCTAATTTTTAAAGCTGTTTTATTTCATTTCAATATTTTTGAAAAGTTGATTATGTTGTTTTCTGAAAATACTTTGCATGATAAATTTAATCGGCAAAACCGATTTAAACTGAATATCCTCTTCAATGATGGTATAATCATTGTCTGTTTTTAAAACAAATTTCATTTCAATTTTAGTCAATTTGAATACGCTTGCACGAATAACAACAACTTTGTCTATAGTGTTTTTTTCAATTGTAACAGGATAGGTAAATGAGAAAGGAATGAAACCAAATTTCAGAGTTTCGTGGACTAAATAACTGTCAATGCCTGTTTTATCTATTTGATAAATGACAGGATGAACCGAAACAAATTTTTGCATATCGGTCAGATAGTCAAAAATAAATTCAGCTGTTTTTTTTAGTCTAAATGAGAGTTCCATTAACTTAGTTATTTTTTAAAAAATTATAAAAATCTAAAATTCACTGATAAAGATCATTACATCACTTTCAGAAAAATATTTCTTAGTTTCTGGTAAAAAAAAAGTGTTTTTCTCCTTAACTAATTTTACTATTTTTTCAATTATCATATTATCCAATGATATTGAGATGTTATTTTTGCTATCTGTATTGATGTCTATTTTCAAATTAAGATCAAAATCAGAAAATTTATTTTTATCGGGTTTAAAATAAATATTTTCAAAATTTACTTCATATAAAAACATCTTTTTATATATTTCATCAATTTTAATCAATGCGATATCTTCAATTTCTAAATATAGTTGTAAAGATTTTAAAATCAGAAGCGTTTTGTAGTCATTGCTCCGCTTACGAATATATTCACGAACCCAGTGTGCATTTAAGTCGGATCGTATGAATTTTAAAATAAATTTTGTATCGTAGCCATCAACATCTCTTTCAGATGCGAAGGGCTCTTTTTTCAGTGTATTTACAGCTGATTGGATAGAATTTATTAAATCATCTACTAAAATTGTTTCATCAATAATAGTAAAATCATAATCGGGATATTCTTCTTTTGCTTGCGCAGTCCAGTCTCTGAACATTTGAAAAGATACATTTTGTATCTTATCTTTTACTTCTTTTCTCATACGATTTTTTAAAATGTAAAAATATCTATTACAATACTCTGCAAAGATTATTTTGCTTTCATCAAAACAAATTGCCAAGCATTTATTTCATTTTGCATTCGATAGCGTTCTTAATACGTGAAAAGGGTGCATTTCAAAACCTTTTCTTAAGACCTGAAAATGGGAAGTTTAGTAAAAAGTGTGGTACTTATTTTGTCGCGAATAATGTCGGATTGTCTTGCTTTACAAAATAATGTATTCTGTTAGATTTCTTAAGAGTTTGTATATTTGGTAAAGAGTTTAATTTTTTTGCAAGTTCTTTGCCTGACATATTCAGTTGTACTTTTTCAAGTATTTGCTTGGGTGTAAGTGTTTGTTTTTCAAGCAAGGTGATTACTTTTTCTATGCCTTCTTTCTCTGAATTTTCATTCAATTTGGGTGCATTGTGTACAACTTCTATATTTTCTATTATATTGCCTTCAAAATCAATTGCTTTTGCTCCTTTTTCAATTAAAATGGGGTTGGCATTTTCCTCTCCTTCGTTGGGTTTACGAACTAAAATAACTCTTCCTTTTTTCAAACCATCTATTACACCAGCCCAAGTGCCGCCGCTTTCAGCCGATTGTGCTACGTAAATTTCGGTTGCTAAGGCATAAATAATCGGATTACGTGCCATTGCTAAGCCTGCATTCCAAACAGCTTTTGGGTGAAAAATGCTTACAACCAATACATCTCCGTTGGTAATTTCTTGGTAGTATTTTTTGATACCTGAGCCAAAAGTCATAATGCCTTGCGGAAGCACAATAATACTTTGCCCTTTGTACTTGATAGCACTATCTAACGCTTGTTTGTCAACACCTTTCGCAAAACCACTTACTACGACTTTGTATTGTTCGGAAACCTTTTTCGCAATATTATCTGTAAATTGTAATGAAATATCATCAGCTTCACGACTACCCACTATGGCTACGCTTTTTTCGTTCAAAATTTGTTTATTACCTTTTACGTATAAAACAGTTGGAGCTTTTATTTTTAGGTTGTTTTTTAGGGTTTTAGAATATTCAGGTGAATTGATAGACACAATTTCAAAACCTTGCGAAAGCAAATCTTCTGCTAAAAAAGCATTGTTGGGCAACTCGGATTTGGCATTTTGCAAATCTAAAATATCTGTATTGGACAATTCAAATTTATCTTTCCATTCGTCTTCAGCATGAAAAAATGTTTCTAAACTCATAAGGTTATCGTGAACAATCTTCACTACCAAACGGTTAATTTTCTCTGTTCCCCATTTTGGCAAATGCGCTAATGTAATCCAATAGGGTGCTTCGGTGTGTTGTTTCATACTTTATTTTGTTTGATAATGTCTATAATTTCCTGTCCATATTTTTTTATTAATATCTTCCCCAATCCTTTAATATCCAATAAATCGAGTATAGTTTCGGGCATCTTCTCTACGATATTGTTCAATGTAGCGTCAGGGAATATTGTGTAAGGTGGTAATTTAACTTGTGTCGCTTTTTCCAATCGCCATTTTTTAAGAATGCCTTTGATATTTTCTATATCTATTTTTGCAGGAATATAATTATCGTTTTCAGTTTGTAAATCGGCGTTGAGAGTGTTAGCAACGACGAAAGGCACTATTTTTGTTATCGCCAATTTTGTAGGAATATAGTTGTTATTTTCGGTTCGCAAATCAGCATTTATGGTCTTAGCAATAACTAAGGGCGCAATTTTTGTTGCCCCCAATTTAGATAGGTATTTTCCGATTTCTTTGATAGTTGCACCACTATCATAAATATCATCTATCAATAAAACGCTTTTTCCTGCAATTTCGTTTGGATTTTCAATAATAAAAGCATCTTTTAAATTATCTTTTTTCAGCAATCCTGTCTGAAATATTTTTTGAGATTGCGTTATTCTGTTCTTTTTCAATATATCCAAAAAGCTACAATTCAATGATTTAGCAGTTTTTTCAGCAAAATTCTTTACCAAATCTCCACTTTCGGTGGGAGGTACGTACAAAACTACGTCAAATTTTTCTTTCCCAAAATGCCTGTGAAAGGCTTTGAGAGTCAAAAGCAATAGCCAATCAGGAAAATCACCTCCATTTTCGTATTTACTTCTATGCAGAGATTGTCCTACATTAGAAATTCCATAGTAAGATGCTGCAACACCATTTACCAAATTGTTTGTTTTATCCTCTACTTCTAAAACTGGAAAATAGGTTTCTCTAAAATCAGCTAAATTATCTTTCCATGCTTGCGTAACGACTACTTGTCTGTTTTGATTTCTACAATTATCGCAAACACCACAATTATTGGGTAAATTATCACCTAAAAAGTTGCACAAGAACTTCATTCGGCAAGTTGAGCTTGCCAAATAGTTAAGCATTTCGTCAAAATCTTTCAGCTTATCTTTTCTTAGTTCTTCAAAACTTTGCGTATCAAGTTCAGAAGCTCCGTACTTGTATTCGTATTTTTTACTTTTCCCATCAATAGCTTCAATAACAATGTTTTGTACTATCAAATCTGCCAAAATCACATTGATTTGAGTTTGTTTTAAGTTGGTAATTTTTCCAATGCCTTGCAAGCCTAATCTTTCAGACCTTACCGCCTCAATTACACGTTGGTATTTTTTGATTTCAGGTTTTCCGCTTTCTATAAAAGACAATGGCAATGTTTTGTCTTCGTTTGGGTTATAGAACAAAATAATATAAGATGGCTTGCCATCTCGCCCTGCTCTCCCTATTTCTTGGTAATAATGGATAGGCGAAACAGGGATTTGAGTATGTACCACAAAACGAATATCTGGCTTATCAATGCCCATTCCCAAAGCGTTTGTGCTAACCACACATTTGTATTGATTGTTCATTAGACCTCGCTCAATATCTTTTTTTGTTTCTGTATCTATGCCTGAGTTATAGTGTACTGCATTGATTTTCAGATACTCAAACCATTTTGCATAAATTTCTGTGCTTACTCTTGTCCCTGTATAAACGATGCCTGTGCCTTGTATTTTTTCTAAATTTTCTGCCAACCAAACCATTTTTTCATCTTCTGACTGGACATTTATAACAAATAAGCTCAGGTTTTCTCTCAAAAGATTTCCACGGATAGAACTAATGTTTTTACTAACTTGAATTTTGATGTCGTCTTCTACTCGTTTGGTCGCAGTGGCTGTAGTGGCTAAAACAGGGAAATTGAGGGGAAGTAAATTCACTAAGGTTACTATTTTTCGATAGGAAGGGATAAAATCATGTCCCCAAGTAGAAATGCAATGTGCTTCATCTACTACCACCATCGCAATTTTAAGTTGTTTATCTCGTACAGTTTCCAACCATTTTACGCTTTCCATTCGTGCAGGGTGGATATAAAGAATTTTTAATTTCCCATTAAGTGCTTCATTTATAGTATGATTATTTTCTTCTTCAGCATGTTGTGAAGATATAAAATTAGCTGAAATTCCCAATGCTTGCATTTTCTGCACTTGGTCGCGCATCAAGGCAATCAAAGGTGAAAAAACAATCGTTATGCCCTCAAACTGCGTGGCAGGAAACTGATAACACAATGACTTCCCAAAACCTGTTTTTTCAATCAAAAGCACACGTTGTCCTTGTAATATTTTATCTATTACTATCCACTGGTTATCGTGAAAATGATTGAAACCAAAAATAAAATTTAGTTTTTGTTCGGCTTGTTGTCTTGTCATTGTTTATTTGCTAAGTGTTACACAACCATATAATACATGCAACTCCCATATACGTTTAGGCAAAGATAGTTGCTTTCACTTAAAACACCAAATATTTTCAAAAATATTTTAAACTCTAAATTGGAAGATGTCTAAAAGCAATGTACCCAATAAAAACCCGCAAAATTTTCAAATCTTGCGGGTTTAAATGAGTAACACTGATTCTTGTGAGTCAGAAACTGAGATGGGCAATTTATTTTTTACTTGCCTATAAATTTTGCTTCGCGTTTTTCTAAAAAAGCCTTCATGCCTTCGTGAAAGTCGCTTGTGCTAGCTGTTTGCCCAAAGTGCGTAACTTCTTTCATATAGCCTGATTCAAAAGTGCTATACACTTCGTTTACTGATTTGATAACCATTGCTACAGCTACGGGACCCGAAGAGGCGATTTTTTTTAATATTTCTCTTGATTTACGGATAAGTTCTTCATGAGAAGTTACGATATGGTTTATCAATCCTAAGTCGTAGGCTTCGCGTGCAGAGAGCATATCGCCTGTCATGATAAGTTCCAACGTTTTTGCTTTACCGATGCTTTGCGTGAGGCGTTGTGTACCACCAAAGCCGGGTATAGTGCCTAAACGTACTTCGGGAAGTCCAAATTTAGCAGTTTCGACGGCTACGCGCATGTGGCAGGCAAGGGCAAGTTCACAGCCTCCACCAAGCGCGTACCCGTTTATAGCGGCTATAACAGGCTTCGGACAGTTTTCAATCATAGCATATACGTCTTGCCCATTTTGGGAATAACGCTTCGCGCCCAGCTCGTCCAGCTCGGCAAGTTCGGCAATATCAGCACCTGCGACAAACGCTTTCGTGCCTTCGCCTGTGATGATAAGGCTTTTTATATCGGTATTGGCTATAACTTCAAACATCACGCGGCGCAGCTCCTCCATTGTTTCGGTGTTCACAGCGTTGTGTTTTGAGGCACGCATAATCATTATAGTGCCTATGCCATCTTCTATAGAAAGGTGAAGGTTTTTATATTTGGTTCTTTCTTTTACCAACATGAGTTTTAAAGGTTTTACGGTATTTTTTTGCAAAGTTAGCAAAAAAAAACGAAAAACAAACGATTGAACGAGGCGTTTGGCTAAGTGCGCAAGGCATGTTTGATATATTCTTCTACAGTAAGCGACTCGCCATGCTTTTTGGCTACCGTTTCCAAATTTTTCTCTGCTAAAACTTTAGAAAGCCCCAATGCAAGCAATGCTTGTAGGGCTTCTGCTTTTGCCAAAGAGCCTGTATGTGCAGGGGCGATATTGCCCAATTCTGTATTTTCCTTTTTGATTTTATCCTTCAATTCCAAAATAAGGCGTTGGGCAGTTTTCAGTCCTATGCCTTTGATGCCTTGAATAACTTTGAGGTTTTCGGAAGCGATAGCCTCTTGTATTTCTTTGGCAGTCATAGAAGAAAGGATAATCATGGCGGTATTCGTACCGACTCCCGAAACGCTTACAAGGTCAAGAAAAAGTTTTTTTTCAGTTAAGTGTGTGAAACCAAATAAGGTGTGTGCGTCTTCGCGTACTTGCAGGTGTGTGTATAGTTTGGTCTTCTTGCCTACCTCGAGGGCAGAAAACGTAGGCAAGGATATACGTAAGTGATAACCGACTCCTTGCACGTCAAGGATAGCAAAAGTGGCTTCTTTTTGTATCAAAGTGCCTTCTATATAAGCAAACATAGTGTTTTGAGATAAGTATAAACGCAAATATACGCGCTTATTTTGGCTTTTACATGAATATAGCTTTATTTTGTAACGCAAAAAAAAAGCTTACTCCAATAGAATAAGCTTTTTCCAAAAATTCTTCAACCAGCTATGCATTGAGTTTTTTAATCTCAAGTAAACCAGCATCGAATAGTGTGCCAAATGCTAAAACAATTATTAAAATACTGTTTATCAAACACTTATAAAAAACACAACATCTTAAAATATCCCAATATGGGAATAAAAATCTCAAAAAGAGTAAATAATATGAAAAACCCACTCAATAACCTTTTAACGCAATTAACACCCCGCAGTTTATTCCAAATATTGGAATGTTATACCCAAGCATGGGCAAAAAGCCTCAGCACGCCACTTATTGGGCTAGGTTTGCACAACGGGCAGGAAGTTATGGGCGAGCTGATACATATCGACTTTCCTACCGAACGCCTCATCATAAGACAAGTAGGCGAGGCTACATCCTTGCATACTACTTTCCTTGACTTTAGGCACATTCAGCACTTTACGTTGTACGCATTGGAGCAAAACGAAGGATTTGTAGCACTGTTCAGCTTGTAAAAGGTGTAAATTTTTCGTATGTGTAAACCTACGGAAAACCAGACCGAACCACATTTTGCACCGCATGTCGCTTTGCGACGGAAAAATTACAGGAACATTTTTCTACAAAGCAATATACCATCGGAAATTGGTTTTGCGATTTTCCTGCCGTCGCGTATGTCGCCTACAAACGGCAGGCATTTTCACCTTCCTGATATCATAAAAACCAGTACTTCAAACAATAAACAAAAAAAACACTCTGTTTTTGGAGTTTTCAAAAAAACTACTTACATTTGAACTTATTATCGTCTATTTCACTATATCCTACAAATATGGGAGCATATTATCCTTGGACATTCGTAGTCCTACTGTTATCAATAGTATGGTGGTTTTATCGCAACAACCTGCATGTTTCAAAAGCCTTGCCTGCCCTCGCTTTTTGGGGAGCGTCTATCTTCTATGCGTTCACGTTGTTCGTCGTTGATTTCGGTGCGTATTACAAACTACTATTGATGATTCCGCGCGATCTTACCGCAGTTGTCATTGTAGGCATTTTGGCAAATAACCTAAAAAACTCACGTGGGTTTTTACTTTTGGCTGTGGGTGTAGGTACAGGAAGCTATTTGCTGTACTCGAACTTTGTGCCTGAAACCTATCAAAAATATGCCGCACCTAGAAGCATCACTAAAAACACCAACAATTTGTCACGTGAAGGTGAATTATTAGTGGACTTAAAAAATGTAGCTGATGCAAACAGCCTGCGTAAGTTATTGAAGGCATATAGCGTGGAACTCACACCTGCGTTTCCTGATGTAGCAAGCAAGGAATTAACAGAACTTGATGATTATTTTCTTGTTAATATTCCTGATGCGGCCTTAGGCTCTTTGGCTGCAATTGAGAAGATATTGCGCGAAAGCGGCTTGATTGATGGCTTAGAACGCAATGAAGTATTGCGACTTAGCCCACTCGAAACCGAACCGCATAAGGCAACAAGGGGCAAAGAGAAGCATGGCATCAATGACCCTGAAATTGATAAGGTATGGAGCTTTGAAAAACTGAACATAGCAGGCTATTTCCAATACATCAAAAAGAATAATATTACGCCTAAAAAACGTGCTAAAATCGCTATTCTTGATACAGGTGTTGATGGCGAACACGAAGATTTGAAAGATAATTACATCTCTACACGCAAAAATTATGACAAAGATAAGCAAAGCCACGGCACGCATTGTGCAGGCATTGCGGCATCTGTTACAAACAATGGTGTAGGCATTGCCTCACTTGCCTTGGACAATCAGTTCGTACAAGTTACCAGCATAAAAGTACTCACTGACGAAGGTTGGGGAACACAAGATGGCATCATCAAAGGCATTATCCTTGCAGCAGATAAAGGCGCAGACGTGATCTCTATGTCTTTGGGTGGGCCATCAACAGACGCATCACAACGCGCCTACAACGAGGCTATCCGTTATGCACAATCGAAGGGAGCTATAGTGGTTGTGGCAGCAGGCAATGAGGCTCAAAATGCCAAGAATGTTTCACCAGCCAACTGCGAAGGAGTGATTGTAGTTTCGGCTATCAATGCAAGATTAGAAAAGGCGTCTTTCTCCAATTTTGTTACAGACATGAAAATGGGCATAGCCGCTCCGGGCGAGGATATTCTTTCTACCATTCCCAAAAACGGCTATGCAAGTTATAGCGGAACCTCAATGGCTACACCTTTTGTGGCAGGGCTTTTGGGTGTTATGAAGTCGCTCAATCCAGCACTTACTACTGCTGAAGCGTTCAAAATACTAAACAGCACAGGCAATGACACTAAAAGCACCAACGAAACAGGGAAATTGGTAAACCCTTTAGGCATATTGAAAAAAATGAGGAGTAAATAAATTGTTTCTGTAAACTTCCCGTTGCACAACCTATAGTGAAAACAACGCACTTTGTATCGCTAAAAGTAAAAGGAATAAACCCACAAGATGATGGCATCTTGTGGGTTTTATGTTGTTTTGAATAAACGCTAACTTTTCTTCTTGGCAGGCGTTTTTTTGGTAGCGGTGGTAGTTGTTGTTTTCTTTACCGTTGTTGTTTTTTTGGTGGTTTTCGTAGTAGTGGTATCTTTAGCCAATTCCCTACAGCGTTCTAAGGTCAGTGCGTCTATATCTTCTCCTTGTGGTATTCTCACGTTTTTATCACCTGCTTTGATATATGCCCCATATTTACCATCGAGTACCATAATAGTAGCATCTTCAGGAAAGGTTTTAAGGGCATTAACGGCTTTTTCAGCAGTTTCTTTATCTTTGGTAGCCGCCGCAAGCTCTTTGCAACGGGCAAGTGTGAGCGAAGTTGGCTCCTCTCCTTTGGGAATTTTCACGTTGGCATCTCCTGCTTTGATATAGGGGCCATACCTACCATTTAGAACTTGTATCGTTGTATCTTCAGGAAAGGATTTGATAATACGAGCGGCATCTGTGGCGCGTTTCTTTACTATGATGTCTATACAACGGTCTTCTTCTATTGTATAAGGGTCGTCTGTTTTTTCCAAATTATAGAAAACTTTTTTATGCACCACATAAGGACCGAATCGCCCTATGGCGACTTTCATAGTTTCGTTTTCAAATATACCGGCTTCGCGTGGAAGTTTGAAAAGTTCGAGGGCTTCTGTGAGTGTGATGGTTTCCAGTCTTTGAGTTTTGAGGATACTTGCGCGGGGTGGTTTTGGTTTATCTTTGTTATCTTTGTCTTTGTTATCTTTGTCAAGTGCGTCGCCTATTTGAACAAAAACGCCGTACCTGCCCAAAATAACCAATACTTCTTCGCCTGTTTTGGGGTGTTTGCCCAATGAGCGTGTGGTATTACGGTCTGCAGTTTCGGCTGTTTCTTTTATTTTGGCGTGAAAAGGCGTGTAAAAGCCACGAATCATAGCTACCCATTCTTTTTTGCCTTCTGAGATAAGGTCAAACTCTGCCTCCATGCTGGCAGTGAATTTGTAATCGACGATATTCCCAAAGTGTTCGGTCAAAAAATCGACTACAAGCGAGGCAGTGTCAGTAGGAAAGAGTTTTGCTTTTTCTGTACCGACCATCTCTGACTTAGTTTGTTCGGTGATTTTGCCATCTTTTAGTACTATTTCGCGGTAAGCGCGGGCTTTTCCTTCGCGGTCGCCTTTTTCTACATAACCACGTTCTTGGATAGTAGAAATGGTAGGTGCGTAAGTAGAAGGTCGTCCAATGCCCATTTCTTCGAGGTCTTTCACCAAACTTGCTTCGGTATAGCGAGCATTGGGACGCGTAAACCGCTCTGTGGCAGTCATGATAGATAGGTCAAGGATTTGCCCGATATTGAGGGGCGGAAGCATACTTGCCTGCTCTTCGTCCTCTTCATTGTCATTGGATTCGAGATACACTTTCAAGAACCCATCAAACTTAATAACTTCGCCCCTTGCTACCAAGTCGGGCATTGTCGAAGCAGGTTTGGGCTTGACGGCGATAGTGGCTACTGTGCGTTCAAGCTCTGCGTCAGCCATTTGAGAAGCGATGGCGCGCTTCCAAATCAATTCATACAAACGTTGTTCGTCCTTGTCGCTCCCTGTTGTTTTGAGTGTGAAGTCAGTAGGGCGGATAGCTTCGTGTGCTTCTTGCGCCGATTCGTTCTTGGTTTTGTAACGGCGCAGCTGCACATATTTGGGTCCAAAATCGTTTGTGATGGCACTTTCTGCGGCGGCTATGGCATCTTCCGAAAGGTTCACAGAGTCAGTACGCATATATGAAATCTTGCCTGCCTCGTATAGATTTTGGGCAAGGCGCATAGTACGCGATACAGAAAAGCGCAACTTTCTACTCGCTTCTTGTTGTAAAGTAGAAGTAGTAAAGGGAGGCGCGGGCGATTTCTTAGCGGGTTTAGTTTCTAAGGCTTTTACACTGAATTCTGCCCCTATACATTTTTGGAGGAAAGCGAGTGCGTCACCTTTTTCGTCTATTTTTTGTGCAAGCTCGGCTACTAATTTTTTATTTTGAGGGAGCGCGAAGTTAGCCCCTATTTTGAAAGAAGGTATGGACACAAACTTTTCGATCTCGCGCTCGCGTTCTACAATCATGCGGACAGCGACAGACTGCACGCGCCCTGCCGAGAGTCCTGCTTTTACCTTTTTCCAAAGTAAAGGCGAAAGTTCGAAGCCCACCAGCCGATCCAATACGCGCCTTGCCTGCTGTGCGTTTACGAGGTCTATATTTATATTGCGCGGTTGTTGAATAGCCTTTTGGATAGCTGTTTTGGTTATTTCACGAAAGACGATTCGTTTAATATCCGTTTTACTCTTTTTCTTCAGGTCTAATGCCTCATATAAGTGCCAAGAAATAGCTTCCCCTTCGCGGTCATCATCAGTAGCCAGCCACACTGTTTCGGCTAGGGAGGCAAGTTGCTTTAGCTCGCGCACAACCCGTTCTTTGTCTGGTGTTACTTCATAATTGGGGTGGAAATCATTCGCAACATCAATGGCTGTATTGTTTTTGGGAAGGTCACGCACATGCCCATAGCTGGATTTAACAGTAAAATCTTTACCAAGGTAACCCTCAATTGTTTTTGCTTTGGCAGGAGATTCTACAATGACTAAATTTTTCGACATAGATTTTTAAAGAGTATATTTTTGCAGGCCTTTGTTATCAAAGCGCAAATATGAATTTTTTTTTTCTAATATTCTTGCATAACCTTGAAAAAGTATGAAAAATAGCCTGCATTTCGCGAAAAGCGAAAGGACTTTCGCAAAAAGTAAGCGTTTGTTGAATAATCACAACCTGTACAATTCGAATCTATTTCCCTCCCACCTGTCCAAAAAAGAGATTTGAATTTTGATAACCACATAAGTAGTTCCTAAGCCTTTTTGGTATCATTCATCTGGCACTTCCCAGCAACTTTTTTGAATTTTACATTCACAAAATATGGTACTCTGACAAATTTTGTGTTGAACCACATAGAAACATAGCCCGAAACACTGTGTGCCATATCTTTCTATGTGGTTTATACCTTGCGCCAGTAAAATTGTCGGAGCACCAATTTTCATTCTCAAGAAACATAACTGAAAATATCTTCTGACTATAAAACCTTCAAAAGTACATCAAAACCCTCGTTTTTCAGCTCAAATTTTAATAAATGCTTCTTTTGAAAAACACGCTGGGAAATGACGGTTTCTAAATCAATACTTGGAATATAGGCTAATTTTCGCGAAAATATACACAAATAAGAAATGTCGTTATCAAATTGCACCCATTACAACTTAGTGCGCGTGTCCTTCTTCGCCTCCTGTAGCATTTTTTAATTGTGCCAAAAGCAAGAACGCGCCTTTGGTTATGATTTGGTCGGTGTTGAGGCTTTTATCTATAAAAGTTACCTCTGTGAAGCCTGATTCTGTGATGCCTTTTTTTACTTCTATCCGTTCGTAATTCGACATGCCTTTAGTTTTGTTTTTGAATACAAATACGTAGTCCTTGCCTTCCTCTTGTATAAATGCTTCATCGGGCAAGGCGTGTACGCTGGTTTTATCCAATTCTACCAATGCCTTCAAAAAAGTATTGGGCGATAATGCCGCAACACTCCCTTCTATACGGCATTGCACGCGGATACTTCTGTCCTGCCTTACCTGCGGATTGATTAGATAGACTTTGGCTGCGTATTCTTTTTCGGGTTGATTTACTAAGGTAAAACGGACTTGTTGCCCGACTTTTATTTTAGGAATATCTTGTTCGAATACCATCAAATTGGCGGACATGTCGCTCGTGTCGCTTATCTCAAACAGCATGTCTTGTGGATTGACGAACTTGCCTACGTTTACCAAAACCGCCGTTACAACACCTGAAGCCGTTGCATAAACATTGTAACTGTTTACGATATTGCCTTTTTTCAAATAGTTGAGGTCTAAGTTTATCAATGAGAGGCGTGCTTCCAAGCCTTTTATTTTGGCTTGCAAAGCGTTGTATTCAGAAGTAGCTTGTTGAAATGTCTTTTGGGCATTTACATTTTCAGTGTTTAGTTGTTTCTGCCTTTCAAATTCTGCTTGTTGGAAAGTTAAACGGCTTTGCGCATCTAAATAATCTTGTTGCAAAAGGATAAAGTCTTGGTTTTCAATAACCGCCAAAAGTTGCCCTTGCCTTACGGTTGTGCCTTGCAAAAGGTGTATAGCTTTTACAAAACCACCCATTTTTGCACTGATGCTCACCATGTTTTGTGGCGGCACATCGAGTGTGCCGTTTACTTTTAACACACCGCTCAACACTTTTTCTGTTGTACTACCCATTTGAATGTCGTTGTTTTTGACTTGGTTTTGGGTAAGTTCTACCATAACACTTTTATTTTCGTGTGCATGTGTTACATGTTCGTCTTTTATGGCTGTTTTAGGACTGCTACAAGCCAACACAGTGGAGGCAAGGCAGTAACAAAGGTGTTTTATGTATGGATTCATGAGAGTGAATAGTAATCGGGTGAATGAGTGATTGAGCGATTGATTGGGTAAATCAGCGAATAATTGATTAAATAAAAACATATTGCTAAAAAGCAAAAGAATAACGGCAATAAACAAAAGAATAATGGCAATAAACAAAAGAATAATGGCAATAAACAAAAGAATATCGTCAAAAAACAAAAAATATTACGTTTTTATTAAATTATATATAACATAGACGAACTGCCTGCGGTACTTTTGTATAAACCATTATAACAGCATTGCTTACTTGCCTACCAAAAACTCTATTTGTATAATGGCTTGGTTGTAGTTTTGCAGGGTGATGATGTAGGCAAGTTGCGTAGTCAGTACGCGGCTAAGTGCTTGCGTGTATTCCAGATAGCCAATATCACCTCCACGGAAAGCCTTTTGTGCATTGCTTTGTATAAGTTTTGCGTTGGGCAAGATATGTGTTTCGTGGTAGGCAAGGCTGTATTGAAATTTCAAGTATTGTTGATAGGCTTGCGTTACTTCGCCTTGCAGGTTCTTTTGATAAAGTTCTGCTTGCGTTTGCGCTATTTGTTCGTTGATTTTCGCACTTGCTATACGGGCTTTTTGCGGTTTTGCAAAGATAGGAATAGCGACACCAGCTTGTACGCCTTGAAATCTATGCAAACTACCATAATTTACTTCTTGATTTTTCACTGTATATTTACCTATAAGCGATTGATTGAAATAGCCTACTGTAAAGTCAGGTTTTAAGCGCGTCTGCTCGACAAGCGTATTTTTTTGGCTCACCTCAATTTGTTGTTTTAAGTATTGATAAGTAGGATTTTGCATCAAGGCTGCGGTATCCAAAAACTGAAAATGCAAGGCAGTAAGCTCCTTATCTGCAATATCTATCAGGGTATTGGCGTTGAGCAATGTTTTCAACTGTATTTGGAACAACGCTATATCTGCATCATTTTGAAGGATTAAATTTTTCACTTCAAACCATTGATTTTCGGCGGTTGATTTTTCTAAAACAGTCCCTTCACCTGCTCTCAAACGTGCATCAGTCGCTTTTACAAACTGCGCCAACAGGCTATCTTGTTGCAACAACATTTTTTGTTGGGCATAGCTTGCCTGCAAACTGTAATAGGCTTGTTTTACACGAAAGGTCAAATCATTTTTACTGATTTGCAACTTCAATTCACTGCTTTTCGCTTGCGCATCATAGAAGTCTGCCGTCTTTTTGAAAGTGCTTGGCATTGGGAAAGTTTGCGAAATAGTAAAGTTATTGTCAAACTTTGGACTGTTGTATTGCCCTGCCATCCATTGAATGTTGGTTTTGGGAATTTCTTTGGCAGTCTTCTTCAGTGTATTTTGCAAATCTATTTCATACAGTCCTGTTTTGATAAGCAAGTTGTTTTGGGTTGCTTGTGCTATGGCGGCAGGCAAGGTCAAAACTTGTTGTGCCCTTGCCTGCGGAACACTAAAATTTAACAGACCGAGAGCCAACAATACGCTTACTACCAATTTATTGCTTTTTGCCACACCTTTTTCTAAAAACATATACAAACAAGGCAGTACAATAAGGGTAAGGAAAGTAGCCGATAAAAGACCGCCTATCACCACTGTAGCAAGCGGTTTTTGAACCTCAGCTCCCGCGCCATGCGAGAGTGCCATGGGCATAAAGCCTAAACTTGCCACTGCCGCCGTCATCAATACTGGACGCAAACGAGTGCCAGTGCCTTCGATGATGATTTCAGTTACAGTAAGGATGTGTGTTGCCTCGCCTTCTCCATGCGAAGTGTTTTTTTTGTTCCCGCCATGCTTCTTCAAGTAATTGAATTCTGCAATAAGCACGATGCCATTCAAAACGGCTACGCCAAACAAGGCTATAAAACCCACGCCTGCTGAAATACTAAAGGGCATTCCACGCAATACGAGGGCAAAAATGCCTCCAATAGCTGATAAAGGAATAGCTGTAAAAATCAATAAGCTTTGTGTCATAGAATTAAAGGTAAAATATAACAACACCAAAATCAACGCCAATGCCAATGGCACTGCAACCATAAGCCGCGCCCTTGCTTCCTGCAAGTTTTGAAACTGCCCGCCGTAACTTATATAGTAGCCTGCTCCAAATTTTACATTTTGTTTGATTTTACTTTCTATTTCTTGTACAATACTTTCTACATCACGCCCACGCACGTTGAACGCAACGGTGATTCTACGCTTGGCATCTTCTCTTCGTATTTCATTGTAGCCATTTTTGAGTTCAATGGAGGCAAGTTGCGTTATTGGGACTTGCTTGCCGTCATGTGTACTGACGAATAGGTTTTTAACATCTTCAATGCCTTGTCGCTTACCTACGTCCAAACGTACTACTAAATCATACCGCCTTTCCTGCTCAAAGACCAAGCCTGCCGAACTTCCTGCAAAGGCTGTATTGATAACTTGATTGGCTTCTTGCACCGAAAGCCCAAACTGTGCCAATTTACTTCTATCAAACTTTACTACAATCTGTGGCAGTCCGCCAATCTTTTCGACATAAATATCCTTCGCGCCTTCTACCTTGCCTACAATATTAAAAATTTTACCGCCATACTCGACCAGTTTATTCAAGTCTTCGCCAAATATTTTGATAGCCACGTCTTGTCTTACGCCTGTCATGAGTTCGTTGAAGCGCATTTGGATAGGTTGTTGGAAGCCAAACTCTACGCCTATGATATTTTGCTCTAAAAAATACTGCATTTTCTCAGCCAATTCGTCTTTTGTTTCCGCGCTTGTCCATTCAGCTCTGTCTTTGAGTATTACCATAAAATCACAGGCTTCGACAGGCATAGGGTCAGTAGGGATTTCTGAAGAGCCAATCTTGCCTACTACTGACTTTACTTCAGGAAACTTCTTCATCAGTATCTCGCCTGCTTTGGTAGCTATATCCACTGTTTGCGTAAGGCTCATGCCGGACATCAGCCTCACTTCTACCGCAAAATCGCCTTCGTCTAAGGAGGGAATAAACTCGCCTCCCAACGTACCAAACACCCACAAGCTCACTAAAAATATGGCTAAGGTCAGCATCACAACTACACCTTTGAACCTCAATGCTATAGCCAAGACAGGGGTGTATATTTTTTGGAAGAATGCTATGATACGGTCTGAAAAATTCTTTTTCTGGGTTAGTTTTTTGCTTAAACAAAGTGCGGACATCATCGGCACGTAGGTAAGGGACAAAATAAACGCACCTGCTATGGCAAACCCGACTGTTTGAGCCATAGGCGCGAACATCTTGCCTTCAATACCCGAAAGTGCCAAAATAGGCAGATACACAATAAGGATAATGATTTCGCCAAAGGCGGCAGAGCTGCGTATTTTAGAGGCAGATTGATAAACCTCCTCGTTCATTTCTTGTGCAGTAATGCGCTTATTTTGTAGGGTTGAAGCTCGCACCGCCAAATGATGCAACGTAGCCTCAACAATAATGACCGCCCCATCTACAATCAATCCAAAATCGATCGCGCCCAAGCTCATTAAGTTTCCTGAAACGCCAAAGATATACATCATCGTGATAGCAAAAAGCATAGCCAACGGAATGACTGAAGCAACTACTAAACTCGCCCTTAAATTACCTAAAAGCAACACCAACACAAAGACTACAATCAACGCACCTTCGGCTAAGTTTTGGGCTACAGTACCGATAGCACTGTTTACCAGCTTGGTACGGTCTAAAAAAGCCTCTATGACAACCCCTTCAGGCAAGGACTTTTGGATTTGCGCTATTTTATCTTTTACATTCGCAATCACTTTTGAAGAATTTTCGTTTTTGAGCATCATCACTATTGCGCCTACCGTTTCGCCTTCGGCATTATAGGTCATAGCACCATAGCGCACGGCGTGTCCGAGTTGTACTTTGGCAATATTTTGTATCAATACAGGGCTACCGTTGGGCGTATTCTTCACAACTATCTGCTCAATATCTTGGATAGTGTTGATGAGTCCTTCGCTTCGTATAAAGTAGGCGTTGGGTTTTCGGTCAATGTAGGCGCCGCCTGTGTTCTGATTATTGGTTTCCAAAGCGTGGAAAATTTCACCAACCGATACGTTCATAGCGCGCAACCTATCGGGGTCAATGGCTATTTCGTATTGCTTCACAAAGCCTCCAAAACTGCTTACATCGGCTACGCCCTTCGTGCCGAGCAACTGCCTTCGGACTATCCAGTCTTGGATGCTCCGCAACTCCATAGGCGGGTATTGTTTCTCGAAGCCCTTTTTGGCTCTCAATGTATATTGATAAATCTCGCCCAAGCCTGTCGTAAGTGGCATCAATTCAGGCGTACCTACACCTGTAGGTATTTGGTTTTGGACTTGTGTGAGGCGTTCAAAGACTTGTTGCCTCGCCCAATACACGTCTGTATTGTCTGTAAAAACAATGGTTACGACCGACAAGCCGAACCTTGAGATAGAGCGTATCTCGGTTAGGTTGGGAATGTTTGCCATCGTAAGTTCTACAGGAAAAGTTATCAATCGTTCTATATCAGGCGCGGAAAGCGAAGGGCTTGATGTGATAACTTGTACTTGGTTATTGGTGATGTCGGGTACGGCATCTATGGGCAAATTGCGCAAAGAGTTGATGCCTACAAGCACCAAAGCGAACGTAAAAAAGCCAATCACCAATTTATTATAAATGGAAAAGTGAATGATTTTGTCTAACATAAATAAATAGAAATAAAGCCCACAACACTCGGGAAAGCGTTGCTAGATAAAGGTTATATTACAAAAAATACTTCGTTAAACGAATTTGGGGGGCGAGAAAAGCGTGTTATCAGGTTGGAACTGATAAAGGTCTTGCCAAAAACCATTGAATGGTTCTGAAAAATGCACAACGGCAGGCAAGGGCAAATTATACGAAAAGTCAAAATGCACAAATAGAATACTTGTCAAACTGTGCGTATGTGCGTGCATAGGCAAGCTATCATGTACAGGGCAGTTTTGGTTTGCATCTTCTCCATAATGGAGTTGCAAATAATCCAGAAAAGACAATTCCGCATGTTCGGTTTGATGATGAAGCAACAAAAACGGCACTTTGCATGCCTCTTCTAAGTCAGTTTGTGGAAACAAACTACCAAGAAAAAGCCACGCTGCAAAGAAAAAAGCTATTTTCTGTTTCATAACAACACAAAGGTAACACAGTTCCATGAATTTTCCAAATAGCAACGCTTATTTATACATAGACTAAGGAAGCCTATAGTTAAACAAACGCTTTTTGTAAACAATGTATGCTTAGATTTGGCAAGCCGTATTTTACTTTTTTCGCAAATACTCGCTATCTTTGCACTTTATAGACTTTGTAAAAAGATGCTGAGAACTCACACTTGCGGCGAACTTCGCCCCACGCACATCAATCAAACCGTTACCCTCGCAGGCTGGGTACAAACCTCACGCGACAGAGGCGGCGCGCTTTGGATTGACCTCCGAGACCGCTATGGCATCACGCAGCTTGTAGCCGAAGAAAGCAAAACATCAGAAGACATTATAACCAAAATGCGCTCACTAGGGCGTGAATTCGTTATTCAGGTCGTAGGCAAGGTTGTAGGACGTTACGCAAAGAACCCTGACTTGCCTACAGGCGAGATAGAGATAGCTATAGAGGAATTAACCATTTTGAACGCTTCTAAAACACCACCTTTCAAAATACAAGATGAAACTGATGGAGGCGACGACCTTCGTATGGAATACCGTTATTTGGATTTGCGCCGCAATATAGTGCGCCAAAACCTCGAATTGCGCCATGCGGTGAGCCGTGCCACGCGTAGTTATTTAGATAGTTTAGGCTTCATTGATGTCGAAACACCAGTACTTATCAAATCCACGCCTGAAGGCGCGCGCGATTTTGTAGTACCCAGCCGTATGAACAAAGGCGAATTTTACGCTCTCCCACAATCGCCCCAAACATTCAAGCAAATACTGATGGTAGCAGGTTTTGACCGCTATTATCAAATCGTAAAATGTTTTCGTGACGAGGATTTACGCGCTGACCGCCAGCCCGAATTTACACAAATAGACTGTGAAATGTCTTTCGTTTCCCAAGAAGATATTTTGAATACATTCGAAGGATTGATACGCTATCTTTTCAAAGAAGTGAAAGATATAACCATTCCAACCCTTCCACACATGACTTATGCAGACGCTATGCGTATTTATGGCTCCGATAAGCCTGATACACGCTTCGATATGCAATTCGTAGAACTCAAAGGTGAAGAACGCGACCTCACTACAGGCAAGGAGTTCGCTGTATTTGATAGTGCGGAATTGGTTGTAGGAATATGCGCAAAAGGCTGTGGCGAATATACACGCAAGCAAATTGACGAGCTAACAGAATGGCTCAAACGCCCTCAAATTGGCGCAAAAGGTTTGATTTATGTGCGTTATAATGCAGACGGCACGCTCAAGTCTTCAGTAGATAAATTCTATAGCGAAGAGGATTTGAAAAAATGGGCAGCCGCCATGGGGGCAGAAAAAGGCGACTTGATGCTCATCTTGTCAGGGCAGGCAGGCAAGGCACGCAAGCAATTGAACGAACTCCGACTCGAAATGGGTACGCGCTTGGGTTTGCGCGACAAAAACAAGTTTTCTTGCCTATGGGTAGTAGATTTCCCGCTTTTGGAACACAGCGAAGAAGACAAACGTTGGTACGCCATGCACCACCCTTTTACTGCACCAAAACCTGAAGACGCACACTATATTGATACGCAAGAGTTCGGGAAAATTCGCGCCAATGCGTATGATATGGTCATCAATGGCGTAGAAGTAGGCGGCGGCTCCATCCGTATATTCCAACGGCCATTGCAAGAAACTATGTTGGGCGTGTTGGGCTTCTCACCAGAGGAGGCAAGGGCGCAATTCGGTTTCCTTATGGACGCATTCGAGTTCGGCACGCCTCCGCATGGCGGCATCGCCTTTGGGTTTGATAGGCTCTGCTCGCTTTTTGGCGGCGCAGATTCTATCCGCGACTTTATCGCATTCCCTAAAAATAACGCAGGCAGAGATATGATGATAAAATCGCCCTCTAGTATTGCTCAAGCACAACTTGATGAACTCGGTTTGAAAGTGCATTTAAAATAAAAAATAACGCTATAAGGGTTTTCGAAAACCCTTATAGCGTTGCATAAAAACTTACCAGACTTCAATTTCGCTTCTTTTCTTGCGTTTTGACTCTTTGCGTTGCCCTTTAGCGGATTTGGTGAGTCCTTTATCGCCTGTGCGGTATTTTTGTGTGTTCGTGTTGGTGCTTTGGCGTTGGCGCGAAAGGTTTTGGGCGGCTTTGGGTATGTTTCTTTTGTCCTTCTTATTTTTGGCTACTTTAGCAGGCGATTTGCCTTTTTTATTTTGCCAAATATTGCTTTCGTTCGAAGGCGATTCGTTGGATTTTCCTGCTTCTTTTTTGGCCTTTTTCTTGGCAAGTTCGGTGCGGTTTTTTTGCTCATCTTTGCGCATTTTCTCAACTTCTTTGAAAGAATATTGTGCATTGGCAGGAAGGATTCCAAAATAAATCCATAAAAAGCACAGCAAAATAATTTGTTTAGTTTTCATACTACAGGGCGTTTTTTAATTATAGCCGTACCAATAACGTTGCAAGGTACTTGCTAATTGCCTTTTAAATTCAAAAATCATAAAGACTGTCCTATTTTATGCTTCTATACCTTCTGTTTCTTCTGCCTTGCCTGCTGTAAAAAGACTCGCAACGATGGCTTGATATTGCAAAAACAAGAACTCGATACGCCCCAATTCTGTATCAAATTTTTCTTTTCTATAACGGACACTTCCCAGCAACTTTTTTGAATTTCACATTTACAAAACGTTTGGTACTCTGACAAATTTTGTGTTGAATCACAGAGGAACATAATGTTTCGAAATTACCCCACTAAAATTGTCAGCGCACCTTTTATACTTTGTCTAATAGTTGGTTGATTTGGGCATATTGGAGGAGCATAATCGTTTTTCCGTCTTTTATTTCGCCACTTTTTACCATCTCTAAAGCGGTATCAAAAGGAATTTCTAGTACTTCAATATCTTCTTGCTCATGCGCTAAGCCGCCGCCGTCATGGATTTTTTGGGCTTTTGAATAGGCGGCTACAAAGAAGTATAGAATTTCGGTAACGGAACCTGGGGACATGTAGGCTTCAAATATTTTTTCTACTTCGGTTATTTGGTAGCCTGTTTCCTCTTCAGTTTCTCTTTTGATACAATCTTCAGGCTTGTCCTTGTCCAATAAACCTGCACAGGCTTCAATCAGGAGTCCTGTTTCGTTGCCGTTCAAATAGGTTGGGATACGCAATTGTCTTGTCAAAATAACAGTTCTTTCAAGGCTGTTGTAGAGTAAAATGGTTGCGCCGTTGCCTCTGTCGTATGCTTCGCGTTCTTGCGTTTGCCATGTGCCGTTTTTTTTATGGAAGTCATATACCACTTTTCGGAGCGTGTACCAATTATTGGATAATACTTCAGTTTTCAGGTTTTTGATGCTTAGATTTCCCATATATCAGGCTTGTTTTGTAGCATTTTGGATAGCTACTTGTTGGGCTAAATTTTGGGCAACTTCGAGGAAGGCTTTGCGCGTGGCTTCGTCTGCGTGTAGAACGGCAGGCAAGCCGTTGTCGCCGCCTTCGCGGATACTTTGAACGAGCGGGATTTGCCCTAAGAATGGGATCACATTGTTTATAGCAAATTCCTTGCCTCCGTCTTTTCCAAATATATAGTATTTGCTATCAGGCAATTCGGCAGGTGTAAAGTACGCCATGTTTTCTATCAAGCCCAAAATAGGTACATTGATTTGTGGTTGGCGAAACATTGCCGCGCCCTTCAATACATCGGCCAGAGCTACTTTTTGAGGTGTTGTTACGAGTACGGCACCTGTAAGCGGAATCATAGGGTTTACGAGTGTAAGGTGTATGTCGCTTGTGCCTGGGGGCAAGTCCACCAAAAGATAATCCAATTCACCCCAAAGTGTGTCGGTTATAAATTGCATGAGTGCTTTAGAAGCCATAGGTCCGCGCCACACTATCGCGCTTTCTGCGGGCGCGAGGAAGCCCATCGAGATTATTTTGATGCCGCCTTTGTTTATCGGCACTATCATATTTTTGCCGTCGATTACTTCTATAAACGGTTTTTCGTCTTCTACGCCAAACATAACAGGCTGCGAAGGTCCTGAAATATCGGCGTCTAGTATCCCCACTGTTGCGCCGCTCATGTGCAGTGCCATGGCGAGGTTTGCGGTAACAGTGGACTTGCCTACCCCGCCTTTGCCTGACGCTATGGCTATAACGTTTTTGACATGGGGTAGGTTCGGCGTTTTGGTTTGAAAAATGGAGGATGTAACTTCTGCTGTCATGTGAATGGCTATATCACAATCCTTGCCTATGTGGGTGTGGATAGCGTCTTCACATTCTTGCCTGATGCGTTCTTTTAGTGGACAAGCAGGCGTAGTAAGTACGACTGTGAACGAAATGAGCTGGTCTTTTACCACCACATCACGTATCATATTGAGGGTTACAAGGTCTTTTTTGAGGTCTGGCTCTTGTACGGTACTGAGTGCCGCAAGGACTTGAGTAGCAGTTATAGACATTTTTGAATACGTGGTTTGATATTTCAGCTACAAAGTTACGCTATAATATTTGATTTATCTTTGTATATTCAGGCTTCGTAGGCAAGGAGCATTGTTTTGATGACTTCTATGCTCAACAACTTTGCGGTATCTGTAGCCTCTATAGCTTGATTGACACAAACATAGAGGGATTCTTCGCCAAATGTATTTTCTTTGTTTTCCAAAACGCCTTTCAACAAGTTGTAAACGCTGTAAAAAGTCTTGCACACTTCATTTGGCAATTCCCAATCATCATCTTGCAAAGCTACGATAGGTTCTTGAAAACTGCTGTAAAGCTGTAGCAAAGTATGCTTATCATTCGAAACAAGATAGCTTTCTACTGCTGTGATGGTATTGAGTAGCAAGTTTTTTTCAATCGTATGTTTTATACCTACTATCGAATCGCGGTAGGTAAGTTTTTTTTTCAAGGCGTATTTATCCCAAATAGGCAAAGCGAGTTTAGCAAACTGAATAGCCAATGCTATTTTCTTATCAGTTGGTAGGTTGTTTATCCAATCTTTCATTTTTTGTGTGAGAAAGTATTTGTGTCGCCTGCTTCATCTGTCCTGCTTTCAGCAGAGAGAATGGAGAGTTTGGCAGGCAAGGTGCTTAAAAATTGTACGTTTTGGTTATTATAGCTGTACAGAAGTGTAAAAATAAAGGTGCTCTGACAAATTTTGTGGAGATGCCTATACTTGACTATAGCGAATGGCTTTCAGACCGAAAAAGAGGGCTTTTATAAATCAAATGAGATTGCCACCACAAAATTTGTCATAGCACTGAAATATATTCGCAAATGTCCTAAAAATAGTTGTATTTAGCAAATTATGGGTTATAAAAAATATATGTAGAGTAGCAACTGTGTACTTACACTTTTTTTAAGAACCTGCGTAGTTACATAAGATTTTCTGGTACTCTGACAAATTTTGTGTTGAACCACATAGAAACATAGCCCGAAACACTGTGTGCCATATCTTTCTATGTGGTTTATACCTTGCTCCACTAAAATTGTCGGAGCACCGTTACCCCCTAAAAATCGATT
>Ga0163144_10004142_pt1 | contig 32835 bp, 16 predicted proteins | sample OliLak19BULKMAT1_FD_123175 | JGI IMG/M metagenome (GOLD analysis project Ga0163144, IMG submission 123175) | Freshwater microbial mat bacterial communities from Lake Vanda, McMurdo Dry Valleys, Antarctica - Oligotrophic Lake LV.19.BULKMAT1 | ecosystem: Environmental > Aquatic > Freshwater >... | reverse complement strand
GCGGCAGCGGCGGCAGCGGCGGCAGCGGGAGAAGGATCGGCGTCGGAGCAGCGACGGCGAGTTGTACCGATGAGCGCGGAGGCGGGCGAACACGATGGCCGCGTGCCGACGGCGCATCGGCGTCGTAGGCGATATCCTCGGTGTCGTCGGCGACATCGATCGGCTCCACGGTGTGCGAGTCACCAAAGCTGCCCATCTCCTCGCGCAAATCCGCCAACGGCACCACACGCACATCACCCTCGGCGGTGCGCAGTGTGACGCGGTCGTTGAAGATGTCGCAGGCGACGACTTTCTCCTCGCCAAGCGTCGTCTGCAGAATCTTTCCCTCCTTCGGGAAACGACGACGGCTCTGCACGTAGAACTCGTGCTCGTAACGCAGGCAGCACATCAACCGGCCGCACGCGCCGGAAATCTGCTGCGGATTGAGGGACAGCTTCTGATCCTTCGCCACGCCCAGATTCACCGGGCGCAGGTCGGGCAGCCAGGACGATGAACAGTATTCGCGACCACACCGTCCAACGCCCGAGAGTCGCTTGGCTTCATCGCGCACGCCGATCTGCTTGAGCTCGATGCGCGTGCGGAACATCGCGGCCAGGTCGCGGACGAGCGCGCGGAAATCGACCCGACGCTCCGCCGTGAAGTAGAACGTGAGCTTGCGACGATCCCACTGCCACTCGGCGTCGGTCAGCTTCATCACGAGCGCGTTCGCCTTCACACGTTCCATCGCGCGACGGCGCGCCGATTCGTTTTCGGCACCCAGCTCTCGTTCGAGGACGTTTTCTTCCGGTGTGGCCAGCCGCACCGCCTTGCGCGGGGGTGGGGCCGTGCCGCAACCGTGCGCGCAGCCGCGGCAGCGCACTTCGGCCAGCTCGCCGGTGGCATGCACACGCCCGAAATCCTCCCCGCGATCGGCCTCGACGATCACCCCGGCCTTGAGCGCCGGTGCCGTCTCCTCCTCCCACTGGAAGAACTCTTTGCGATTGCCCCGAAAGGCGACTTCGATGAGATGCGACACGCGTGCGCGCCTACTCGGTGAACTGGCCCATGCGCAGAAACTTTTCGCGGCGACGCCGCACGAGCTTGTCGGGCTTGAGATCGTGCAGATCTTCGAGGTTCTTGATCAGCGCGACGCGCAACGCCGCGGCCGACGCTTCGTGGTCGGAGTGCGCACCACCGATCGGCTCCGGCACGATCTCGTCGACCACCTTGAGTTCGATGAGATCCTTCGCCGTCAACCGCAGCGCAGACGCCGCCTTCTCACGAATCGCGGGCGTCTTGCTGTCCTTCCAGAGAATCGAGGCGCACCCTTCGACGGTGATCACCGAGTAGACCGCGTTCTCGAGCATCAGCACGCGATCCGCCACCCCCAGCGCGAGCGCTCCACCGGAACCGCCCTCGCCGATGACCGTCGCGACGATCGGCACCTGCAGCTGCGACATCTCGAGCAGGTTGCGGGCAATCGCTTCGCTCTGACCACGCTCCTCGGCGCCAAGGCCCGGCCAAGCGCCCGGCGTATCGATGAACGTCAGCACCGGCACCTGGAATTTCTCGGCGAGCTTCATGTGGCGAAGCGCCTTGCGATATCCCTCAGGATGCGGCATCCCGAAGTTGCGCTTGAGATTTTCCTTGGTGTCGCGGCCGCGCTGATGGCCGATCACCATCACCGTTTCGCCTTCCAGACGCGCCCAGCCGCCGATGATCGCACCGTCGTCGCGAAAGGCGCGATCACCGTGCAATTCAATGAAGTCGGTGAAGGCCAGCCGGATGTAGTCGGCGGTGAACGGGCGACGCGCGATTCGCGCCACCTGCACCCGCTGCAGCGGTGTCAGGCTCTGGTAGATCTCGACGCGCAACGCCGACAGCTTCTGTTCCAGCGGCGCGATTTCGGTCGCCATGTCGAGCGCGCGATCACCGGAGAGCTTTTTCAGCTCGTCGATCTGCTTCTCGAGCTCTGCGATCGGACGCTCGAACTCGAGAACGGGTGCGGAGGCCATGTCGATTCGGAAAGAGGAAACGCGGCCGCAGTCAGCCGTCGGCGCGCACGAGGCGCACACGATCGGCGCCAAGCAGCGCGCGAAGGTCGGTCAGGACGACAGGAGAGACGGCGACGGTCAACGTACGGGAGCGAAACCGCACCTGCGAGCCTGCACCGTCGTTCCAGCGCAGTTCGATGGGCGCCGAACCATGATGCGCGTCGATCGTGACCCGGATGTCGTCCATCACGGACGGCGGAAGGTCGAGCCCCCGCTCCAGATCGATCGCCACCCCGACTTCGCCGTTCGCACGCACCTCGGTGAAGCGCGTGACGGTCTCGACGATGAAGGTGGGGTTCTCGACGCTCTGGTCCTTCCTGGAGTATCCGCCTTTCAGCAACAGCGGAATGTCCGGTCGGACCCGTTCCTGAATCACCGCCCATGCCTCCTGAAACACCAGCACTTCAGCCGACCCGGAGAAGTCCTCGACCGTAAGCCGCGCGAACTCAGCCCCGGACCGCTTCGAAATCTGGCGTTTGATCGCGGTGACGACCACCCCGATGGTCACGGGCTCGGGAGTCCAGGTGCCCAGCTGCGCGATCGTGTGCGAGGCAAAGAGCTCGCATTCGGTGCGGAACGGGTCCAGCGGATGCCCGGAGATATAGAAGCCCAGCAGCTCCTTCTCGCGCTGCAACCGCTCGCTTTCGGACCAGGTTGGCGTCTGGGGCAGCGTCGGCGCGGAAGCCTCGCTGGACGCGCCCGCTGCATGGCTTGGGGAAGCTTCGCCGAACAATGATCCCTGTCCGATCGCCGCCTCGCCCTGGCGCAGCGACGCTTCGTTGATCGCGTGATCGAGCGCCGCCATGAGCTGCCCGCGATGTCCGCCGAGTCCGTCGCAGGCGCCGGTCGCGATGAGCGCTTCGAAGACGCGCTTGTTGCAGACCCGCAGGTCCACCCGCGAGCAGAGATCGTACAGCGACGTGAACGGACCGGTCGCACGCGCAGCCAGCAGCGAATCGATGGCGCCGCGTCCAACATTGCGCACGGCGCCCAGCCCGAAACGCAGCCGCGTCGCTCCATGCACGGTGAAACGCCACCCCGATTCGTTCACGTCGGGCGGCAATACCTCGAGCCCCATCTCGCGCGATTCGGCGATGTATTTGATGACTTCTTCCGTCTTGCCGATCTGTGCCGACAACAGCGCCGCCATGAACTCGGCGGGGTAGTGCGCTTTGAGCCACGCGGTGTGATACGACAGCACCGAGTACGCGACCGAATGCGACTTGTTGAAGCCGTAGCGGCCGAATGTCTCGATCTGACCCGACAACTCGTCAATGATCTTCGGATCGTGTCCGCGTGCGACGGCCTTCTCGACGAACTTGCCGAGTTCTTGCTTGATCAGCTCCGTGTCTTTCTTGCCGACCGCCTTTCGGAGGACGTCGGCTTCGGCGAGCGAAATGCCCGCGATCACCTGCGCCAAACGCATCACCTGTTCCTGATAGGTAATGACGCCGTAGGTGGTCGAGAGAATCGATTCGAGCTCCGGCAGCGCATACGACACCGGCTCTTCGCCGCGTTTGCGCTTGATGTAGACGTTGTGCATGCCGGCATCCAGCGGGCCGGGACGCAGCAGGGCATTCGACGCGACCAGGTCGTCGAATCGGTCGCAACGCATGCGCTTGAGCACGTCCGTCGCCAGCGGCGATTCGAACTGGAACACACCGCCCGTGCGACCGGCGCGCAGCAGCCGATACGTCTCCGGATCGGTGAAGCCGCGCTCTTCAAGGACGACGTCTTCGCCGCTCCGAGCCTTGATCAGCGTGAGCGTATCATGAATGACCGTGAGCGTCGTCAGCCCGAGAAAGTCCATCTTCAACATGCCCGCCTTTTCCAGCGCGTTCATGTCGTACTGCGTCACGATCACCCGTTCGTCTTCGCCTGAGCCCGAACCCTTGGTCGCCTGGGTGCAGATCGGCACGAAGTCGTCGAGCGGGCCAGGCGCGATGACCACACCGGCCGCGTGCACGCCCGTGTGCCGCGACAACCCTTCCAGCGAAATCGCGAAATCGAGCAGCTGTGTGTAGCGCGGATCGTCTTCGTAGAACCGCTTGACCTCCGGCACCTGACCGATCGCTTCCTTCACCGTCAGGGAGAAGTTCGGGGCGTTCGGAATCAACTTCGCCAAGGCGTCGGTTTCGGCCGGCGTGAAGCCGAGGGTGCGACCAACGTCCTTGATCGCCGCGCGCGACTTCAGGGTTCCGAACGTGACGATCTGCCCGACGGAATCCTTGCCGTACTTCTGCCGCACGTACTCGATCACTTCACCGCGTCGTTCGAAGCAGAAGTCGACGTCGACGTCGGGCATCGACACGCGCTCCGGATTGAGGAAGCGCTCGAAGAGCAGGTCGAACTCCAGGGGACACACATCGGTGATGCGGGTCGCGTACGCCACCAGCGAGCCGGCCGCCGACCCGCGACCCGGGCCCACCGGAATGCCCATGTCACGCGCGGCTTTGATGAAGTCCGCCGTGATCAGGAAGTAGCCGGCGTACCCGGTTTTCGTGATGACGCCGAGCTCGTAGTCGAGACGCTCCTGCACATGGTCGGGAAGCGGCGTGCCGTACCGCACCTTCGCGCCCTCGGTCGCCAGTTGCACGAGATGGTCGTTCTCCGACGTGACACCGGCGGGCAACGGAAACGACGGCACGTAGTACTTCTTCGCGAATTGCACGTCCACCGAGTCGGCGATGGCGAGCGTGTTCGTGAGCACATCCTCGCGACCCGGAAAGAATGGCCGGATCTCGTCGGCGTGCTTGAAATACAGACCGTCGTCGTACTTCATGCGATCGCGATCATTGCGATCCTTGCCCAGTCCGATGCACAACAGCACGTCGTGTGCGTCGTGGTCTTCGTGCTTGAGGAAGTGCGCGTCGTTGGTGGCGACTACAGGAAGCCCAAGATCGTCTGAGAGCGAGAGAATCTTCGCGTTGAGCCTGGCCTGACCTTCGCTCGTGTGCGCCTGCACTTCGAGGAAGTAGCGCCCCTTGAACAGCTCCGCGTACCACGCGGCGGCCTCGCGCGCCTCGTCCACGCGATCCTCCATCAGGTGCGACGCGACTTCGCCCGCCAGACACGCCGACGACACGATGATCCCTTCGGAGTGCGCCGCCAGCAACTCGCGATCGATGCGCGGCTTGGTGTAGAACCCTTCGGTGTATCCCAGCGAGGACAGCTTGACGAGGTTCTTGTAGCCCACCAGATCACGCGCCAGCAGCACCAGATGGTAGTACGGCTTCGCCCCGGGGGCGGGTCGTCCGCGGGTGCGGCGATCGGCGGGCGCGACGTACGCCTCCATACCGATGATCGGCTTGATCCCCGCCTTTTTCGCCTTCTCCTGGAATTCCCATGCGGCGTGCATGTTGCCATGATCCGTGATGGCGAGCGCCGGCTGTTCGAACAGCTTGGCGCGCGAGATCAGATCATCGATACGATTCGCGCCGTCGAGGAGCGAATACTCGGAGTGGCAATGCAGGTGGACGAACGACATAGACCGGAAAGGATAGCCCGTCGTGCAGAAGGGCGGGAGCACTTGCGCGCGCGCGACTCGGCACATGGCCCCGTCGGCGATCGTCGCGTTCGTCAGGGACGCGTGGCGATCGCGTTGACGTGGCGATTGCTCCGTCGCGCCACCGGGCTGCTCGTTGTGCTGCTGGCGGTGGTGATGGGCGTGACGCCGATGGGCTGCTACATCTCGCGCGCGGCCTACGAGGAGGCGCGCATTCTTTCACGGCGTCAGCCGATCGCGCGCCTTGCCGCCGACACGAGCGCGAACGCGAAGACCGATGCGGCGACCCGCGCCAAACTCGGCTTGGTGGTCGCCGCGCGACGCTTTGCGGTCGACTCGCTGGGACTCAACGCCGGCAAGAGCTTCACCACGTACTCGCGTCTGGATCGCGATACGCTGGTGCTCGTGCTCTCCGCGGCCTATCGCGATCGCCTGGAACGGAAGACGTGGTGGTTTCCCGTGGTCGGACGCTTTCCGTACAAAGGATTCTTCGATTTCGAGGAGGCGCAGCGCACCGCCGTGGCCATGCGCAAAGATGGCTTCGACGTCACACTCGGTGCGTCGTCAGCCTTCTCGACATTGGGCTGGTTCAATGATCCGCTGGTAAGCACGACGGTCGCGATGGATTCGATCTCGCTCGCCAACACGATCATCCATGAACTGCTGCACAACACGTATTTCGCCAAAGGTCGCGTGCCGTTCAACGAATCGTTCGCCAGTTTTGTGGGCGGCCGTGGTGCGGAGCACTTCTTTCGTGCCCGCGGTGACACGAGTTCGCTGCGACGCGCCGAGGAAGACTGGCAGAATGATCTGGTGCTGGGCGCGTTCTGGGAGCGGCTGGCGCAGGAGATCGACAGCGTGTTCGCGGCACTGCCGACGGATTCGAGCGCGGCACGCATTGCGGCACGAGACACGGTGTACGCGCGCGGTCGTCGCCGGCTGGTGGACAGTGTGGCGCCGCAGCTGAAGGGTTATCCGGTGGGGTGGGGCGAGCGGGTCGCGCTGAACAACGCGGTGCTGCTGTCGCGCAGAGTATATGCGGAACGATTGGATCGGTTTGATTCGGTGTATACAGCGGGAGGACGGGATTTGCGTCGGGCGATCGAGCGGATTGTGGCGAGTGATAGGGCGCGGGTGGATTCGGTGGGGAAGGGGAAGTAGGGGTGATGGGTGAAGGGTGATGGGTGCAACGCGACTGACTAGGAGCAAGCGGCCGGCTACCCTGGGCGCGACGGGCGGGCATCACGAGCTGGGGGTGGCGGGTGTACCGGGTACTCGGTGCGCGGTGTCGGGTAGCGCGGGAACTGAGGGGGCGGAGGCGCGAGCGAGGACACGCTTGCGGAGGGTGTAGGTCATTCGGCGGAGGCGTTGGACGTCAGCGGTGAGTTCCGCGGCGGGTGCGTCAGCGAATAGCCCAAGCCCGACAGCCAACGCGACATGATTCTCGACTTCGCTTGCCGAGGCGATCGCGATGGTGAGGAATCGCGCGAACTGGGCGGACGTGTCCTGTCCGCATCCTTCCGCGATGTTCGCCGGAACGGATGCGCTGGCGCGAAGCAGCTGCGGCACGAGCCCCGGCGCCGCACGCGCGGAAACCTTTCGTGTAATCAAATGCAACCTGATGGTCAAATCGTGCGCCAACTGCCACACGACGAGCTGCTTGTGATCTTGCATGGCACACCATGCATCCAGCACACTCACCCCCGATAACCAAAACCCCTCACCCCAAACCCATTCCCCGCAGTTCCAGCTCTACCCGCCACCGCGCACCGAGTACCCGGTACACCCGCCACCCCCAGCTCGTGATGCCCGCACCTCGCGCCAACGGCAGCCGGCCCCACCCGAAACCCACAACCCGCGAGCTACCGCCCCTTCCCCTCCGGCATCAATACGAACCTCGCCCTCTTCTCCTCACTCAAAAACTCCTTCGCTGCGCCGAGCAGCGCTTCCGCCGTCAACCCCGCGATCAGCGCCTCGTTACTGAACACCGTCGTCGGATCATCTCCATTCTCCAACCGATCCCGTAACACACTCACCCACCAGTTGTTCTGCTTCCGCGATACCTCCAACCCGCGTCGCTGCTGCTCCCGCACGCGCTCCACCTCTGCCGCACTCGGCGGCACGCGTCGCAGCGAATCCAATTCCTGCAGCACTGCGCGATAGAGCGTGTCCGCCTTCTCCGGCGCCGAGCCGAAGTCGATCACCATCTGCCATTCCTGGCGTGGCTTTCGTGACAGCGCGGCGTTCACGCTCACCGAGTATGTGCCGCCAAGCGCTTCACGCAATCGATCCAGCAGCCGCATCTGCACCAGCTCGGTCAGCGACGCGAGCATGTAGTTGCGTTCTCGGCTCCACGGCGCGACGCCCGCCAGCATCAACACGGTCTGACTCTGCGGCGCGAGTCCCTTGCGCACGGTCTTCTCGATCTGCCCGTCAAACAGCTTGGGTCCCACATCGCGCCACGTTTCCTTCCGACCCGCCGTCGGCAACGGCGCGAGCCACTGTTCCACCAGCGGCTTGAGCACGGTCGGATCGACGTTGCCGACGAACAGGAAGGAGAAGTCCCCCGCATCGCCGAAACGATCGCGATAGATCGCCAGCATCTGGTTCAGGTCCAGCTCCTTCAATCGATCGACCGACAGTGGCTTGGCACGTGGACTTCCGTTCGCCAAGGTCACCGTGATCGTATCATTGAACACCGCCGCCGGACTCGCGTCCTTGTTGCGCAACTGATTCTCGATGTTCTGCAACAGCGCCTGAAATGCCGCGGTGTCTGCGCGCGGTGCCGTCATGCGGAGCCAAGTCAGCTGCAACAAGGTTTCGAGATCACGTGGCGAGGCGCGCCCCGTCAATCCTTCGGACAGGTCGCTGATGTTCGGCGCAACGCTTGCCACCTTACCGGCGAGCTTCTTGTTGAGGTCCACCAGCGAGAAATCGCCGACCCCACCATTCGCGAGCACGCCGCCGGCGAGCGCTGTGCGAAAGACCGCGCTGTCCGGTGCGAGACTGACGCCACCAGGACTCCAGGCCGACATGAGAATCTGATCGGCATTGAAATCCGTGGGCTTCACGTACACACGCACGCCATTCGACAGCGTCCATTCCGTCAGACCAATCGACGCGAATGTGCGTTCGGCAACGACGCGCCCCGCCGTTGGCACCGTGGTCACCAAATCACCTTCGGCGACGGTCTCCGTCCACGCGGCGATGCTCGCGGATGTCACAGCGCGAAAGACGTTGCGCACCTCGGCTTCGGTTGGCGGAGTGAGACCGGCCTTTTCTGGTAACGTCACCATGACGACCCGATTTGCCGCACCGCCGCGCGCATTCCCGAGCGCGTTCACTTCGGCCAGTGTCACCTGCGGCAACAGTCGCTTGGCCGCTTCGTATTCGAACGCGATGCCGGGAATCGCGTCGCCCGAGAGAAAGTGATCGACATACTCGTTCACGAACGATTCGGAAGGAAGCTTGTCTCGCTCGGCGTACGCGCGTTCGTACCCGCGCAGCATGCTCGTTCTGGCGCGCTCGAACTCCGCCGGAAGAAAGCCGTGCCGCTGCACGCGCTCGGATTCGGTGAGCAGCAGCTGCAGCGACTCGAGAATCTTCCCTTCCTTTGCACCGGCGCCCAGCGAGTACGAGTCGGCGCCGCGTACGAGGTTGCCACCGCCTGCACCCGCACCCGTAATCGGCGCATCCGGTTTGCGCGACAGCTCACCGAAACGCTGGTTCAACATCGCGTCGTAGAGTCCTTCCATCATGTTGCGACGCAGGTCCTGCACGCGCGACGTGCTCGTGGGTGGCAGCTTCCAGTACACTTCCACCGACGACGACGTCAGCTCCTGATCGGTGGCGATGGAGACCAGCGTCGAGTCGTGTTGCGGTACCGCGGCGTTGGTGCGTGGACGCTTCGCGGCGCGCGCAGGAATGGCGCCGAAGCTGCGACGGATCAGCGCCTGTAACGTGTCGGGGTCCGCGTCGCCGACGGCAATGACGGCCATCAAGTCGGGACGATACCAGTCGCGCCAGAAGCGACGCAGCGGGGCGGGATTGGCCCGTTCGAGAATCCCGGGTTTGCCGATCGGCAAACGGTCGGCGTACCGCGAGCCGCGAAAGAGCACCGGAAACTGCTTCGCCTGAATGCGCTCGGACGCGCCCAACCCATCGCGCCACTCCGCGAGCACCACGCCTCGCTCCGCCACCACGTCGGCGGAATCGAACAACACGCCCGTCGCGATATCGCCGAGGAAGCGAAAGCTCTTCGGCAGGATGCCGACGCTGTCCGTTGGAACCGGGAGGATGTAAATGGTCTCGTCGAATCCCGTTTGCGCATTGAGGTCAGCGCCAAAGCGCACCCCGATCGACTCGAGATACTTCACGACATCGTTCCTCGCGAAGTTCTTCGTCCCGTTGAACGCCATGTGCTCGACGAAATGCGCCAACCCGAGTTGATCCGAATCCTCGAGAATCGAACCGGCGTTGACCACCAGCCGCAACTCGGCGCGTTGTTCCGGCTTCGCGTTGCGGCGCACGTAATAGCGCAGACCGTTCGGCAACCGGCCGATGCGCACCGCCGGATCGACCGGCAGCGTGGCGGTCAGCGCAAACGAATCGCGCACTGCGCGTTTGGCCGGCTGCGCGCGCAGGGCGTCGCTTGTGATCGCCGCCATGCTGAGGAGTACGACACTTCGCACCACGAACTGCTGGAGTTTCATCATGGACCGGGCATGAATGCGTTTGCCGAAACTGAGACCGCTGCTCCTCACGATCCGAACTTCCCACGCAGCAGCGCCCGCAGGTCCACCGTGGCATCGGTTCGCGGCGCCGGTAAGGCCTGCAGTGGCTCAGGGGCCAACGTGACGCGTTGCATCGTTCCTCGTACACCCGGATCCAGGAATCGGGAGAGTTGACCGTAAGCGAAATCCGCTCCCGTGCGACTTGGATAGCTGTGCAGCGGATACGTGACGTAGAGCTGGTCGCGCGCGCGCGTCATCGCCACGTACAGCAGTCGGCGCTCTTCATCCACCTGCGCTTCGTCCCCCGCCGACCGCGCCATCGGGAAGATGCCGTCCGCCGCCCAGATGACGAACACCACGTCGAATTCCTTGCCCTTGGCGGAGTGCGCCGTCGACAGAATGAGCGCGTCGTCTTCATCCGTGTCGCTGCCGACGGCCAGATCCTGCGTGTTGGACGGCGGTTCGAGCGCGAGCGCGGCGAGAAATGTCGAACGATCCGGATAGCCTGCGGCGATGACTTCCAGCTGATCGAGATCGGCCAGACGCGGCGGCGCATCATCATAGGTGGCCATCAGAATTGGATCGTAGAGCTGACGCACGAGACGGATCGCTTCTGCTGGCGCATGCGCATTCACCCGCCGCATCCCATCCAGCAGCGCCGACAGCGCATGCAACCCCGGTCGCGCCCGCGCCGGTGCGCGCACCGCACCGATGGTCATTGGCTCCCAGCCATGTTGCGCCAACAGGTCCACCGCTGCCTTGGCCGTCGCGTCACCCACGCCCGGCAGCAGCCGCAGCAGGCGATACCAACTCACCTCGTCGCGCGGATTCTCCAGCACGCGCAGGAACGCGAGGATGTCCTTGATGTGCGCCGCTTCGAGGAACTTGAGACCACCCCACTTCTCGTATGGTATGCGCCGATTGGCCAACTCGATTTCGAGATCGGCCGACAGATAGCCGGCACGAAAGAGCACGGCGATCTCACGCAGCGGAATCCCCTCGTCGTGCAACTGCAGCAAGCGGTCGACGACGAACTTCGTCTGCTCATGCTCGTCACGCAGCGTCACCAGCCAGGGCGGCTCTCCGCCGCTTCGCTCGGTCCAGAGCTGCTTCGAGTACCGTTCACGGCTGCGCGAGATCAGCGCGTTGGTCGTCTCGAGGATGGGCGCGATCGACCGGTAGTTGCGCTCGAGCGAGACGATGCGCGTTCCCGGAAACTGCTGCGGGAAGTCGAGGATGTTGCGAATCGTCGCGCCGCGGAACGAGTAGATGCTCTGGGCATCGTCACCAACGACCGTAATGCGCCCGTTGGTACACAGCGCCCGCAGGATGCGCGACTGCAGCGGATTGGTGTCCTGATACTCGTCCACCAGCACATGCTCGTAGAGCCCGCGAATCTCGGCGGCGATGACGGGATCGTGCTCCAGCAGCAATGCCCACGAGAGCAGCAGGTCGTCGTAGTCGAGCAGGTTGCGTTCGCTCTTGCGACGCACGTAGTCGCCAAAGAGGCGCTCGAGGTCGCCGGCCCATGAGAGAAAGTGCGGCCATTGTTCGGCGAGAATGTCCGCCACGGGCTTATCGGTGTTGATGTGCCGCGAATACACGGCCAATGCGGTTTCCGCGCGTGGAAAGCGTGGCGCACCTCCCTTGGCATCGCCGTAGCCGAGGGCGGCGCGGGCGATGCTCATGAGATCACCGGCATCCCCCTGGTCGAGGATCGTGAAGTCCGCGGCAAGTCCGGCGGCGGGTCCGAAACGGCGAAGCAGCCGGTGGGCGACGCCATGGAACGTCCCGCCCTGCACCTGCTGCGAGGCGGAGCCGACCAGCCGCTGGCAGCGGTCGAGCATCTCCTGCGAGGCGCGACGAGTGAAGGTCAGGAGCAGAATGCGGCTGGCCGGTACCCCTCGGCCGATCAGGTGCGCCACGCGATGGATGAGGGTGCGCGTTTTCCCCGAACCGGCACCGGCAACTATTAAGAGCGGGGAATCGCCGTGACTGGCGGCCTCGGCCTGGGCCGCGTTGAGGGCCGGTCCGAGGGCGTTGCCCGGTGACGCGGGGATCTCGAGATGGGTAGGGACATGGAGACGGGGGGGATCGACCATGGACGAAAGATACGGCCCCGTCGAGGTGCGGGCGTTGCTTGGTGTGTGACGGGAGGTCGTCCAACGCCGTCCCTTTCGGGGGCCGTCCGCGGGCTTTTGGCCCGGTGAACGCGGGCTGGTTGTGGATAAAAGCCCTATCGGTGACGTGCGTTACAGGAATGTGATGGCGGGTTGGAAAAGGCGAGTGCTGCTACGGCTTGACCGAGTGGCCGATCGCCTCTAGCTTTGCGTCTTGCTATCTGGTCACTGTTGTGTCCACGAGTGTGGGCATACTCTGCTGGATGGTTTGGGTATCAGTCTCTCTGCATTGGCGTGGACGCCAACCGGCCGCTCCCCGGAACGTGTCCAGCCCGATGCGGGATGACTGATTCAAGGACACATCAACGAGATGGGTTCTTTTCATGCGGTTTTTCTGCCGGCAGCAACCCACTGCTCGCAGATGCTACCTCCACTACCTCGTAAAGAGGGGGATGAATGCAACTCTTTTCTCGGAAGAAGGCGCTGATCGCCGCGAGCCTGAGCGCGTTGGTTGCGCTGGGTGCTTGCGGTGACAACGTCACGGTGCCCGTAACGCCGGCGGCTTCAGTACTGATTACAATCACGCCGCCGAGCCTCAACATGAATGTCGGCGAGCGGGCGAATTTCGCCGTCTCGATCACCGGTGGCAGCACCACCACGCCGCCGACGCTGGCAAGCTGCACATCGAGCAACACGGCCGTTGCAACGGCCGCGAGCGCCGGTGGCAACGCCTGCGCCGTGACCGCCGTTGCCCCAGGTAACGCGACCATCACCGCCGCCACGTCAACCAATCAGGCTGCCGCCGCTGCAGTGACCGTTGCCGCCGTTTCGCCGGCCATCACGTCGTTGGCCGTTTCGCCGTCCGCGGCGCAGCTGGCCATCGGCCAGTCGGTCACGCTTGTCCCGACGGTCTCGCCTGCTGGCCGCACGGTTGCGTACACGTACGTCACCAGCTCTGCCGCGATCGCCACGGTTTCGGCGGCCGGTATTGTGGCCGCGATTGCCCCCGGCGTTGCCACCATCACGGTGACCGCGAACGGAACGGGCGCTGGGTTCGGTCCGGCAACGATCAGCCAGGCCGTGACGATCACGGTGTCCGATCGCGTTCCGGGCCTCACGGCGCTGAACGTGCAGCCGAACTCGCTCGCCTTGTCGCTCGGCCAGACGTCGACGCTGGTCGCGTCTTCGGTTGGTCCGTCATCCGCCACGGCCGCGATCACGTTCGGTACGAACAATCCTGCCGTCGCCACGGTTGGCGCCACGTCGGGTGTGGTCACGGCAGTCGGACCCGGCTCCGCGGTCATCACCGTGACGGCCACGTCCCCGCAGGCGGGCTCCTTCGCCGCTTCGACAATCACCGCGCTGGTTCCGGTGACGGTCGCGCAGGCCGCGCAGGTCATCATCAACAGCCTCACGGACAACGGCGCCACGATCGACATCACCAATGTCATCGGCCAGTTCGAAGTGAATCTGTCGCTGCAGCCGAACGGACAGAACGTGCGCTCGGTGCAGGCGTTTGTGTGCGACGCTTCCGCCGCCGTTTGCCCGGCCGCGGGTCAGATGCCCGCCGCGCAGCAGACGTACGGGCCCGCTGGTGGCCAGGCTGGTTTCGTCCAGCTGTACATCAACTCGGCCGAATTCACGACGCCTGACTTCGTGACCGGCGCGGACGCGAACACGCTGTTCAAGAACGGTCTCAAGACGATCGTTGCCACGACCACGGTTGCCGGCAACCCGACGCAGATCGCTTCGAACAACCTGTCGCAGATCAACTTCAACAATCCGGACGGTTGGACGGCGATGTGGACGCAGCCGCTCAACTCCGCCACGGACGTTGCGGGCAACACGTGGTACGGTGGCCCGAGCACGCCGGATGCGCTCCTCCCGAATTCCCGCTCGGGTACGGGCTCGTTCGTCGTCGTCCCGGTTCTCTACACGCCGAACCGCACGATCTTCTCGGCCACGCTGAACTTCGCGGGCATCACCTGCAGCAGCGGCGGCGCGAGCCTCACGGACAGCATCCGTCCGTTCGGCGCGACGTACGGCACGACTGCGCGCAGCACGGCGCAGGCGACGCTCAACTTCAACTGCTCGGGCGCCGTCTCCAACCTCGCTGGCTACTCGCCGGCCGTGGTTGCCTCGATCGACAACAACAACGCGGGTGGCCCGACGGCCTCGCACGCGTTGGCATCCGCTTCTGCTCCGGCGGCCGCGACGTCGATCTTCTCGCAGATCACCGCCGCCAATGTGGCCGCGTTTGCGCAGCGCTACCGCGTCTCGCTGGCGTATCGCCCGACGACCATCTACGTGCCGGGTGACTATCAGGCGCCCGTCATCACGGCGTTCGACATCCGCGGTGGTGCGGGTGGCGGCACGTTCGTTGACTCGGCGTGGGTGAACGGCGCGTACTTCCTCGCGGGCCGCGACATCTCGACCGCGACGAGCCTTGGTTCGACGCAGCGTTACCGTACCAACGGCGATGGTGGTGTGGGTAATGGTGTTGGCCTCCTCGGTGCCGAGTTCGGCGCCACGGCAGCCACGCGTAACACCCTGTTCAACATCTGCGCGACGCCTACGCCGGTGCCGAGCGCTTCCAACACAACGGCCGCGACGCGTTGCACGACGCCGGCTGCCTCTGGTGGCATTCTGTCCACCATTGGCACCACGACCCCGGCCCTGCCGGAGTCGCAGATCGACTTCACCAACGGCGCGTACTACGCGCAGGCCATCGAGACGGACCGTCTTGGCAACCGCGCCACGTCGGAGCCGTTCGGTTGGGCGAACAGCAACGGCACGTTCCTGGTGACGGCTGGCTTGAACACGACTGCCGCCAACCCGTCGCAGTTCGGCGCTGACTTGACCGCACCGATCCTGGTCATGATCCCGAACTCCGGCACCGGTAGCGTACCGACGTTCGTGGTGACGGACGCAGACTCGATCTTCTCCGCGCTGCAGACGTTCGGTGGCTTGAACAACGCCAACGCGCAGTTCGGCGTCCGCTTCACCGATTCGCGCTCTGGCTTCTTCACCTGCACCACGCTGAACTGCACCACGCAGGGTGGCCTGGTTCGCGGTGGTACCTTCCAGATCGTTCGTCGTCGCGCTCCGAGCCTGCCGTCGCTCCTCAATGACGCCGTCGTTGAGAACCTGACCGGCAACAACTCGGGTTCGTCTACGAGCAATGCGCCGATCAATCAGTCGATCAACGCTGACGTGAACCCGACGGACAATTCGCAGCGTCAGTTCTTCGTGAACATCTTCGGCGACCCGACGTTCAACCGCGTCCCCACGGGCGTCCAGGCGATCTCCGCAGCGCAGGCTGGTTACTACACGTTCAGCGGCACCATCATCGACCGCGCCGGGAACACCACGACGATCCCGAACCGCTCGGTCGCGATCGACAATGTCAATCCGCAGGTCACGGGCCTCACGGTTCCGCCAGTGCTCACTGGTGGTCTCGCGGCTGCATTCAACGTCACCGGCACCGACGATCTGGAAGCGATCGCTGGCGACCTGGCGCTGAACTACACGCAGCTTGGCTTGGCCTCTGGCGTCGGCCCTGCCGGCGGCCCGACGAGCCTTCGTTTCCGTCGCGTTCCGAACTTCTCGACGGCCGCGAACCTCGGCTTCTGGCACAACCCGTTTGCTGCACTCACGGATAACAAGCTGGCCACGCCTGTCGGCGCGGGCACGCTGTTGGGATCCACCCCGCTCAACCTGCCGACCGCGTTCATCCAGAACATCGTGACGACCGATGCCGGTGGTGCGCCGCTTGCTCAGGCCCAGACGTTCGGGTTCTTCGGCAACGCTGCATTCGAGCCGCGTCCGAACGCAGTCACGGCCGTGTTGTATGACATCCGCGCCACGGGAAGCCGTGCGTGGACGGGTGGCGGCGCTTCGGCTCCGCTGACCGCGACCATCTTCGGTGGCCAGATCCCGACCCCGGCCAGCACCACCACGGGCAAGGATTGGACTGCTTCCGGCGCTGGTATCCAGCTGTGGCAGGGCTTCAACCTGAACGCCGGCACGACAGTCGAGTACCGCGCGCAGACGAGCACCTCCATCACCAACCCGCCGTTCACGTCTGTTGCCGTGATCCGTCAGGCTGGCGCTGAGTGGGAATACCTTGGTCAGGCGACGTTCGCTGGCCAGCTCGATCAGGGCGGCAACCGCTTCTGGCGCTACACCTTTGCCTTCGCCGGTCAGGCGCAGGGTGCGGGCGTAACGATGGCAGCGTTGGCGAACGGTGATGTGATCCGCGCCATTGGCCTCGACGGCAACGGCAACGGTCTCTCCTCGGTCTCGTCCACGTTCGGCTTGGCAAGTGCCTTGCCGGCTGGCACGACGATCACTGGTACTGGCCCGCTCACGATCACCAACGCTGGCCCGCCGGTTGCGGTCACGTTGGGTGTCTCGGCCAACCCGAATCTCGCGAACCTCGCGTTCACGTGCTCGGCGAACAGCTCCTTCGTGACGGCGTCGCTCTCGGGCAACGTCTGCACGCTGACGCCGAACGGCACGGTCACCTCGGGTACGGTGGCGGTAACGGTGACCTACACGGTCACGGGTTCTGTCGGCGGCTTCCAGAACAACACGATCAGCACCAACGTGACGATCACGCGCACTCCGTAATCTCCGGAGTAGTTTGATCAAAACATCGGCCCCGCTCTTCGGAGCGGGGTCGTTGTTTATCCGGCCTCAGCTGCTCGCGTAGCAACGACGGCCACGTTCGCGAGAACGTGGCCGTCGTTGTTTGATGCACTTCGGGGTACAGTTAGCTTCCATCAGCGCACCACCAGACACGGTTCCAGCCTGGTGCGTCCGGCGCATTCACCTATTCCAAAATCCTATGCATCGATACGTTGTCCGCACCATCGCATTCCTGCTTCTCGCGTCCGCCGCCGCCTGTGGCACATCCGAAGTCGGGAGTTCGACACTCAACGATCTCGCCGTTGGTATGACCCGCAACGAGGTGCTGAGCAGGATCGGCACTGGTCCCCTCACCGCAGTTGGTACCGACAGTGCACGACTCATCAACGGCTTCCGCCACATGCGGTACTTCAGTGCCGGCAAGAACTTCGAGGTGATCTATTTCCGCGAAGAGCTTGGCAGCGTGTCGGATCCGGTCGAGCAAAAGCTGGAGACACCGATCGTGCTTGTCGACGAAAAGGTGTTGGGCACGGGATGGCAGTTCTACGTGGACGCAATGAAGACGTATGGTCTGCCTACGCCGCTGCTGGAGAAAGTCGCACCCCCGCCCGCTTCGACGGATACTGGAATCCCATCGCCGGTCGAGCCGACACCACCACCGAAGGCGCCCGGAAGCGACACACTCGCACGTAGGATGTGACCCAGCTTCCGTAAGCACTGACGCGCACATGCAGTGCGATGCAGTGCGATGCAGTGCAACGCAGTAGATCATGGCCCCGGTTGCGAAAGCAGTCGGGGCCTCAGTCTTGCACGAAGCAATTCGTCAGCCGCTTGCACGCACACTTTCTGTGGATGCGGTGACGACGTATCATTTTGCGGAGTATCGTCACACGGTGGGCATGCGCGCATGTCGAACGAGTCGTCGCTCGCTCTGTGCATGTCCCGAAAGTCCTCATTGAACTTGGAGTTCCGTATGCAGCGATTCCGCCAGCTCTCGAGTTTTACGTTCGCCAGTCTCTGCCTGCTCGCCGGCGCGACGGCGTGCAAGGACGACGCGGTCGCGCCGCCAACACCGGCCGCGATCACTCCGGTCGGACAAGCCAGCTTCACCAGTCTCGTCGGTGAGGTCCAATCTGTTCGCGTGCTTGTGACGGACGCGAGCGCCCGGCCGATGGCGAATCAGACGGTCACTTTCAACGTGGTTGACGGCGGGGGCACCATCGCACCGACGTCCACCACGACAGCCGCCAACGGCGAAGCGTCGGCAACGTGGACCCTGGGCACGACCACCGGACTGCAGCGCGCGCAGGCGCAGGTGACCGGCGTTTCGGGCGCACTCACCTTCATCGCGACAGCGCTGCCCGGCGCACCGGCCACGGTTGCGGTCTCCGCCGGTGACAACCAGAGCGCACCGGCCGGCAGCATGCTGGCTACGTCGCCGGCCGTGGTCATCAAGGACCGCTTCGGAAATGCTGTGCAGAACGTCTCGGTGTTCTTCACGGTCACATCTGGAGGCGGATCGGTCACCGCGTCGGGCGCGACAACGAACAATGCCGGTATCGCCACGGCGGCAGGCTGGAGACTCGGCGCCGCGTCCGGCGTGAACCGACTGACGGCCTTGGCCTTGGTGAACGGCGCCACCGGCAATCCCGTGGTCTTCACCGCGAACGGCCTTGCCGGCTCGGCGTCCTCGTTGTCAGCGCTTTCGGCGACCACGCAGACCGGCACTGTAGGCACCACGGTTTCTTCGCCGCCGTCGGTGCGGCTCGTGGACGCGGGCGGCAATCCGGTCGCCGGATCGCAGGTCACCTTTCAGGGCTCCGCTGGTTCCTCGGTAACCGGCGCGATCAAGCTCACGGACGCGAACGGTGTGGCCACTGCAGATTCGTGGCAGCTCGGAACGGCCGCGCAAGCGTATACGCTGACGGTCACGTCCGGCGCGCTGACACCGGTCGTGTTCTCAGCGACCGCTCGTGCGTCCGCGCCTGCCTCAGTCACCGCGAACGCCGGTAACCTCCAGTCAGTCATCGTCGGACGACCAGTGCCGATTGAGCCGTCCGTTCGCGTGACAGACGGCTTCGGCAATCCCGTGCCGGGGTTGGAAGTGGTCTTCGAAGTCGTTGGCGGCGGTGGTGTCGCGGTGGCTCGTCGCCCCGTGACCAACGCGAACGGCATCGCCGAAGTGGGCGGATGGACGCTGGGTGACGTGGTGGGTCAGAATAGTCTGCGGGCGACGGTCAATGCGGGGGGCGCGATCATCGCCAACAATCCGATCATATTCTCGGCGACTGCAACGGCCGCACCTCCAGCGTCACTGCTCCTGAGCAGCGGCGGTGGACAGAGCGCCATCATCGGCAGCGCGCTGCTGTCGCCGATCTCCGTGATCGTGCGTGACAATCGCGGAAATCCGGCGAGCGGCGTGTCCGTGTCGTTCTTCGTGCAATCGGGGGGCGGGGCCCTGACGGGTTCGACGCCGGTCACGAACGCCAGCGGTATCGCCACGCTCTCCAGCTGGACGCTTGGTCCGTCGGTTGGTACCCAGACGATCCTCGCACGCGTCTCCGGACTGCCGGATCTGATCATTTCGGCAACCGGTATCGCAGTCACGCCGGCCTCTGCATCGGCGCTGACGGTACTCGATCTGGGAACGTTCGCCGTCGGAACGCTCGCCACACCAGCGCCGTCTGTGATTGTGCGTGATGCCAGCGGAAATCCGGTTACGGGCGCCGTGGTCACCTTTACTCCCGAAGCAGGATCCTCATCCGTGCTCACTGGCGCCGTTCAAACGACGGGCGCCGACGGAATTGCGACACTCGCGACCTGGAACGTCGGCACGGTCGGAAGTGCGACGCTGCGCGTTCGCGCCTTCGTCGCCGGGCTCGATCAGCTCGGAGCCGAACCGACGTTCATTGCTCGCACGTCGGGCGGCACTGCATCGGCCATGCAGGTTGCACCGGGTGCCGTGCTGCTGCAGGCGGGCACGGCGTTGGCGGCAGTCACCACGCTACCCGCGGTCAGAGTCGTCGATGTGCAGGGCAACCCGATCGTCGGCGTTGCGGTGACGTTCGTTGGCAGCGCCGGAACGGTGACGGGGGCGGCGCAGGTGACGAACGCCAACGGTGTGGCGCAGGTTGGCGGCTGGACGCTTCCGGCCGGCGGTGCGATCAGTCACACGATGACCGCGTATCTCGTGAGCAACGCGACGATCCAATTGGTCTTTACGGTGACGGTGCCGTAGCGGTCCATCGCACGCGCATTGGTGAATGTCGGCCGGTCGCACTTCACGTGCGACCGCAGTCGGCAAAACGAAGCCCCCCACCGCCAGGCAGCGCGGTCGGGGGCTTCGGTTTCGAGTCCAATCGATGAGACCTTTTCGCCACTCGTCGCGACCAGGTCTTCCGCGCTACACGGCGATCTCCCGGGATGACGAGTCCACAGCCAGCACGACGGCGAGAGGCGCCGGAAGCGGCTCCGCGAGCAGATCGAACGTATAGGCAAATCCGGTTGTCACCGCTTCTCGCACGTGAGTCATCGCAGGCGCCGTGGCGCCGAGCATCGCGCACTCCGCGGCCACCGTCGTCATCGTCACCTGGTCGATGCCGCAGGGCACGACATGACGGAAGGTCTCGAGATCGTTGTGCACATTGAGCGCGACGCCGTGCCACGTCACCCACTCGCGCGCATGCACGCCAATCGATGCGAGTTTGCGATGCTCGCGCCAGACACCGGTCAGCCCTGCCTCTCGCATTGCATCGATGCCGAGCGAGGCGAGCGCGTGCATGATGGACGATTCCACCTGCCGCAGATACCAGTGCAGATCCTTGGTGTGCTGCTTGAGATCGAGGATGGGATACGCGACGAGCTGACCGGGCTCGTGAATCGTGACGTCGCCACCGCGCTCGACATCGCGTAACTGAATGCCCAACGCGCCGAGGTACTCCGGACTGGCAAGGAGATTTCCGGGTTTGGTGCTGCGGCCGAGCGTCACGACGGGCGGATGCTCACAGAGAATGAGCAGATCATGCGGCAGGGAGCCGGAGATGCGGGCGGCAGCGGCGCGCTTTTGCAGGGCCCAGGCACGGTCGTAATCGACGAGGCCCAAGTCGAGGGTATACAGAAGCGCCCGGTCGAGCGAGGACATGATGAGTGGAGAGTATTCAGTTTTAGCCACCAGGTGTCGGGCTTCGGGTTTGGGTTTTGGGCTTCGCGAGAAACAGCGGCTGGTGCGCGGCTCGCATGGTGCCGTGCGGGATGCCGGCTTCACCACAACGCTGTCCTCTCAAAGCCCAAAACCCCGACCCGAAGCTGGAAACTTGGTGGTTCCTACGCGTGGAGCATCTTCCCCATGCTGTCCAGCACTGCTTCCGCGATCGCTTCGGACAGCGTCGGGTGCGCGTGCACCGCGAGGTCGATCTCCTCGACGGTGAACTCGTTCTCACGCGCCACGACGAGTTCGTGAATCAACTCCGTCGCGCTCGCGCCGACGATGTGTGCGCCAAGAATCTCGCCGTACTTCGCATCGCGAATGATCTTCACGAAGCCGTCGGTCTCACCACTGGTGCGCGCGCGGCCGTTCGCGCTGAACGGGAACTTACCGACCTTGTAGTCGAGCTTCTGGTCCTTGCACGCCTGCTCGGTGAGTCCGATGGATGCAACTTCCGGATGGCAGTAGGTGCAGCTTGGAATGTTGCCGTAATTGACGGGGTGCGGATGCAGTCCGCCGAGCATGTCGGCGAGCACATGACCTTCGCGTTGACCCTTGTGTGCGAGCATCTGATTGCCGGCGACATCACCAATGGCGTAGTAGCCAGGCACGTTGGTCTCGAAGTTCGCGCCGATTTTCACGAAACCGCGATCACTCTTGGCAATGCCGAGTGCTTCGAGTCCGATCTTCTCGACGTTGGGGGCGCGACCGGCCGCGACGAGCACGGTGTCGACGTCGAGCGTGTGCGTCTTGCCGCCCGATTCGACGATCATCGTCGCGCCGGTTTTGGTCACCTTGGCGCTGGTGATCCTGGCGCCGGTGAGCATTTCGATCTTGCGCTTGCGGAACGCCTTCGCGAGTTCGGCCGAACTGTCGGCGTCCTCGATGGGGAGGATCGTCGGCGCGACTTCCACCATCGTCACCTGGGTACCGAACGCATTGAAGACGTCGGCGAATTCACAGCCCACGGCGCCGGCACCAACGATGACCATGCGCTTGGGCGCCTTGGTGAGCACGAGCGCTTCGTCGGACGAGATGACCACCGTCTTGTCGAGCGCGAGCCCGGCCTGCGGCAGCCCCTTCACGCGCGAACCGGTGGCAATGACGACCGCCTTCTTCGCTTCGTGTGTCTCCTTGGTGCCATCGGCGAGCGTGACGGTGACCTTTTTGCCCTGTTCGAGCACGCCGTCGCCGCGAATCCACGCAATCTTGTTTTTCTTGAAGAGGAATTCGACGCCCTTGGAGTTCTGCTCGCTGATGCCACGCGAACGCTTGACCGCCTGACCGTAGTCGAGCGTGATTTCACCGCCGATGGTGATGCCGTGCTGCGCGGCGTCCTTCATGTGCGTGGCCATGTTCGCACTGGCCAGCAGTGCCTTGGCGGGAATGCAGCCCCAAACAACGCAGGTACCGCCGAGTTTTTCGCGTTCGATGACAGCGGCGGTCAGCCCCAGTTGGGCGCAGCGGAGCGCGCACACATAACCGGCGGGACCGCCGCCAAGAATGATGACGTCGTAGGCAGACATAAATCGGATGGAGTCAGGTTGGGCGACGGCGAATGGCCGGTGGGTGGGTGAAAGCTAGTTGTGCGCGGCTCGCAGGGGACGGTGGCCCGCGACCCGAGCGCGAACGCGCCGGACTTGCTTACTCCCCACTCCTGCTCAGAGCCCCGAACCGGGTAGTTCCCTGAGCAGTTCGCCCTCTCGCTTGCGGTTGCGCCGGTCGCGCGATTCTTCCCCTATCTGCGGACCAGACTCCTCACCCCGTCCGAGTATACGATCTCGACTTGTCGGCCGTTCGTCGTCACCACATCACCCGAGTTGCGCACGAAACCCATGACTGCGCCGGTGCTGGCGTCACGCACCATCGCCATGGGATAGTCCTGCGTGTTCCACCTCACCCGTGTGCGGGTGGTGCTGATCGCCTCGAGCGTGCCGTTTGGCTCGGGGAGCGCGCCCACGTTCGGCTGCGCGGTGGGTGTGCCGACGGCTCGTGCCGACGCACTGCGCAGCTCGGCCGCTTCCAACGGTGAGCGTGCGTCCCGCACGCGTACGCGAGCGAGTGCCTGCTCCAGCGGCGCGCTCCACGGCACCACCACGGCGAACTGTCGCTCGTCGTGCGCCGACTCGTGATCGACACGATCGGCGTTGATGGGCAGTTCGAGCAACGTCGTGCCATTCGCGTCCATCAGTTCCACGCGATGTGACGCGATGCGGGGTGTCGGCGAGGCCGGCGCGCGCACGCGGAACGACGGCTCGAGGATCACGCGTCCGTCAACCACGCGGCCCCAGACCAGCAGTCCATCCTTCGCTGTGCCCCTGGCGGCGCTCAGCGCACTCGCTTCGAGGCCAGAGCCCTGTCGATACTGCATGACCTTGCTCCAGGTCCAGTCGCTGATCCACTGATTGCTGCAGTAGCCCATGATGTCGGTGGCGGTTGGGGCGATGAGCGTGTTGGCGGAGGAATTCCACCCCCACACACCAATCACACCACCGGCGTACGGATAGCTGGCGTCTCCACTGACCGAACAGGGGGTATGCGGGCGCGAGAAGTTGTGTCCCCATTCGTGCACGGCCACCGCGTCCCCACTGGGCAGATAGTCCCAGCCAAGCGCGGCGCGTCCGGGTACGTACCCGTAGCCTGCCACCCCACTCGTGTACGTCACCTTCACCACGCCGTAATAGTGCATGCTCGACGGCGCACCATCCGATGAACGCAGGGCATTCAGTTCGCTGAGCACCGTGAGCCACGCTGAGTTGCTGTCGTTGTTCTCGAGCGCGGGCGCGCTCGACGTGAACGGCGCGCGCACGTCGGAGACGACGTCGCGAATCGGCATGTAGCGACGCGTGGACGTCAGGAACGACTCCTTGTTGGCCTCGGACACGTTGCCGGTGAGTCCATTCACCGTCACCGGCACGAAGCGCACGTTGAACGCCGGTACGGTCGCCACGGGAATCGTCTGCGGCGTGCCACCGCGCGGCCACACGTTGTCCGTGCGATCGACTTCGGTGATCGTGGCCGCCGGATCGAGATCGACCTGTACTTTCGTGCCGATGCGGATGTTGCCACCAGGCACCACCACGTTCCACGTGGAAGTGAGCGTCCCTTCGCTGGTGGTGGTGCGGACGCTGGTTTCGGGTGCTGGAATCGTCACCGTCTGCAGCAGCGTGGCGCCGTCGTACACGCGCACGCGCACGTCCGGGCGCACGGTGTTGGCGCCGTTGGCCGTCACAAAGACGCGAAGGAGTGCATCGCGGTTGGCGACCAACGTCACGCCGCCATCCGGACGCTGAATGGCCTGCGTCAGGTAGACGTTCTCGATGGCGTAGTTGGGCGATCCGCCGCCGCCTACCGAATACGAAAGCGTCGCCGTCGTCGTCGTGCCGGCATTGATCGTGATCGGGAGCGACGTGGGTGACGGCACGTATGTGTTGCCACCTGACGAGAGATTATTGGCGTTGAGCGTGTACGTGCCGGTGAGCACGGGGTCGACCGTCGCCGAACCAATGATCGTCGTCGATCCATTGGGGCCGACGAGTGAGAACGACGGATTGGCATTGGCTGGCAGCCCGGTCACGGCGAACGCCAGCCGACCGGTCGCTGCACCACCGCTCGACGCATAGCTGAACGTGGCGAAGGCGGTGGAGTTGATGTTCACCGTCAGCGCCCGTGACGACGGTGTCGGCGTGTAGGTGACGCCATCCGCCGACACCACGTTCGCCGTCATGGTGTAGCTGCCCGCCGAGACGGTGAGCACCGCGGTGCCACTGACCGTGCTGCTGCCGTTCTGCCCCGCGAGCGTGAACGTCGGCGTGACACCGGCTGGCATACCGGTGAGATTGAAGGCGATACGACCACCGGGCACCGCGTAGGCAATCGTGGCCGGCGACGCGATGAGCGTGGCCGTCACCACGACCTGCTGCGTGGCCGGTGTCGGCGCATACGGCAGCCCGCCCACCGTGACATTGCTTGCCGCCAGCGCATACGTGCCCGGCGGCAGCCCGGTCAGCGTACTGGTGGACGTAAGGTTGCTCTTGTAGTTGTTCGGTCCCGTGACCGCGATGACACCGCCAGCGCCGTTCGGCAACCCGGTCACGGCAACGGCGATGGCGCCAGTCGTCAGCGTGTATTGCACGGAGAGCCGCAATGTGTCGCCGAGCGCGACGGTCTCGTCGCGCGACGTGGGCGTGGGCACGTAGTTGTAGCCGCCCGAGTTGACCGTGGCGGCCGCGAGACGCCAACGACCGGCAGTGGCCGGCGCGATGCGTGTCGAGGTCGACGTCAGCACGATGTCCTGCCCCGACGGCGACGTCAGCGTGACGCTGGGCGCGGTGCCCGTCGCCAGTCCGGTGACGGTGACTTCCACCACGGCCGGCCGAGGCGCGTACGACACCGTGGCGGTGACGATCGCGCCGCCGGCAACGATATCCATCGACTGCGTGACTGGCGTGGCAGCGTACGTGCCGTCTGTTCCGCGAATGTCGCGTGCCGAAACCGTGTAGCGGCCAGGCGAAAGCGCGGTGTAGGTGACGCTCGACGTGGTCGTGCGCGTGAAGCCGGCGGGACCGGTGATGGTGATGTCGGCGTTCGTTCCGGCCGGCAGACCGCTCGACACGATCGCCAGCGCGCCCGTGGTGACGCCGTAGGTGAAACGAACCGTACTGGTCGATCGCGCGACGATGGTAGCGGTCGTGCCGGGGACTGACGGCGCATACAGCACGCCATTGGCGGTCACGGTGGCCGACGAGACGGCATAGCTACCCGGCACGAGCGAGTCGATCGTGACCGCGCCTGTGGACGCGTTGCCGCTGACGGTACGCATGCCCCCGGTGCCGCTGACGGTGAACACAGCGGACGAACCCGACGGCAACCCCGCGCTTTCGATGAGGAGACTGCCCACCTGCGCGCTGTACGCAACGATGGCGGGCGCGGCCACCAATGACGCGCTCACCATCACCAGCTGCGCGGGCATCCCGGGCGTGTATGTAATGCCGCCGGAGACCACGCTGGGGGCGGAGACGGTGTAGCTGCCGGGCGTGAGATCGGTCAGCGTCGTGGTGGACGTGACTTCGCGCGAGAAGCCGCCTGGACCCGTGATTGCGACCACGACCGCCGCAGACGACGGCAGGCCAGTCACGGCGACAGCAAGGGCACCGGTCGCAATCGCGTACTCGACGGGAAAGCGCAGCGTATCCCCGGGGGCGACGGTGCCATCGCCGGCGACAGGCGTCGGCGTGTACGTGTATCCCGCGCTACTCACCGGCGACGCGCTCAACAACCACCGGCCAGCGGCCGCCGGAGACATGCGCAGCGAGGTCGTCACCACCACATCGCCACCACTCGGCGACGTCAGCTTCACCAGGGCGCCAACCCCGTTCGGCAAACCGGAAATGGCGATATCGACCACCGCCGGCAGTGCCGCATACGTGACCGTTACGAGCGTCGGCGGCCCTGACCCGACGTCCACGAACTGCGATGTCGCACTCGGCGCGTACGCTCCGATAGCCGCGCCGCTGGGAACGCGTACGAGATTCGACGAGATCGTATATCGACCCGGCGTGAGCTCGGCGAGCGTGATCGACGTGGTGAGGGCGCGAGAGAAGCCACCAGGCCCCGACACTGTCAGATCGGCTCCGACGCCGAAGGGCAGGCCGGTGACCGTCAACGCGAGTGCGCCGTTGGTCGTGGGCGCGGGATTGATCGGCACGTTGCCACCCGGATTGTTGCCGGAGGGCGAGGTGGGCGCTTCGGAGGTGGAACAGGCGGTGACAAGCGCAATCGCCACAGAGACCACGAGGGTGGTCAGTGAGCGAGCGGTGCGTCGGGCGTGGTGGCGCATCGAGAGGTAGTCCTTGGAGAGACGCGAATAGAGCATCTCTCCGGGGACGACCCTGAACTGCGAATGATTCGATGCGTGCCAGTGGTGTGACGGTTATGCCAGCAACGAAACGCAACCAACAGAATGGCCGCGATCGGACGCGCCGAGCAACTAGAACAACATCATCATCGGCGACTCGAGGAGCTGCCGCAGCGTTTGCAGGAATCTTGCACCTACCGCCCCATCGATGACGCGATGGTCGCAGCTCATGGTGACGCGCATACGCTGCCGTGGCACGAACGCGCCGTTGATCCACACGGGCTTCGTTTCCGTGCCGCCGATGGCGAGGATTGCGGCTTCAGGCGGATTGATGATCGCCGTGAACTGATCGATGCCGAACATGCCGAGGTTGGAGACGGAGAAGGTGCTCCCTGTGTACTCGGCGGGCGTGAGCTTGCGTTCTCGCGCGCGCTTGGCGAGTTCGCGGGCCTCGCGCCCGATCTGTCCGAGTCCCTTGGTGTGCGCATCGGTGATGACGGGAACGATGAGCCCATCGTCGGTGGCGACGGCCATGCCGAGGTGTACGCGCGAGAAATAGCGGATATGATCCGTCATCCAATGCGCGTTGCATTCGGGGTGCCGCGAGAGTGCGATCGCCACGGCCTTCATGACGATGTCGTTGACCGACACCTTGAACTGATCGCCGGCCGCGACCATCTGCTCGCGCAGCTCGGTGACCTTGGTCATGTCGAACTCGGACGTGAGGTAGAAGGTCGGCACCGGGCCGATCGACTCGCTCAGGCGACGCGCGATCGTTTTGCGGATCTGCGTGAGTGTGACGTCTTTGAAGTCGCCGTCGATGACCATCGCCGGTGCAGACGCCGCCGTTGGCTTCGTGCCGACGGAAGCGGCCGCCGGCGCCGCGGCCTTCGCGTCCGTTCGCGCCGTGCTCGCGTCAGTCGAAGCTGCCGCAGGTGCCGACGCCGACTCGATATCGCGACGAATAACGCGCCCGTTAGGTCCGGTGCCCTGTACCTGATCGAGTGCCACCCCCTTTTCGGCGGCAAGACGTCGCGCGAGCGGCGACGAACGCACGGGGCCAGCGGACTGCGCGGGTACGTCGGGGGCAGCCGGTGGAGCACTCGCCGGCGCCGCAGCCGGAGCAGCGGGTGTCGTCGCGGCAGCAGCTGCGTTCGCAGGTGCGGCGGGCGTCGCGGGTGTCGCGGCGGGTGTCGCAGAAGGTGCGTCTGCCGGCGTCGCACCCTTGCCGCCGGTCAGTGCCGAGATGTCTTCGTCTGCACCGCCGATCACGCCGATCGTTTCGCCGATCGCGAGGACGGCGCCCTCCTCCACGAGACGCGCACGCAGCACGCCATCACCGCGTGCCACGAGCTCCATGATGGCCTTGTCGGTCTCGACTTCGGCGAGTGTGTCGCCGCTCTTGATCGCGTCGCCGACGTTCTTGAGCCACTTTACCAGGCGCCCTTCCTCCATCGTCGGAGAGAGCGCCTCCATCATCACTTTGGTTGCCATGGCTCAGTCGAGGTAGAGGACCTGCTTGATCGCCGCGATCGTCTTCGGCAGATCGGGCTTGGCGGCCTTTTCGAGACTCTTGGTGTACGGCATCGGCGCATCGGCCTGATGCACCCGCAGCACCGGCGCGTCGAGCGAGTCGAAGCAATGGCGCTGCACGTAGTCCACCACCTGCGCACCGACGCCGCACACTTCCCATCCTTCTTCCACCACCACGCAACGATTGGTCTTGTTCACCGACGCGGTGATCGTCTCCACATCCATCGGACGGATCGTGCGCAGGTCGACGACTTCGCAGCTCACCCCTTCCTTGGCCATCGCCTCGGCAGCCTGCAGCGCAACGAGCACCATCTTGCCGTGGGACACGAGCGTGACATGCTCGCCTTCGCGCTTCACCTCAGCCTTGCCGAGCGGGATGACGTAGTCGTCGCTCGGCACTTCGCCCTTCGTGTTGTACAACATCTCGCCTTCGAGGAAACACACCGGGTTGTCGTCGCGAATGGCCGCCTTGAGCAATCCCTTCGCGTCGTACGGTGTGGACGGTGCCACGACCTTGAGACCCGGAATGTGGGCGAGCCACGATTCCCAGGCCTGCGAGTGCTGTGCGCCGAGCTGCAGCGCCGCGCCGTTGGGGCCGCGGAACACCATCGGCATCGGGAATTGACCTCCCGACATGTACAACATTTTGGCGGCCGCGTTGACCACCTGGTCGAGCGCGAGCAGCGCGAAGTTCCAGGTCATGAACTCGATGATCGGCCGCAGACCGACCATCGCGGCACCGACACCGACGCCGGCGAAACCGAGTTCGGTGATCGGCGTGTCGACAACGCGCATCTCGCCGAACTCCTGCAGCAGTCCCTTGGACACTTTGTACGCGCCCTGATAGACGGCGACCTCCTCACCCATGAGGAAGACCCGATCGTCGCGTTGCATTTCTTCGCGGAGCGCCATGTTGAGGGCGTCGCGGTACGTGATGACGGCCATGTTCTCTCCGCTCTCAGCTCGTGGTCTCAACCAGGATGTCTTCCATGAGCGCTTCGAGCGGGAGCTCTGGGCTCTGTTCGGCGAAGTCGATCGATTCCTGCACGATCTTCTTGATCTCCTCATCCATCGCAGCAACGTCGGCTTCGGAAATTTCGCCGGCGTCTTCCATGCGTTGACGATGCAGCGCGATCGGATCGCGCTTGAGGTACTGCTCGAGTTCCTCCTTGGTGCGATACGTGCCGCTCACCGCGTCGGACATGGAGTGTCCCATGAAACGATAGGTGCGGATCTCGAGCAGCGTGGGCGTGCTCTGCTTACGCGCGCGTTCAATCGCCTCCGCAGCCGCGGCGCGCACCGCGTGCACATCCTGTCCGTCCACCACGCCACGCGGCATGTCGTACGACGCGCCACGCTTGTAGATGTCGTGAATGGCCGACGCGCGCTCGACGGCGGTGCCCATGCCGTAGCGGTTGTTCTCGATGACGAAAATGCACGGCAGCTTCCAGAGCGCGGCCATGTTCAGCGCTTCGTGGAAGGCCCCGTTGTTCACCGCTGCCTCGCCCATGAAGCAGACGATGACCTGATCGCCACCGCGATACTTGATGGCGAAACCGACGCCCGCGGCAATCGGAATGTGTCCACCGACGATGCCGTGCCCGCCGAGGAAGCCGAGTTGCTTGTCGAACATGTGCATGGAGCCGCCCTTGCCGCGCGCGCATCCATCCTGTCGTCCGAACAGCTCGGCCATCACCGCTTTCGGCGTCATACCGCGCGCGAGCGCCTGCCCGTGATCACGATAGGTCGTGATCATGTAGTCGTCGGGGCGGAGCACCGCACAGAAGCCGGTGGAGATGGCTTCCTGCCCGATGTACAAATGACAGAAGCCGCCGATGCGACCGATGGCATACATCTCCGCGACACGCTCTTCGAAGCGGCGTTGCATCAGCATCGAGTACAACAGATCGCGATTCAACGCGGCGTCACTGGCAGCCGGTGCGGCAGACTCGGTCGCGGCGACCGTGGCGGCTTCCCCTTTCTTGCGTGCTTTCGTGGCGCTCATGCGTGGTGTTGGACAGAGGACTGACTGCACACTTCCGAGAACTCCATTTCAGACGCCCGCAGCCTGCACCTGCTCCCAGGCGTGATAGCTCGAACGCACCAGCGGACCACTTTCGACGTGACGGAAACCCATCGCCATGCCGACGTCGTACAGCTCGCGGAACTCGGCGGGCGTGACGTAGCGATCGAGCGCGATGTGGCTGTCCGACGGGCGCAGGTACTGGCCCAGCGTGAGGATGTCGACATCGACGCTGCGCAGATCCTTCATGACTTCGATGACTTCTTCGTTCGTTTCACCGAGGCCGAGGATCATCCCCGTTTTTGTGGGGACATCCGGTGCCAGGCGCTTGGCGATGCGGAAGATCTGGAGGAGGCGTTCGTAGCGGCCGCCGGGGCGCGCCTTCTTGTAGAGACGCGGGACGGTTTCGGTGTTGTGGTTGTAGATGTCCGGGCGAGCGTCGAGGACGGCGCGAATGGAGTCTTCGTTCCCCTGAAAATCGGGGACCAGCACTTCGATGGAGCAGGCGGGGAGCCTGGCGCGGATCTGGCGAATCGTTTCGGCAAAGATGTACGCGCCGAAATCGGGGAGATCGTCGCGATCGACTGACGTGATGACCGCATGCCGCAGGTTGAGCTCCGCTATTGCTTCGGCGACGCGCGAGGGTTCTTCGATGTCGTACGCTGGCGGACGGCCATGCGCGACGGCGCAGTAGGCACAGTTGCGGGTGCAGACATCGCCGAGAATCATGAACGTGGCGGTGCCGTGCTCCCAGCACTCGCCGATATTGGGACAGTGCGCTTCCTCGCAGACGGTGTGCAGGTTGAGATCCCGCATGAGTTGCTTGAGGCGGATATAATTGCTCCCACCCGGCGCTTTCACCTTGAGCCACTGCGGCTTCCGCTCGGGGAGCGGATCGCGGCGGTGGCGCCCCATGATCTGATGCAGCTGCTCGGCCATTTCGTGCAGGAAGTATGAAGATGGGGCCCCGGCGGTCACCGGAGCACGACCGCTGAAGCTAGCTCGGTGCGTCGATGCGGGCCACAGGAGCTAACCGCCAACTGCCATTTAGCAAGGATACCGTAACTGTGCGAATGGTGAAACAGAGCGGTCAGGCTATCGTAGGGTGCACAGACTTCTACACTTGCTCGGGGACACTTCCATGCTGCGCACCCTTCTCACCATCGGCCTTGTCGCCTTCGTCGGGTTGTTCGCCCTCAAGGTCGTCTTCGGGCTGCTGGGCCCGCTCGTCGGCCTGCTGATGCTGCTGCTTGGGTTCGCGATCAAGGTCGCGCTCATTGGCGGTGTGGCGTATGTGGTGCTGCGCGTGGTGAGTCCGTCCACGGTGGAGCGCATCACCTCCGGGTTGCGCAAGCGATAGCGGTCGCGACGATCACCGACCGGCGCGTTCGAGGGGCGACCATCGTCATGATGGTCGCCCCTCGTCGCTGGTGCGGAATTGCTGTCGCTGGCCCACGACTGCGGTCGTCGTCCGGCGAGGTTCGCGCTACTCGGCCGACCCGTCGTCTGACGATTGGTCGCGAGCGCGATCGCGCGGCCGTTCTTCGCCGCCGTCCGAGCCGCCTCGATCCGAGCCGCCTCGATCCGAGCCGCCTCGATCCGAGCCGCCTCGATCCGAGCCTTCGCCAGGGTCGGCACCGTTTCCGTCGTCACCTGCGGTACCGGCTGCGGAACCATCAGACTTGCCGCGATTCCGCGAGCGACGTGCGCCACCCCGCCGTCCGCGACGACCGCGCCGTTTCGCGCGCGCGTGTGCAGCCGCGCCGTCGTCACCGTCCCCGCGGACGTCCTCACTGCCGGCAGTGCCGACGTCGGCCGATGCAGCGCCGTCATCGTCGCCGTCATTCTCGCCGTCATCGTCGCCGTCATCCTCGCCACGAACGTCGCGTTCGGAGTTGACGTCGTCGGCAGCGTCGGAGTCACTGGCGTCGGAGCGATCGGCGCGAGGTGCGCTCACTCCCTCCGTCGCGCCGGTGCCATCGGCCGACGCTTCGCCGCTTTGCGCACGTGACTTCCGCTTTCGGGAGCGGCGATTGCGCCGACGCTTCCGCTCACGCGTGGCGGCCTCGGAGGAGTCGCCTTCCTCGCCATCGGTTGAGGTTGCGTCGACCATCTCGTCGCTCGACGGCTCGACGGCGCTGCTGCCATCGACGGCGCTGTCGCGATCGACGGCGCTG
>Ga0163144_10004141_pt1 | contig 32836 bp, 26 predicted proteins | sample OliLak19BULKMAT1_FD_123175 | JGI IMG/M metagenome (GOLD analysis project Ga0163144, IMG submission 123175) | Freshwater microbial mat bacterial communities from Lake Vanda, McMurdo Dry Valleys, Antarctica - Oligotrophic Lake LV.19.BULKMAT1 | ecosystem: Environmental > Aquatic > Freshwater >... | reverse complement strand
TGCGTTACACCAAATTTATCGATATGTGTACGTAAGGCTTTTTCGGATGTTTCAATTGCTTCATCCATACGAGCACGCAAGTATTTCAATACATCCTCATCAGAAGTATTGAAATCAATTTTCCCTTTCAACTCAATGGTTTGGAAGTTAATTGCTAATTTTCCGCTACTTAATTTTTTATACTCTTCACCAAACAAAGTCACATAATCTTTTGAGGATGTTTTTTGTGCTGTTGTAGCATTTTCCAACGCTTTTAAGAAAGCAGGATCGTTGCTATTGTTTGAAAGGCCTTTTATAATTTCGGCTACCGAAACTTCCAAAGTCACGTTCATACCGCCTTTTAAATCCAAACCTAAGTTTAGCTGACGATCACGAACTTCTTCATAGGTGTATTTTAACGGACCAAAGTCAATAACAGCAATCTTTTTAAGAGAATCCAAATACATTGCTTTTCTGGAATTCTTTACTGAATCCAAATAACTTTTACCAGTTAAATATTTTTCACCTGCTGGTTTTGCCGCTGATTCAACCACATCCTTATGGGTGATATACTCCTCTGAATATGCTTTTGCATCGTTTTCGATATTAATGCCCACATAAGTAAACATTAAGTAATAAGCACAGGCAAGAGTCAATAAAATCGCAAACAGCCTGATAGCGCCTTTGTTCTGCATAATTGTATTAGTTAAATTGTTTTATTTCGGAGTGTGAGAGCTCATAAAAATTATTCGCCATTCACCAATCACCATTTACTTTTCCTAAAATTAAGGGTGCAAATATAGAATAACAATTATTATTTACCAATTTTATAGTGATTTGGTTGATTTTGGGATTTTTGAGGTAAATATTGAGCAATACCCCCTAACTAACAAAACTTCCCTTCGGACTAGTATTTTCAGGCTACCTTTTTGCCAATAAATTCATTATATTTGTACATTACAAGCCATACCATGAAATCAATCAAACACCTATTACTTCTTACAGCATTATTTTTTGCCGTTAAAACAAATATTGCTCAACCATTTATGGAATGGCATGACAGCATTCAGGTGAAAATTGGAGCAACAACGCTCGCTAATCCTTGGGCAGGCGGATTAAATTTCGTTCAGGCTTCCAACATTGATTTGGATCTGGATGGAATAAAAGACTTGTTTATGTTTGATAAAACAGGAGACAAAATCCGTACATTCATAAATAATGGAACAGTTGGCACCGTTGATTTTAAATACAATCCCTACTACGAAACAAAATTTCCAAAACTGCACGATTGGGCACTATTGGTAGATTACAACTGCGATGGCAAGGAAGATATTTTTAGCTATTCGGACGTTGCTGGCGGATTTAAAGTTTACAGAAACACTTCAACCGTTTCTACGGGTTTGTAATTTACATTGGTAACTGTTTTGCAATATTCCATTTTTAATCCACCATTAGGTTCACTCATTAATTTATATGTAAGCAATGCTGATATTCCGGCTATAACTGACATTGACAACGATGGAGATTTGGATGTAGTTACCTTCGGACTTGGAGCCAGCTATATGGAATATCATAAAAACATGAGCATGGAACTTTACGGAACATGTGATAGCTTAAAGTTTCAAATGGCAAACCGTTGTTGGGGATACGCTGCAGAAAATGCACTGAGCAACGATTACACCCTGTTTGACACTTGTTCGGGGAATATTTCCAGTCCGGAATTAACACCAATCGACCCCGATAATCGTACTTCAGCTCGTCACGCAGGCTCTTGTCAGCTTTGTATTGATTTGAATAATGATACCGACAAAGAATTTATTGTTGGAGACATTTCATACAATAATTTAACAATGCTTACAAACGGTGGAACACCAACCGATGGTAGTTTTGTGGCGATCGATACGGCTTTCCCTTCAAACAATGCAAGCACTTCTGCCGTTGATTTAACTATTTTTCCTTGTGCTTTTTATGTAGATATTAATCACGATGGGTTGAAAGATTTAGTTGTGAGTCCGAGTGCCGCTAACGTTTCTGAGAATTTCAACAGCGTTGTATACTATAAAAATAACGGAACAAACAGTTTTCCGATTTTTCAATATCAACAAGCAAATCTATTGCAGGACAATATGATTGATGTTGGCGAAGGTGCTTATCCAGCATTTTTCGATTATGACAATGATGGCTTGAAAGATTTATTCATAGGGAATTTGGGTTATTGGGGAGCTTCCGGATATGCACATCAAATTGCACAGTTTAGAAATACAGGAACTGCTACTGTTCCAAAATACGAATTAATAACTCGTGATTATGATGGTTTTAATGGTACTGCTGCAGCATTGAGCACTTATGGAATTACGAATATGGTTCCTGCATTTGGTGATTTAGATGGTGATGGTGATGCTGATTTAATAATTGGTGATTACAATGGGAGAATACATTACTTCCGCAATACGGCAGCCATTGGAGCACTCGCACATTTTGTTTTAGTAGCACCTAACTTAACCAATTCATTCGGAAGAGTTATTGATGTTGGAGATTATGCTACTCCACAAATTGTAGATATGGATGGAAACGGAACCAACGATTTAGTAATTGGAGGAAGAACAGGAAAACTAGCATATTATCGTCATACAGGCACAACGCCTATTCCTGTTATGGATTCAATCACTCACTTTTTTGGTGGTGTTAAAGTGAATTTACCTTTCTACTTTACAGGGTATAGTTATCCTTGTGTTTTTAAACAAGGTAGCGTAACAAACTTGCTTGTTGGTACCGAAAGTGGTGTGATTCGCAGGTATAACAACATTGATGGAAATTTAAATGGTACGTTCACCTGGGTGGATTCTACTTTTTTAGATATTTTTCAAGGAAGCAGAACTGCACCGCATCTGTCGGATATTAATAGTGACGGATTTTTAGATTTGATAGTCGGGAATTACGAAGGTGGCGTTTCTTTTTACAGAGGAGTTACCGCACTTACAACCTCCAACCTCGACAACTTTATTAATTTCAATTTTGAACTTTTCCCAAATCCTGCCAACAATAGTTTTACTGTTCATATCCTTAATGAAGAAAACAAAACTTATACTTTGGAAGTATTTAATATGATGGGACAAATTATTACTTCAGAAAAAATCACCAACAATACACTTACACTCCGCACAGATAATTTTTCGCAAGGAATGTATATTTGTAAAGTTTCTGAAATAAATGAAAAAGGACAAAAACAATCTGGTTCTTTGATGAAGAGAATTATTGTTCAACATTAGGATAAAATCACTTTTTAAACGCTCTCGCACTTTCTCGACTCCTCTCGAAATGACAGCGTTAATTGTCACTTCGAGCGGAGTTGAGAAGTAATTAAATCCAGCAAGACACACTCAATATTTGACTATGAATTTTATTAGAATTGTTTTAATAGGCATTAGTATTTTTTTTACTTCCGTAACCTCCGCACAACCCTTTTTTCAATTTCACGATAGCATTGCTGTAAAAATATCCGGAAGCTATATTTCTAATCCTTGGGCCGGTGGTTTAAATTTTGTTCAGCTTTCCAATATCGACTTAAACATGGATGGAATAAAAGATGTAATTACATTCGATAAAAGCGGAAACAAACTTCGCACATTTATTAATAACGGAACAGTTGGCGCAGTTGATTTAAAATACGATCCGCAATACGAAACAAAATTTCCTTACCTCCACGATTGGGTTTTATTAGTTGATTACAACTTAGATGGGAAAGAAGATATTTTTGCTTTTTCTGATTCAGGTGTTGGTGTGAAAATTTATAAAAATATTTCTACGGTATCTAGTGGATTACAATTTTTATTGATTGAAGAATTATTACAAACAAAATACAACCCGCCTTCTTCAGTGCTTTCTAATTTATATATTACTCCAGTGGATGTTCCTGCATTTTGCGACATTGACAACGATACCGATTTAGACATTGTAACATTCGGCAATGCAAGTACCTATATTGAATACCATCAAAATCAAAGTATGGAATTGTATGGAATTGCTGACAGTTTAATTTTTGAAATCGCAAATAAATGTTGGGGCTATGCTGCAGAAGATGCTATGAGCAACACATTTACATTGGATGATACTTGCATAGCAAATGTGGGAACTCCGGAACTAACCGAGTCGTTGACAGATGTGCGCACAGCCCTTCATGGTGGCGGAAGTGAATTGTGTTTGGATTTGGATGGTGATGGCGACAAAGAAATTATAGTAGGCGATATTTCTTATAACAATTTAACCATGCTTACAAATGGAGGAACCCCAACTGCCGGACATTTTACTTCTATTGATTTAAATTTTCCGGCAAACAATGCAAGCACAACGGGTGTTTTTCTTACCACTTTCCCTTCAGCTTATTATGTTGATATGGATTACGATGGAATAAAAGATTTGATTGTTAGTCCGAATGCCCCCAATTATTCTGAAAACACAAACAGTTTAGTTTATTATAAAAATAATGGTGCCAATAATTTTCCTGATTTTGAATTTATACAAAACGATGTATTGCAGGACAATATGATTGAACTTGGTGAAGGCGCATATCCTGCTTTTTTCGATTATGATAATGACGGACTCAAAGATTTATTTATTGGCAACTATGGAAATTATGCGCCAACCTTTCAACCAAAAATTGCTCAATTTAAAAATGTTGGGACAGGCACAAATCCTGAATTTGATTTGATAACGTTGGATTACGCAAATTTGAGCACCATCTTAACAGGAGTTTTAAATATGATTCCTGCCTTTGGTGATTTGGATGGAGATGGTGATGCAGATTTGATTGTGGGTGGCTTTGATGGAAAATTGCATTATCTTCAAAACACAGCTAGCATAGGCGCAACCGCTAATTTTGTATTAATTGCTCCTCAATTTAAAAACTCAAACAATAGAGTAATTGATGTTGGCGATTTTGCTGCACCACAAATTGTAGATGTAGATGGCGATGGCAAAAATGATTTAATAGTTGGTGCAAAAAACGGAAAACTCGCTTACTACCATCACATTGGAAGTGGCAGCACTCCCATTCTATCAATGGATTCGGTTTCTCATTTCTGGGGCGGAATAAAAGTAAATCGCCCCTCCTATTTTATCGGATACAGTTATCCGTTTTTATTTAAACAAGCAGGAGTTTCAAAATTAATGGTGGGTGCCGAAAGTGGTTATTTACAAATTTATGATGATATAGATGGGAACTTAGGAGGAACATTTACCAAGACAGATACTACTTATTTAAACATCTTCCAGGGAACTCGAACAGCTCCCAATGGCGCTGACATTAACAACGATGGCTTGATGGATTTAATTGTTGGAAATTATTCAGGAGGCGTCACCTTTTTCAAAGGAACATCCAGTTTCGTTTCTGTAAATGAAAATTTAATTGATTTTAATTTTGAACTTTTTCCAAACCCCACAAACAATTTTTTCAGTATTCGAGTTTTAGCTGAAGAAAATAAAAATTATCTTTTAGAAGTATACACTATACTGGGACAATTAATTTCTGCTGACAAAGTTGAGAATAATAACATTTCTGTAAGCACACAAAATCTTTCACAAGGAATATATATCTGCAAAGTTTCTGAAATAGATACGAAAGGAAAAAAGCAAAGTGGAGGCTTAATGAAAAGAGTGATTGTACAACATTAAATAGTGTAACCAATCATCCGACATTTTATTGATGTATGATAAACAAGCTTTACAATTTAAAGAGCATAGTCTTTAATAAGAATATCCGCAGGGATATGTAAATAAGCGCTTAATTTTCTAATCATTTCAAGCGAGAGTTTCCTTTTTCTATTCAGAACTTTTGAAATATTGCCCTTATTTCCAAGAATTTCAGCTAAATCTGTAAGGTTCATTTGGCTTTGCTCCATCATAAATTTAATGGCTTCAATAGGGTCGGGCTCTGGAATATGAATATGTTTATTTTCGTAATCCTCAATTAAAAGCGCCAAAAGTTTTGCTTCCTTTTCTGCTTCAGTACCAGCTTTTGCATGAAAAGAAGTTTGAAATTTTTTTAATGCAGCTTCGTACTCTTTTTTTGTTTCTATCACTTTCCAATTTACTTTCATCGAATTATAGTATTAAAATTTCTTTTTATCATATTCAGCATGAGTGCCTACAAAAGTTACAAAAGCCCACTGGAGTTTAAAATTAAAATCCACAACTAGACGGTACTTATTTCCTTTAATATTAAAAACTAATAAGCTATTTCTAATACAATCTACTGAATTGAAATACTTTTTAACATCATTAAAATTCTTCCAGTTTGCTTTTGTTGTAACTTTGTACCAAGTTAAAAGTTGCTCTTTACAATCCTCATGCTTATCATAAAAATTCCTCAAAGTACTTTTACTAAAAACCCTCATACATTTTACTTTTTACAAAGATAAGGAAAAGTTGTCAAAATGATAACTTTTTTTGAAAAAAATAATTGTTAAAGAGCACATTGGAGAACATACATGAAGCGATAAGCAGGGAAAATAGCTGTTTAAATCGCCAAATTGAATTAAAGAAAGTAAGCAATGTACTTCAGCAACAATCATTGCATAAAAAAGGAGTTCTGAATATTCAGAACTCCTTTTTTATTTTTAGCAGTATATAATTTTATTTCACCAAAAGTTTCTGAGTGGTAGTTCCTTCGTTTGTTTGAGCAACAATAGAATAAACACCTGCACTCCAATTAGCTGTATTGATAAAATAATTAGTAGTTCCTGATTTAAAATTACCATTGTGAATTACTTCTACCAATTTACCAGTTACATCAATCACAAATAATTTTCCTGTTAAATTACGTTCGTTAGTGAATGGAATACATGTAATCCCATGACTTGGATTTGGATAAACAGAAGCAGAGAAAATGTTTGTTAAGTTCTCATTTATTCCAACAGGTGCAAGCACCCTAAACTGCCACCAACCAGCCGGTGCAGGCATCGGACGAACTTGTTGCTTTCCACTGTTCGCTTGTGCATGTATGTAATAAAAAATTTGAGTTCCAGCAGGTTGAGCAGGAATAAATCCTGTCCAGGTATCCGTACTAACACCAGTAAGCGTCATCGCAACAGGAGCATAAGCAACAGTTGTATCTATTGTCCAATATACCTGAGCATTTGCAATTCCGGTTTTGTGTTGAATAATTGCATCTACTTGATAAGGAGTAATTGAGTTGTAAGTATCCGGCAAATTGTTGTGCACAATTCTTAAAGGATCTTTAACACCCACACTGTGAGTAATACAATGAATTACTCCACTTTGAGCAATCAAATTAGCACCTGAGTTGTCTGCATCAATGGTTACTATTTTGTAACCAGGCATATTTTGTTTGATAATTCTAACCGCTGTTGTATCATATTCTGTACGATAAGCAGGCATGATGATGGTTTTATTTACAATCACAAAATTTGAGTACGTGCGATAATATGCATCTCCAAATGGTGGTCCGGCATAACTTCCACCAGTACTTGGCGGCATGGGTATTCTCACAATTTTGTATGGATTACCCCATGGGTCGTTAAAATTACTTAATACATAAGCAATGTTTGCTTCTATTTGCGGACCATCAGAAATTCCTGCAGGAAACTCTCCGATTAAAATTGTTTTCTCATCTAACAATTTCATGTGCATATCGATGTGATGAATTCCATCGTAAGGAAGGACATCCATTTTTATGTAGCGGTTAATTCCATGATAATCTTGAGCAATGGAATTAATAACCGGCTCCGTATGATTTGGATAAGCAAGTGAATAAGCTCCTGCACCATCATTTTCTTCTAAAATAAGATCAGATGCAAAAGCCGTTTCAATACCATCAATCATCCAGTTACCACCAGTATTCATTAAATTGTTAGGAGAAAGCAATGTTTGATACAAGGGTACATTTAGAAATGAAGAATATGCTAATGGAATATCATCATCATCCGGACGAGGACGATTGTAAATCCAATCAACTAAGATTAAAGAATCTACATCATTCATATAACCAGTATTTGCTGCATAATCGCGAATCCAAATAGAGTTAAATGCTACTTCGATAAACTTAAGATTTGTAAGCGGAATTCCGTTTGAGGTCAAATCAGATTTCACAGCATTTGAATCGGAACAATGAATAATAACATTGCACTCTAATTGAGCTGCTGCAACTATTTGACGGTGAATAGACGGAAAGCCTGTCCAAGTAATTAACAACGCTTGCTGCTCTTCCCATTGCGCAGCTGTACGCACAGGCTGTGTAGGAGGCGTTAAAATTGGAGCTCTATAAATTGTAGATGGTGCTTTATTGATTCTGCTTTGTAAATATTCGTCCATCTTTAATTCTTCGCCCGGAGCAAAGCCGATTGGAAGAATGGCAGGCTCTTGTGCTGTTCCAATTAAAAACAAATTAATAAATGCGATAGAAAGTAAAAATTTTTTCATTTTAAAGAGATTTATACCAAAAATACGTTTTTCGGTAGAGGAAAGCAAATTTTTCACAAAAGAATAATATGACTATATTTGCCACTGAATGTACGGGCTAACAAAAAAATATTTTGCTTATTTCTTCCTTTTTCTTCTATTATTCCCTATAGCAGAAAAGGCTATACATGCATTAGAACACCATGATGAAGTTCATTGTACAATTACCGACAAGCATTTTCATGAACAAGAACATGAATGTTCCATTTGTGATTTCACTATTTCAGATAACAATAACTTACCCTCTAATGAGATTGCTTTTGTAATTACATCTCAAATTTTTTCATTTCAAGAATTTGTTTTAGAAGTAAACATTCCCTTTTCTTTTTCCAATTTACCTTCCCGAGCACCTCCTATTGCTTAATTAATTTTATTATTCTAAAATTTTATTTGTGAAACTCACGAATAAGGATTATTTATTCATTAAGCAAAAATATTTATGCAAAAATATTTTTTTATTGCACTCATGTATTTGAGTGCCCTCACTGCTTCTGCAAATACAGAAGTAGGAAAAACAACCTTGTCGGGAAAAATTACCGATAAAATTACTGGTGAAGCAATTCCGGGAGCATCACTTTATATCACCGATTTAAAAACAGGTGCGATAAGCGGATTGGATGGAACTTATCAAATCAGCAACCTTCCCCAAACCAAAATTTTGGTCCAAGTAAGTTATGTAGGATATAAAATGATTATTGAAACTATTGACCTTTCAAGTGTTTCTACAAAAGATTTTGCTCTGGAACTTTCTGCCAAAGAAATTAATGAAGTAATTGTTACAGGAACATCACAATCAGGAGAAAGAAACAGAACTGCAACTCCAATAAGCATTGTAACAAAAACGCAATTGTTGCAAAATGCATCTACCAATATTATTGATGCAATGGCAAAGCAACCCGGAATTTCTCAAGTAACAACAGGCTCCGGAATTTCAAAGCCTGTTATCCGCGGATTGGGATACAACCGTGTAGTGATTGTAAATGATGGAATCCGACAAGAAGGTCAACAATGGGGAGACGAACACGGAATTGAAATGGATGAATTTTCGATAAACAAAATTGAAATCCTGAAAGGTCCGGCCAGTTTAAGTTATGGCTCCGATGCCATTGCGGGTGTTATAAATATGCTGAGTGCACCTACTCTGCCTGATGGAAAAATAAATGCAAATGTCATTGGAAATTATCAAACCAATAATGGCTTGATTGCTTATTCGGCAAACCTGACCGGAAATATCAAAGGATATATCTGGGACATTCGCTACAGTAATAAAATGGCTCATGCATATCAAAACAAATATGATGGATACGTTTACAATTCCGGTTTTAAGGAAAACACGCTCGGTGGAATTATAGGTGTAAACAAATCCTGGGGCTATTCGCATTTACATTTTAGCATGTACGAATTAACACCGGGAATAATAGAAGGCGACAGAGATAGTGCAAGTGGGAAATTTATCAAACCCATTGTAATAAACGACTCGACAGAAGGAGCAGCTATTGCAGAAGATGCAGATTATAAAAATTATTCCATTGGTGTTCCATTTCAAAAAATCAATCATTACAAAGTTGTTTTGAATACTAATTTTGTTGTTGGCCAAGGAAGTTTAAAAGCAATATTTGGCTTTCAGCAAAATCACCGTAAAGAATTTGGAAATGTATTTAATCCAAAGGAATATGGCTTGTACTTTTTATTAAACACCATCAATTACGATTTACGTTATGTTTTTCCGGAAAGAAAAAAATCAACGCTTTCCATCGGTGTGAATGGGATGCAACAAACCTCCCAAAACAAAGGAAAAGAATTTTTGGTTCCAGAATATAATTTGTTCGATATAGGAGGATTTGCAATTGTAAAAAAATCTTATGGGAAATTAGATATTAGTAGCGGAATAAGATACGACACCAGAAAACAAAATAGCAACGATTTGTACCTCGACTCACTGGGAGCAAAAACGGATGCAACCGATTCTACTTCATTGCATCAATTTACAAAATTCAATTCTACTTTTTCAGGAATATCAGCAAGCATTGGAGCTACGTATCAATTTTCGGAAAGTGTGTATGCAAAATTAAACATTGCAAAAGGCTATCGAGCACCAAACATTTCGGAGCTGGGAGCAAATGGAGAACACGAAGGAACTGGACGTTATGAAATTGGTAACCCAAACCTGAAAGCAGAAAGTAGTTTTCAATATGATCTGGCTTTCGGGTTAAACACAGAACACATCACCACAGAAATTGATTTGTTTCACAACACTATTGATAATTTTGTTTTTCAGCAAAAGCTAAATAGTTTTAATGGAACAGATTCTATCACGAATGGAGCAAACACTTTTGAATTTGTTCAAGGCAATGCAACATTATTTGGAGGAGAAATCAGCATCGACATACATCCACATCCTATTCATTGGCTCCATTTCGAAAACTCTTTTTCATTTGTACAAGGTGGGCAAAAAAACCAACCCGACTCATTGAAATACTTGCCTTTGATGCCAGCTCCAAAGCTTATTTCGGAGCTCAAGGCAGACATCAAAAAGATTGGCAAATTAATCTCCAACGCATATGTCAGTATAGAGCTTGAAAACTATTTCGAGCAAAATAAATTTTATTCTGCATTCGGAACAGAAACTAAAACTTCGGGATATAGTCTAATCAATTTAGGATTGGGTGGAGATGTTGTAAGAAAAACAAAAACAGTCTGTTCTATCTATATAAGCATAAATAACATTACAGATGTTGCCTACCAAAACCATTTGAGCAGATTAAAATATGCTGCAGAAAACAATGTTACCGGCAGAAATGGAGTTTATAACATGGGAAGAAACATTAGCTTTAAACTAATTGTTCCTGTAGAGATTAAAAAATAGTTGCAATTGAAACGTTTTGTAAAAAATAAAACCCAATAGTTTATGGGACTATTGGGTTTTATTTTTTCAACTAAACTATTTTGCAGACTGACCTACAAATAAACTATTACAAAGGTGGACATCTCTTCAGTAATAAGTCTTACATAATTTTAAATAAATTTACATTATTCACATATATCATTTTCCTAACTGAAACTGATATCCTACAACTAAGATAGCTTCGAAAAACCAAAAAGAATTACTAGCCTTTCCATTGCCTCTACCTTGAACGAGGGTATTTATATAATTTGCATGTCCACCCTTACCAGTGAATTCAATATATCCATTTTTCAAAAACTCTGCTCTAACACCTACTTCAACTCCGCCAACAACGCCTGATACTTTCCAACCATTATTTACTCTGTTTCCAAAAAGCGTAACTTCAGTTCTAGGATAAACAAATCCAAAGCCCGGTTTTAAAGTAATACCAATATTGTTTTTCAGGTTTTTAGATTCTGCTAATTTCCATCTTTTAATAAATGAAAGCATAAAAAAATTGGCTCCGTCACTGTGTTCGTAATGCAAAAAATTAGTTGGATCTAAAATAGTATCCTTATCAAAATACTGTCCGTTAATGTGTCCTTTAACTCTCACCTTTTGATAATCATCCACAATATATTTAGCATGATCGTAATTAAATTCCAAACCAAAATCATGTTTGTCGTTAAAAAAAACACCTGCTCTAACACTATACTGAGGAATGGTAATATTTGCAACATCAGGAATGCTCTGAAAATCAGGCCTATCGTGTGCTGTTGCATCAATAACCGTAAAATCGTATGAATAATAATTCCCTTTTATTAATTGAGGGTCATTATTCTTATCACTCTGTAAGTGAATATCTCCTTTGCTATACCAATCGCGGTTATATCCCCAACCAAAATAAAAAGTTGGTTTATTTTTTTTTGTCTTTAAGGAATCGCTTTGAGTGGAAAACCCGGAAGCAAAACAGAGGCAAAAGAAAACAATTAGGCTTAATTTTATTTTATTTTTTTTATATAACATTTTACTTTGCGACTACTATTTTATTCTGATATATTTTCCCATCTACAGTTGATACAACAACAAAATAGATTCCAGTATTGAATTGATGTTCTATCGAATAATTATTTTGTCCAGTTTTTATTTCAACGGGCATTTTTTTAATTTGTTGACCTAAGGCATTTATGATTGAAACATCTCCTTTTAATTGTTTTGTAGAATTGATTAAAATTTCAATTGAACCATTTCCATTTGTGGAAGAAAGCGACAAAGGTAGGAAAGAATTAATTTCTTCCACAGAAACATTTTGAACAACTATCCCTTCCATATAATGCACTTGCGTTCCTACAGCATTGCTGTATACCACATGAAATTTTCCATTATTAAAAACTATATCTGGTCGCGATTGATGACCTGTAAGTCCTTTTGTTATAGTATCAATATTCACCCCTATTCCGGCAGCACCCGTTAGCGACCAAGAAAATAAAACATCTTGAGAGCTTCCATTATAACCTAACCAAACAATTCCAACGGTGTCTCCTTTTACTGCAATCACAGGAAAATTTTGAGTGTAAATTCCATAGGGATAAAATTGACGATGTTGTCCCATTTGTTGGTCATTTACATTCACTGTTCCAATATAAACACGGGCATCACCTGTTCCATCGCTCATCCAGGTATAAATAAGTGAGTCGCCAACAATTGCTCCTGAAGGAGCACTTGAAGGGCAAGATGCTACAAACCAATTAGAGGTATCTATATTTGATGAGACCGGAAAACTTGCACAGCTATCGGTTGAAAATGATGCCCACATTTCTCTTAGATTACTGATGTTATTTCTGAATAACAATGCTTGTGCATTCTCATTAGCTACTAATGACGCAGGGCAACAATCACAGGCTTCTCCAGGAGCAATGGGTTCAACAGGAGGTAAAAAGGAAAGTCCTCCATCAATTGATTTGGTTACAGTATACTTGGGATTCAACATTGTAATTGTATCTGAGCCCATGTAAGAAACAATTGGATTTCCTCCCGGCAGAACTGCAACAGTTGGAAAACTTGCTAATCGATTCGTTTCATTATCAATTCTTACAGTATCTGAAAAAGTTACTCCTCCATCAATTGTTCTTACACTATAAGATTTTGAATTGGCGATAGCTGTCATAAAAGTTACAAAAGCAGTATCCCCAGATGAAGCGATTTCAGCACCAGTCCAAGTAGTAACATATGGAGTAATCCCTAAATTTATCGCTATCGGAGTAGAAAATACAGCTCCTGTTTTTCTGGAAGAATAAATTGTTGCTGGACTATTATCTTCCCAAATAACCAAAGGAATATCTCCAGTTGTTAAGGTTAATCTCGGATAAATATTATTGTGAGTGCTTCCTGTTCCAACATTGATTGGGCTTCCCCAAACAATGCCCGTTGTTTGAGCAATTGAAGCTATTGAAATAACACTGCTTAGTAAAATAAAAATAGTTTTTTGCATTAGGAGTAGTTTTAGCAATTAGTTTTTTACTGCTTAACTATTTTTTTATTTACAATCTTGTTTTCTGATTGTATTTGAAAAATATAAATCCCCGAATTCCATTTACTCATATCCACCTTCAGTTGACCTTCTGACGTTTTCACTGAATATACTTCTTCTCCAAGAATATTCAGAACTGTAATTTTCTTTTGTGAAGTAGTTCTAGAATCTAAAAATTCTAATGTAACAAAATCACTAGTAGGATTTGGAAACAATTTAACATTGTATTCTAAATTTATATTTTCATTTATTCCAATAGTAGCAGGATCAATAACTAAAAAAGTCCCCATCATACCATCGTCTTCGTGATGCAATAAATGACAATGATACATGTATGGAACCATTGGATCAGAGAATGTTGTAAACTGAGTAATGAAGCGCACCGTGTCATTCGGTTTTACAAGTATTACATCTTTTAACCCTTGGTATTCTGGTGGTGGTGGAATGCCATTAATGTCGAGCACAAAAAATTCGATGTCGTGAATATGGAAAGGATGCGCAACCAGTGTACTATTTGTTAATTCCCATATTTCAATATCGTTTAGGTAAACAACAATATTGATTGAATCCATATCAAATGGTGTATCGTTCATTAAAAAAGGGCCATCCACATATCCTTGGATTCCACTAGTAACTGTATCTGCAGTAAAATGAATCGAACGTGTTACATCTGCATTCACTTCAAGTAATGGAGTAATTGGATTAAACGATGTTGGAATTGTTGTAACAGGACTAGCTGTAGGTGCGACAACATCAAATCTTAATATATCAAAATCAATTCCATTAAGAGGGTTTGAATAATATCCTTCCATCATGATTATGGTACTTGTACCAACGGAATCGGCACCAATTATTCCACGAGATAATTCGGATGCATAGCTTTTTAAAAAGATTTGTGTACCAACAGAATAGGATGCAAAATCAATTAGTATTTCAGCTCGTTCTCCGGTTGATAATCTAACACGATTGGTTAAATAGGGTTGCTGCAAAATTCCTCCATCACTTCCTATTAAATAAAAGTTGGAATTGTCTGCTAATCCAAAATTGTAAGTTCTATCTGCGGATGCATTTAATAATCGTAAACGAACAACCTGCTGCGGAACCTGAAGATAAGGATCTCTTGTACCATTTACCATCAGAACTGTATCTTCATGTGTTGCGGTTGCAATTTGATACAATACATCAAATGCTCTGGTTTGAACAATTAATGGGAAATCGTCAACACCATATTTTCGAGGCAAAGCATAAGTTGCTTCGGTGCTATCGCGCACAATAATCATTCCTGCCAATCCTTTCGAAATTTGAATTTCTGTTTTACCTTCACCATGTGGATGATACCACAAAGTAGCTGCTTCATTTCTCATTTTGAAAGAGGGACTCCAAGTTGTTGTTGGTGGGATAATTTGGTGAGGACCGCCATCATTCATTGGTGCCACGTGAAACCCGTGCCAGTGAACCGTTGTAGGAACAGTGAGTGAATTAGTTACATTTAATGTGATGCTATCATTTTTGTTAATAAGCAAAGTTGGACCTAAAAAATTGCCATTAAAACCAAAAGTTGGTGTATTATTAGTGCCAATAAATTGTTTCGTCCCTGTTTGAATATTCAAATTAAATATTGTTCCACTAAGTGTGTCAGGAATAAATAGTGCGTTTTGCGAAAATGAATTAGTAAAATGAAAACACAAGAAAAAAATGAAGATGAAACGATTGTAAATTTTCATTAGTGAATAATATTTAATTTCTGTTGAGTGATTGCACCATTTGCATTGATACTAATAATATAAGAACCATTAGCATAAAGGCCAGTATTAATTGATTCGACAATTTCTCCAGTTTGATCTTTTTTATCGGAAAGAACTGAAACAATTTTCCCGCTAATGTCCAATAAATCAATTTTCACATCAGCCATTTCTTTTAATTCAAAAGAAATTTTCACTTGATCGTTTGCCGGATTTGGATATAAATTAATCTTAGCAATTGAACTACCTACTTCATTAATTCCTGTTGGATTCAAAAAATTACGAATGTCTGCTGCCATTGTTGTTGTATCACTAGTAGTATAGGCAAGATATGGAGTTCCTAAGACAGAATGACTTGTTCCTCCGCCCAATATAACAATAGTGGGCATCCCCATTCCGCCATAATAAGCAACTTGATACGCACCACTATCTGCAGGAATAGAAGTTATTCCATTGGTTGTAACCCAATTATTTATAGCAGTACAAGAATATGAATCTGAAAATCCAAAAGCATACGCTTTTACCATCCCCGGAAATTCAGCCATCAAATCCGCCTTCATCACTTCTAACGTTTGTCCGGCTGCAATACATGGACTGCAACTTGTCATAAAAAACTCTAGAATTAGTGCTTTACCGGCATCCAAATCGGCAAACAAACTTTGTGGATTTCCATTACAATCAATAAAATCGTAAGGAGTAGCTGTTGTTTGAGCTGTTGACGAGAAAGAAGTCAGACCTAAGGCTGCTCCGAAAATGAATGAATAAATTTTTGATTTCATTGTTTTATTTTTTAGTTAATCATGATTTTTTTAGAAAACGATTTATTATCAACTGAAATGTTTACGTAATAAATTCCTGTACTTAATTTGTTTTTCAAAGATAGCTCATCTTTTTGTTGACCTGCATTTTTACTTTTATCATTTTGTTTCAACACTTCACGACCGAAGCTATCAAACACATTTATACTAATTTTTTTATCTCGTTTCAAAAAATAGTTTAACACAATTTGATTCGTTTCAGAGTTATAAAATGCATTCGTGCTTTCAATATCAATGATTTCATTTATGGAAAACAAGGGAGATATTTTGATTCTAAAAGTATTATTAAAAATTCTGTCTCCAGTAGCTGCATTGTTGTTGTTTGTACTATTTGTAGCATAATAAAAAACAATATCTCCGTCATTTGTAGCAGGAGCAGTCCAATCAAAAGTCCATTCATTAAAGCCTGGTGATAGTTCCGGAGTACTAGCAGTATTGTGTGTTACAGAAGTTCTGAAATTAGATCCAACCATATGCGTAACCTCATGCGTTCGAATCACATCAGTTACTACCACTGTTCCTGTTTCTAAACTAGTTGCATCGGCTATCGCTTGAAATTCGAATCCAAAACGTTGCTTCCCAGGATTTTCTGTCCTAACAGTAATTGTATAGGTTTGTCCGGGCATATAAGTAGAATCTGCCTGCGAAAAAAATAATTTATTTACTGTAGTATCATTATATACAACAGCAGCGCCTGTGTGGCAACCAGATTTAGCACATGTGTTGTCACCTGGAGCACCAGTACTTCCAGGGTGAGCTCCCGCAGATTTTTTTAAAGTAAATTGTCCGAATAAAACCGGAACAAAAATTACTGCAAGAAGGGTTAGATTTTTTTTGTAGTTCATTTTTTTAATCAATAAAAATTAATTATTCAACACTTTTGAAGTCGTATAAACACGATCGCCTTTATCGGTCATGTCATCATTCCCTGAAACTCCAGCTGCATAAAATGACACTGGACCAACATTTGTGGAAGGCGCAATCCAATTTACTAGCCATTCACTAGCACCTGCAGATGTAGCATCGGTTCCTTTAAACGAATAAGTTACGTATTCACGATCATTGAATTCCTTTGAATTTAGAACAATTTGAGTTCTTAATGCATCCGTGATTTGAAAAGAACCAACACTTGATTTTGTTTTACCATTAAGTGCTATTAGTTGAAATCCAAAGCGGTTAACATTTGTCTCCGCAATTCGCACCTTTACAGCGTACGTTTTTCCAGGAACATAATTAGTGATGGATTCACCAATTTCTATGGATAAACTAGCTGCTCCGGAATTCACCGAATTATCATCATGACAACCAGAAGTTGCGCAAGTTTTTTCACCGGGGGCACCTGTATGCGCTCCTGGCGCTCCTGAACTTGAACGCTGGGGCGATGCAGCAATTATAAAGATTGCAACCAAGACTAAGGGAATAATAATAAATTTATTTTTCATTTTATTGTGATTTAATAACACATTAATGGTTAGCCATCTATTTGAGCAATATTAAAGGTAACTATTTAAAGACAAATTACGCCTCTTTTTGAGTGATTTCTCTTACATAATTTTATGGTAGTGCAATTAAAAATCTTTATTATTAGTAATTGATAACAATCTTTCATTAAATTTGTAAGAATGAAAAAAGGCTTTCTGATACTATTTACGTTTTATTTCCTATTTATTTCCGTTGGAATTGTATTTGGCAGTCATTATTGCGGTAAAAAAGTAAGTCACACCGTTTGGGGTATCTCAATTTCAAAATCTAAAAGTTGTAAATGCAAGCATGCACCTAACTCTATTCATAAAAAAGGTTGTTGCAAGCACGAAACAAAATGGATAAAGTGCAATACTGATGATTCCAAAATACAAGCAACTAATTTTCAAATAAACAAAATTGAAGTCACCGCTTTCAGCAAGTGCATTATTCATTTACATACTTTTTCTACGACAGTAGATTCATTTGTTTCTTTGAGAATTAGCCATCCACCTCCAATCTCATCCCCTCCCTTTTATATTCTAAACCGCACAATTCTAATTTGATTTCCCTTCGGGCATTGATCTTTAATGCCGAATTTTCTTATTAAATAACTCATTCTATTCACTCTAATTTTTTCTGGATGCCACACTCGGTATTTATTAAAAGTATGGTGTGCAACAGATGCAAAGCTGTTGTTACCCAACTTTTCAAAGATTTCAACTTGCCTCCCCTAATAGTAAACTTAGGAGAAGTTGTACTAGAACGAACACCAACTAAAGCTGAAATTCCTATTATTGCAGAACGATTAAAACAGTTCGGCTTTCAGCTTATAACCGACAAAAGAGCAACAATTTCTGTTAGAATAAAATCCCTATTAATAGAACTTTTAGAAGCTCCTAATTTTGATTTAAAACTTAAATTAAGTGAGTTTTTGTCTAAAGAACTAAACTATGAGTACCACTACTTAAGCAATCTTTTTTCTGAAATAGAAGGAACTACAATTGAAAAATATTTTATATTATTAAAAGTTGAAAAAATAAAAGAACTGATTGAATACGGAGAATTTAATTTAAGTGAAATATCCTACAAACTAGGATACAGCAGTCCTGCTCACCTAACAAATCAATTTAAAAATAGTACTGGATATACTCCTTCTTATTTCAAATCTATAACGGGAAACAACCGAAAACCTCTAGATGATCTTTAAATTTTGTAATTATTTTTAAAAATTATGTAAAACCATAATTTGCGCATGACCATACCTTTGTTCAACAATAAAAAAAACAAATTGGTATGAAACATACTTATAACATTACCGGAATGACTTGCACAAGTTGTCAGGGAAAAGTGCAAAATTTATTATCACAAGTATTAGGAGTAAAAAACGTAACAATTGACTTAAAATCCGAAGAAGCAATCATAACGATGGATAAGCACATTGCTACTTCAGAATTTATAGCGGCTTTAAAAAATCATCCAAAATATCAATTGAGCGAAAAAGAAAATATAAAAAAAGAAATTATATCCGACAAATTCGAAAATGAGCAAAAAGGATGGCTAGAAACTTACAAACCCATCCTATTGATATTCGCCTTCATTACAGGAGTTACCGTTTTGATTCAACTTCTCAGCAACTCATATAGTTGGATGCAATGGATGAATCATTTTATGGCTGGCTTTTTTTTAGTATTCTCATTCTTTAAATTTTTAAACTTAAAAGGTTTCGCAGAAAGCTATGAGATGTATGACATAGTAGCAAAACGAATAAAAATTTGGGGTTACTTATACCCTTTTATTGAGTTATCACTGGGGATTGCTTATTTAATGAACCTTGATCCTATTATTACAAACACAACCACAGTAGTTGTTATGGGCATTAGTATTATTGGAGTGTTACAAAGTGTTTTAGATAATAAAAAAATAAAATGTGCTTGTTTGGGCGATGTATTTAATTTACCCATGAGTACAATAACCATTATTGAAGACGCAATAATGATCGGAATGGGCGCTATAATGCTTTATACAATGATATAATCTTTCAAAAAATGAAAAAAATGATCGCATCAATAGTTTTGCTAACAACCATTGCATTGCAAACTATGTTTTCGAAAAACGAAGCAAAAAATTTCGCTTCGACAGCATCTGTTTATACAAGTAAGGATTCAATCTCAAATAAAGATCCTTTACATATAATAACTTCTGCATATCTGAATTTTAAAAATGCACTAACGAAAGATGATGAAAAATCTGCGAGCATTGCCGCTAATGAGCTTTATAAAGCCATCCACAAATTTCCGGCAACAAGCCTTTCTAAAGAACAGCAAACAATTTGGAATAAGTATGCAGAAAAGCTTACTTCTGATGCAGAACACATAAAAAATAGCAACGAACTAGAACACCAACGAAAATATTTTATTGAATTATCAAAAAATATTTTTTTAGTAATAGAGGCATTTAAAACAAATACAATCACTCTATATTATCAATTTTGTCCAATGGCAAATGAAGGAAAAGGTGCCTATTGGATAAGCAAAGAACCAAAAATAAACAATCCTTATTTTGGAAAAAAGATGGCTACTTGTGGTAGCACAAAAAAAACAATACTTGCAACCATTAAATAAATGTATTTCATTCAAAACATAAAAACAAGTTATTTAAAGAAAATATCCGTGTGCATTTTCATTCTTTTGTTCTGCGCCAAATTTGTTTCAGCCCAAAAAATTGTTCGTTACGATTTACATATTCGTGACACCATAGTCAATTTCACAGGAAAAGAAAAAAGAGCGATTGCTGTAAACGGACAAATACCAATGCCTACATTAACTTTTACAGAAGGTGATACAGCAGAAATATATGTGCACAACGAGTTGAACGAAGAAACATCCTTGCACTGGCATGGACTATTTTTACCCAATCAATACGATGGCGTTCCAAACCTCACTCAAATGCCAATCAAAGCACACTCCACCCATTTGTATAGGTTTCCAATTATACAACACGGCACACATTGGTATCACAGCCACACCCAACTTCAAGAACAAATAGGAATGTATGGCTCAATGATCTTATTAAAGAAAGATGAACCTACAATTCCAACCATACCTGTAATATTAAGCGAGTGGACAGACATGAACCCCCGGGAAGTTCATCGCAGTTTACATAATGCCACTGATTGGTTTGCAATTCAAAAAGGAGGCACACAAAGTTATTTTGAGGCCTTGCAACAAGGCTACCTCAAAACAAAAGCAACCAATGAATGGAAGCGAATGAATGCAATGGATGTAAGTGATGTTTACTACAATAAATTTTTAATGAATGGACAAAATGAAAATCAGTTTTCACAATTAAAGAAAGGAGATCGTGTTCGTTTGCGAATTTCAAATGCCGGTGCATCAACTTATTTTTGGTTAACATATTCGGGAGGAAAAATAACTGTAGTTGCAAACGATGGAAACGATGTGGAACCGGTAGAAGTAGACCGCTTAATAATTGCTGTATCTGAAACGTATGATGTAATTGTTACAATTCCTGACGACAGCACGGCTTATGAATTTCTGGCAACAGCGGAAGATCGGACAAAATCGACCTCACTTTGGCTCGGCAATGGAATCAAAAAATCAGCTATGCCACTTCCAAAACTAAACTATTTTGAAGGAATGAAAATGATGAATGGCATGATGAAGATGAATGGCGACCTAGATGACATGGGGATGCAGATGAGCTTGAATCAAATGGATATGAATGTGGTGATGTATCCAGAAATAACGGGAGAGAAAAAGAAAAAAAAATCTAAAAAGAAAACGGAGCACACGAAGGAAATGAATATGAGCCCCTCTGCTTCTGCCGATATAATAACATTGAATTATTCGATGCTAAAATCTACAACAAAAACTAGATTACCTGAAGCGCCTGTCAAGGTTTTAAAATTTGAACTTACAGGCAATATGAATCGTTATGTTTGGAGCATCGACAATAAAGTAGTTTCAGAAAGCGACAAAATTTTGATTCGAAAAGGAGAAACTGTCCGAATTATATTATACAACAACTCCATGATGCGTCATCCAATGCATTTGCACGGACATGATTTTCGTTTGTTAAATGGACAAGGGGATTTTGCACCCTTAAAAAACATTGTGGACATTATGCCCATGGAAACAGACACATTAGAATTTGCATCCACCGAAAGTGGCGATTGGTTTTTTCATTGTCATATTTTATATCACATGATGAGTGGGATGGGGAGAGTTTTTAGTTATGAAAACTCTCCTCGAAATCCTGAAATACCAAATCCTAAATTAGCACAACGGAAACTTTTTGCTGATGATAGAAAATTTCATTTCATGGCAGAAAATGATTTTGCCTCAAATGGAAATGATGGAATGCTGATGCTATCCAACACACGTTGGCAAGTCGGCATGGAATGGCGTTTAGGTTATCACAATTATCACGGTTATGAAATAGAGAATCACTTTGGCAGATATATTGGTAAAATGCAATGGCTAATGCCTTTTGTTGGTTACGATTTTCGATACAGGAAACAAGGAATTAATTTTCAGGAAGAAAACATTTTCGGTCAAGTAAACACAAAGGACATTCGACAAGCATTTTCAATCGGAATGGAATATACGTTGCCGATGCTCGTAAAATTGGAAACAGAACTATTTACTGATGGCACCTTTCTGATTCAACTCAGAAGAGAGGACATACCAATTTCAAAAAGAATACGAATGAGTGCCAGCATAAATTCCGATAAAGAATATATGGCAGGATTAAAATATATTTTAACAAAATATATAGCCATATCAACCCATTACGACAGCGATATGGGTTTTGGGGGCGGTTTAATGGTTACTTATTAATAAATCAACATTCCTACAGATGGGTATGAAACCAGCAACCTCAAATTCTGAACTTCCATTTTACAACTACTGGTTATCACGTGTGCAAGAAATTTAAACATTAAAAAGCGAGTACTGAGTTTCAAACATCTCCCTTTTCAAATTTCATTTTGTTTTAAATTATTCCTATCTTTATCATTAAGAAATTAACTAATGAAAAAACAATTTCACTTTTTCTTACTGTTTTCTATAACAGCTTTAGCCTCATCCGCACAAACGATAGCTGCAGATTGGATAAAGTCCGATTGTTCTATTAACAATCATACACTTTACAGTTATCTTGACAATGAAGAAGTAGTGATAATGGAATTTGCAATGGGATGTGGAAGCTGTACAAATGCTGCCACTTATTTGTTAAACACAAAAGATAAATATGCAATTTCTAATCCTGGGAAAGTACATGTTTTTTATATGGATTATTGGCCAGGAAACGATTGCGCGGTGGAGATTGCAGCAGCAACAACAGGATATGCTTTTGATGGTGTGTTTGATCATTGTTTGCCTGAAAAAGATTTTTATTTTACAAGCACAAGTTCGCCCATGCCAGGAATAGTTATTGCCGCTGGAAGTTTCCACCAAGTAATTTATCAGAATAATAGTTTTACCGATGATGACACCATACTTATAGAACAGGCCATCACTACTTTTTTTGCGAATGTTGGAATAACTGAAAATTCAATAAATACTACTTTACAGGTTTTTCCAAATCCTACCAGTGAAGAAATTGTAATCAATTTTAATAATACAGAAATATCAGAGACTAAAATTTCGTTATACAATGTAAATGGACAATTAATATCCTTATTGTTAAGCGAATCGCTGCAGGTCGGAGAAGTACAAAAGAGAATAGATATTCGTGCTTTACCTAAAGGAATTTATTACGTCAACATTGTAAACTCACAAGAGTCTATAAACAAAAAAATTATTATTATTTAATCAATTCATATGAAAACGAGTTTAAAATATACGTTGTTATCTTTTTCGATTTTTGTTTGTTTAATTTCTTTCTCTTCCTGCAAAAAAGAAGGAACAGGTGGAAAGTCAAAAGTGAGTGGAAATGTAAAGCATCATACTAAACTTATTCCAAATGCAATTGTATACATTAAATATGGTGCAACCGAATTTCCGGGCACTAGCATTTCTGTTTATGACGATCAAGTAACTGCAGACGTGAATGCAAATTTTGAATTTGACGGATTGCAAAAAGGAGATTATTATTTGTATGGAGTTGGTTACGATGATGCCATTATGGAACAAGTAGTTGGCGGAGTAGGCATAAAACTTAGACGTAACGAATCTATCACCTCGGATGTTCCCGTAACAGAACACTAAAACTCAATGCATAAAAATAAAAGCATATTATTTTTTATTCCCTTTCTGATTCTCGGGATGTTTTTTCTTTCTACTTGTACAAATGAAAAAGGAATTCCGGATTACAATCAATTTCCAGATGATGTAGGAAAAATCATATTTACAAAATGTGCAACTCCCGGTTGTCACACCGATGCAAGCAAAGGAGCATCTGGTGGATTATCGATGGAGAGCTGGGACAAATTATTTGAAGGAGGAAGTGGCAGCGCATGTGTGATTCCTTTTCGACACGATTACAGCACCTTTTTTTCCTATATAAATACTTATTCCGATTTAGGAATTACCCTTTCTCCAACGATGCCATACAACGAAACAAAGTTGACAAGAGAAGAAGTGACATTGCTAAAGACCTGGATTAATGCCGGAGCTCCTAACAGAGATGGAGAAGTAAAGTTTGCGGGCAATCCCAATCGTAAAAAGTTTTATGTAACCAATCAAGGTTGTGATGTAGTTACCGTTTTTGATGCAGAAACTTTATTGCCGATGAGATACATTAATGTTGGTGCAACAGCTGGAACAGAATCACCGCATATGGTACGAGTTTCGCCTGATGGACAATATTGGTGTGTGGTAAGTTTAGGAGGAGAATACCTAGAGAAATACAGAACAAGTGATGATAGTTTTGTTGGCAGAGCTGATTTGAATTCAGGAGCACTAGTAGGTGCTGGAAATTGGAATACGTTTACTATCACGAATGATGGTCAAAAAGCTTTTTGCATTGATTGGAGAGCTGTTGGAGCTATAGCTGAAGTTAATTTAAATACATATACTGTTACTCATTCCATTGGGTTCAATTATCCTCACGGTTCGAGCCTTAATCCTTCAGGAGATACGCTATATGTTACTCAACAAAATGGAAGCAGTAAAATGTATAAAGTGCCAACAAATGATTTATTTTCACCAATAGAAATAAATTTGTTTACTACTCCCCCAGCTGTTACTGTTGATGCGCACGACCTTCGTTTTTCTCCCGATGGTACAAAATATTTTGTTACCTGTCAAAGTCAGGGATTTATCGTTCCTGAAATAAGAGTGATGCAAACCAGCAACGATTCCTTATTAGCAATTATTCCTGTAGGTGCAATGCCTTCTGAATTAAGTTTTTCAACCACTACACCTTATGTATTTGTTACCTGCATGGAAGACTTATCATTTGCAGGGAAAAGAGGCTCTGTGGCTATTATTAATTACAATGATTATTCCGTGACAAGCATTTATACTGGACATCAACCTCATGGAATTGAAGTAGATGATGCCAAAGGATTGGTATATGTTGTGAACAGAAATAATTCTTCTGACGGTCCAGCTCCGCATCATTCCACCGAATGTGGTGGAAGAAATGGAAATGTTTCTTTCATTAATTTGAATACTCACACGATGGTTACTACTCCAAACGGAAGTATCAAAAAAGTAGAAATTTCTGCTGACCCTTACTCTGTTGCAATACGATATTAATGTCTGAATCACCTGATAATATTATTCTTTTCGATGGAGTTTGTAATTTCTGTAATTCTTCCATCAACAAGGTCATCAAACACGATAAAAAGAACAGATATAAATTTGCTGCACTACAATCAGAAACAGGAAAAAAAATTCTGCAAAAATATTCGATTGATACTTCTAAAACCGACAGCATTATTTTGATTGAAAACGGACTCGTGTTTGTGAAATCAACTGCATCATTAAAAGTCAGCAAACATCTCAGCGGCTTATATCCATTGGCTTATGGACTTTTGATTGTCCCAGCTTTCATCCGAGACATTGTTTATGATTTTATTGCACGAAACAGATATAAATGGTGGGGCAAAAAAGATAGTTGTATGATTCCTTCAGAAGAAGTAAAATCGAAATTTATTTAATTCGATTTATCTTTTTCGATTTATAAAAAAAATCTTCGACTACGCTCAGTGTAGCCCGTTGAATACTCTCTTATTTCTTATATTTAAATTTCAAAATTTTCTTTTCGTAATCAATCACAGCATTGTACATCAAAAGAATATCGCTTCCCAAAACGCCATCCACAGGCTTTAATCCAACTTGCTCATACGATTGATTTACATGAGAAAGGTCCAACAAGACTGTTTTGTAATTTTCAATTTCCAGCTCTCCAATCTTCATTTTTTTTATCATCACCTGTTCACTTAGCATCGTATTTGTTCCTAATCCACTCGACAAGGAATCGTGCTTTTCAAATGTTTTTTCTTTCACAAATTTTCCAATTCTTGTTTTATCAAACACGGTTTTGGATGCACCAGTATCAATAATCACGTTTGCTACTTTTTTGTTGAGGTAGAGCTTCAACAATAAATGATAGCCTTCACCGGAAATATCTAATACTTTAAAAGGAATAGTTGAGATCATTTTGTTTTCAGTAAAAAAGGCGACCTGAAATCAGATCGCCTTTTATTTTTTTTTGAATAAAAATTAAACTGTAATTGTGCTTAAAATGTTATTCATATTTCTAACAGCTTCAGCACTTTTTGCAAATGCAGCTTTTTCTTCTTCGTTTAATTTAATGTCAACAATTTTCTCCCAACCATTTTTTCCAATGATAACAGGCACTCCAAGACAAATATCTTTTTGTCCATATTCACCATCTAAATAAACACAGCAAGAAAATAATTTTTTCTGGTCATTTAAAATACTATCAACTAAAGCTGCAACAGCTGCTCCCGGAGCATACCATGCAGATGTACCTAACATTCCAGTTAATGTTGCTCCACCAACCATTGTATCAGCAGCAACTTTTTTCAATTTATCAGCATCTATAAATTGTCCCACTGGAACACCTTTATAAGAAGCCATTCTGGTTAATGGAATCATAGTTGTATCACCATGTCCACCAATTACCATTCCTTCGATATCGTTTGGAGAAGCATCCAATGCTAAAGATAAATAGCATTTAAAACGAGCACTATCAAGAATTCCTCCCATTCCAATGATTCTATTTTTAGGAATTTTGCTTTCTTTCAAAGCAAGGTATGTCATTGTATCCATTGGGTTACTCACCACAATTACAATTGCGTTTGGTGAATGCTTCAATAAATTTTCGGTAACACCTTTTACAATTCCAGCATTAATTCCAATTAATTCTTCTCTTGTCATTCCTGGTTTACGAGGAACTCCACTTGTAATTACTACAACATCACTATTCGCTGTTTTTGCATAATCGTTAGTGCTTCCACTTACGCGAGTATCAAAACCATTTAATGTTGCTGTTTGCATCATGTCTAGTGCTTTTCCTTCAGCAAAATTTTCTCTGATATCAAGCAAAACTACTTCTGAAGCTATTTTACGAAACGCCAATACATCTGCTGATGTAGCACCTACATTTCCTGCTCCTACTACTGTTACTTTCATTTTATTACGATTTTATAGGGTTATCAAAATTTTGACGCTAAATTAGAAAAGAAAAACATACGCAACCATTAAGTTTTAAACAGATTTGGCATTTACTAACATTTTGTTCTTTTTTGCTTGGTTCATGCAACCAAGAGGCACTTTTTTACATCAACCAGTAGGTTGACTAAAAAACCTTATATTTATGACGAATAAATCTCTCTTACTTAATATGAAAAAAGCACTTTTACTACTTGCCATTTGGGGCATTTTTTCCAGCAATTTATTTTCGCAAGCAGATTGTAGTACTGCAGCTCCTTTCTGCACAGCATCAGGAACAACATTCCCAGCATCAACAAGTACGGTTGCTCCTTTAGGCCCAGATTATGGCTGTTTAGGAAGTCAACCAAACCCGGCTTGGTATTATTTGAACGTCTCAACTAGCGGAACTATAAATATTGATTTAACAAATAGTGCAGGCGTTGATATTGATTTTGCTGCCTGGGGACCATTTGCAACACAAGCAGCTATGTGTGCTGGAACATCTAATTCTCCTTTTGATTGCAGTTATTCTACGTCAGCATCAGAACAAGTGAACATTGTTGGCGCAGTAGCTGGACAATGGTATATGGTTTTGATCACCAATTTTTCCGGAGTTGCAACTAATATTTCCGCAACAACTGCAGCAGGAACAACTGGAGCAACCAACTGTGCTATTCTTTGTAACATGACAGGATTAACAGCTACTCCTGGGCCTTGTAACCCAGCAACTAATACTTATTCACTCACAGGAACAATCACTTATACAACCCCACCTGCCACGGGAACACTCACGGTCACGAATAGTTGTACAGGAGTAACTCAAGTATTTAATCCGCCTTTCCCGGCCACTTCCATTGCCTATTCGCTCGCAGGAATGCCCGCCAACAGTGCGGGATGTACGGTCACGGCCACTTTTTCGGCAGATCCAACTTGTACACTTACAACCCCATTTACAGCCACAGCACCTTGTACAGTCACTTGTAACATTTCTGCTGTTTCTGCAACACCAACAGCATGTAACGTTGCGACACAACAATACAATGTAAGTGGAAACGTAACTTTTGTTAATGCACCAGCAACTGGAACATTAACCATTACAAACTCTTGCGGTGGAACTCCAGTTGTTTTCAACGCACCATTTGTTAGTCCGGCTGCATATAGTTTCCCAGGATTAGCTGCTAATGGTGCAGCTTGTAACATCACAGCTGTATTTTCAGCAGATGCGGCATGTACATTCACACAAGCCTACACTGCTCCAGCTCCATGTTTGGTAACATGTTCTATTACAGCTTTAACAGCTACTCCATCAGCTTGTGACCCTGTAACAAACAATTATTCAGTAACAGGAAGTGTTTCATTTGTCAATCCTCCTGCAACAGGAACATTAACTGTAACTAGTTCTTGTGGTGGTTCTGTTCAAGTCTTGAACCCTCCATTTGTTAGTCCTTTGGCATATGCTTTAAACAGTTTGTCTTCTAATGGTTTACCTTGTACAGTAACTGCTGTATTTTCAGCTGACCCATTGTGTACACTTACTCAAAACTATACAGCACCCGCATCTTGTTCCTCTTGTCCTGTAACAGCCGGAAACAACGGACCATTATGTGCTGGACAAACGATAAACTTAACAGCAACTGCTGTAGCCGGTGCAACTTATAGCTGGACTGGCCCGGGTGGTTTTATTTCCGGAGTTCAGAATCCAACTATACCTGCTGCAACAGCTGCTATGTCTGGCGTTTATACTGTTACGGTGAATGTTGTTGGGCCTCCGGCTTGTACAGCATCTTCAAGTACTACAGTTACTATAACTGCACTACCAGTTGTTGTAGTTAATTCACCAACAACCTGTGCAGGTATTTCTACTACATTAACAGCAGCTGGAGCAACAACTTACGCCTGGTCGACAGGAGCAATAACAAATCCAATTACTGTTCCGGGAACTGCAGGAACCTATACTGTTACTGGCACAACTAGCGGTTGTACAGGAACAGCAGTAGCAACAGTTACAACTTCTCCTCCACCAACAGTAAGTTTTAGTGGTGATACTTTAAGCGGATGTAATCCTGTGATTTGTAATTTTGTTGCAAACACAGCAGGAAATCCGGGTGCAACTTATAGCTGGAATTTTGGTGATGGTACAACAGGAAGTGGGCCCAATGCTACACACTTTTATACCACAAACGGATGCCATACCGTTACCTTAACAGTTAGTTTCGGAGCGGGATGTTCTACAACAGATTCTATTCCCTGCATGATAAATGTATTCCCTCAGCCAACTGCTAACTTTACATTTATTCCTACAACAATTGATATATTAAATCCAACAGCTTATTTCACTAACACATCTGTTAACACAACAAGCACAACTACTTGGTTGTGGAATTTTGGTGACAGCACTACGTCAGTATCACAAGATCCTGCTCATACTTGGGAATATATCGGAGTACATCCAGTTACACTTTATGCAACAACAGTTAATGGTTGCACTGATTCGGTTACATATGTTATTATTATCGATGACATTATTACTGCATACATTCCAAATACGTTTACTCCAAATAACGATGGAGTGAATGATGTATTTAATATTTATTCACATGGAATTTCTCCAGATAAATTTGAGATGTTAGTTTTTGACAGATGGGGAAATAAAATTTATACTTCAAGGAATATAAATGAAGGATGGAATGGAGCAGTAAACAACAGAGGTGAAATTTGCCAACAAGATGTTTACGTATACCGTTTTAATTACCAAGATTTTAAAGGAAAGAAACACAAAGCAATAGGACATGTGACCATTGTAAAATAAATTTTAAATTAACAGACCACTCAAATCAATCTTTAAAAAATATGCGTACAATTAAAACTATATTTTCTTTGGTACTTTTCATGATTTGCTCTGGCTTGTTTGCTCAACAACCGCTTAGCTCTGCTGCTTTGGAACAAATAAGACAAGATAATATTCGCAACAAAGCACACGAATATGATGGCGTAAAAATAAAATATGAAGTAGTTGTAAATAGCGTTAAAGTGAGCGCTGAAGATTCACTTGGAATTGTTCAAGATCTAATTAAAATTCCCGGAGGAGTAGATTGTGAATTTGATCCAAGAACTTATTTACTGACTGTTAAAACAGATAAAAGCAATAAATACTTGAATATTGTAGTGATACAAAATGTTTTACTCTCTCACAACTTACATTTGATGACGTTTCAAGAAATTTTATATAAAAATTAAGCATTTACTCTCTTAAAATAGCGTTCTACCCCAACTCGATATGACTAAAATAAGCTACTCACTAAGTTTAAAAAAGATTTCACATCAACTCCATTTTCTTCTTGTTGTTATTTTTTTAAGCATCTCCAATTTAGCATTTGCACAGCCAGCGAATGACAATCCTTGCGGAGCAATCACGTTAACACCCGGTGCAGCATGCACCTATACAAACTATACAAATGTTGGAGCTACTAACACTGCTTCTGTTGCAGCACCTGCTTGTGCGTTTTATAGTACAGGAACAGATGTTTGGTTTGCTGTAACTGTCCCTGCGGGTGGTTCTTTAATTTTTGATAGTCAAACAGGAACCATGTTCGATAGCGGTATGGGAATTTATACCGCTCCGGGTTGTGCTGGACCATTTACTTCAGTTGCCTGTGATGATGATTCAAGTCCTAATGGAAATATGTCAATGATAACGGCAACTGGCTTAACCCCAGGAACAGTTGTTTATATTAGATTTTGGGGCTATTCCGCAGCCACTGGAACTTTTGGAATCTGCGTTCAATTGCCACCACCACCACCACCAAACGATAATCCTTGTTCAGCAACTACAATTCCTGTAAATGCTGCTGGTGCTTGTGTATATACAAATTCTACTACTGTTGGAGCTACTGTTTCTCCAGGTGTTCCAGCCCCTACTTGTGGGTTTGGTCCATATGGTAATGTTTGGTTTACAGCAGTTATTCCTGCTTCAGGAAATCTTGCTTTAGCAACCAATGCCGGAACTTTAACAGACCCCAGCATGGCTGTTTATAGTGGAACATGTGGTGCACTGACTCAAATCGGATGTAATGATAACTCTACAGGTTTAATGCCTGGCGTTTCTTTGAGCGGATTAACTCCCGGAAGTACTGTATGGATAAGTATGTGGGATAATTTTAACGACCAATCCGGTACATTTGGCATTTGCGCAACAAATCCTCCGCCACCTGGTCCAGGTGACGCCTGCTCTACAGCAGAACCATTTTGTACAGCATCCGGTGTTAATTACCCTGCCTCTACAGGTACATCAGCACCAAGTGGACCTAATTATGGTTGCTTATTATCTCAGCCTAACCCTGCATGGTTATATTTAAACATTGCTACCTCCGGTAATATTGATATTAATTTATCCAATTCAGCATCTGTAGATATTGATTTTATTTGTTGGGGACCTTTTGCTTCTCAAGCGGCTATGTGCGGTGCCATCTTTGGTGGCGCAGTAGGTGTTGATTGCAGTTTTTCAATAGCTGCTACTGAGCAAGTGAATATTGTTGGAGCGGTTGCTGGACAATGGTATATGCTATTAGTCACCAATTTCTCAAACTCACCAACAAACATTACCGCATCTGCGGGAAATGCACCTGGTGTGGATGGAACAACCAACTGTGCGATTCTTTGTAACATGACCAGTCTTACTGCTAACCCAGGAGCCTGTGTTCCGGCAACAAATCAGTATCAAGTAACTGGAACTATTTTAACTACTAATCCACCTACAACAGGAACTTTAACAATCACAAGCTCTTGCGGAGGTGCTCCATTAGTACTTTCTCCTCCTTTTGCAACATCTATTAATTACACCCTTCCTGGTATCACCGCAAATGGTGCGGCATGTTCTATTACCGCTACTTTTTCTGCAGATCCTACTTGTACATTAACAACAGCTTACACTTCACCTGCACCTTGCTCAGGCTGTACAATCGTAGCCGGAAATTCAGGACCAATATGCGCTAGTGGGACTTATGGTTTAACAGCAACAAACGTTGCAGGTGCAACATATGCGTGGACAAGTTCATCTGGATATTCATCCGGAGTACAAAATCCAACAGGAATAGCATCACCGGCAGCAGGAACTTATACCTATACAGTAACAGCAACTGTTGGAGCAACCACTTGTACTTCTGTTACTACATTAACAGTCAACCCAGTACCTGCCGTAACAGCAGAAGCGAACCAAGTATTTTGTGCTGGGGCAGCAGTGGCCGCCAATACTTTTGTAAGCACTCCAGCTGGTGCGACTTTTTCGTGGACCAACT
>Ga0163144_10004140_pt1 | contig 32849 bp, 28 predicted proteins | sample OliLak19BULKMAT1_FD_123175 | JGI IMG/M metagenome (GOLD analysis project Ga0163144, IMG submission 123175) | Freshwater microbial mat bacterial communities from Lake Vanda, McMurdo Dry Valleys, Antarctica - Oligotrophic Lake LV.19.BULKMAT1 | ecosystem: Environmental > Aquatic > Freshwater >... | reverse complement strand
TTTCATCCGCGTAATCAGCGTTATCCGCGGTCAAGGCTTTGGATCGTTCAGTTGAGACGGAATTAAGGCCGCAGAATCACTTTCATGTAGCGGCCGCCATCTTTCGCACTGAGCCGTTCGAACCAAGTCGCGCCGTCGGCCAGTGGCGCGACGGTTTCGATCATGGGTTTCACATTGATCGCACCACTTGCAATCAACTCCAAGCAGAGGGGATATTCGCCGGCGCTCGAGCAGGAACCGAGGAGGGTGAGCTCTTTGGTGACCACCGCCTGCAAGGGAAAATCCTGGGTCTTGGGCGAAAGATTGCCGACCAGCACACAGGCACCACCGCGCTTCAGGACCGCCAGCGCGAGGTTGAGGGTAGGCGCGAAGCCCACCACTTCAAAGGCGGTGTCGGCGCCGAGTCCCCCCGTGATTCGATTGATTTCCGCCGCAACGTCTTCCTTCCCCGAGTTGAGCGTGTGCGTGGCGCCGAGTTGACGCGCCAAGGCGAGGCGATTGTCGGCGAGATCCACGGCCACCACTTGCTTGGCTCCTGCCCAGCGTAACGCTTGAATGACGAGTAGGCCAATCATGCCACTTCCGATCACGACCGCGGTGGAGTCGGGCGCAATTTTTGTGCGCTGCACCGCATGGATGGCGATCGAAACGGGTTCGACCATTGCGGCTTGTTCGTAGGATAACGTGTCCGGAATCCGATAGAGAATCCGGTCAGGAACCGCGAGCTGCTCGGCAAACGCACCGTGTTGCTTGTACTCCACGGGGGAGACTCCCACCACGCGGCGACTTTCGCAGAGATTCACTTGGCCGATCTTACAAAACCGGCAGACACCACACGAAATCGTGGAATCAAACGTCACCCGATCGCCTGCGCGCCAGGCGGAAACACGCGGTCCCGTTGCGATCACTTCTCCGGAGGCTTCGTGCCCCATGATTAACGGCGGATTCCGCCGGCCCGTCGAGCCGTCCCAACCATGAATATCGCTCCCGCAGATTCCACAGGCGTGAACGCGCACGACGACTTCATCGTCGGCCGGAAGCGGGGCCGGAAAGTCGACCAGTTCAAGTTTGGAGGGGGCGGTGAGCAAAAGTGCCTTCATGAGCAGAGGAGGGGGGGAGTAGCCAAAGCGGGAGGTGCCGCCGGCAGCAAGCGCCGTCTGCGGTATCGATTCGAGGTCGGGGTGGAGCGGGTTGCTTCCTCGCTGTTTTCAGTGGGTAAGAGCTGAAGTGACCAGCATCGAAAAGACCGCAAGGATGCGCGAGGTGGATCGGCTTGTCCTAAAGCCGCTGGGCTGAGGATTTCGCCGGCGAGGCGTCGCGAGGCGTCGAATCCATCCTGTAAATCGGGTTTATCCCTGTTTCCCGTCTTCAGCGATCGATCTCAAACCGTGACAGGATGACAAGATGACAGGATGAAAGTCGTCTCGGACCCAAGCGGGCGAACCACTGATCTTCACTGACGGAACGGGGCGTGGCTTCCATTTAGGATTCCGGATGCGGCCGGGGGCGGCCGCGGTCCCAGGATGGCGGAGACGGGGTAAGGTGGAGCGGCTTGTCCCTAAGCCGCTGGGTTGAGGATTTCGCCGGCGAGGCTTAGGGAGGCGTAGAATCCATCCTGTAAATCGAGTTTATCCCTGTCTCCCGTCTTCAGCGATCAATCTCGATCATGACAGGATGACAAGATGACAGGATGAACGTCGTCTCGGATCCAAGCGGGCGAGCCAATGATCTTCTCCGACGGAACGGGGCGTGGCTTCCATTTCGGATCCCGGAGGCGGCCGGGGGCGGCCGCGGTCCCAAGTTGCCGGAGACGGGTAAGGTGGAGCGGCTTGTCCCTAAGCCGCTGGGTTGAGGATTTCGTCGGCGAGGCTTATTATTAGCGAGGCGTAGAATCCATCCTGTAAATCGAGTTTATCCCTGTCTCCCGTCTTCAGCGATCGATCTCAAACCGTGACAGGATGACAAGATGACAGGATGAAAGTCGTCTCGGACCCAAGCGGGCGAACCACTGATCTTCACTGCCGGAACGGGGCGTGGCTTCCATTTCGGATCCCGGATGCGGCCGGGGGCGGCCGCGGTCCCAGGTTGCCGGAGGTGGGGTTTAAGGCGGAGCGGGTTGTCCCTAACGCGCTTGGCTTGCAGCAGGGTTGCGCGTTTGAACGTGAGGACTTTTCGAACCATCTGCTTGGAGACAAGCCGATCCACCTCGATCCGACGCAATTCGACCCGCGGCTTATCCGCGCTGCGCGGCTTTCATCGCCAGGAGTTCTTTCATGACGCCCGAAAGATCACTCGATCGATTCAAGCCGCCAAACGCGTCATGGACTTCCCGATACACGCGGTAGAGGCGGTCGTAGATTTTGCGATTGGCCGTGATCGGGCGATAACTCCGGGGCTGCACGCGCGTCATCGCCTTTTGGGCGGCAGGGAAATTGGGATGCGCCCCCGCGATGACGGCCGCGCTGATGGCGGAGCCGAGCGCGCACGCTTGCGAGGAGGTCGACACTTGCATCTTGCATCCAGTGATATCCGCGTAGATTTGCATCAGCATCGGGTTCTTTTCCGCGATTCCTCCCGCGCAAACGATCCGCTTAACCGGAACGCCGTATTCCTTGATGCGTTCAAGAATGGCGCGGGCCCCAAACGCCGTCGCTTCAATCAACGCCCGGTAGATTTCCGCGCGAGTGGTGTAGAGCGTCTGGCCCAGCAGCAGTCCCGTGAGTTGCGGGTCAACCAGGATGGTGCGGTTGCCATTGTTCCAGTCGAGGGCGAGCAAGCCGGACTGGCCAGGTTTTTGTCGAGCGACCTCCTGGGTCAGGCGCCCGTGTAAGGCGGCGTCGCCTTGACAAATAACTTCCACCCACCACTTGAAGATGTCGCCGACCGCCGATTGTCCGGCCTCAATCCCGTAGAATCCTGGCAGAATCGCGCCCCGCACGATGCCGCAGATGCCGGGAATATCCGGCACCGATTTCTGGGCGGAGACGACGCCGCAGTCGCACGTCGAGGTGCCGATGACTTTCACCAGGACGCCCTCGGCCACGCCGCACCCGATGGCTCCGTAATGGACATCCATTTCACCGATCGCGATGGGAATTCCCGCGGGGAGTCCAAGGGTCTTGGCCCACCCTGGACTCAACTGACCGGCGGACACGGTGGCGTCGTGCGCTTTCTCATAGAGCCGATCCCGTAGGTCCGCCAGCTTCGGATCCAGCAGCGCCAGAAATTCCTGGTCAGGCAAACCGCCCCAATCGTCCGCGTACATCGCCTTGTGACCGGCCATACAGACGCCCCGAACGATTTGCTCAGGCCGGTTGATCCCGGCGAGAACGGAGGGTATCCAATCGGCAAGTTCGACCCACGAGTGAGCTGCCGCGAAAACGTTGGGCGCGACCTTACGGCAGTGCCAGATCTTCGACCAAAACCATTCCGACGAGTAGGTGTTGCCGCACTTGGCGAGAAATTGGGGCCGGTGCTTGGCCGCCAGCTCCGTGATGCGCGCCGCTTCCGCTACGCTCGTGTGATCTTTCCAAAGCCAGCATTGCGCGTTAAGGTTCTTGCGCCACTTCGGCTGGAGCGCGAGCGGTCGATTGTGGGCGTCGACGGGCAGCGGACTGGATCCGGTCGTGTCGACGCCGATGCCAATGATTCTGTGCGCGGAGAAGCCGCGCTTTTTTTTTGCCGCTGCCACGGCGGCACGCACGGCCCGTTCGAGTCCGATCAGATAGTCGCCGGGATGTTGCCGCGCGAGATTATGGTCTTTGGGATCGAGTAGGACGCCTTGGTTCCCGCTCGGGTAGGGAGCAATTGCCGAACCAAGTTCAGCGCCGTCTGCGCAGCGGACCACCAGCGCGCGCACGGAGTTGGTGCCATAGTCGATGCCAAGGGTAAACATAAGCGACCCTGAGTGAGCCGGGCTTGCGGGCGCGCGGCAAGACGTGAAGCGGAACACCAGCCTGACACGAGCGTTCGACTCTCAACCGATGACGCCGCGAGCCTACGCGGGTCCGCCCGGAGGGCTTTATACCAACGTCCCCTGATATTTGGACGGTCATTGCGAGAAGCGGAGCGACGAAGCAATCGAGCTGGATCACCACGGCGCGCTTCGCGCACCTTGTGATGACAATCGTCTACATTATACGGGCGATGGGTATTAGTTCACCCGACCCCAGAGCTCACGGTAGACCGCCACCAAGCCGGGGAACGTCTGCGCCGTGGTCCGCAGTTCGCGTTGCACGTGCCGCTGGAGTGCGGGCGTCGCGAGCGTGGCCGGCTCCCACAGCAGGAGCGTAAGCGCGTTTAGGATACGCTCCCGGGGATGACGAAATGCCCCCGATTCCAGGCAGGCCCGCGTCCCGAGGACCTTGAGATTAACGAGGGCATTCCGACGCCCCTGTGATTCCGGACATTTAACGACCCGGCTCAGGGCGTACTCGCGGGCGCTGGCGAAAGGCGTGTCCAAGCGTTGCGATTCGATGGTTAGGAAAACCCTTCGCGCCAAGTCGGTGATTTCGGCGTGCAGTTCGGCCAGTTCCTCCGCCGTTGCGGTGGTGCGTTGCGGGTGGAGCTTGAACTCGAGGCCGCGGGCGTGATGGGTCGCGACCGCCTGCAGCCACGGCATCGATTCGACCCGGGCAAGTCGTTCGACGTGGCGGTGTCGTTCGCGGGCGCTGGCCTGATAGTTTCCGTCGACCACTAAAAGGGCGTCCCCGAGCGCGAGCTGCGCTTTCGCCACATTCCGGCCAACAAAGTCCGCGTCGGCCGCCGTGAAGATCGGTTGGTTCAATCGTTCCCGGGCGAAAAGCAGGCCGGAACCGCGATTCATCAAAAGCCGCGTGGCTTCGGAGAGCGGAATCCGGCGCGCATCCCGATGATGCGCGCAGCGGGCCAAGACGGATGCTGCTCCCAAAAGCTGCACATGTCCGACCATCAAGTCATAGGAAAACATGCTGACACGGCCTTGCGCCAGTTCCTGCAAGGAGGTGATCTTGAACTCAACCTCCACTCCCGCTTGCGGGGTGAGAATCTCGCCGAGGACGTGTACGGCGCGACCGAACCGGCGCTCGTTCAGGTGCCGGTTGCCGCGGATGCAGACGTAGAACTCGAGATCATTGTAGGGACGATCGCCGGCGTCCGTCCGCCGCACTCCGCCTTCCCCGCGTCCGTAGCCGCCGCCGAGCAAAATCGTTTCCAGTTGAGACCGCGGGATCAATCCGCGCAACCCGGCGGCAATCCGCCGACAGGTCGCCGCGAGCTGTCGCTCCAACTCCGGACTTCCGTCCACGGTGAAGCGGGCGGCGCTGCTTTCGCGGGCGAAAGCCAGGGGTTGCCGCATGCTGGGCTGGGGCGTGCGCAGTGGCAGACTCAGCGCGGGAGGTGGCGACGTGGGTGAAATCATGATACAAACGCTTCCCGATGCATCGCCCAACCGGCCTTGAAGCCGGCGCGCCGGGCGACCCGCTGTTCCCAGCGAATGCGCCAGGCTCGCGGCCATTCCTGCAGCCGCCGCTGCCGTTGACAGTAACGCAGATCGCGGCGCACGTCAGCCACCCAACCGGTGAGTAGCCGCGTGGCACTGGTCACTTCGCTCGGATGACGCGGCCAAACCGCTGCCAGCGCCCACGCTTCGCCAAAACTCCGCTTGTACGCTTGTTGGGGAGAATAGTTGTGCGAATGCTGCACCACCGAGTCGGGGCAATAAACGATCTGGTATCCATTGGCCCGACACCACCGGGTGTACTCGTCGTCCTCGGAGTACTGCATCGTTTCGAGGAATCCGCGCTGCGCCCACACGTCCCGGCGCAGCCCGCTGCTGACCATGCTAAAAAAATGCTCCCAGCTCGCGGACTCCCGGTTTTCGCCAAAGCAGCGCTGGTAATCATGAGCGAAGACCGCCTCGCAGTTCGGGCGTGGAATCTGGCGTCCGAACACCGCGGCGTGCCGCGGCTCACGCAGTGTCTCCGCGAGCGGGCGGAGCCAGTTTGAGCCCTGAGGAGTCGCATCGGCATTAAGAAAAATCGCGGTCTCCGTGCGGCTCAGCTCCATCGCCCGATTCATCACCCGGCTCGGTTGATAATCCTGCGGTAACAGCTGAATGAAGTGCCGCGGCGCCGCGGCGCGGATGAGCTCGACGGAGCCATCGGTCGATCCCGAATCGAACACCACCAGTTCCCAATTCCGATAGTCCTGGGCCTGCAAGGCAGGGAGGGTTTCGCGCAACGCCCAGCCCTCGTTGTAGGAACGCAGGATGATTGTGACGAGGGGGTCGTTCATTGGTGCAGAGCGGGCAGGCTACCTTGACTTGATGTTCGAGCCCATGGGGTGGATGCCGCTCCCGCCGTAGGTCCTGACCTACTCACCGTGCCGTCACGGAGTCCGTATGCTCCCGGTATCTTCGTTTCGGCCAGTCATGTCGCATCTTACCAAAAAGCATCCCACGTTCGTCTCGATTGGCATTATGGCGTGGAACGAGGAAGACTCCATCCTCGCGACGTTGGGCTCGTTGTTTCGTCAAAGCGTGTTCGAGCGGCTGTGCGGGCGAAATCAACAATGCGAAATTGTCGTTGTCGCGAACGCGTGCACGGATCGTACGGTCGCCGTCGTCCGCAAATTCTTCGAGCGCATGGACCGCGAACACCCGTGGTCCGATGGCTTTTCGGCGCGGGTGATCGATATTCCGGAACCGGGCAAGGCGAACGCCTGGAACCGCTACATTCACGAGTTCTCTGCGGTGGAGGCGCCGTTCATCTGCTCGATGGACGCCGACATCGTTTTTCACCACCGCGACACGATTTATAATCTCGTCGCGGTGCTGGAGCGGAATCCGCGGGTTCCGGCTTCGACGGGCCGGCAGTGCAAGGATCTTATTTTCAAAGCGAGGAAAACGGTCGGAGAGCGCATTTCGCTCGCAACGTCGTCCATGGGCGGCGGTGAGCCCGGAAAAATTTGCGGGCAGCTTTACTGCCTGCGGACAGAGGTGGCTCGGAATCTTTTCATCCCACGGGATCTGGGCGCGACCGAGGACGGCTTTATCAAGACGATGGTCTGCACGCATTTTCTCACCCGTAAATCCGACTCAACCCGCGTGATGCTCGCGCCGGATGCGGTGCATATTTTTCAGGCGTACGTGAAGCCGAGCGACGTCTTGAACAATCAGAAGCGGCAGATGATCGGCCAGACGGCCGTCCATGTGCTGGTGGAGTATCTCAAGTCGCTGCCGGTTTCCGAGCGCATCAACCTGGCGGATACGCTGCGGCGTCGCGAGGCGCAGGATGCGGACTGGCTCAAACGGCTGATTGCGGCGCATCTGGAGCGCCGGCGCTTTTTCTGGCAGTTGTTTCCCGGGATTCTGACTTTCCGCTTCACCCGCTGTCTGCAGCTGCCGGGGCTGCGCAAGCTGACTCACTTTCCGGCGGCCTGCGCCGGCTTCGGGGTGACCTTGGTCGCCTGTGCTCGCGCGCATCGGACGTTGCGACAAGGCATGACGCATTATTGGCCCAAAGCCGCTCGCCAGCCGATTTTACCCGTGCCGCAGGACGCTCCTTAACCTCGCCCCGCATGCCCGATCGATTCCTGCGTTATCCGCCTTCTGCGATTTCCTGTCATCTCTGAGCCATGGAGACCAAGCACATCCTGGCTCTGATTATCCTGGTTGCCCTCGGTTGCGGCAGCGTGTTGGCGACGACGTTTTCCCAGCGTCTGCGTGATGTCGCGTTTCTCGGGATGGTTTCCTTTTCGATCTTTGCGGAACGGTTCGACGTCAATTTTTTTGGACAGTATTGGTACCGGGGGACGTCGCGCGGCTTCGGCATTTCCATCACGGACGTTCTGGCGTGGTCTATTCTGGTTGCGACGCTGGTCGCACCGCGCTACCCGCGCCGTCGGGGTTTTATTCCTGCGAGCCTGGGCGTGATCCTGGTCTATTTTGCGTATTGCATCATCTCCGCCGCGACCGCGCTCGAGCCCACTTACGCGGCGTGGGAGCTGGTGAATATCCCTCGCGCTCTTCTCATCCTGGTTACCGGCGCCGTTTATCTTCGGACGCGGCGGGAACTCGGAATTCTAATTCTGGGTTTGAGCCTGACCGCGGGCGTCGAGGCGGTGTACGCCCTCAAACAGCGCTACTTGGGCGGGATGTACCGGGTGCCTGGGACCCTCGACCATGCCAACAGCCTTTCCATGTACCTCTGCACCGTCGCGCCCGTGTTGCTCGCGGCGGCGCTGGCCCACTGGTCAAAGTGGATCCGGCTCGCGGCCGGGGCGGGCTGTGTGGCGGCGACGATTGGCATTCTCCTCACGATTTCTCGAGCGGGACTGCCGATCTACGCTTTCGTCATGGGCGGCACCGCGCTCGCCTGTACCAGTTGGCGCTTCACGTTCCAGAAGGTGTTTATCTTTTGCGGCGTGGCGGCCGTTTCCGGCGTGCTGCTGCTGAAAATGTGGGACCAGATTGCGGCGCGTTACGCCGAGTCGACGTTTGCCGAGGAGTATCTGGATGAAGAGAACGAAGGGCGCGGGATTTATCTTCGCTGGGCTGCGGCCATTCTCGACGATCACCCGTTTGGCGTGGGCCTGAACAACTGGTCTTACGCGGTGAGCAAAACCTACGGACCGGCTTCCGGGATTTGGTATGAAGATTATGATGACGTTAAGATCGACCCTGAAAAGGCCGACCTGCCGTCCATCAATCGTGCGGCGCCGGCGCACAGCCTGGCCGCCCTGACGGCGGGTGAACTCGGGCTGCCGGGGTTGTTTTTCTTTGGCTTGGTTTGGCTGCGGTGGTTCTGGATGGGAGTCGGATTTCTTCGGCGGCGTCTGAATGGGGATCCGCTGCACCGACTGGGACTGGGGTTCTTCTTCGCCACCATCGGCATCTTTTTGCAGAGCGTGACGGAGTGGACCTATCGGGAGTCCACGCTCTTTCTGATGTTTCACCTTTTCATCGGAGGTCTCGCCAGTCTGCATTACCTCCGGCGGCAGGAGGTGCGCGCTCCCGAAATGGAACCGGACGAAGAGTTCGAGGAGAGTGAACCGGACGTGATGCCCCTGCCAGCCCAGCCCGCCCACCGGAGATAACAGTCATGCGTGTTGCTCATTTGTTGCGGAAGTACAATCCCGCGGAGTGGGGTGGGACTGAGACTGTGATCCACCAGATTTTTCACGGCCTGCGCCGTCACGGGGTTGACTCGGTGGTCTATTGCCCCGCGCTCGGTCAAGACGCGTCGTCGAGTCCGGCCGCGGTGCGCGATCCCCTGGCTGAAGCTGGTTGTCACGTGCGACGATTTGCGGCGTGTGTTCCCGTGTGGGGCATATCGAGCGAGCAGCGCCGCCAGATGATCGCCGTCGGCGGGAATCTGATGTCGTTTGATCTGCTGCGTTCGCTTTGGACGGCACCGCGACTCTCGCTCGTTCATTCCCACGCGCTGGGCCGGGTGGGCGGGATTGGCCTTACGATCGCCCGGCGTCGCCGTATCCCTTTTGTGGTGACAGTGCACGGGGGGCTTTATGATTTGCCGGAGATACTCCGGAAGGCGTTGAACACCTCTCAGTCGCGCGGATTCGAGTGGGGCAAACCCTTTGGGCTCCTGCTACGGGCGCGCCGGGTGATCCAGGAAGCCGACGCGATTCTGACCTGTAACCGACGTGAAGCGGAATTGATGCAGCAGCGGCATCCGGACCGGCGCGTCGTGATGCAACCCCATGGGGTGCCGGCGGCGATCTACGAGACCGACTACCGGGCAGAGGCTCGGATGGCATTTCCGCAGATCGTGGGCCGCGATGTGCTCCTGTCGGTCGGTCGGATTGATCCCGTCAAAAACCAGCGGTTTCTCATCGATCAGTTGCCCGAGTTAATCCAACGCCATCCCCAAGCGTTGCTGGTTTTGGCGGGTCCGTGCACGGATGAAATTTACGGACGGGAGCTGGAGCGACGGATCGATGAACTCGGAGTACGTCGTCACGTTTTGCTCACGGGCAAGCTGCCTCCTGCAGACCCGCGCTTGATCGGCCTGATGCAGGAGGCTCGGCTGGCCTTGCTGCAATCGATTTCGGAGACGTTTGGACTCGTCATCCTCGAAGCGTGGGCTGCCGGGACCCCGGCCGTTTCCAGTCGGACTTCAGGCGCCAGCGCGTTGATTGAGCACGGTCGCACGGGCTGGCTGTTCGACTTGGATCAACCCGCGGGATTTCACGATGCGGTGGATGCCGTCTTTCGCCAGGGCGACCAGGTGCAGGAAGTGGTCGTGCGCGCGCGGGAGCGGGTGGTGAAAGACTACGATACGCGAGTGCTCGCCGCGGGTTTGAAGGGTCTTTACGAACAGCTCATGGAGGAGAAACATGCGCACGGTCATACTGCGTGACGATGACACCAACGCACTGACGCCCATCCAGTGCCTGGAGACGTTATACCGCCCATTTCTGGAGCGTGGTTTACCCGTGAATCTGGCCACCATTCCCGAGGTGCGAGTGGATGCGCGCACTCCGGACGGCAGACGGGAGGGTTTCCTGCCTAATTTGGGAAACCCGGCAGTCGAGACCGTGCCGCTCATCGAAAATCGCGCGCTCCTCGACTACCTGCGGGCGAACCCCGGATTCAACGTGGTCCAGCACGGCTGTTACCACGACACGTTTGAATTCGATCGCGCCGATCGCGCGGAGGTGGTGCGCCGGCTCGATCGCGGGGCCCAGCGTTTGGACGAGGCCGGTTTCACGGACGTATCCACCTTTGTCGCACCGCACGATAAGATTTCGGTCGTGGCCTACGAGGAGATTGCGCGGAGATTCCGGGTGATTTCGACGGGCTGGTTTGAGTGGCGGCGCCTGCCGGCGAGGTGGCGGGCGCGCTTTGTGTTGAAGAAACTCTTAGGCCGCGCGCATTGGCGGGTGGGTTCAACCCAGTTGATGACGCATCCGGGCTGTCTTCTCAGTTATCAACGGCCGTTCGCGACGATGCTGGCGGAGATTCAACGCACGATCGCTCAGCAACCGGTCACGGTTCTGGTCACCCATTGGTGGGAATACTTTCGCGAGGGCCGCACCGATGAAGAATTCGTACGCGTGCTTCATGCCGTTGCCGAGTACTTGAGCACGCAGAGCGAGGTGCAAGTGATGACCTTCCAGGCCTATGCTGACGCAGCCTCGGGGGTACGCCCGTCGGACGTTAAACGCCCGCTGCAGCCGACCGTGGCAACTTAGCTGTTCGCCGAAGTGAACGAGTAATACCAACGGCCCTTGATATTTGGACTTTCATTGCGAGAAGCGGAGCGACGAAGCAATCGAGCTGGATCGCCACGGCGCGCTTCGCGCACCTCGTGACGACAATCGTCTACATTATACGGGCGGCTGGTATAAGGGGTTCTCGCGCCGGTTAACGGCCGCGCCGAACCCCGGACGATCCGAACCGCTGGCGTGCCGAGCAAACGGAGCAGGTTGGCGGTGCTCAATAGTTCGCCGGCTCGCGTTGCGGACTCGTCGCCGTAACCGCCGGCTTCGATCCGCGATTCACCGCATGCGCCAGCGTGGCGTCGCGGATCATTAGCTTGAACATGTCGGGAATAGCCGAGATTTCCGCGGGCACGTCGGGTTGGTTGGTCATCAACGCCGCATAGCTGTGCGGTGCGTCAGGATGAAACCCGTGCATCGCGCGGATCGGACGCTCGCCCATGTGACTTGGAACGATGAGCGTCCCCTCCTGGAGGAGGAAGATCAGCTCGCCGAAATAGCGGTCGGGAAAAAAGGTGCCGAGCTGCTTCAACTCCGCGTCGCTAAGAATTTCCCCTTCGGGTACCTCTTCCAGGCATTCGGTAATTGCACGCTCCGCTTGGTCGTTGAAGAACCAGAACCGGGCCATCGTTGAGTCGTAGACCACCGCGTAGTCCTCACCCATCTTAAAACCCAACGCGTCGATGCGGGAGCGAAGATCCAGGTGTTGGTCGCAATTGGCCATGCCATGATCGCTAAAGACGTAGAGACGCACCTCCTCATAGTGCTCGCGGGCCACCGCCATGAGACGGGCGATTTTTTCCTCATAACTCCGGAGCTTGGCCGGCACCTCTTTGGAATTGTTGCCGACCCGGTGCATGAGACCGTCCAGCTCAGGCCAATACAGAAACGCAAAGTCGATCTCCTCCTGGCGAATATCCTTCAGCAGCGCCGTCAAGTTCGGTTCCTCACCGGCCGTGGGTTGACTGACGTGATAGGGGATCGCGCGCTCCTGGAGGAAGTCGAAGATATTGGGACCTTCGTTCATTCCGCCGGGTTGCAGGGGACTTTTCTTCTCGGTGAAATCGAAGAGGGAAATGTACCGGAACGGAATATTGTAGAGATCAAAGTAACCTTTGAACTTCAGCCGCATCTTCACGTATTTGGAAAGCCAGCGGCGTACGCGACGTCGGCCCGTCAGCGCCGCGGGGATCCATTGCAAGGCGCGCAGTTTGCGGAACGGGGAACGCTTCGGGTCGTACACGAAATAAGACCAGTTCCGATGTTCGCCGGGATAACGTCCCGACAGAATTGATGGAATGCAGGCGGAGCTGTAACCAAAGACAGAGGTTAACGGGCGGCGATGCGGAGCCACGTCACGGACGAAGGGATCCTGCTGGATGATTTCCCAACCGCAGGCATCGATAAAAACAAACAGGGGCAAGATAGGTTTCATGTTTGGACGTGGGAGAGGACGGACGAGGCGGCGGCAAAATCCGGCGAAGCGGTCGCGAGGGGATCGGCGTCTCGAAAACCGGAGGGATCCGGGTTCGCCAGAGTGGCGGGATGTTCCGCCATAATCAGGAGTGCCTGATCATCCCGCAGGGGAGCGGAACCACGGAATCGGTTGAGCTCGGCCGTGAGTTCATCCCGGATTGCCTCCGCGGTAAGTGGCTGCGTGACACGGGCGCGCAGCCACTCGACAAGTCGGTCGTGCCCGAACATTTCGCCCGAGGGAGTTTGTGACTCGGTGAGTCCATCTGTGTACAACAGCAGCCCGCCCGGTTCGCCCAGCGTGGCGGTCTCCTGACGATACGTGGCGTGCGGCAGAATGCCGAGGGGCGTGCCGGTGACGCTCAGGGTTTTGACCTCGTCGGGTGAAAATATTACGACGGGACAATGCCCGGCGCTGGCGGCGACCAGCGTGCGGCGCTTCAGATCGACGAAGACCAGCTGCGCGGTGATGAACATGCCGACGCTCGAGAGTTCGGTGTAGAGGAGCTCGTTGAGCCGTTTGAGCAGGCGGGCGGGGTGATGGCTGCGAACGGTCATGGCGCGGAGCAGACTCCGCGTGATCGTGGCAAAAATCGCGGCCGGCACGCCTTTGCCCATCACATCGGCGACGACCAGGAGAACGCCGTCTTCGCCGAGGGGAAAGGCATCGTAGAAGTCGCCCCCGACTTGGCGGGCGCTTTCCCAGCTCGCCGCCAGTCTGAACCCTGAAAGCGGCGGCAGGGTGCACGGCAGCAGGGCGCGCTGAATGCGATGTGCGATCTCGAGTTCGTGAGCGACGAGGCGGACATGGACCTGCTCTTCGTGGTGGCGGGCATTCACGATCTGCACGGCCATGAACTCCGCAAACGTACGGATCATCTCGGCCTGCAAGGCGGAGAACGGTGTATCCGAATTCCGGCGACCGATCGCGAGCGTGCCGAGGAGCTTGTCGCCAAACACCAGCGGATGCACCAAACCCGAGGCAGTGGCTCCGGCGACGCGCAGTGGTTCATAGCTGGCGGTGGAGCGGACGGCGTCGAATTCAACCGCTTTTCGCGTGCAGGCGGCGGCGAGTTCGGCCGGAAGCGCTGATGCCGAAGCATCCTCGGCGAACGGCAGCGCGTCATCAAACAACGTGAGCGACGAAGTGGCGAACACTTGCAACTGGGTGCCGCCCCGCGGCAGCATTCTCAGGACGAACCAATCCGCCGTGGCCAAATGGAGCAGATCGTTCATCAAACGATCGCCAAATCCCTCGAGGTCGCTGGTGCGGCCGAGTTCGGCGCAGCAGCGGAAGATCGCCGCCAGGCTTTCGGAGCGGAAGCAGAGCTCGCGGGCCATCCCGCTGATCGCCTGCTGGCAGCTCTCCAATTGCTGGCGGGCGCCATCGAGCGACGCGGTGGCGGCAGCGTCGGCGGGACGATGCTGTTGATGGGTGCGCGTCGTGCGCATGACGAGGGTGTTGCCGTCGTCGCTTCGAAAGTAGCGAACTTCATCCATGAGCGATTGGATGATAAACAAGCCGCGACCGCTCTCGCGGCCCGGAGCGATTCCACGTTTTTTTCTGAGCGTAAATCCGGCGGTGTGATCCGAAACCCGCAGCTCGATTCCCGCCGAGTGGCAAATCGCCTCGGCACTAAGCAGACGGCCGACGCTGGCTTTGGCGGCGTATTGCACCGCGTTGTTGCAAGCCTCCGCGAGGCAGAGTTCGCAGTTAAACTGTTCCGATTCGTCCAACCCCTGCTCGGCGAGAAAACCGCGCAGGCTGCGAGTCGCAGTCCGCGCCTCGGTGAGGTCACACTTGAAGACCACGCGGTGGTACAGGCCCCGCTCCGCGGGATGAGACTCAGACATGATGTCGGTAACTTGAAGCTACGAACGCGGGGGAGGGCGCTTCAGCGGCGCGAGATTTCGAAGAGTTGGTGAAGCTGCGTTAGTTCAAACAGCTGTTGAATCGAGGGGCGCGGGTTCACCAGCCGGAGGGTTACGCCGTCGTGACCGTTGTTGTTCGCCGCTTTGTAGAGGGCGAACAGGGCGCCTAGTCCGGAGCTGTCGACGAAGCGTGTTTGCGAAAGATCGATCTCGATCATGTTGGGTGAAGCGGGCATCGCGGCACGCACTTCGTCGCGAAAGGCGGAGGCGTTGATCGCGTTGAGTTCCGCGATGTCGCTGATTCGAAGGTTGTTTCCGTCGTGCTCGATTTTCATGATTCGTTGGGTTGGGCGGGTGGCCGCCGGCAATGGGAGTGTTAAAGTGAAAGTCAGCCCTCTTGCTTGGAAACAAGTCGGGGTAACACCGCGGCGGATTTGCGCCGCGAGCGCGGACCAATGGGAATCGCGGAGGCGGCCCGAAGCAGCGCACGAGTCAGCACGAACCACGTGAGGCGGCGACTGGCGTTGACCGCATAGTAGCTCGCGTGCGCGCACACTTCGTCGGTCAAGCCGTCCGTGCAGCCGTGGGCATCGGCGAGAGACACGAGCCCCACAGGAGCATTCAGCCACAACCGTTCGAAGGCGTTGCCGAGTGCGAGCGCCTCCGTGGGACGGAGGGGGCGGTTGCCCACCCACCGGAGGTCGCCCCGCACGACACTCCAGAATTGTGGCCAACGCTTTAGCCAGTTGCTGCCGCCCGTCAGTTCATAGTACGCGAACGTCTGGAGCGCGGCACTTTGTACGTGCGGCTTGGGCCGCACCCCTAACCGTACACGCAGCGGCGTGTCACCGCGAACCAGTGACCACGCCATCACCGGCAGCGCGATCGGGCTCGTCGCCAGCATGGCCGCTCCGGCCAAAACGCGGCCGACCACCCCCGAACCTTGGCGGCCGGCCCGGCGTTCGGAAAGCGAGCACAGCAGAATGTCATCCGGCACGTGCAAACAGGAATCATTCCTCCAGTTCACCACCGTGCTGCCGTATGCGAGCGAGTTTTGGAGCGAAATATTTCGGCCCACGTACGTATCGGGACCGACACTACTCTCGCGAATGCTGGCGCCCGGTTCTACGATCACATGATTTTCGATGATGGCTCCGGGCCCGATGAATGTCTGGTCAGCAATCACCACGTCTTCTCCGATCCAGCACGGCGCGTGCAGTTGCGCCCCAGGTGCGATCTGCGTGTGCAATCCGACCCAGATGCCGGGTTGCAGCTCTTTCACGCCGATCCGGGCTGGTGTGATCGCATGAGGAGCGAACGCCAGAATGGCGGAGAACCAGCCCGCGTAGGACTCGAAGAGCGGATGGTCAGGCCGGTCGGGGAGATGCTCCAGCACGATGACGTCGCTGCCCGAAAGCCAGTCAGCGTCGCCATTTTTTTGATACGCGCGACGGGCTTCCGCGGCGGTCAGCTCTCGAGTCTGCGGCGCCACTGTCAGTTGAATTCCCCAACGGGTACCGTCGCCGAGCGTGTGCCGGACTTGATTCGGCCGGTCGGAGGCCAACACGGTTATCTGCGTGACCCCGCGCGGTACGAGCGCCTCGATCCAGTATTCGACCACCGAACGGCCCAACAAGGGAGTCAGTGCGAGCGGCCAGTTTTCCGCCAGGCAGGATACCGCGGGACGATCGGCGGGACAAATGAGCAGCACTTTCATCAATAAGCTCCAGTTCCGGAAAGTACCGCCGGGACGGTTTTGCAGAGGATTTTCACGTCCTGCCAAAAGCTCCGGCTTTCAATGTAGCGCACATCAAGCTGCACTTGGCCGGGGAAATCGATTTCAGCTCGGCCGCTGATCTGCCAGATACAGGTGATGCCAGGCTTGATGGCGAGGCGTCGACGGTCCGACAGCGAATAGAGCGCGACTTCCCGAGGCAGAGGCGGACGGGGGCCAACCAGAGACATGTCACCGATGAACACATTATAGAACTGCGGCAGTTCATCCAACGAGTACCGGCGGAGCCACCGACCGATCCGCGTGATCCGCGGGTCGTGCTTGAGTTTGAAAGTCACTCCCGTGGCGTGCTGATTGTTCGCCAGGATCTCTTTCAGCTGCACCTCGGCGTTGGCCCGCATGGATCGAAATTTCAGCATGCGAAACTCGCGACCATTACGACCGACGCGCACTTGGGGGAAAAGGACGGGGGCGCGATCCTCGAGCTTGATCAGCACGGCGATAATTGAGAAGAGCGGCGCAAGCAAAATGAGAGCGCAGCTACTGCCGACAATATCCACCGCTCGTTTGGTAACGTGAGTGCCGCCAATCAGCCAGCGCCATGTGAGGCGCTTCCAACCCAAGTACGCTTGATGCCGCCGACGCCGCCAGGGCGATTCCAGTGCGGCGAAATGATCCAACACGTCCTGCGACATTCTTTGAGGAAGGGCTGTCTTCATACGCGCGAAGGGTTGGTCAGCCGGTTGAAGCGTGGTTTCCCGATCTCCGCTCGCTCAGGAGCGTGGGCGGCTTGGGTGCGGACAAACAGGTCCTCGAGACCGCTGATGTATTTGGGAAAACCGAACTGTTCTCCCACCCATTCCCGGCCGCATGATCCGAGCTGACGGGCGAGTGTTTTATCCAGCAGCACCTGCTCCAGGCGGGCCGCGTATTGGTCGCGATCCATCCAGGCCACGAGGTATCCGTTCTTACCATCGAGCAGCCATTCACGAATCCCACCGGCATCAAACGCAATGACCGGCAGGCCACATCTCATGGCTTCCAGACCGGTGGCCCCAAACGGCTCCGGCCAAACGGAGCTCATCACCGCGACGCTCGCATCGCGGTAATAGGCAGAAATTTGATCCTGCGCGACAAAGCCGGCGAAAACGACGCGATCATGCAGACCAAGCCGGGCACTTAGTTCCTCACAATGGGCGCGATGGTTGCCGTCACCGAGGATGACGCACTCGAACGGAACGCGAACGCGGGCAAGTGATTCAAGTAAGATGTCGACGCCTTTCCCGCGAATAATCTGACCCGCGTAAACGATCCGGTTACGGTCACTGAAACTGGCCTGGAAAATCTGTTCGGTGGAACGCGGCACCGGGGCGTGCACCTCGATCTGGTCCGGCTCGAAACCGTTTTTAAGCAGTTCGCCGCGCATGAATTCCGTGGCGGCCACCAGCCGGTGAAAGCGCCGGTTGAGCGTCAATTCACGCTGCTTGTCACTGTAACTGATCCATTTGAGCGGAAAGCCGGGCCCGTGGTTGCGGGCGACCGTGCCCCCACAGGGGAAAATGCAGTAGGGAGACGCAGCGCGGAGACAGATCTGGCGGTTGAGGGGGTTATACTTGTACCCACGAAGACAATACATGTCGTGGTCATGGACCATTCGCACCACCGGAACCCCGCACGTTCCTATCGCTTCGAGCAGAGATAGGTCAGCGAGTTTGTGCAGGAAAATAACGTCCGGGCGAAATTCGGCCAGCGCCTGGTGCAGCACGTCTGGCCCGCGCCCGGGGGGCACCTCAAAGCGGTCGTCGAAAACGTTGCTCCACGTTGCTTCTTCCTTCCCGGTTGCTGCGCCGTGCAGCAACGCCACGTCGTGTCCCCGCCGCTTCAGCTCGGTGGCGGTCAGGAGCACGTTGGCTTCAGCGCCGCCGAAGGCGCCGAATCGGTCGTGGATGAAAAGCAGTCGCATGAGAAGGAAATCGGTGACGAAAGTGAGCCGCCTTGGAAAAGGCGTCGAAATGTGAAGTGAACGTAACAGACGAGCGTGAGTGGGTGACAGTGGGTGAAGACCCAAAAGGCTCTACGGTCGTGCCCTGCCCCGATGGCAGAAGTGTTCTCGACCGCCCGGCGGGTTAGAGATTGGCGCAGAGCAATCATCGCAACAGACCCGCCAAAGCCGGAGAAGTGACTGGGGTGCACGCCCCTTATTGGCTACGCATGGGGCCTCGTTACTGAGCTCGCGCCGAAAACGAGAGCGCACTGACCGCGCGCCGTCCGTCGGGCCAAACGGCTTCGACTTCCAGCCATTGGTTTCCAGGCTGGCGCGCCACAAACGTGAACGTCCGGCCAAACGTAGGACTTTGGCCGGTGCCTTCCCACACGATTCGCGCGCTCTTTGCGTCCAGGCCAGCGGGTGGCTCGAACTGCACGGTGACCGGCTGATTGACGATCGCACCCGCTTTACTGATGCCGTCGATGCGGGCTTCGGTCGGACGCCAGACCTGACTGCGAAGCGGCGTCTGCGCCATGAGCCACGCCGTCACAGCCAGACCACGGGCTTGGTTCAACACGACGAACTCGGTCTGGAGATTATAACTGTCGCCCCAGCGATCCAGAATCGGATAGGGCGCGGACTTGTCGCCATCGAGTGGGTAACTCAAGGCGCCCAGTTCGCCGCGATAGTTGTCCATGTAGTAGAACCCCTCTTGAATGGTGCCTTGCGGAATTCCGCCGGGAGGCAGAGTGCGACGATCGTTTTGCGCGTATTGATGAACGATTTCCAACGGACGCTTCCAACCCACACCGGTCAGGAATGAAACGTTTATGGGATTCGTGCCTGCCTCGTAATTCAGGTTTCCCAGAATGGCCTCGCGGTACTCCGGGCGACGGTCGGCCTTCACGGGGAAGTCGAGTTGGGCCGCCACGGCGAGGTCGAATGAGTAATCATGGGGGAAGAACCACCCGCCACCCATCACGCGTTTGGTGGGTTCCGGGTAGGTTAACCCATACGCGCTGGCGCGGCTCGCCTGCAGCCAGTCGTCGGCGCACGCAATGATCTCTTCCTCGCAACGCCTGAACAGCTGCGGATCAAGTTGGGAGCGGTTAACGCGACCGCTCGAGGCCCCAAACGCATAGCTGCGAATGGCGCGACCGAAGCCTTCGTTCATTCGCTTCCAGCCCCAGCGGCGCGTCTCGGGATTACGCGGGTTCAGCCGCTTTTGAATCTCGGTCGCGAATTCCTTTTCGCCCGTCGCCAAGTACAGTTCAACTGCCGCCCAGACGAGTTCGTCCGCGTCCTTGTACTCGTCCCCGTAGTGAGTGAATTTCCGATACATGTCGCCGCCGTGCTTGGCTTGAGCATCGCGGAGGAGGTTCCATCCGCGCCTCGCGGCCTCCAAGTGGCGCTGGGCGTCCGCTGGAAAATGTTGGCGGAATAATTTGGATGAGGCGCATTGCGCGAGCGCGGCCACCGCGGCGGCTGTCGAGACGGAGTTCTTCGGCCAAACGATTTGCGGATCGCCTTTATCCGGCAGCACATCCTGTTCGTAACGGCGGGCGCGGGGATAGACCAGGAAGTAGAAACCGCCATCGCGGTCCTGCATCTTGGCGAGGAAATCGGCTTCGCCTTTTGCGATCTGCAGCAAGTCGCTTACGCCGTCGCCACTCTCCGGCAGACCGAGATTGTCGAGGCCTGCCACGCCCGCCAGCGAGTCCGTCGCGAAGAGCAGGTGATGAATCAAGCCGGCGCTGTTAACCGTGTATTTGCTGTAATCACCGGCGTCATGGTGGCCGCCGGCGACGTCGACGCGCCCTTGTTGAACAAAGGGGAAAAGGTCGGCGTCGGCAGCGGTGGCTTCGAGGCCGATTAACGCGCCGATCCGTCCAGTAGGAATTTGAGCTGCAGCCAGATGGCACGGCCCGTGGACAAAGCGGGAGTACGGGAGCGCGGTCTCCATTCCGCACCGTTGGTGATAGAGCCCGAGCGCGTAGGTGCGGGCAAACGAAGCCGCGATGCCGTCGTCAATGAAGAATGGATACGACGCCCCCAGCCCCGGCACCGCGAGCCGGTACTCCCCGGGGCGGTTGAATTCGGTGAAGTCGGCCTCCCACACCTGCTGGTACCACCCGTGCGGCATGCCGCGATCCGGGCGAAGCACCAGCCGGCCTCGATGCACGATTTCCCCGGACTCCACGGTGATGAGGTGAAACTCCCCGGCGCCGCTCGAACCTGCGGTGGATTGAAGGCGGAGTTCACCCAAGGAGCCAAGGAAGTACCCGACGGTGGCGCGCTTGGCTGTACCCGGCTGATATCCGACCTGATTTACGTGGATCGCGGGGCTATGGCGCAAAGGGTCGGAGCGCGTACTGGTGTTTACGTTGGCGAGCCAGGACGCTTTCGCGTTGGAGGCGCGGACCTCGATAACGGTATCGGTTGCAATGGGACGCTGGAGCGCGAGGTAAACGTAATTTCCGACTCTCAGATCCCGGTTCTTTAACGGCGCATAAACGGGTCGCCGCCTAAAACCAACCTCGGTGACTTCCCGCCGCTCGCCGCCGACGGATACCTGAAAATCTGCCGGGGTCAGCGCAGGCACTGGAACCACCGGAGGTTTGTCCCGCTCCGAAGGGGCTGAGTTGGCGCCACGGGTTATGACCGTGAGTTCCATGATAGTGGGCGAGATCAGCCGGAGCTCGCGGTATCCGATTTCCGGGGTCGCAAGCGAGTTGATCTCGAGTGCGGGTGCCGATGCGGCGGCCGGTGGGGTGGACGCCCCAGCCGCTCGGAAGGTAAGCAGGCCTGCGGCGAGGACCCCGGCAACCCACGTGGTCAGGGGCGCGATTCTCCGCGGCGCCCCGCCAAAAGTAGCGCAAAAATTCATTCGTTTCATTCCAGCCGACATCGCCAGCGCCCCGTATGGGGTTAATCCCTACTTCGCCAGTCGCTGTGCGCCCTATTACGGGGGGGGCTGGAAGGGGTTAAAGTAAGGGTCGACATCTTGCATCCACGCTACTGATACGCCCCATTCGATGAAAAAAAAGCCGGAATTCAAGATCCAGAACATTACGCACCCCACGAAACTGTTGGTGGACTATAACGACCCTTTGCTGCGCGAGTTAGTTGCCCATTTGCGAGAGAATCGGACGCGGTTGCGCGAGGAGTGGGCGCGGCGAATCACGGATGCCCAGCTGCTGACGGCGATGAGGATCGGGACGGCGCTGGACCTCGAGGAAGGCCTTACTTACCTGAACACCAGGACCAAACGCAGTGCAGTCGATGGAAACTGATTCCCAGACGGCGATCAACTCGTCCGTTGATATTGTCACGGCTCGCCAACGCGGGCGTGCGCTCGCGTTGGAGCTCGGCTTCAACGGCGCGGACGTGACCCTGATTGCCGCGGCGATCTCAGAGGTTGCGCGCAACATCGTTGATCATGCCCAGCGGGGTGAGATCGTGATGTCGCCCTTAAACAATGTCACGGGAGGCGGCAAAAGCGGGATTCAGATTGTCGCGCGGGACGAGGGGCCCGGTATTCGTGATGTCGCGCAGGCGATGCAATATGGATATTCCACCCGGAAGGGGTTGGGCGTGGGTTTGCCCGGAGCGAAATGGCTGATGGACGAATTCGACATCGCCTCAGAAGTGGGGCGGGGCACGACGATCGTGATGAAGAAGTGGCGCCGTTAAAATGAAGCTGCGTATCCAAACTTCCCTTGCATCCAGGACCGCGCCAATCGGATCGGCCGGACTGGAGTTGGGATTTGGAGCTGAGGAGTGTATCCCGTCCTTCGGGGAAACGGTCGGCCCCGTGGTGCAACGGGGAGAAATTCTGGACTGGTGTTGGGCGGGCCGGGCAGCTCCTGGCGAACGCGTGTCAGGTGACTTGCCCGTGGTATTTACTTGGGAGCGGGGAGCGCTCGTGGGACTGATTGATGGCCTCGGTCATGGCGAGCAGGCGGCGTGGGCGGCGCGTCGCGCGGCCGATGCGCTTGAGCCGTGGGCTCAACAGCCTTTGCCCGAGCTGATGCAACGTTGCCACGAGGCCATTCGCGATACGCGAGGCGTGGTGATGACGTTGGTGTCGTTCGATGCTTCCGCGGGAACCGTGACCGCACTCGGCGTGGGCAATGTCGAAGCGTTCCTCTACCGGTGCGCTGGGGATGCGGCACCGGAACGAGAGACGGTTTTGCTGCGCGGGGGCGTGGTTGGCTATCAGTTGCCTTCGCTGCAAGCGACTGAGCTCTCGATCGCGGCGAACGACCGGCTCGTCTTTGCAACGGATGGAATCCGCGAAGATTTTTGCGACCTGATTACCGGCGATGCGCCGCTCACCGGTTTGGTCCAACGCATCCTCGATCAAAAATCGCGAGGGATGGACGACGCCCTGGTGCTCGCCTGCGATTACAAAGGAGGCGCATGAAGACGCGAGCGTGGAGCACCCTTGTCCGCCAGTACCGGCGCGCGCTCCAGGCGCATCTTTCGCTTGGCGATGAAGCGTCACTGCAAGTCGCATACGAACTTGGGCGTAAAGCCCTGAACGAAGGACTCGGGGTCGTGGATATGGCCCGACTGCATCAGGACGCTTTGGTCGCGATGGTTGCGAAGCGGCCCCCGGTGGCCGACGTGCGGTGGACGCGCGCCGTGGAGACATTTCTGATGGAAACGTTGTCAGCGTTTGAAGTCGCCCATCGCGGATTTCGCGACGCGTGCGATCGTTTGGGGCGGCTGAACGAGACCTTGAAGGAACGCCACGAGGAGCTGGCGGTGACGGTGACGAAGCTGGCGCACGAAATCGGTGAGAGAAAAAATGCCCAGGAGTTGTTGCAGGAATCGGAGCTGAAATTCCGCTCGGTGGTCGAGTCGGCGCAGGATGGGATTCTCACGGTGGATCAGCGCGGGGGGCTGGTGGCCGTGAATCGGAGAGCAGAGGAATTGTTTGGCTACCAGCGGGAGGAACTTCTCGGAAAATCCGTCACGATACTGGTGCCTCGAGCGCTGCGCAAAGCCGCGCATTCACTCTTGAAAAGCCTGGTTGCTGGAGGGCAAAAGCAGCTGCTCAAACGTCCGCTGGAAGCGGCGGGGCTGAATCGGGATGGAAACGAATTCGCGCTGGAAATTACGCTCGCCGCGTGGCGCACGCGCGCCGGCATATTCTTCACCGGCGTGCTGCGAGATATCCGCGAGCGCAAACAAGCAGAGACGGCGCTGCGGGAAAGCCGTGAGCATTATATTCAACTTTTTCAGGAATCCCGCGCGATGGAGGAAAACTTGCGGCAGCTTTCCAATCGCGTTTTGACCGTCCAGGAGGAGGAGCGGAAGCACATCAGCCGCGAGCTCCACGACGAAATCGGGCAGGCGCTCACCGCGGTCAATGTCAGCATCGCCATGCTGCGGTCCCATGCGGCAGGTGACGAATCGTTCCACCTCAAAGTCGACGCCGCCCAAAAGCTGATCGAGCAAAGCATGGACTTGGTGCACCGCTTCTCCCGGGAACTGCGGCCCTCGATGCTCGACCACTTGGGCCCCGTGGCGGCACTGCAGAACTACGTGAAATTATTTGCAGAGCGAACGGGCATAAAAACCGAGTTTGAAGGCGTCGTTCAGGTGGAGCAGCTCAGCAGTCAGCAGGGAACGGTGCTTTATCGTGTCGCCCAGGAGAGCCTCACCAACGTCTTCAAGCATGCGCGCGCCACGCGGGTGAAGATCCGGTTGCGGCAGGTGCAGGAGGCGGTGACGATGGAGATCATCGATAATGGCTGTGCGTTCTCCGTGTCCGCGACCACCAGCGCGGCTTCCGGGCGTCAGCCGCTCGGTTTACTCGGCATGCGCGAGCGCGTGCGACTGGTAAATGGCGAGTTCGTAATTGAATCAGTTCCGAAACGCGGAACCACGGTGCGTGTCCAGATACCACTGTCACGGTCGGTCCCTACCCCAGTGGATCGGGAGACCCCGGCGCTTTCAGCGGCATATTAACCACCCATCAGGATTTCTCATGAATAAGATTAAAGTACTCCTCGCAGATGACCACACCGTGGTACGGCAGGGCCTGCGTTCTCTATTGGCAGCCGAGCTCGATATCGAAGTTGTCGGCGAAGCTGAAAACGGCCGCCAAGCGGTCCAGATGGCAAAGACCCTCTTACCGGACGTCGTCGTCATGGACATCGCGATGCCGCAATTGAACGGGCTCGAGGCGACGCGGCAGATTATCAAGGAGGGAATCCCGACGAAAGTTTTGGTGCTCTCCTCGTACAGCGATGACGAATACGTGCACCAGCTGACGGAAGCCGGAGCGGCGGGTTATCTGATCAAGCAGACGGCGGCGAATGATCTCATCAAAGCGATTCGCGAGGCGTATCGCGGGAACGCGTTCTTCAGCCCATCAATTTCGAAGCGCTTGTTGGATTATTATCGCGAAGCCTACCTCAAAGGTAAGCCGATCCGGCGTCACAGTGAGCAGCTCACATCGCGTGAACTCGAGGTGTTGCAACTCGTCGCGGAGGGTAAAGTGAACAAGCAGATCGCCGCCGATTTGTGCATCAGCATCAAGACCGTGGAAAAGCACCGGCAGCAGGTGATGAACAAACTCAACATTCATGATGTGGCCGGGCTGACGCGCTACGCGATTTCGCGCGGCATCATCGAGAGCACTCCGATGCTGACAGGTGCAACGTGAGGGGCGCGAGCGAGTGAGTGGGTGCGAGCGCGGCCGACTGAAATTCAATTGTCTCGCTTCCAGCCTCGAGCCGCCGCGCGGGCGAACGAATCGTGCGGTGGGGCCTGGGTGGGTGAAGGCCTACCTGCGGACTTAATGTGGACCCGGTAACGTCTCCTTTTCAACTGTCTACCTATGGATCACCGACGCTTCGGAGCGAAAATTGCCGCTGACTATGATCGCGGCGCGCCTCAGTACCGCCACGACGATGAAATCGAGGCGTGCAGTGAGAACCATCAACGGCTGGGCGGAAACTTGCGTCGCATTTGCCGCTCGTTCGCGCACCCGGTGCGCGTGCTGGAGTTGGGTTGCGGCACCGGCCGGTATTTCCATTGGCTCGAACAGACCGACCTGTTGGTGGGAACGGATATCTCGGCCGAAATGCTGAAGCAGGCCGAACATCCCGTGCACGAGAACGCGATCACGGCCCGGGAGATTCGCCTCATGCAGGGAAATCTCTACGAGGTCGAGTTTGAGCCTGAGTCGTTCGATTTCATTTATTCGCTCGGAGTGTTCGGTTACGGGGCGGCGTTGACCGACGAGTTGGCGCGGAAAATTTCCCGCTGGCTGGCGCCGGGTGGTCGGTTGTATTTCGACGCGATCGAAAAACGCGAAATGGGGCGCGCACATCGGATCAAGCAGTCGGTGAAGTCGGCCGTGCTGCCGGTTCTACCTGCGGCGATCAAGCAGCGGGTCGCGGAACGGGCCAGCGCGGCGGTGCCCGTGTTCAATCACACGCGGGCGGAAATCGAGACCGTGCTCGAGGGGGGCGGCTTTGTGGATTTCGTGCTCTCGTCGAACACGTGTCATTCGCCCTTGTGGACCGGCATGCATCTTGAATGCAGCGCTCGTAAAGGAGGACCGGCGGAGGTTGACCACGCGCGCGGGACGGTGGAACGCGTCGGCGAGATTAAGAACGTGATTGCGGGCGTGGCGTCGTTGCCAGCGGCTTGATCCTGACAGCCCATGAGGTTTTCCAACCGAAACCACTGAAAGGTGGAGCGAGTTGTCCCCAACCCGCTTCCGAATGTTTGCTCTCACGTTAGCGGCTTGGGGACAAGCCGCTCCACCTCAATCGCATGATTCCGGCCACGCGCCCGATCCCGCATGCAGGGCATCAGCCGCCTAGATACGTCGCTTTCAGCTGCGGATCGGCGCGCAGTTGTTTGCTGTCGCCGCGCATGACGATGTGTCCGGTCTCGAGCACGTAGGCGTAGCGGGACACTTCCAGTGCAAGGTTGGCGTTCTGCTCCACGAGCAGAATCGTGATTCCGTGATCACGGTTGATCTCAACGATCTTCTCGAAAATCGTGCTGATCAAACGCGGCGCGATGCCCAGCGAAGGCTCGTCCAACATGAGAAACGTGGGGTTGCTCATGAGCGCGCGGCCGATGGCGAGCATTTGTTGTTCGCCGCCCGAAAGGGTGCCGGCGGTCTGATAGACGCGCTCCTTCAGCCGCGGGAAAATCGAAAACACATACTCGCGGTTCTTGGCGTTGAGCGCGGCGTCCGTTTGCAGGTACGCCCCCATCGCGAGATTTTCGTCCACCGTTAGATTGGAGAAAATCATGCGCCCCTCCGGCACATGGCAGAGTCCACGGGCGACGACCTGGTGGGGCGGCAGGGTGGTGATGTCTTCCGAGTTGAAGGTGACCTGTCCCGTTTTAGCGCGCAGCAAGCCGGAGATGGTCCGAAGCGTCGTCGTCTTACCTGCTCCGTTGCCGCCAATGAGGGTAACGATATCGCCGCGGCGGATGTCGAAGGTGATGCCGTTCAAGGCCGCGATGGCGCCGTACGAAACGTGAAGATCCGTAATGCTCAGCATCACCGGTTGGGCGGTGGCGGTCGTAGCGGCGGGCGAGAGGGAGGACATCCGACAGGAGGGGGCTGAACGCGTTAGTGATGCGAGAGGCCCGTGTGGTGATCCTCGCCGAGGTAAGCCTCGATCACTTTTGGATCGCTGCGAATTTCCGCGGGCGTGCCGTCGGCAATCTTCACGCCGTAATCGAGGACGGCGATGCGCTGGCAGCAGCTCATCACGACTTTCATCGAGTGTTCCACGAGCAGAACGGAGAGCTTGAACTGGTGTTGGATCTGCTGAATCAGCCGGACAAGTTCAACTTTCTCCGACGGGTTCATGCCGGCGGCGGGTTCATCGAGGAGCAGGAGCTTGGGTTTCGTCGCGAGACAGCGCACGATTTCCAGGCGCCGTTGTTCACCGTAAGGCAGGCTACGGGCGGGCGCGTCGCGGAAACGCGACAGATTGAAAATCTCCAGGAGCTCTTCCACTCGCTTCCCGATGGTCGCTTCTTCGTCACGGAATGCCGCGAGGCGAACCAGCGGCTGCAGCGCGCTGGTTTGACGATGCAGATTACAAGCGACCCGGACGTTGTCGAAAACGGAGAGCGAGGCAAACAGGCGGATATTTTGAAACGTCCGGGCAATTCCCAGATTAACGATATCGTGGACCCGCGAGCCGCGCAGATCGCGACCGGCAAAGGCGATCGCACCTTCGGTGGGCGGGTAAACGCCGGTGATGAGATTGAAAACCGTGGTCTTGCCGGCGCCGTTGGGTCCGATGAGTCCGCAGAGTTCGCCTTCGTTCACCACGAAGTCGACCGCGTTGACCGCGGTGAGACCGCCGAATCGAATCGTGACCTGGTCGAGCTGAAGCAGCGCGGGCATCAGGCCGGAGGCGGAGAGTCGATCTCGATGTCCCTGACTCCGCGAAGTTGCCGCATCTTCTCGGTGTAACGGCGGATTTCGTCTTTGAGGGCGGCGGCGCCGGATACGGCCCGGAGGATGACTTGAGGATTGGTACGATCCGAGGTGACGAGGACGATGTGACCACAGCCGACGAGCCGGAGCCAGAACGGTTCGACGACGGAGTAGTCACGGACTCGATACAGCTCGATTTCGCTGGTGTGGCGGGAGAGCAGCCCGGTGGTGATCTTCACCCGCTGGTCGGTGATTTGGTAGCGAATGCAGCGGGTGGCGATCCAGCGGACCAACATCCAGAGGGCGGGAATGAGCAGCGCGGCGAGAACCACCGGACGCGTGGATAATTCAGGCACCAGGACATAGGCGGCGATGATGCCAGCGGCGAGCAGGAGGCAGAAAACGTAGGTGCCGACATTCGTCCACTGGGACGGCGTGCCGCTCCAGACTTCGGTTTCGGTGGGTTGAATGGGATTCATGATGGGCGTTTGCGTAGGAGCGGATTCCGGACGGTGAAAAGCCCTTGCGGGCGAAGGATCATGAGGAGAATCAACAGGAGTGAATAGATGATCATCCGGTATTCGGCAATGGGCCGAAGGAGTTCAGGCAGCAACGTGAGCAGGACGGCCGCGACGATTACGCCCACCGTATTTCCCATGCCCCCGAGGATGACCATGACGACGATTTCAATGCTCTTCGCGAAGTCGAAGCCCGTCGGGGTAATGTTCTGCTTGAAATGAGCGTAGAGTCCGCCGGCGATTCCCGCGAAAAAAGCGCTGATGACGAAGGCGACGATTTTATAGCGGGTGGTGTTCAGCCCGACCGCCGCGCTCGCGATTTCGTCATCCCGGGTGGCGAGAAATCCCCGGCCGTAGGTGGAGTGCACCAGGCAGGTGACGACGAAAATCGTGATGCTGACGAACGCGAGGACCCAGAAGATCGAGGTGTGGCCGGGAATCGCATTGAGGCCCAGAGCGCCGCCGAGTTTCTCCACATTCTGGAAGACCACCCGGATGATTTCCCCGAAGCCAAGGGTGACGAGGGCCAGGTAATCGCCTCTGAGCCGTAGTGACGGAACCCCGACAACGAGGCCGGCGAGGGCGGCGCTGAGACCGCCGGCGATGAGAGCGATGAGAAAGACGATCCCCTGTTGGACGCCGCCGCTTTGGGCGAAGGTACCGAAAAGTTGGGGTGCGACGAAGAGGGAGACGGCGGCCGAGAGATACGCGCCGACCGACATGAAGCCGGCGTGGCCCAGGGAAAACTGGCCGGTGTAGCCGTTGACCAGATTGAGCGAGACCGCCAGGATCACGTTGATCCCGACGCCCATCAATACGTCGAGATGGTACGGATCGATCGCGCTGGCGAACTGCGAAAGGCCGAGCGCGACGAGCAGCGCGCCAAAAAGGGCGAGATGCGGTTTCGGCATGGATCAGACTTTTTCCACCGTGAACCGGCCCAGCAGGCCGGCGGGGCGGAACAGCAGGATGATGATCAGAATGGCGAAGGCGATCGCATCCTTGTAGGTCGAGAACTGACTGCCGGCCACGAACGTCTCGACGGTGCCGAGCAGCAAACCGCCCAGCGCGGCACCCGGGATGTTGCCGATGCCGCCCAGGATGGCCGCGACAAATGCCTTCAAGCCCGGCATCACGCCCATCAGCGGATCGATCGAAGGGTAATTCAGCGCGTAGAGAATGCCGCCGGCGGCCGCGAGGGCGGAGCCGAGCCCGAAGGTAAACGAAATCACGACATCAATGTTAATGCCGACCAGCTGAGCGGCCTTTGGGTTCAAGGAAACGGCCCGCATCGCGGTCCCGATTTTGGTGCGCTGAACGATGAACTGGAGCGAAACCATCAGCAGCACGGCGACCACGATCACGAGCAGCTGGTTGGTCGAGATGACCAGCCCGCCGAGATGAAACATCCGAACGGGAAACAGGGCGGGAAACGTCCGGGGTGCAGCGCCGAAGAAAAGCTGTCCGCTGTATTCAAGCAGCAATGACACGCCAATCGCGGTAATCAGGACATTCAGCGTCGCCGCCCCTCGCAGCGGCCGGTAGGCCAGTCGCTCGATGATGATGCCGAGTAGCGCGCACCCGAACATCGCCACGGCCAGAACGATGATGCCGCCCCAAATCGTACCCGCGGGGACGATACGACCCATGTAATAGCCGATGAAGGCGCCGACCATGAAGACGTCAGCGTGCGCAAAGTTGATGAATCGCAGCACGCCATAGACCATGGTGTAGCCCAGAGCGATCAGCGCATAGATCGCTCCAAGCGAGAGACCGTTGAGCAGTTGCTGAAGAAATTCCGACATGCAGGCCGGGCAGTTGACGTTTGAAAACGGAAAGTTGGAAGTCTTAAACCCGCCCCGCGATGCGCCACGGGTCGGCGAAGCCAGAGCATCCGTTGCGGCCGGAGAGGGGCGCCGGCGGCAGGTGGCGCGGTTAAGGCGCGATGGTTTCGACGAACTTGAACTTGCCGTCTTTGATTGTGATCACGACCGCGGATTTGCTGGCATTCCGCTGGGCATCGAGAGTCGTTTTGCCGGTTACGCCTTCAAAGTTTTTGGTGGCGGCAAGAGCATCGCGCAGCTTCGCGCTCTCCGTGGTCCCCGCCCGTTTGATGGCATCGATCAGCACCAGGACGGAATCGTAACCGAGCGCGGCCATGGCGTCAGGAACTTCGTTGTTCCAGCGCTGCTTGTACTTCGCCAGGAACTCGGTGACGGCCGGCGTCTTGTTTTCCGCTGAATAGTGCGTCGAAAAGTAGGTGCCCTCCACGGCGGCGCCACCGATTTCGACGAGTTGCGGGGCTTCCCAGCCATCGCCACCGAAGATGGGCACATTCAATCCGAGATCCTTCGCTTGTTTGCAGATCAAGGCCGCCTCGGTGTAATAGCCGGGCACGAAAAGTCCATCGACGCCGGCCGCGCGAATCGCGGTGAGCTGCGCCTTGAAGTCGCGGTCGCCCTCGGAGTAGCGCTGTTCGATCGCGACGACACCGCCATCCGCGACGAAGCGTTCTTTGAAGTATTTGGCGAGGCCCACGCTGTACGCGGAGGAGACAGACGTCAAAACGGCGACGCGGCGGACCTTCAGGGTGTCCTTGGCGAACTTCGCCATGACCACCCCTTGAAATGGATCGATGAAGCAGACACGGAAAATGTAATCGCCGGTCTCGGTGACCGCCGGGTTCGTCGACGTCGGGGAGATCTGCGGAATTTTCGCGGATTGGGCGATCGACGCGGCTTCAAGTGAGCGGCTCGACGCCACTTCGCCGAGAATCGCGACGACCTTGTCGCGGGAAATAAGTTTTTTGACGACGGTCGCCGACTCGCCGGCCTTCGATTGGTTGTCCTCGGTGATCAGCTGAATTTTTTTCCCCAGCACCCCGCCCGCGAGATTTGCCTCCTCGATCGCGAGGAGTGTGCCTTTATGGGACGACTGACCGAACGCGGCTTCCTTGCCCGTCAGGGAAGCAAATTCGCCGATCTTGATGGTGTCCTCGTTTTTGCTGCACCCCGGCAGCAGCAGCGCGGCGGTAGTAAGGAGGGATAAACAAAACGAGCGGCGATGGATCAGCATGGTGAACGGGGAAATCGAAGACTGGCGCGGAGCCAAAGGCGGGCCGGGTGCGGTTTCAATCAAACTGTGCACAAGAGTGCGCTGAATTCGGGAGCACAGTTCCCACCCGCGAAATCAAGAGGGCCGGGCGCTTTGGGCTTCCCGTGGCGGATTTGCGGCATTTGATGGCTCCGGTGAACACGTTTGACCGGCACCTGTTGCGCGAGTGGCTGCAGATCCTCGGGCTGGTGCTTGCCGCGATGTGCGGATTGTTGCTCGTGCAAGTCCTGTACGAGGACTTCCGGCAGCTGCGCGAACTCGGCGCTCAGGGTGGCGTATTCTGGATGTACCTGCTGGTGAAGATGCCGGAATTCCTGACGGTGGTGCTCCCCCTCGCCTTGCTGGTATCCTTGCTTTACGTACTGGGGCGGATGCAGCGCGGCAACGAACTGACCGCGATGCGCGCCGCGGGGGTGGGTTTTACGCGGCTGACGATTCCCATCTGGGTCGTCGCCGTGCTCGCCTGTGGGGCGGCGTGGTCCCTCAACACCACGATTGTGCCGTGGTCGGTCGAGGCGTCCCGGGCGATGCGGGATGACTTGCAATTCAGCAGCGAGTCCTCGCGCGCGCTGGCCGCGGATCACATTGGGGCGGTTTACAGTGTCGCTTTCGACAACCCGATGGGTCGTCGAATGTGGTTTTTCAACCGCTACAGCAAGTCGCTCGATCGCGGTTTCGGCGTTTCCGTTTCGGAGCTGGATGGCCAGCGACGCGAAGTTCGGCGGCTGGTTGCCAAGGAAGCGTGGCACGTGCCGGGACACCAAGGATGGATGTTCGCCGCAGGCCGCGAGCTGACCTTCGCTCCGGAAACCGGTGAACTGATCGGCTCGAAACCCTTCGAGGAGCACTACGCGACCGACTACCAGGAGAACCCGGAACTGATGCTGCTGATCGATCGCAAGCCCACGCATCTTTCGCTTTGGGAGTTGCGCGAGCTCATCGCGCATCTTCGGCTCGAGGGCAGCCCCAAGGTGCCAGCGTATGCGGTTCGGTATTACAGCCTGATCGCCGAAACCATCACGCCGCTGATCGTAATCGCGCTGGCGATCCCGTTTTCGGTGACGGGCGTACGCGTCAACGCGGCGGTCGGCGTCTCGAAATCCATCGGGCTGTTCTTTCTCTACTATCTTTTCACCAGCTTCTCGATGTCTCTGGCGACCCGCCAAATCGTCGACCCGTTGATCGCGGCGTGGCTGCCGCATGCCGCAATGGCAAGTCTGGCGCTCTGGTTGTTTAGCCGGATGCGGTAGCGCAGCCGGATTCATGCGATTAGGTGGAGCGGCTTGTCCCTAAGCCGCTAGCGTGAGAGTGAACATACGGAAGCGGGCGGGGGGATAACCTGCTCCACCTTTCAATTTCACCACCGAGCGGGATTGCAGCAAGTGTCTGATGAACGGGCGCATCTGCCGGTTGGCGGTTCCGGCCGGCGCGGAGCGGAGTCCGCGCCCTACCTTTTTCAATGGTCCCGATAGGTAGGGCGGCGAGTCCCTTCGC
>Ga0163144_10004136_pt1 | contig 32858 bp, 27 predicted proteins | sample OliLak19BULKMAT1_FD_123175 | JGI IMG/M metagenome (GOLD analysis project Ga0163144, IMG submission 123175) | Freshwater microbial mat bacterial communities from Lake Vanda, McMurdo Dry Valleys, Antarctica - Oligotrophic Lake LV.19.BULKMAT1 | ecosystem: Environmental > Aquatic > Freshwater >... | reverse complement strand
GCTCCGGCCCGAGTAAATCGGGCCTGCGCTATGGCTCGCGGGCACCGCAGGAGTCCCTCATCCGCCGTGCTCAGCCCCCCCGGACCCCCCGCGCTCCGGCCCGAGTAAATCGGGCCTGCGCTAGGCTCCGGGATTCATGCGCATCCTCTTTCTCGCACCTCAGCCCTTCCATGAAGTGCGCGGCACTCCTCTGGCCGTCGCGGCGCTCACCCGCACGCTTGGCGAACTCGGGCACCAGGTCGATCTGCTGACGTTCCCTCAGGGCGACCCCTGGTCCGCGGCGGGGGTTTGCCATCTGCGCTCGCCCAGACTGGTCAAGGGGCGCATCCGGCCTGGGTTCTCGGTGGGGAAGGCGCTCCAGGACATTCCTTTCGCGTGGCTCGCCCGCCGCCTTGCTTGGTCTCGGGCCTACGACGTCGTGCATGCGGTTGAAGAGTCCGCGATCTTGATCGCCCCGTTTCTGCCTGCGGGCGTGAAGTTTGTGGTCGACATGGATTCGGATCTCGGCGAGCAACTGGCTCAGTCGAAATCGCTCCCCGCCCGGATGCTCGGACCCATGGCCCGAAGGCTTCACGAACGAGCGCTCCAGCGCGCCGATCTCGCCCTCGTCATCAATGAGCGGCTCGAGCAGGCGGCCCGTCGCGCGCGTCCGGACCTCCCCATCCATCGCATCGAGGACCCGCCTTTGGTTTCGGCCATCATCGGCGCCGACGTCGAAGCCGCGCGGGAACTGCGAACCCGATTGGGCCTCGAAGGGTGGAAGGTGGCGCTTTACACGGGAAACTTCGAGGCCTACCAGGGTGTCGATCTGATGGCCCGCGCCGCCGCTCTCTCGGAACACGCGGCGTTTGTCTTCGTGGGCGGGGAGCCGGAAGACATCGCCGCCCTCAAGTCGCTTCTCGGACCCGCGTCTTTGTCCCGCTGCCATTTTGTGGGGAAACAACCACCCGAGACTTTGTCCCGATGGATGGCCCTTGCGGATGTGCTGGTGTCGCCGAGGACGCTCGGCGGAAACACCCCATTCAAGATCTACACATACCTTGCCTCTGGCCGGCCCATTGTCGCCACGAAGCTCGACACGCATACTCAGGTGCTCTCCGAAGCGACGGCTTTCCTGGTCGAACCAACCGCGGCAGACCTCGCCGCAGGCATCGATGGCGCGCTCCGAGACCCCGAGGATCGCGCCCGCCGGGCGCGGAACGGAGTCTCGCTGCTGGAGCGCGAGTACTCACTGACCCGGTATCGCGAGAAAGTCGCCGCGGCCTACGCAACCCTTTCGATGGACCCTCGGCGACCGACCGGGCGGCCACCAACGCCGCCTTTACAAAACCGTTGATCATCCCCGCGATGGTTTCTTGTGAATCGTGCAAGGCGGGCTACCGCCAGCGCGCGATGACCCCTTTCGGTCCTACCGCGAATCCCGAGCCGGCCGCGAACCCGGCGGTGTTGTAGGGCGTCGCGTCCAGCGCCGTCCAGGTCTGCCCTCCATCATTGCTGATCCCGGTTCCGGCCAGTCCCACGGCCACGATTGCTGCGTCGGGCCCTGGGCCGCGTACGACACTCGACAGGAAGCCGATCGGACTCGCTTGGGTAGCAGTCCAGGTGAGGCCGGCGTCGGGGCTGCGGCCCACATTGACGCCTGCCAGTGTCCGCTCGCGGTAGTCGCCTCCCACGGTCAGCAGAGTTGAGTTGTCGACAAAGAGAGCCGAAAAGAGCCCTTTGGAGGGCGCCCCCGCGGGCACCGGCGATTTTGAAACCCGAAATGTCCTTCCGTCATCGACCGAGACGAATACCCGCGCTTCGGCGGCCCCGCCGGTGACGAACGAGAGGCGCTGACCGGAACCGCTCACCAGGCAGGATCCGCTCGCCGCGAAACCACCCTCGTTTTCGAGGGCTTCGGGCATGCCTGCGTCGGGAGTTGCAACCCAGGATTCGCCGCCATCAGACGTCGTGAAGACCTGAAAGCGACCCCGCACCGGATCTCCAAAGAGAGATCCCGAGTGTCGGTCGCGAAACGCGATGGCGTCCCAGAAACCCGTGGGCTCCTTGTTGGCGAAGGTCTTTTTCCAGGTAACGCCGCCATCGGTGGTCTTATGGACGCCCGAGGTCTCTCCAGGGCCGATGCTCAAGGCGACCGCGGTCTTCTCGTCCCATGCCTCGATATCGCGGAAATCCAGCGCCTCGGCGCCGGGCACGGCGATTTGTTGCCAGGTCTCTCCATCCACCGTACGAAGAATGACGCCCTTGGCGCCGCTGGCCCACGCCACTTTGGCGCTGATCACGGCGAGTCCGCGGAGCTCGACCTCAACCGGACTGCTGAGCGCTCGCCAGGGAGAGGACGTGGCTTCACCCGGGGCCTGATTGCTGGACGCGGAGGCCTTTTTGAACATGGGCAGAAAAATGGCCACAAGGATCCCCAGAAACGCGATTCCAGGCAGTACAACCCTGGTGATTTCTACCCTTCGTGAAAACTCCATTGAACGTCCTCCGTGTCGCGATGGTCAGATGGAACGAGGGGTGAAGCCGAACGGAACCAGGGCTTCCGTGGCGATGCGCGAACCTTCGGCGGCGAACCACAAGCGCAGACCCTCGGCGGCTTGAGGCGGCAGCATCGCGTCTGCCCTCGGGTCGAATCGCAGGGTGAACGCGGCCGCGGCCTGTCCACACGGCTGCAGGCCGATCAGCCTTACTCGGACCCCCTGGGCGGCAATGAGGGTGGCGGTCTCGCGGATTTGAGACTTGGGCTCGCGCGTGTTCAGCCAGGCCTGAGCTCGGCTCAGCAAATCGCGTTCGAGTTCAAGCAGTGGGATATCGAACATTCGGGTTCCGTCGTCGAGCGCTATGACCCGAGCGCGTCGTTGGGCCCGAAGTCCCGATCCGAAAATGACCTCCCAGAACGAGGCCTTGGCGCTGCCTTCACGGTACAGGTGATCCGCCGCGGTCCCGGAGACTTCCAGCAGCGGCACGGGGCCCGTCCTCGGATCGCCCTCCGCATCGCTCCTTCGATCGTCGCTCATCGGCCGGATGATAATTGCTTGCCAGCCCTCGGGGAGAAAAGGCGCACCGCGCTCACCGGTGTTTTTCGACAGAGCAGATCGAGGCTAGGGCTGAATCTTGTACACGAACCGTCCAGCACCTGCGACGAAGGACGGGTCACACAGCGTTCGCGCGCCGAACGTGCCGGGCGCCACCACCGTGGCTTCTCGCGTCCAGGTGCGACCTTCATCCATCGAGACATGTGCGGTGATACCCGCACCGCAAACGTAAATTCGCACGCGTGCCGAGTCGACGGCCGCAAGTTCGGGGACCCCGCCCAGACCGATCGCGGTTTCGCTGGAGAAGGTTGCCCCGTCCGCGGACCTTGCCAGGAGGCTGGAGTTGCCGCGCGAGGCGGCCATCAGCCAGACGCCGTTCGAGAGCCGGACCACCGAGGGGTCGGTTACGGTCTCAGGATTCGTGAACTGCATGGCCAGTCCACCCAACGTGAAGTTCTCACCATCATTCGAGTCCGCGTAGCACATGGCCCGGGCGGCCCCGCCCGTAGAAGCGAAGTTGTTGAGGTAGTACAGGCGAACCCGACCGTCCGGCATCAGAACCGCGTCGGGATCAGCCATGGCTCCCGGCCCGCGAACGCCGTTCATGGAGAGCGGTCCGATCACGCTTACGGCGTCACCATCCACTCGCGCTATTCCTATCGTTCCGTTCTCGCCGTTGACGTAGTACAGCCGCAGGGTTCCGTCGATGAGACGGACCGCGTCCGGCACCGATGCGTGGTCGATGACCATTCGGGCGTCCGTGATGGCGAGGCCATCCGCGGAACGTGCGAGGACCACGCGGTGAAAGTATGGCCCATTGGGATCGGTGATCGGCCCTCCGCCCGCGGCCTGACCCACCGCGCAGAGCGAACTGGGAGGGGCCGGAGTTGAGGCAGGCGTTGCCGAGCTTGAGAGCGGGGAGTTAGCGGTTCCGGCTCCACCGCAACTCGTGAAGAGCAGGCCGAATGCGATGGCCCCATGGAGTCGCATCGGTGCGGTCAGCACCTTTCCTTTCGCACCATCATCCGACCATCGCGGATGGGCAGGAGGACGTGATCAGAGTAGTTCGCGTAGCACTCGCGAGCGAGAGCCCGAAGGGTCTCATCATCAGACGACGTGAACTCTTCGGCGTAGCGGACCCAGGAATCATCCATAGCCGTATTGTAGGCCTCGCACCGGCGGTTGAACTCGTCCCCGGACCTTGGCCGCTCAGCGGGCCTCGATCCGAAACGCTCGCAGGAGCCGGTCAGAGTGCGCGGAAGCGGGGCGAGTGGTACAGGAGGGCGGCGCAGAGCAGCGACATCCCGAGGAGGCTCACAGAGAGGGCCACCGCGGGTCCGAACCAGGCGATCGAATAGCCGAGGAGCAAGGCGCCAAGGGGCGCACCCCCGCGAAAGGTGAGACCGAAAAGCGAAACGATGCGGCCGCGCATCTCTTGGGGCGCCAGTTCCTGGACGAGACCGTTCAGGGTCGAACTGCCGGAGACCTGCACGACGCCGTAGCCGAAGAGCAGAGCGGTGGCGAGCCACTGGTCCCCGCAAAGGACGGCACCGGCGGCCAGCAGCGGGCCGACCACGAAGCACAGGAGGACGAACCTTCCGCGACCTTCGAACCTCCCGCGATGCGCGGTTCCGATGGCACCCACGATCGCGCCGAGGCCGATGGCGGTGAGCAGCAATGAATACCCGGAGGCGCCCGTGCCAAGAACTTCGTCCGCGACGACCGGCAGGAACGTGGTCAGCGGGAAGACGAAGAACGACAGCGCGCCCGCGAGGGCCACGATCATCGCGATGTCCGGCGACTTCCGAACATAGGCGAAGCCCTCGTTGAGACTGCTGGCCATTCCCTGAGCGGGCCGGGAACTTGTGATCATTGCGGGCATGCGGATCATCACCAAAGCGACCAGGATGGCCACGAAGGAGAAGGCGTTGATCACGAAACACCACGCGGCGCCAAGGGCCACCAGAAGGGCGGCGGCGATGGGCGGGCCGATCGAGCGCGAGAGATTGAACTGCAGCGAATTCATGGCCACCGCGCGGGGGATCACGTCCCGGGGGACGATGCTGGTGAGGAAGGCCTGATAGGTCGGTGCCGACTGAGATTGCGCGAGGCCGGTCAGGAAGCCCACCACGACCACCGCCCAGATGGAGAGGTTCCCGGTGAAATACAGGGCGGCCAGAACCAGGGCCAGAGAAAGCTGGACGATCTGCGAGGCCAGCAGGATCGACTTCTTGTTGAAGCGATCCGCGAGCACGCCTCCGATCAGCATGAAAGCCACCAGAGGCAGTTCACTCGCGAACTGACGCCAGCCGAGATAGGCGGGGTTTTTGAATTCCGTATGAATGACCCAGGAGAGGGCCACGTCCTGGATCCAGGTTCCGATGCTGGAGAGGAACGCTCCGGTCCAGATGAGGCGGAAGTTACGTACCTCGAAGGCGGCGAGGAACGCGGGAAGCCGGGAAGGCTGCTCGCCGTCTGGGGGGCTGGCTCTTAGTTCGGAAGTCAGGGGTTACGTCTTTGGCCGCAGCCTTGGCTTGCGGCCGGTGGACTACTTCTTGGCCTTTTTCACCGAAGCGGCAATGGCCGCGATCTTGCGCGCCTTCAAAACTTCCTCGCGACGCTTCCGTCGCCGTCGGATTTCCTTGTGCCGTTCGATCATCGGTCTCTTCAGTCTCCAAAAAGGGTCGCGTTGCGCGAAGCGGCTATTCTACCGTGGATGTCCGGTTCGGCGCGACGAACCTCTCCCTCAGGCTTCGTAGATGCAGAGCGCACGGGAGAACTGGACGCGGTCACCCGGCTGCAACGGCTTCTCCGTCACCCTCTCGCCGTTCACCTTGGTGAAGTTGGTGGAGTCGAGGTCCTTCACTACATGGCCTCCCTCGTTCGGCTCGATACGCGCGTGTTCGCGCGAGAGAAGGGGGGTGTCCATGAAGATGTCGCACTTGGGATCGCGGCCCACGATGGCGGGGACTTCTCCGAGTTCAAACACCACGTCGTCCGTCGCGGAATCGGTCTTCTTCCAGATGAGACGGGCCATGGACTTGAATGCTCCTCAGGGTGTGAACGTGGCAGAGTCGCTCAGCGCGCGCCCGATAGGGCGGCCACCCGACGCTTTGCGATGTCCTGAACCAAGGGGCCGTCGGCGGAGCGCAGGGTCGCTCCAGTGTCCTGGGCCGCCTGGTTGTACTCGTCAATCGCCTCTTTGGAATACCCAAGGTGTTCAAGGGCCACCCCCGCATAAAACGCCGCGGTGCCTCGAGACAGCCCAGGAGCGGCGGGGAGCTCGTTCTTGGCCTTGACGAAGGCGTCATGGGCGCCTGAGTAGTCTTTCTGGGCGAGGAAGATAAGGCCGAGATTGAGTCGCGCGAACGCGGCATTTCGGGAGCCCGGATAGCCTTCGATGGTCTGACGCAGGTCCATGCTGACCTTGTTCGCGACCCCGGATCCAAACGTCGTGGTGATCTCGCGGGGCGCGGCCTCCATTGTGAGCTCCACGGTCTTCGGCCCTTCGGCCGAAAGTGTGGTGATGGCAAGGCGGCCGGCGGTGCCGGTGCTGGCCACCGCGGCCAGCAGTTCGGAAGTTTTGGTAATCGGCTGCCCTCCCGCCGCGGTGATCACGTGACCTTTCACGAAGGCCGCCTTGTCCGCGGGGGAACCGGGGACGACGCGCACGACCACCGGGCCCTCATGAAGGAGAGTGTCGACGGTGACCAGACCCGACCAGGGGGCGAACAGAGCTGACTTCTTCTCGAAGGTGGAAAACACCCGGATGTAGGATGCTTCATCCTCGATGACCACAGGCACGGTGTCCGGGGCCACGCTCCCCGCAGCCAGGATGTGCAGGTCAGCCGACCGCAGAAGCTGTTCCTCGGGGATTCGCCCGATCAGGAAGCCCTGAACCTCGAGAGTGTTCGCGAGTTTTTCGAACACGCGCCGGACCAGCGCCGGATCGGGCTTGCGGGGCGGCAGCAGGTCCGCGAGCTTCAGACGCTCGGCCGCCAAAGTCTTGTCCACCACCGCCTGGTCGGCTTTGACGAAGTTCATCGCGCGGATTGTGGCCGCAGCCACGCGAGCGAGCCTGGCATCCATGCCCGCGAGACTCCGCTCGCCCGCTGGACCATCCGCGATGACTCCCAGGTACGCAAGGGTCGGACGGATTTGCGCCGCGATCTCAACGATGGCCCGCGGCAAGAGGTCGACGTCCTGGACGAAGCGCCCCGCGGCATGCCGCACTTCGACCCGGCGCACCCCCGCGCAAACCGTCCGGAGCGTCTTGGGGGCTACACCCTGGGACTCGCCATCGATGAAGATCTGACCCCCGGGAGGGTCGGAGGTGAGAGCCAGGGTGCCGATCGACGGCTCCAGCTTGATGGGGGGAATGTCGTAGTCCTGAGGCTCCGGGATGTCGAGCCCGAGTTTTATGCTGACGTGGCAGGGCTTTCTGAACTCGATGGTGTGGGCGCCCGCGGGCAGGTCGGGGATTTCCAGCCGATTGGACGACCGTGCGGGATCGAGACCACGGGCCGCCGCCACCGCGGCCAGCGAAGGATCGAGGACGCCGCCGGTCACACCCTTACTGACCCCGTCGATGAGAACCTCCACATCGACGGGTTCGGTGATCACAAAACCGGTGGCGGAAGTGCGCACGAGATCGAACTGGAGACTAAGGGTCTCTCCCGCCACCACGGTCACCGCACTGGTCTCCTCGCGGTACCCGCTCTTGGAAATGGCGAGGCTGTAGTCGCCCGCCACCACTTCGAGCGGAAAGAAATCGGTAATTGAAAGCGCCAAGCCGTTCAGGGCGACGGCCGCTCCCTGGGGTACGGATTGAACCGTGACGAAGCCGACCATTTTCGCTTTGACGCTCTTGAAGTAGTCGATGACCTTCGGAGAGATGGAGTTCTGATCGAGGTTGTGCGAGGGCCGCAAGGCGATGAGGTCGCGGAAGCTGTCGCCCGCCCGGTCGGTGTTTCCCTGGTTGAAGTGAACGCGAGCGCGGTACTCGTAGGCGGAAACGAGAAGGGAAACGCCCGCATCGGAAAGGGGGCTCTGACGTCTGGTGGCTTCCAGGCGGGTGATGATCTCGTCGAACCGAACAAGCGATTGGCCCTGCCGAGGTCCGTCGAACTCGCTGATGGCCTGATCCAGGGTGGCGCGTAGCGCCGCCAGCTCCGCCTCGGGTTGTGCGCCGGCGAGCCCCGGACCGCCCGCCAGGAGCAGGAAAACGAGCAGAAGCGACGCCTTCATTTGAACCTCACGATCGTCTCGGTGCGATCGTCATACACCAGGGGCGCCCCGGTCAGGTCGATGGCGATGGCCCGACTCTTTCGCAGGTCCGGCGCGCCGAACACGATCATCAGTTCGCCTGCGGGCGAGAACATGAAGATCCCCTGATCCTCGTCGGCGACGTACAGATGGGAGAAGGCGTCGATCGCGATGTCCACCGGCTTCTTCCATTCAAAACCCGCGCCGCGGGGGCCGATCTTGCGGATCAGGCGCCCGCCGCTGTCGAAGATCTCGACGGATTTGTCGTCCTTGCGCAGCATGGCCACGTCCCCGCGCGGGGTGGTGAGGAGTTTGACCACCTCGCGTTCCGCGCGATCGGAGAAGACCGCGATGAAGGCCGAACCCTTGAAGCGAAGGACACGTTTGCGTTTGAGGTCCGAAACCAGAACATCACCCGAGACGAGGACCGTGGCCGCCCCGAGCCGGTCGAGGTTTTCCATCTCGCCGGGCTTGTCGGTGGGAACCGCAAACGAGAAGACGGAGGTGGCGCCAATCTTCACCGCGAGTTTGGAAGCGAGGACGATCTCGCCCGCAGGGGATACCGCCAGGGTCTGCGGGTCCTCCCCGGAAAGCGACGAGCCCATCTTCAAATCCCGCCCGAACGAAACCGCGGACTTGGTCTTGTTCGAGGCGATCCATGTGGTTCCGTCGGGCGTCATGGCCAGCGACCGAACATCCTTCAGAACCTCGCCCGCCACAAGTGCAAAAGTGGCATCCTTTCGGAAGAGTGGCTTCTCGGCACCATAGATCCGATAGAGCGCGGTCGTGGCGTAGAGGGCGCGTTCGGCCGCGGGGGAGGCAGGATGGAAAGTGCGCACGGCCTGGAACTCTTCGATGCCGCTCGGGATGTCGCCCGCGGTGACGAGGGCCATGGCGAGTTCGAATTGGGCTTCGGGGGCGATGTCGCTGCCCGCGTGATCGAGGACGGCGCGGCGCGCGGCATCGATCGCGGCGTCGTGGCGTCCGGCCCGCCGAAGGACCTGCGCCGAGGCCACAAGGGCGTGAGGAACGAAGCGGCTGTCGGGATACAGGCGGATCACCCGCTGGAAGTAGGCCATGGCGTCATCGAGGGCTTCTTGGGAGGCCGAAGTCGCAAACGCGATCCGCCCCATTTGCAGGTAAGCCCCCGGCGCCGCATCGCCTTGCGGATATTTCTTCGCGATCTGGTCGTAGACCTCCCGGGCCTTCTGGAGGTTTTTCTCAACCTCTTCGGCGTACTGACCGATCGCGAGCAACGCGTCATCCGCGTAGGGCGAGTTGGGAAAACCCGACACAATGGTTTCGAGAGCGTCGAGTCCCTGCCGCGCGCGTCCGGCTGCGAGGTCGGCGCGACCGTCCTCAAGCAGGCGGCGGGCCTGGTCGTCGGGCCGCGGCTGGGCGAGGGCGAGGCCGCCCGAAAGCACCAGGCACCCGGCGGCGGCTAGCCTCATTCGCGAAAGATTCACGGCTTTCTCCCCATCACGTACGAAGGCCGCCCCGGTTGAACCTGAATTTTCTCTTCACTTCGCGTCCCGTCCGGCCATTCGAACGAAACGACGTGATTCCCCGCCGCGATGGCGCGGTCGAGAATGGGCGGAAAGTCTACGAACACGCCATTGATGAAGATACGGCAGTTGTCCGGCGAGGCCCGAACGCCCAGTTTTCCGGTGGCGGGCGCTCTGATCGTCACCGTGCCCCCTGCCGCCAGTTTGACCGACTCGCGGTGCTTGAGAAAGAGCGACGGGGCTTCGATCAGAACTTCGTGATCCCCCGCAGGCAAGGTGGCCTTCACTCCCGGCTTCTCCGTGGCGAGGACGCGTCCGGACACCGACACGGTGACCGGATAGCCGCTCTCCACTACCAGACTCGCGGGCGGACCATCGGGGGTGAGCGTCGCCTCGATGGTTGGGGGAATCGGTACATTGACCCGTACCTCGCGCGACTGGTAACCGTCGAGCGACAGGGTGACCGAGAAACGCGAGTTGGTCGCTACCTCGGTCCGCAGCGGCGTCGTTCCGAGGATCTTGCGATTGATGCGGACCCTGGCGCCTGGCGGCTGAGATTTGATCTCGATCATGGTCCGCGCGACGTCCCCAGCCGCGGTTTTCGTGGGTGCGGGCGTGTCGGGCCGTGGACCCGGAGCCATCGGCGTTGCGGTGGTCTCCGTGCTTGCGTTCGGGATCTCGGGGCGCCTTGGCTCCACCGCGGAAGGTCTCGTGAGCTGCGGCTCCGAACTGCGGGTCAGATAGGTGATTCCCGCGACCCCGATCGCGAGGACCACGACCCCAATCGCTCCATACAGAACCGCGTTTGAATGGAGAGGAGCCGGGGCCGCGGAGGGGGCCGGTGGTCGCTCGCCCTTCATGAGGGTTTCGGCCCGGCCACTCACGGTCCGCCCGGAGATCACGGTCTCGTCCGCTTGGGACGCGGCTTTGCTGAAGGTCGCGTCGAGTTCCGGAAACGACGCGGTTTCGGGCCCTGCTTGGGGATCGTTTGGTCTGCGCCTGAGCAGGCGTACCAGCCGCTGAGCTTCCGTGGAGTCTGGATGAGCGCGCGCGATGGTCTCCACGGTCTGGAGCAAGGCGGGCTCGCCCTGGTGGGTGCTGAGGTGTTTCCGCGCCTGCGACAGCACCGCCGCGTCTTTCGGGTCGAGGAGAGGGGCCGGGCATCGTTCCCGCACGCGGGAGAGCGCATCGGCCATGAGGGCCGCCGAGTTGTATCGATCGTCGGCGTCTTTCTCAAGCGCCTTGTCGATCACCGCCTGCACGTCCGGGGTGAGGGGACCCGCAACATCCGCTCCCAGTCGGGGATGGGGTTCGTTCACGATGCGGTAAAGAACGCGCGTCGGATCCTCGCCGGCGAAGGGCCGCTTTCGTGCGAACAGTTCGTGCAGGATCACTCCGACCGCGAACACGTCCGTGCGGCCGTCGAGCACGCCGCCCCTAATGTGCTCGGGACTCATGTAGTAGGGAGTACCCACCATCATCCCCGCCCGCGTGACCGAAGTGCTTTCCACTTTGGCGATGCCGAAATCCAGGATCTTCGCGCCGCCGTCGTCCAGAACGCGGATATTGGATGGTTTGATGTCCCGATGGACGATGTGGTGAGCGTGCGCGAAATCGAGGCCGCGAAGGGTCTGGATCACGATGTCCAGTCGCTCGGCGGTCGACAGCTTCTCGCCGGATCGTAAGAGGGTTTCGAGGTCCTGTCCTCCCAGAAGCTCCATCGCGATAAAGGGCAGGCCCCGATCCTCCCCGAGTTCGAAGACGGTGACGATGTTCGGATGCTGGAGGCGGGCCGCGGCCTTGGCCTCGATTTCAAAGCGACCGCGGCTCTCGTCATCCTGCGACCCGTCGACCCGCAGGGTTTTGACCGCCACGTCGCGGTCGAGCGCCTGGTCCCGGCCGAGATAGACCACACCCATGCCGCCCTTGCCCAACCGGGCGCGGACACGGTAGCGACCGATGCGGTACTCGGTCCCCGCGCGGGGGCCCGCGGCGTGGCTGGCGGCGGGGCTCACGGCCATCGCACTTTGGAGGACCTGGCCTCCGTCCTCACTCTTCGCGTTTCACGATGAGGACCGTGATGTTGTCTTCGCCCCCGTGCGCATTGGCCTCGGCCACCAGGGTGGTGCCCGCCTCCTTGGGATCGGGGTTCACTGCCACGATTCTCTCGAGGTCGCCGTCCAGAACCATGCCGGACAGCCCATCCGAACACAGGAGAAGGACATCCCCCACCTCCATGCGGTGAGCGGTGACGTCGACGTTCAACTCGGGTGCGGCACCGATGGCGCGGGTCACCACGTTGCGGAGGGGATGGGACCTCGCCTGATCCGGCGTCAACACCCCCAGGCCCACTTGTTCGAGAACCCAGGAGTGATCGACGGTGATCTGGCGGATGCCGGAACTATTGAGAAGGTAGAGGCGCGAATCGCCAACATGGGCAATATGCGCGGTGGAGTCTTCGAAGAGCACGCCCACGATTGTGGTGGCCATGCCTTCGTAGTCGGACTGGGTGAGGCTCAGGTCCAGTACTTTCTGGTTTCCGAACCGGATCGCGGTCTTGAGCCGGTTGGCGGCCAGCGATAGCGCCGGATCGATGCCCCAGGGCCAGGTGATGTCGGCTTCCTTGGCGGTCAGGGCGACGAACTCGGCGACCGCCTGCACGGCGGTGCTGGAGGCGATTTCGCCCGCGGCGTGGCCGCCCATGCCGTCGGCCACGACGTAGAGCCGGTCCTGCTCGAAGATACCGAAGTAGTCCTCGTTGTTCTTCCGGCGGCGTCCGACGTCGGTCAGGCCAAACGAATTGAGTTTCAAAGTATTCCGCCTTCCGAGGCGCAAGGCGGGAGATTGACCTGCGGGCGAGTCATGGGATTCGAGTAAGTAGACATCAAAGACCGAAGGTTAAGCAAACCCCTTGCGCCTCAGCGCTTGCGCAATCGGTCGAAGAGGCCGCGCGGAGTTTCCGAGGTCGTGCGCGACGGAGGTTCGCCGTCTCCTGGTCCGGTCGGGATCTCTTTGAGAGCCCGAGCCACATCCGGATGATTCGGATTGAGTGCGATGGCGCTTTCGAGCGTCCGCTTCGAGCGCAGCCGCAGACCCTGGGAATGAAGAAGGATGGCGAGATCCACCAGATAGGAGACGTTCTTCGGTTCCAGCCGTGAGGCGGTCTCCATGTGGTTCAGAGCGTCACGAACCCAGTTGGGGTTTTTGGCGAGGGCCATGCTCAGCATGGCGTGGGCCTTGGAGCTGTTCTCGTCCTGGGTGACCGCCATATTGAGCAGCTGCACGGCGGTGTGGTAGTCCTTCTTCTTGAAGGCCTCGATTCCCTCACCCAGGGCGTCGAAGTGGACGCGTCCCGAGGATGGAATAGCACCGGTGTTTTTCCCCTCGGTGGTGGTTGGAGGCAGGGTTTTCTCCCGCGGTGTCAGTGGAGGCCCCTGCACCACCGGCGGGGAGGATTTGGCCGGTGCGGGGTCTTTGGCACCGGTGACGGCCGGCAGTCTCGCGGAGTACTCGCGCCGCGACCGCTCCTTCGACAGGGTGTCGTAGGCCGCGGTGACGTACTTGAAGGCATCCTCCGCCTTCTTTCGGGCCACGGGGTCTTTGACCTTGTCCGGATGCGTATCGCGAGCGAGGCTTAGATAGGCGTCGCGAATCTCAATGGCAGTGGCGGTGCGGGGCACGCCCAGAATGGCGTAATAGTCGATCATGGCTGGTCCGTTAAGGACATCGCGACCGAGGATACCCGATTGACCCGCCTCTCAGCGCCACTCCTCAACCCCAGCGTCTGTAGGAGCCTGCGCGGCAGGGCTACTCCTTTGTTCCACCTTGGGTGGCGGCCTTGACGAAACGCTGAGCTGACTTACGGATCGCTTCCGGAACGTTGCGGTCAACCGAAAGGGCCTTGATGTCGCGCGGTTGGAGGCGCGACACGAAACCCATGGCGATGGGCAGCGGGGTTCGGGGGTTCTTCACCAGAGAATTGATGACGGTGTACTTCTTCGTCCAGTCTTTGTTGGTGCCGATGCGGCGCAGCACCTCGGCGGAGATATTCTTCATGCTGGCAAAGCCCTCGATCTCGGCTTCGGTGATCTTGGGCGAGCCCAGGACGGCGAGGGCCACGAGGCGGTTTGGATCGCGGATGAGGAAGCTGCGGGTCTGGGCGTCCTCGGTCAGGGCGGCTTTCACCTTCTTGCCGGTGGTGAGAGTGAAAAGACGCGTGAGGTTGCTCACCGCTTTTTCGTCCTTCTTCTCGTTTTCCGTGAGGATGGCCGTGGCCTCCTCCGGCTTCAGTTCCACCGTGTTCTCGTCCAGCGCGGGGGGTGGCGGCGGGGCCTCCTCGACGGGAGGCGGGGCCACTTCGGGTGCGGGTGGGGGAGGGGGCGGAGCGGGAGCCGGGGTCTCCGCCGCGGGCATGGGCGTCTCTGGTTCCGGAGCAACCCCGATCGAGAAAGTCTCTCGCATTTCCGCAAGGCGCCGCCGCTGATCGCGGGACAGGGAAGGGTTGGCTTCGATGCGCTCCAGCAGTGGCGGGTGGCGCAACAGGCGCGTCTGGTTGATGACCACCAGCTCGGCCAACGCCTCGGTCAGTCGGCTCGCCTGTTGGGCGATCGCCTCGTCCGGCGTGGCCGCGTTCTGCAAGCAGGCCTCCAGCAGCTTCGATTCCGAGTGGGCCTCGAGAGTCCAGGCCAGCACCGCGACGGAAGCGTCGCGCGCTTTCATGAGCGGAAGGAGCGTTTCAACGCTCATGCCGCGGAAGGTCTGGGCGGCGAGGGTCGCGACCTCCTTCAGGGGGTCACGACGCATGACTTCAAGGAGATCGACGAGATCCTCGACCTTCAGGGGAAGGGCACCCTCGGCCGCCATCATGCGAACTTCGAGAGGCACGCCGCCGCGACGGATCTGATCTACGAGCGGGTTGGATTCGCGGTTAGCCATTCGTCTTTAAGAAGCCCTTCGCCAGTTTTGGTCTTCGGTTTCCGCGAACGGAGTTTCAGGACGCGGCGGAGGGATCTCAGCCGATGGGTTTGGTGGGAACCACCTCGGCGCCCGCGGATAGGGCACCAATCGCTTCGGGCGAAAGGGGAATATTGCGCCTGACCTCTCCGCGGTTTCCGAGGAGGCGCGGAGGGCCGCTGTCGATCGCGACCAGCAGACCGCCCGCGTTGCCCACGGCGAGCGAGGCGTTCTGGCGGGCGGTGATCGAGAAAGACTCGCCTTTCTTCAGCACCCGGTTTTCGACCCGGTCTCCGCCGACGTCGAGACCGATCCAGCAGTCTTCCGTGGCGGTCAGAGTCAACTGAAGAGGTTGGGGAAGCACGGACGAGGTTGGGTCCGAAGCCTGTGCCCCCCCGGGTGTTGCGTTGTCCGCAACAAGAGCCACCTGAGGTGTCGCGGCGGTGGCAAGGTCGGCCGCGTTCACCGGAGGGAGGGCGGTCGCGGTTTCGGGCTTGGGGCGAAGACCGGGGACAAAGATCAGTGCGGCCACAAGCCCCACGCCGCCCAGGACCAGGGCCGCGTTCATCACACCCGCCCCGACCCGGCTGGGGCTCGAATCACCGGCGGCGACCACCACGGGCACAACCGCGGGCTCACCTACGTGGAAACTGAGATCGGTGAGAATTTTCTGTTCGTCAAGACCAAGGAAGCGGGCGTACTCCCGGACGAAACCGCGAACGAAAAGCCCCTGGGGAAGTTTGTCGAAGCGGTCCTCTTCGATGGCGTTGAGCATAGAGACCCCGATCTTCGTAGCCGCAGCTATGTCCTGAAGCGAGACTCCGCGGAGTTCGCGTTCACGTCGTAGAGAGGCTCCGAAAGAGTTCATGCTTTGCTCGGGCTGAGGGCTGACTGAGAGGTTGGCTCGTGGATTCTTCTCATTATTGTGTGGAAAACCACGTCTCGCTTGGATTCTAGGCCTGGAAGGCCGTGATGGGAAGGTGTTTCTTGAGGTTTGCTCAGATAGGGAGGGTCCTTCCTCCGGTCTGTTACGCTCACCCGCCCCCCATGGCCTCCGCCGACCCCCGCCCGAACCAGAACTGGATGATCTACGGGGCCAACGGCTACACGGGGGCCCTGATTGCAGAAGAGGCGGTCCGGCGGGGTCATCGTCCGATTCTGTCGGGGAGAAACCGGGAGGCGGTTGAGGCTCTGGCCTCTCGCCTGCGCCTGCCGGCCGCACCTTGTGACCTGGGGCATTCGGAATCCCTGCGAGCGGCGATCGCGGGCTGTCGGCTGGTTCTCCATTGCGCGGGGCCTTTTTCGCAGACCTCGCGCCCGATGCTCGACGCCTGTCTGGCCGAGCGCGCCCACTACCTCGATATCACCGGCGAGATCGACGTGTTCTCCGCCTGTTTCGACCGGTCGGCGGAGGCGATTCAGCGAGGGATCAGCGTGATTCCCGGGGTGGGGTTCGATGTAGTACCGACCGATTCGGTGGCGGCGATGCTGAAAGAAGCGGTCCCAGGCGCCACGTCGCTGGTCCTCGCCTTCGAAGCCACCGGGGGGCCAAGCCTTGGTACCGCGAAGACCAGCGTCGCCGGATTAGCCCGCGGAGGCCGGGTGCGCCGCCAGGGGAAACTGACCGAGGTTCCACTCGCCTTCAAGACCCGGACCTTCCTTCGAAACGGGACGCCCCGGCTCGCCATGACGATTCCCTGGGGAGACGTGTTCACGGCCGGGATCACCACCGGTATCCCCGATATCGAGGTCTATATGGCCACCTCCCCGGCCACCATTGCGAACGCGCGGCGTTTCAACTGGCTGCGGCCGCTGCTTCGTTTCGGCCCGGTGTTCCGTTTTATCGAAGCCCGGATGATCGCGTCGGTGCAGCCGCCTTCGGCCGAACGCCGGTCGAGGACCAACTGCTACATCTGGGGTGAGGCGGAAGGGCCTTCCGGTCGCAAGGCCGCCATCGAAATCGAAACTCCGAATGGCTATGACCTCACGGTGACCGCGGCCCTCGGGATTGTCGAACACATCCTTGACACGCCCGCCGTGCCCCCGAAGCCAGGCTACTTGACGCCTTCACAACTCATGGGTCCGCGCTACGTGCTTGGGCTCCCCGGAGTTTTCGTCAAGGCCGGCCTGTGACCGCCCCGGCGAAGATCGACCGGGTCCCTCGTTATCTTCAGGCCATTCAGGACCGGCACTTCAAGGACCTCAAGTTCAGCGAAGTGACGCGGGCCTTGCGCGCTCTCTCTTCGGGCTATGTGGAGAAGAGGGAAGAGGGCGGTCTGGCGCGGGCTCTCGACGGGCGGGGTAAGAGGGCGGCTTTCGCTCTGTACTACGGGACGACTCACTTTCTTGCCACCGAGGCGCTGGTTCGCGAACTCGATCTTGGTTTTTCCGGCGGTGGCCGGCCCACGCTGGTCGATCTGGGCTGCGGCACCGGAGTCTGTGGCGCCGCGTGGGCCCTCGGCAGCGAGAGTGCCACCACCGTGATCGGCGCCGACCGCTCATCATTCGCGCTGCACGAGGCGCGGTGGACCTACCAGACGCTTCGGTTGAAGGCTGAGACATCGCGTTCGATCACGGAGACCCTCGAAGCGGTGAGACGCCCCGAGGGAATCGTCATCGGCTGGACCCTCAACGAACTCGACGACGAAAGGCGCGAGGCGATCGCGCTCCGGCTGCTTCACTGGGCGGGGAAGGGTGCTCGATTGCTGGTCATCGAGCCGGTATCGAAGCGCGTGGCTCCTTGGTGGGACCCGTGGGTTGCGAAGTTTCCGAAGGCCACCTGCGCCGTGATGGAGAAAAGGCTTCGACTGCCGCTGCCCCCGAAGGTAGCGCTTCTCGCCCGTTCGGCCGGCCTCAGCGCCGATGAAACCGTTGTGCGGGTTCTCGTGGCTCGTGGAGCTTGAAAACGACATCCACCCAAACGGCAAACTCTGTTAACCTCCGTGTCCTTCTCGTCCAGCGTGCCGGAGTGGCGGAATTGGCAGACGCGCACGGTTCAGGGCCGTGTTCGCTCCGGCGAGTGTGGGTTCGACCCCCACCTCCGGCATATTGGATGGCGTTCAGTTGGGGCGCAGGCGCGCATGCTGGCGTGCTTACCCCGAGGGGCCTCCGTTCCCGGGACCTCGCTGATGTGGGCCCTGTCCCTTCGCCTGTCCTCTCGATCTTCCAGGGGTCCAGGTTTCACACTGAGCCGCCTTATTTGAAATTCAAGAAAAAAGTTCAATGAAAAAAACCGTTCGTTCCGATGCGTTTCTTGGCCGAGTCGTTGGCCATCCCGCGGGGTTTGCCTTCGTCAACCCCATTCCCACTCCTGTCGATGGTCCACCCCATGAGGGTCCGCCGAATCCGACGTTGAAGGTGGACCTCGATCTTCTCCACGGCGCCTCCCACGGGGACACGGTCATGGCACGGGTCACCGGGAAGACCGACAAGGGCTTTTCGGGCGAAGTGGTGAAAGTGGTCGAGCACGCGGTGAAACGTGTGGTGGGTCGCTACGAAGTCTTGCGCGGCCATGCTCATGTGGTGCCCTTCGACCGCCGGCTCTTTCAGAATGTCCAGGCCCTCTCGGCCGCCGATTCCCACAAGGTCGAATCCGGCGACATGGTGGTTCTGAAGATCACGCGCACCGCCACCGCCAGCCGTCCCGCCGCCGGTGAGGTGGTTGAGCGCCTGGGCCGGATGGAGGATCCGGGCGTCGACTTGCGGGTCATCCTGGCGCAGTACCAACTGAGCGCGGAGTTTCCCGCGACGGTGGTGGCCGAGACCGAAGCCGCGGCCACCTCGGTGCCGGAGAGCGAGATCGCGAAGCGGTCCGACTTCCGTCCCTGGACCACGATCACCATCGATCCCGAGACCGCGAAGGACCACGATGACGCGATCAGCGTCGCCCGCCACTCGAACGGCAACTATGTCCTCGCGGTTCACATCGCCGATGTCGCCCACTATGTCCGCGAGGGTTCCGCCCTCGATGCCTGCGCCTACGAGCGCGGCAACTCGGTGTACTTCCCGGGGTTCGTGGTCCCCATGCTGCCGCATGCGTTGTCGAGCCGGATCTGCAGCCTGGTCGAGGGTGAAGATCGTCTGACCCAGACCGCGGTGATGGAGATCGACCATCAGGGACGAGTGGTTGACGCCCAGTTCCACGACGGAGTCATCAAATCGGCCGGGAAACTCGCCTACAAAGACGCCCAGGCCATCCTGGACGGCGATGCCGATGCGCGGGGCCGGTTCCCCCAGGCGGTCGAGACGGTCGAGTTGTCGGCCGAACTGGCCCGAGTGCTGAATCAGGCGCGCAAGGACCGCGGCTCGCTCGATTTCGATCTTCCTGAACCCGAACTTCAGTTGAGCCCGTTGGGCGTGGTCGAGAGCATCTCCTCGAATCCGCGTCTTTTCTCCATGCGCATGATCGAAGAGTTCATGCTCCTCGCGAACGAAGCGGTGGCGAAGGCCCTGTGGGCGAAGAACGTGGCCACCTTGTATCGCATTCACGAGTCGCCCGACCCGGACCGGCTGGAGGAGTACCTCGAACTGGTGCGCACCTTCGGCTACACCGTGACCGCCGATCTCGAGCATCCTCAAGGCAGGGATTTCCAGCGGATCCTGCGCCAGGTCGAAGGCCGCCCGGAGGAGAAGCTCCTCACCTATCTGATGCTGCGCACTCAGCGTCTTGCCCGCTATGCCTCCGAGAATCTCGGCCACTTCGGCCTCGCCAGTGAAAACTATCTTCACTTCACGAGTCCCATCAGACGCTATCCCGACCTGGTGGCGCACCGCGCGCTGCGGGCGATGCGGCATGGCCAGGATCCGGCCCAGGTGAGCTGGCCGCTCGAGGATATGGCGGCGCACCTTGGCGAGACCGAGCGCAAAGCCGCGGATGCCGAGCGAGACCTCATCGAGTGGAAAAAGGCGCGATTCATGTCGAGCCGGGTAGGCGAGGTCCTTCCCGGTGTGATCTCAAGCGTCACTCCGTTTGGCCTCTTCGTCCAGCTCACGGATGTCTTCGTCGAGGGACTGGTCCACATCACCACGATGTCGGATGACTACTACGTGTTCGCCGATACGGCCCACGCCCTTCGCGGGGAGCGCACGAAGCGCACCTACCGGCTGGGCGACCGGGTGGACGTGCAGGTGATCAAGGTCGACATGGACCGCCGCCAGATCAACCTCGCCCTCGTCGATGTGCTGAAGCGCATGGAACGTCCGGCCATCGCTGAAAAAGTGCGCACCGCCCGAAGCAGGCCCCGCTCTACCGCGGCGGTGGCCGTTCCGGCGCCCTCCGGACGTCCGCCGGTTCGTAAGTCGCCGTCTTCCCGTTCGAAACGGATGAAACCGTAACGGACAAAGGGCGCCCGCAAGGGGCTCCCCTACGCGGTCAGGAACGCCCGATTGACCGAACTCGCGCGGGGCGGATTCGCGAGTTGTTTAACCGTAGGGGCGGGTCTCGTGCCCGCCCTTTCGGAAGATGCCCACCAGGAGCGCCGCTACTTGGTCAACGCCTCGCGAATATCGCTGCGTTCCTTTCGGCCCTCGAACCTCAAGCCGGTGACGAGACGCGCCGAAGCCTCGGCCGCGGTCGGGGTGTCGAGGCGGACGTCCTCGACCGCCAGATCGAAGGCCACGGTTCCAGAAATCAGCGGGCGAGGCCCCTGCTCGACCCGGGTCTTGATCACGCAGGCGAGATCGGCATCGTAGATCGCGAGCGTCGCTGACGAACGCAGGCGCAGATTTTCCGCCGACTGGCTCCGCTCCCCAATCGCCACGCGAACCCGCGCTTCTGATACCACCACCACCTCGTCGCGGGCGAGCATCATCACGTGCGGTCGAAGCAGCCCGTCCACGCTGATGAGGAGAATCGCGTTGCGGGAACCGTCTTCGACGATCCATCGCGCGATGCGATCGGGGAGGGTGTTTGTGGGAGTGGTCACCATCGGGAGGAATCCATTCTCTCCGGCCAGTTCGTAGAATGCTCATACCTCATGCCCATTCATTGTCCGAAGTTTCTCTCCGCCAAGTTCCTGTTCCTCGCCCTCGCCGTGCTGGGCGGTCTCGGGCCTTCCAGTGCAAAGGGCCAGACCCCCCAGACCCAGACTACAGACGTGCCGCCTCCTTCACCCGGAAAACCGGGGGCCACCGACCCACTCGAGCTTCTGCCCGCCATCGGACGCATCGGCGCCGAGGTAGGCCTGCACGGGGGTTGGTCGCAAAATCCGTACTCTCTCGGTTCCGGCGCGCAGGGGGTTGGGTTTATCAATCTACCCCTCAAAAAACTGGGCCCGGGCGTGCTCTCGTATCAGATCGCTCTGCGTTTTTCGCGCAGCACATCGGATCCCCTGCTTGTCACGAATCCCGTGGCCTTCGTGGCGAATCTGGCCGCCACCGGTCGGGGTGACGTGGGCCCGTTTCCGTATCGGCGGCTCGTGCGGTCGGTGGGGTCGATCTTTGTGGTGGAGCCTTTCGGCTTCAAATACGCGCTTCACACCTTTGGCCGGTTTCGCCCGTACATGGTGGCAGGCATCGGTGTGGGGGTCGTGATCACCAAGGAAGTGCCCGAGGCCAACGAGAGCCTGGTCTTCACCGGGACCTCGCCTTTCGATGCCGATCTCCTCGCCGGCCTCATCGCCCAGGCGACAGAACTTGAAGCGCTCGGGCGGCCGACCGGTCAGGGGAATATCGAGGTGGCGGGCCATGCGGGTGCCGGTTTCGAGTATCGAATCAGCCCCGGCTTTTCGCTTCAGGCCGATTACCGCTACACCCGGCTCTCCGGCCGCAACTCGTCCATGCATATGGCGAGCGGCGGTTTCGGGATTCATTTCTGATGTCCCCCACCGAGCCTCAATTGGCCCCCTCCCGTCGCCAGCTGATCGCACGCGGCGGCCTGGTGCTCGGAGCCGCGTCGATGTCCAGCGGCCTCGCCCCCTTCGCCCAGGCGAAAGACTACACATCGCGCCGCGAGGCGCTGGATGCGCTCGACCGCCTTGCCATCAATTGCGGCATGCGACTGGGTGTGGTGGGACGCACGCGGCCGTCGGCCTCGGTTCTTGTGCCGCGTTTCCTCGCCGCCTTGTCCAAACACCGCCAAACCCGGGACGACGTCCGTCGTCGGTTCGCTTTGCCGCGAGGTGTTGATCCGGCTCGTCAACTTGCCGAGGTTGAGGCCGACCTTCCCGGCCTGCGCCAGGCCCTGGACGACCTCATGATCGCGTATGCCGAGAGCCTTCCCGTCTTCGGCGACTCGAAGGTGGTCTCGCGACTCGCGATCGACATGGTGGATGTGTCCCGCCTTCGCACCGTGATCGACCTTTGGGCGGAGGCGGAAGCCGCATGAACCACTTGAATCCGCGACGCGAGTTCATTCGACGGGCCGCCCTCAATACTGGTGTCTCCGCGGTGATCCTCGGTGTCCTTGAAGGCCGCGACGAGGTGCTGGCGAAGAGCGAGGAAACGGACATCGCGATTCTGAACGCCGCACTCGGGATCGAGAACGAGGCGATCGGCATCTACACCGACGCTCTGAATCGGGAACTGGTCCCAAGCGGCCTGCAGGACTACGCGATCGAGTTCAAGGGCGCGCACGAAGGCCACCGCGATACCCAGGTCGAGATTCTGCGCGAACGAGGTGTTGCCGCGGTCGAACCCCATTCGGTCGATCCGATCCGCGAAGCCACCGCCGGTGACGCGGTGGTCCGACGGCTGCTGTCGGTGGAAGCGGCGGCGGAGTCCGCTTACCTTCGTCTCATTGGTCGCATCAGGACCAACGACTATCTGCTGTCCGCGGGGTTCATCGTGGTTGATGAAGCGCGCCACCAGACCATATGGCGCCGCGCCTTGGGGCTGTCGATCTACTGAGGGCTGGCCACCGCTCTCCGTCCTGGTCTTTTGACGGACACCCAAGCCCCTGGGACGTAGCCGTGCGGGTACAATCCGACCAAGGTCTATGGTCCCGCAAGTTGCGCTGAAGCGGTCACAGAGTCAGTAGCCTTGGACCAGTTCACCCCCAAGCGACCGTTGCGTAGAGAATGAAGACGTTCCCCCATGCCGATCTACGAGTTTTACTGTTCCTCCTGCCACACCGTCTTCAATTTCCTCTCCAAGCGGATCAATACCGAGGCTGTGCCCGACTGCCCGAAATGTGGGAAGGCGACCGCAAGGAAGCCCTCGACGTTCGCCATGTCGCGCAACCGGCCCGAGCCGAAGGCGGGTGATGGACCTCCAGGTCCGGGAGGCGATGCGATGGATCCGTTCGCCAATATGGACGAGTCTCAGCTTGAGTCGGCCATGGAGTCACTCGCATCCGAGGCCGACGGCATTGACGAGAACGATCCCCGTCAGGCCGCGAACGTGATGCGGAAACTCTTCGACGCGACCGGCATGCCACTGGGCGGGGGAATGCAGGAAGCGCTCAAGCGCATGGAATCAGGGGAAGACCCGGAGAAGATCGAAGAGGACATGGGCGACCTTCTGGAGGCCGATCCTTTCGCGGGCGAAACCGCGAAGAAGTCCACCGAGCGACGCATTCCGGGCCGGCCGGCCGCCCACGACCCGCAACTCTACGAGATGTGACCCCGTGAACAAGGCCGGGCTGTTCGGCGTGGCGCTCTTGGTGGCCCTCCTTCCCGCGTCCTTCGACCTTCCTGTCATCTCCGCACAGGGCGTTGGCGGCGGGGCGACCCTGACCGGTCGTGTCACCCTTCTCCTCCCCCCAAAGGTGGCGCTTGATCCCGGCGGCTCGGTGGTCTGGATCCCGGGGCTGAAGGTGGCCTCGTCCCCGGCGCCGCCGCCCATCGTGACGTCGAAGGGCAAGCGGTTCGACCCTCGTGTCCTGGCCATTCCGAGCGGAACGAAGGTGACGTTCCCGAACGTCGACCCCATCTATCACAACGCCTTCAGCCTGAGCCCCGGCAACAAGTTCGACATGGGCCTCTACCGCAAGGGCGCCTCGCGGGACGTGATTCTGAAGGCGCCGGGCATCGTGCGCGTGTACTGCAACATCCATCCCGACATGGCGGCGTCGGTGGTGGTGGTCGATGGCAACGCGTTCTCGGTGGTTCAGCAAGACGGTACGTACCGGATCGCGGGCATTCCTCCCGGCCGCTACGAGGTTCACATCTGGAGCGACGTCGCTGGCCAACAGGTGGTGCCGATGACGTTCGCGGCCGGCCAGGCGGTCGACTGGAGCCCGGCGCTTGACGCCACGAAGTATCGCCGCGTTGCCCACGCAAACAAACACGGCAAGGCGTACCCGAAGGCGAAGAACGATGCCGACCGGTACTGAGGCCGACCCCGGCCCGCCCGGCCCCCTTTCCTATACGCCGGTCCCGAAGGGGACTCCGGGTTCGGCTCCAGTTCTTCGGGCGATCGCTGAGGATGTGCCCCGCGGTGTGGCCCTGCGCACCCGCCTCTTTCTGGGATCCGTTCTCCTCCTCACGTTCACCATCGGCGCCGCCATCGCCTTCCTGACCCTGAAGTCACAAAGTGTCGCCGACCAGAAAATCCGCGAGGATCTGAACGCGGTGCCCGCGATCTTCGAGGGGTACCGGTCCAGCCAGGGCAGCGCCCGCGAACGCACGGTGAAGTCGCTGGCCGAAGAGGCAGGCACCAAGGCCCTCATGGCCGAGGTGCGCGAACATCCAGAAACCTTCCACGATTCCGCCGAAGGGTTCGCCCGTGCGCTGGGTGCGAGGACGGTCTACCTGTTCGACCCCGCGGGCGCCCTGCTCGCGAGGAGCGACCGCGAGCAAGGCGAAGAGACCGGCCGGGACTTCACAGGAATCACCTGGGTGGACATTCCGCGCGAAACCCGAACGGAGAGCTCCGCCTTCATCCTCGAAGTGTCGCGAAATCCCGCCCTTTCCCTGGTTGCCTCCGCCGCGGTCACGCAAGGGGAGGGCGCCGAGACCAGGCTCAATGGCCTCATCGCCGCGGCTTTCGAGATTTCGGACGAACGGGCGAAGGAACTGTCGCTGCTCACCTCGGGCGAGATCGCGGTGGTCGGGAATCTCGCCGCGCGAGCAGCGCCGCTTCAGCTCAAGACCCTCGCTTCCACCCCGAAATTCTCCGCCGCGATGCCACCGGCCCTGGAAGCGGCCTTGATTCGTGTCTTCGAGAAGGAGGCCCAGTCGGAGCCGATTGAGTTCGACGTCGCGGGCGAAGTCTTCATCGCGACGGTACTCCCCATTCGCTCGGGGCGGCACGAAGTGATCTCAGCCCTCGTGGTTGGTCGATCGAAGGACCTGGAGATGGCCCCCTTCATGGAGATCCGGCGCAGCCTCCTCATCGTCGGCGGCATCGCCCTGCTCTTGTCCCTTCCTCTGTCGTTCGCCATGGCCCAGGGTCTGGCCGGTCCGATTCAGAAACTCGCCGAAGGGGCCCGCAAGATTGCCGGAGGAGACCTTGATGTCTCGCTCCCCACCGCGGATGGGGAAGTGGGTGCCCTCGCTCGCGCCTTCGAGGGCATGGTGGGTGAACTCAAGGAGAAGGCCCAATTGGAGGCGCTGGTCGCGCATATGCAGCGGCGGCCGGGCGACATCACCTTCCGCGGAGCCGCCCCGGGCGCCCCCGACTCCGGCGAAAGCGGGCAAGTGGGTCGGGTGTTCGCGGGCCGCTACGAGATTCTGTCCGAACTCGGGAAAGGCGGCATGGGTGTGGTGTTTCGCGCGCGCGATCGCGAACTCGACGAAGAGGTGGCCCTCAAGGTTCTGAAGGGAACCGGCGAGGGCGACGGCCCCTCGGCCCAGGTGGATCGCCTCCGTCACGAAATCAAGCTCGCCCGCGTCATCACTCATCCGAACGTGGTTCGCGCTTTCGACTTCGGCGAAAGCGGCGGATCGCGTTTTCTCACCATGGAGTACGTCCCGGGCACCACTCTGCGCGAAGTGATCGACGCGCGCGGCGGACTTCAGCTCACGCCCGCGCTGCAGATTGCCAAGCAGGTGTGCCGCGGCCTGGCCGCCGTCCACAAGGCGGGCATCATCCACGGAGACCTCAAGCCGCAAAACGTCATGGTCATGGGAAGCGGCGTCGCCAAGCTGATGGATTTTGGTGTGGCCCGCACGCGGTCGAATCAAGACCACGGAGGGGTGTCAGTGGTGGGCACGCCGATGTACATGAGTCCCGAGCAGGCCAAGGGCGCCGACCTCGATGAACGCAGCGACATCTACTCGGCGGGCGTGATGATGTACGAGATGTTCACCGGGCAGTGCCCCTTTCAGGCCCGCAAGGTGGCGGAGATTCTGCAGATGCACTTAAACGACGAGCCCGCGGACCCGCGGACGATCCGTCCTGAGATTCCCCCGGCCCTCTCAGAGATCATCCTGGCCTGTCTCGCCAAACACCGCGCTCAACGTCCCGCTACCGCCGTCGATCTCGACCGCTGGCTGATGCGGGTCCGGGTTTAAGTTGCCTAGAATGGACAGCAACATGCGTCTCGCTTCAGCGTTCATCACGGTTCTTCTGTGCGCTCCCGTGGCCGCTCAGGAGGTGGAAGCAGACCCGCCCGAGGTCGTTCAAGAGCCCGAAGGCTTCCGTTTCGGGGGCGAGATCAAGGCGGGGTTTCGCTGGTCTCAGGCTCAAAGCTCCTCGATTTTTGGTGCCAACAACCAGGTCGCGGGTTTCATGCGCACGCCCCACGCCGGCAGTTCGTTCGAGATCCAGCACCTGGGACTTTCGGGCGAGGGCTTTGTCACCTCAGGCGTTTTCGCGAAGTTCGAAGTACGTTTCCTCGATACGTACAACCGGAATCCCACCTCCACGGACGACACGGTGTTCGTCCGCCAGGCCTTCGTTCGTTTTGGCGAGAAGCCGGAACTGCTGAGCGGGCAGAGGGGGTCGAGGTTCTACACGCTTTTCGGCATGGCGCCGCGTTTCAGCAAACAGACAACGCGTCGTCTGGAGACCTACGGGCTGTGGGGGACGGCGTTGGGTCGCTTCGAACAGCCGCAGCTCGAGATAGGTGCTTCGCTTGGTTCCCACGCCTATGTGCGGGGCATGATCGGTTCCGGCAACCCCCTCTTCATGCGGGATACCAACGTGCTCGCAGGCGATAACCTTTCGGAGGCGGCCGCAAATCCGAAGGCCACTTATGGCTTCGGCTTTCCCATCCTCTACGACGCGAAGGTCAGCGAGATCAATGTGGGTGCCCATCCCGAGAAGGGCGTGGGCCTCGGAGCCCGCTTTGGAGGCGGGGACCTCGCGGGCGTCGATGTTCTCGCCTGGTACTTCGGCCGCCGCCTCGCCGACCGCGTCCGCCTCAGAGGGACCGACTATCTGGGCGATTTGTCGGTGTTGCGCGGCGCCGGTTTCCCGATTCCCACCACCGGCGACAAGCGTCACGAGTGGGGCGTGAATCTTCAGGCGAAGGCGAGCGGGCTGCGCGTCTTCGCGCAATGGATCGACCAGGACCTGGCGGGGGCCAGTCGTTACGGAATCGAGGCGGAAGCAGCCTGGATCATCCCGTTGCCGGGTTTGTTTCTGGTCGGGGAGTCGCCCTTCGGAAACTGGATTCAGCCGACTTTCAGGTACTCGTGGATAGCGAATCGTTTCTCGGCGCCGCGCGCCTATCCGCGTCTGGCCATTCAGTGGCCATGGAAGAAGTACGACTTCGGCATTCGCATGGGACTCGTCCGCAACGTCGACCTGACCGCGGAGTACACCTTCCATCAGGTGTTCCGAACCGTCGATCTTCCGAACCTTCCGATGAAGGAATTTGTCATCACCCTGCGCACCGGGTTTTAACCGACGAAGGCGCGGGCTCGGTCTTGGTCGAGGGGGCGGGAGAAGAGGTAGCCCTGGCCGTAGCGGCAACCTAGATGTCTCAAGATATCCCGCTGCTCGATGGTTTCCACCCCTTCGGCAACCACGTCCATGTCGAGGCTCTTCGCGAGTGAAATGATGGCGCCCACGATGTCGCGCTCGCGGGCGCCCTTCGTGAGGCCGATAACGAACGAACGGTCGATCTTCAGGGTGTCGGCGGGAAAACGCAGCAGATAACTGAGCGAGGAATAGCCGGTTCCGAAGTCGTCGATGCACAGATGGGTGCCAAGAGCCTTCAGGCGCTTCAGCAGATCGACCGCCATTTCCGGGTTCTCCATGATCACGCTTTCCGTGATCTCGAGCTTTAGTCGGTGCGGTGCGAGCCCGGTTTCGGAGAGGACGCGCTCGACCTCCTCGATCAAATCCCCCTGCGAAAACTGGCGCCCCGACAGGTTGACGTTTACGGTCAGGTGAGCGGGCAGGGGGTTCTCGCGTCGCCCCAGCCACAAGCAGGCCTCACGCAGGGTCCAGCCCCCGATGCGGAAGATGAGGCCGGTTTCCTCGGCCAGGTGGATGAACTCGTAAGGGCCCACAATGCCGCGCTCCGGGTGATTCCAGCGGACCAGGGCCTCAAAGCCCCGGGTGTCTCCCTCGGCGAGAGACACGATGGGCTGATAGTGAAGGACGAACTCGTTGCGATCGGTGGCGCGACGCAGCGAGTGCTCCAGCTTCAAGAGGCCCACCGCGCGTTGGTGCATCGATTCATCGAAGATCTGGAACCGTGCCTTGCCCGTTTCCTTGGCCTGGTACATGGCGGTGTCGGCGTCGCGCAACATGTCCTCGGCCTGTTCGTACTGCGGTTCCCCGTAGGCGATGCCGATCGAAAGCGTGGCGAAAATCTCCTGGCCGCTCACCTTCAAGGGAGTCTCGAGGGCGTGGAAAAGACGAGCGACCACCCGCCGCGCGTCGTCCCTGTCGTCGAGATCGTCGAGCAGAATCGCGAACTCGTCGCCGCCGAGCCGAGCCACCGTATGTTCCGCGCGGAGGGCGGAAAGCAGCACTCGGCCGATCTGCACCAGGAACTGGTCCCCGGCCACGTGGCCCAGCGAGTCGTTCACCACCTTGAAACGATCGACGTCGAGGAAGAGCACGGCGAAGAGGTGGGTGGGACGACGCTTGAGCCGGGCCATGGCGGTGCGCGGGCGGTCCATGAACAAGGCACGATTGGGAAGGCCGGTGAGGGAGTCGTGCAGGGCGTCGTGGAGAAGGCGCTTTTCCGCACGCCTTCGCTCGGTCACATCGGCGCCGATCGAGGCCATGCCGCAGACCGCACCGCTTGGATCGCGCAGGACGGTGGAGTTCCACGACACCACCCGCAGTTCCCCGCGGGAAGCGAGAATCTCGTACTCCTCATGAGGCGCGCTGCCCGCGCCGATATGCTTGAGGAACGCGTCGCGCATCGCGTCTCGTTTTTCCAGAGGAAGAACCAGTTCGAACCAGTTCCGGCCCACCACGTCCTCTTCAGGCAGGCCGAGGAGTTCCAACGCGTACTCGTTCGCGAAGGTCACCTCGCCTCGGGCGTCTTGCAGAACCGAAACGAGCTGAACGTTCTCGATAAGGTCGCGCAGACGCCGCTCTGATTCGCGCATGGCGCTTTCCGCGAGCTTCCGATCGGTGATGTCGAAGCCGGTGGCGAGCAGGGCGGGCCGGCCCTCGTGTTCGAAGGGGCTGAGCGTCAGGTCGAGCCACGGCTCGCCGCCTTGCGGCCCGGAGAGCTTCAACTCAAAGCGCGGCGCCTCGAGTTCGGAGGAAGGCGTGGTCCCGGTCATGCGCTGTCGGAGGGCGATGCGGGAATCTTGGTGGGCAAGATCGGAGAAGCGCCCGCCCACGGGTTCAGCTCGTTTCGCGATCCGGCTCTGTCGTGCCGCGCGATTCGCATACCGAATGACGTCGTCCTCGACGACGAACACCAGAGCCGCACTCGCCTCCGTGATCGCGAGAAACCGGGTGTCGACGGTCGAAGGGGCAGCGGTCGAACGTCTGATCGCCGAGAGATAGTTAAGAACGTTCACCGGCCCCATTCTGCCTTTTGTGAGCCTTTCGACTCATTGAAGCACGCCCAAAGGCCACGTAACCTTGGCCCCGATTTCAAACTGGAGACAAAGACAATGGCGATTCGTGTGATGTTCATGGGGCTTGGCCCCATCGGGTGTGCGGTGGTCAAGCAGGTGGCCGCGCGCAAGGGATTCAAGATTGTGGGCGCCATTGACGTGGATCCAGCCAAGGTCGGCAAGGATCTGGGCGATGTGGCCGGCCTTGGCCGCAAGCTTCGGGTGAAGGTCAGCGCCGACGTGAAGGCCGCGATCAAGGCCGGCAAGCCCGATGTGGTGGCGCACTGCACGGTGTCGTCTATCAAGGCCGCGATGCCTCAGATCGAGGCCATTTTGGCCGCGCGGGTCCCGGTGGTCTCCTCAACCGAGGAGCTGTCCTACCCCTGGCGGGCCAACCGCGCGTCGGCGAAGAAGATCGATGAAATGGCGAAAAAGGCCAAGGTGGCCGTGCTCGGGACCGGCGTGAACCCCGGTTTCGCCATGGACGCGCTGCCCATCGTGCTGACCGGGATTTGCCAGGATGTTCAGAAAGTTCAGGTCGATCGCATTCAGGACGCGAGCATCCGCCGTCTGCCCTTCCAGAAGAAGATCGGGGCCACGCTCACGCCCGAGCAATTCGCGGATCTCGTGAGGACGAAGGCGGTGCGCCATGTCGGCCTCACCGAGTCGGTCTCGATGCTCGCCGATGCCCTGGGTTTCAAGATCGACCGTATCACCGACGAAATCCAGCCCAAGATCGCGACCGAGACCACCAAGAGCCAGTTCCTGACCGTCGAGCCGGGGCAGGTGTGCGGTCTGGTCCAGGATGGTGTCGGCTACCGCGGCCAGGAGGCGGTGATTACCCTTCACATGGAGGCGTACCTCGGAGCGCCCGAAACCTATGATGAGGTGCGGATCGAGGGTTCCCCGAATCTACGGGTGAGGGCGATCGGTGGTTACCACGGTGACATCGCGACCGCGTCGATCCTGGTCAATTCGCTGCCCAAGGTCATCGATGCGAAGCCGGGCCTTCACACCATGCGCACCCTGCCGATTCCGTCGTTCTTCCGAGGCACCGTCGTGTAATTCGAAAGGGCAGGCACAGGCCTGCCCCTACTACCGGCCCCTGCGGTTCAGGAACGTCCGAGGGCGAGGATCGTCTTCCACTCGGCGGGTGTCACCGGAATCACCGACATCCGGCCGGTTCGGATGAGGGCGATCTGAGCGAGGGGCCTGGACGCCTTCAGCATGGGGAGCGTGACCATGTTCGGCAGGGCCTCTTTCGCGCGCAGGTCGACCATGAACCAGGTGGGATCTTTGGGCGACGACTTCTCGTCATAGCCATCGTGGTCGGGGTCGAACGCAGTGGCGTCGGGGTACCCCTCGCGCACCACTTCGCAGATACCGACGATGCCGGGCGGCTCGGCATTCGAATGGTAGAAGAAGACGGAGTCGCCCATCTTCATGGCGTCGCGCATGAAGTTCCGGGCCGCGAAGTTCCGTACACCGTTCCAGTTCGTGGTGCGTTTCGGTGCTTTCAGCAGGTCGCCCCAGGAGAAGACATCGGGCTCGGATTTGACCAGCCAGTAGCGCACCTCATCTTTGGCGCGCGGCAGAAAACACTTTCCCCACGGTCCGCCCTCGGCGGTGAAGAACTGCGAGCGCTGGTCAGCGGTCATGCGGCGCTCACCGTCGAGTTGCTTCCGGCTTCATCTTCATCCAGGCTTCCACTTCCTCAACCGTGCGGGGCACCGTCGCGGAGAGGCGCTTCAGGCCGGTCTCGGTCAACAGGTAGGAGTCTTCGATGCGGACGCCGATGTTCTTGTACTTCTCGACCGCGGCCATAACCTTCTCCTTGAACGCCTGGTTTTCGGGGCTGTTCCCCAGCGCGTCGAGCGCCTGAGTTCGGATGTAGAGGCCGGGCTCGATCACGAAGGTCATCCCCGCGGCCAGAGGGCGGTCGTAGTCGCCCACGTCGTGGACATCCATTCCGATCCAGTGGCAAATTCCGTGGGTGTACCAGGTGCGGAATTGCTCACCCTTCGCGTCCGTGATGAGGCCAAGCTTGAGAAGGCCGGCCTTGATCACCTCCTCGGAGGCCTTCTCGATGTCGGCGGTCTTGTTGCCGATCTTCGCGGCGGTCGCGGCCGCCTCTTGAGCGGCGAGCACGAGCTGGTAGACCTCCTTTTGCACCGGTGAGAACGTCCCGCTCACCGGCGTCGTCCGGGTGATGTCACCGGTAAGGCCCTGGTAGTTCCCAGCGGCGTCCACGAGAAGGAGGTCGCCCGGCTCCATTTTTCGGCTCGACTCGCCGTAGTGAAGAATCGTGGCGTTGGGGCCACTGCCCACGATCGAAGGGTACCCCCAGCTCATCGCGCCGTTTGCGAGGTACACCTGTTCGATCGCCGCTTCCACCTCATACTCGAACTTGCCGGGGCCGGTCGCCTTCATACCCGCCCGGTGCGCGTCGCTCGATATCGAGACGCTTTTCTCGAGAACCTTCTGTTCGTATGGCGTCTTGATCTGACGCAGGCCCTGGACCGTCCCGAGGGCGTCGGTCAGAGCGACGCCGAAGAAGCGCTCGCGAAAACGATTCGCCCAGGAATAGAGCTCAGGAAGAGGCGCGGAAGGGGCCGGCCGCGGACCGAACAGGAGGGCGAGCCTGGCCCGGCCCGTCTTCACCTCAGCGTGAAAGACGTTCCACTCGGTAGTGACCTCACCGCGGCGGGTGCCGAAGTTCCGGCCGTTGAACATCGCGGTGATGAAGGATTCGAACTGGGGAACGAAGTAGACGGTTTCGATGCCGGAGAGCGAGGTCACTTCGTCTTTGGTGAGAATGTGACCGTTGCGATGCTCGGTGCGCGGGTTGGGTTCGCGCACGAAGATCACTTCCTTCTTCGTGGCGGCACCCGGCATCAACACCAGAATCGTTTCCTCCTGGGTGATGCCAGTGAGGTAGTGAAGGTTCGAATCCTGGCGGTATTCGTAGTTCACGTCGGTCGAGTAGACGCGGGAAGGCGCGCTCCAGGCAACGAACACCGTGCCCGCGTCCAGGGTCTGCAGGAGTCGCGCCCGCCGCCCCTTGAGGTCGTCCTGGTATTCGCCGGCCTGGGCGACGCGGCAAGCAGCCAGAAGGGCGAGGCCCAAAAGGCCGACGCTTGGATTCTTGAAGTATCGGCGGATCACTGGTTGTCTCTCCTCGGTCAGGGACGAAGGCGCAATAGTACGGGAATTACGCGTAGGGGCCGGGCCTGCCCGGCCCG
>Ga0163144_10004135_pt1 | contig 32858 bp, 24 predicted proteins | sample OliLak19BULKMAT1_FD_123175 | JGI IMG/M metagenome (GOLD analysis project Ga0163144, IMG submission 123175) | Freshwater microbial mat bacterial communities from Lake Vanda, McMurdo Dry Valleys, Antarctica - Oligotrophic Lake LV.19.BULKMAT1 | ecosystem: Environmental > Aquatic > Freshwater >... | reverse complement strand
AAGAATAGTGTAGCACCGATAGCACAAACTATAAATACATTCACATATTCGGCAAGGAAGAACAGAGCGAACTTCATTCCTGAATACTCTGTATGGAAACCGGCTGTCAATTCTGATTCAGCTTCTGCCAAATCAAAAGGAGCCCGGTTGGTTTCTGCAGTTACGGCGATAATAAAGATGACAAAGGCTATCACCATCGGGATATGCCCTTTGAAAATCCACCAGCCAGTTCTTTGAGATTCGATGATTTCAGAAACTTGTAAACTTCCTGTCATTACAACTACTGCCAGTACAGAAAGGCCGGCTGATAATTCATAACTCACAATCTGTGCGCCACTCCGCATAGCACCCATTAATGAATATTTATTATTGCTCGACCATCCCGCCATTAAAATACTAATCACCATCAGGGATGAAATAGCAGAAACATAGAGTACACCAATATTCAAATCCCACAGTTGAAAATCTTTGGCAAAGGCAATTGGTGCCATCAGCAGCATTGCCACAATCATAGCAATGAAAGGAGCAAGGTTGAATAAAAATTTATCTGCACCATTTGGAGTCAATCCTTCTTTCACTAATAATTTTAAGGTGTCAGCTAATGATTGAAGCATTCCTTTCGGTCCGACACGGTTGGGGCCCAGGCGTATCTGCATCCAGGCGGATACTTTTCTTTCCATCAATACCAGTATCAATCCCAGCATGGCAAATAAACTAATGACGGCCACACCTGCAATAACCATTTCAATGATCAATGTCATTGTCGGGTTGAAAGTTTGGCTCAACCATTCATGCAAATTGTTCGCTATGTTAGAAAAGCTCCACATTATTTTTGCTTCGTCTTGCCTGAGGCGAGACGAAGCAATCTCCTCATTTTATTATTATTAATATTTTTGTTACCAGCTTTTGTTTTTCATAGCATCGCCTGTTGTGTCACTCACTTGTACGTCCCGTTTTTATGGCATCAACCCACCCCAATTCACTAAAGAAATATATTTTGCTCAATTCGCCCCGCCCAGGCGGGGATGTGTACTAAACCATGGTCCTTTCTTTTCAAACTTTTATCGAAATAATAATGACTATTCAACCTAAGTCTCTCTGCCAATCGGCGGAGGACAGGGGGTTTATCTGTCTATATCAGGTATAACTAAATCTAATGTTCCCATCATTGCAACTAAGTCACCGAGTTTGCTGCCTCGGGCAATATGGTCCAGTACAGAAAGGTTTGAAAAACCCGGCGACCGGAATTTTATTCTGTACGGCGTTGTGCCACCTTCACTTACAATATAAACCCCAAGTTCTCCTCTTGCTGTTTCTACTCTTGTATAAAATTCTCCTTTTGGTAATTTCAATACTGCTTTCGTCTTTGTTAGAAAATCACCTTCAGGAATATTATCTATTAATTGTTCAATGATGCGGATGGATTGCTGCATCTCCCGGATGCGAACCATATAACGGGCAAATGAATCGCCACCTGTTTCCAGCACTTCATCAAATTCAACCTTATCATATACTTCGTAAGGATAATATTTTCTTATGTCGCAACTAACACCGCTTCCTCTTGCAGTTGGCCCGGTGCATCCGTAGGAAATAGCATCTTCAGCAGATAAACAGCCAACATTTTTCATTCGGTTCTGGAAAATAACATTACCAGTTAACATTTCATCATATTCATGCACTTTGCTTTTATACAATTGCATAAATTCTTTTACCCTTCTTTGAAAGTTGGGATGAATATCCTGCATCACGCCACCGGGAACCATATAGTTCATGGTAAGTCTTGCCCCGCAGGTTTCTTCCATTATATCATTAATACTTTCTCTTTCCCTGAAAGCATGAAAGAAAGGAGTGAAGGCACCGAGGTCCATCGCCATAGCTCCCCACCACAATTCATGGGATGCAATTCTTGTCAGTTCATCCATCAGCACCCGTATCACTTTTGCTCTTGGTGGAATTTCTACCTGCAATCCTTTTTCAACACAAAGAGCACAGGCATGGTTATTAATATGAGAAGAAAGATAATCCATCCGGCTGGTGACATAAATAAATTGCCGGTAGCTGAGGCTTTCACACATTTTTTCAATAGAACGATGGATGAAGCCGAGGTGTGGCTCCACTTTTTTGATGGTTTCGCCATTCAACGTAATAACAAGATGCAATACACCATGTGTGGCAGGGTGTTGCGGGCCGACATTGATAATCATGTCGCCATCTCCGGCTATTGATGCATCCTGTAGTATTTCAGTTCCCCTATACATTTTTGCGGCTTCCCCAAACCCCTCCAGGGAGGGCTTTGGGGTTGGTTATTATTTCAGGTTTTTTATATATTCAAAGACTCAAAATCAGTTTTACTTTTCAAATAAGCAAGGGCTGTGTAAGGGTGGCCTCCCCTTTCGGGGTAGGTCGGGAGGAGGCCGTCTTACAATCTTATCATATTAATCGGGTCTTCAAAATCTTTTCTCATCGGATTCTTTCCTTCCCATCCATCAGGTAATATCAGTAATCGTAAATCGGGATGATTCAAAAAATTTACCCCAAACATTTCATATACTTCTCTTTCGTGAAAGTCAGCCGTTCTCCAAATATGAGAAACGGTTTCAATTTCTGGATTGTTTCTATCAAGTTTTGATTTGATAACTATGTTATGACGGAATTTGGTAGAAGATAAATGATACACCATGGTAAGATGTGTCTTCCAATCGATACAGGTCAGGCAAAAAAGGTAATCGAAGTATAAGGAAATATCATTACGAAGTTGTTGTGCCAACGGTAACCAATCGGTTGGCTCTACATTAATATTAAGCCATTCGCCACCTTCTTCAAAAGTGGCGGATGGAATTAATGCTGAAATTTTTATTTTAAGTTCGTCTGCAATCATTAATTAATCTTCTACGTTGAGACTCTAAAGCCCCTTTAGGGGTTTGGGGTCTTTATCTGTTCTCTTGTCAATCCGCTTTTTATTTTCTGCTGCAAGGTTATCAGTGCATGCAATAATGCTTCTGGTCTTGGCGGACAACCTGCTACATATACATCCACCGGTATAATATGGTCAGCTCCTTTTACAACAGAATAGGTATTATAAAAGAACGGACCGCCGCTGATAGCACAGGCACCCATAGCAATCACATATTTCGGGTCGGCCATCTGGTCGTACAATCTTTTTAATACCGGTGCCATCTTGTTTACAATTGTTCCGGCAATGATAATAACATCTGCCTGGCGGGGTGTCGCTCTTGCTACTTCAAAACCAAATCTTGAAAAATCATATTTAGCACCGGCTGTTGACATCATTTCAATACCACAGCAACTGGTAGCAAAGGTTAACGGCCATAAGGAGTTTGATCTTGCCCAATTGATAATATCATCCAGTTTACTCAGGACAATGCCGCCACCGGGTGTTTCATGAATTTTTCCGGGAAAGACCCCCCCACCCCCCGCAGGGGGGATTAGAGAAGAGTCTTTTGATATGTTAGTTTTCTCACTCATTTAGATTTTACAAAAATGTTTTTACTCTTCAAATAAGCTGGCCTTGTGCGATGCAAAGCCCCTCTTGCGGAGGGGTTTGGGGAGGCCCCTACATCCATTTCAAGGCCCCTTTCTTATGGGCATATAAAAATCCCATGAAAAGGATAAAAAAGAAAACGACAATTTCAATAAACGCTACCCAACCCATATTCTTTGCCACCACTGCCCAGGGGTATAGAAAAACAAGCTCCACATCAAAAATCAGGAATATTAAAGCGAACAGATAGTAGCCTACATTTAATTGTGTCCATGTTTTGCCCTGTGTGGGAATTCCACACTCATACGGCTCACCTTTTTGTTTATTGGTGGTGGCTTTCAACACAAATTTTGAAATGAGAATAGCAATGCCAGAAAAGGCAATGGCGGCAATAATCAGTACAACTAGCGATGACGGGCCCATACGCAGATTGATTTGTACGAATATAGCAATTATGCGTTAAAGCAAAACATCACAGTTATCAACGGCCATGTTGCGAAATATCATCTTAAAATTTCTATTAGCTTAACAAGGATTTTTATCCGTAAAGTTCCCGTTGAATTGTTTTATTATCATAGCCCATTTCGATGATATGCTTTTTTGCTTCATCCACCATATGTTTCCATCCGCATAGAAAAAACAGGGCTTCTTGTCTGTCCTTGCAAAGCTCCATATAGAGAGGATGAACATAGCCAAAGCGTCCTTCCCAGTGTTCACGGGATAAAGTTGGATGATAATGGAAACCGGGTAGTTGCTGTTCCAGTTCTATCATCTCGTCATAATAAAGAAGGTCTTCTTTTTTACGGCAACCAAAAATCAGGTGAATATTTTTAACAGGGATGTTGTGAAGATGGATATATTGGACCATGCCTCTGAATGGTGCGATCCCTGTACCCGTACAGATTAGGAAAATATCCTTTTCGATTTTTTGGGGTAATGTAAAAACCCCTTGGGCCCCCCGCAAAGTCAGTTCGCTACCTACTTTTATTTCGCTGAAAAGGTAGGTGGTGCCAAGTCCGCCCTTAGCATGAACAATCAATAATTCAAAAACATTGGTTCCGTCCGGCCAGGAGGCTATGGAATAGCTACGCCATCTTTTATTTGATTTTTCATGAATGGGCAGGTCAAGGGTTACAAATTGGCCGGGAAGAAAATCAAACCTGTCCAGTTCCGGAATTTCAATCCAAAATCTTTTTGTATTGTGCGTATAATCTTCAATTTTAGTAACAATGCCTTTTCGCCAGGGTTGCAGGGCCATTCTTTGTTGATTTTAATAAAGGTAAAACCAATAACAGGTTAATATGTTCTGAAAAGCGGAAATTATTATGCTGTAACTTTTGAAGATGATTTATCTTTGCGCCTCTCATGCGTGTAAAGGATTTGCTGGAACAGTATCAAAACACCCCCCGCCTTTTTCAACTGGCGGACAGGCTGAGTTTTGCCCAACCGCAAAAGATCTATCTAAAAAATTTACAGGGAAGCTCTTCCCAGTTCGTAGTGGCGGCAACTTTTATGCATGCTGCCTGTTCGCAACTCAATCATATCATTGTGTTGAACGATGCAGAAGAGGCGGCTTACTTCCACAACACATTGGAGAACCTCACGGAAGCCCTGGACATTTTTTATTTTCCTTCTTCTTTTAAGAATCGGAAGAATTACCAATTACTGAATTCATCCCATGTGATGCTCCGGACAGAAGCGCTAACCAAAATCGCTGCTGGTGGCAATAAAAAAATACTGGTTACCTACCCGGAAGCACTCTTTGAAAAAGTAGTGTTGCCCGCCACACTTTCCTCCAATATTATTCATATTCAATCAGGCGACCGCTTGAATGTGGAAGAACTGTTGCTGAAACTGTCTGATTATGGTTTTGAAAGAACCGATTTTGTGTACCAGCCCGGACAATTTGCGATCCGGGGAGGTATCCTCGATATTTATTCCTTTGGCAATGAAAAACCTTACCGGGTTGAATTGTTTGGCAATGATGTGGATTCGATCCGCATTGTCGATCCCGAAACACAACTCAGCGAAAGAAAACTTTTACAGGTAAGTATCATCCCCAATGTGGATACGCAGTTTGAAAATGAAGACCGGGTCTCACTTTTTGATTTTTTACCGGAGAATACCATTGTTTGGATACAGGATTATGAATTGTGTAGAGAGCACCTGGCAGACAGCGAAGAAGACTTGCAGGCTTTCCTCCGCATGATGAGTGGTACAGGTGGCATTGCCCGGGAAGCCGATACAGACAAAATCGAAAAGAAAAATGTAACAGCCAACGATTTTATCAATTCCAGTAGTTTAAAAGAAGAACTGGGAAAAAAACATTTGGTTGAATTTGGTTACCAGTCTCACCTTGCTGACTTTGAAATTGAATTTAAGACCAAAGAACAACCGGCTTTTAACCGCCAGTTTGATATGCTGATCAGGGATCTAAAAAGCTGGGAAGCAAAGAAATTCGCCCTTTACATTTTTGCAGAGAATCCAAAGCAACTTGAAAGATTACAAAGTATTTTTGATGACCTGACCACAGGTCCCGGTGGGAAAGCAGAGCTGGTTTTCAATCCCATTCCTACTTCAATCCATGAAGGGTTTATTGATGAAGACCAGAAAATTATATGTTATACCGACCATCAGGTCTTTCAGCGCTATCACAAATACAAGGTAAAACAGGCGTACAATAAAAATAAAGCATTGACCTTGCGAACACTCCGGGAGCTGCAACCCGGAGATTTTGTTACACATATCGATCATGGAGTGGGAATCTTCAGCGGCTTACAAAAATTAGAAGCGAACGGTAAGTTGCAGGAAGCAGTAAGGCTGATCTATAAAGACACGGATATTTTATATGTCAATATCAACAGCCTGCATAAGATCGCCAAATACACAGGAAAGGATGGCAGCGTTCCTAAAGTGAATAAACTGGGCAGCGATGTTTGGAATAAGCTCAAAGAGAAAACAAAAATCAAGGTCAAAGAAATTGCTTTTGACCTGATCAAATTATATGCTAAACGAAAAGCACAGCAGGGCTTTCAGCATACACCAGATAATTACATGCAAACAGAATTGGAGGCTTCTTTTATTTATGAAGATACTCCTGACCAGAGCAAGGCCACTGCTGATGTAAAAAAAGACATGGAATCGCCTTCACCTATGGACCGCCTTGTTTGTGGGGATGTTGGGTTTGGAAAAACGGAAGTAGCGATACGGGCTGCTTTCAAAACCTGTCTGGATGGAAAACAGGCGGCCATACTGGTACCCACCACCATTCTTGCCTTTCAGCATTACCAAACGTTCACCGAACGGTTAAAAGATTTCCCGGTTACTGTTGACTATATCAATCGCTTTAAATCGGCCAAAGAGAAAAAGGAAACGTTGAAGAAATTAGAAGAAGGGAAGGTTGATATCATCATCGGTACACATGGTTTATTGGGAAAAGAAGTAAAGTTTAAAGACTTAGGACTGCTGGTGGTGGATGAGGAACAAAAATTTGGTGTAGGTCATAAGGAAAAAATAAAAACATTAAGGACAGCAGTTGATTGTTTAACACTGACTGCTACGCCTATTCCAAGAACGCTGCAATTCTCGTTGATGGGTGCCCGTGACCTGAGTATCATGAATACGCCTCCGCCAAACCGGCAGCCGATCCAAACCGAAGTACAGGTGTACAATGAAGATTTTATAAGGGAAGCCATCTATTTTGAAACGGAAAGAGGCGGGCAGGTCTTCTTTATTTACAACCGTATTGCAGGGTTGGCAGAAATGGCTGCAATTATCCAGGCACTTTGCCCTGACTTAAGTATTGGTTATGCCCACGGACAAATGGAAGGGCATGAGCTGGAAGAACGAATTCTGAATTTTATTGACAGGAGATATGATGTATTGATCTGTACCAATATTGTTGAAAGCGGAGTGGATATTCCCAACGTAAATACCATCATCGTCAATAATGCACACCAATTTGGATTAAGTGACCTGCACCAGTTGCGGGGCCGTGTAGGAAGAAGTAATAAAAAAGCATTTTGTTATTTGCTGGCACCACCGATGAGTACGCTACCTAACGATTCCAAGAAAAGATTACAAACACTGGAACAACATAGTGAGCTGGGAAGTGGCTTCCAGATCGCCATGCGTGACCTTGACATCCGGGGTGCTGGTAATATGCTGGGGGGGGAACAAAGCGGTTTTATGGCAGAGATCGGGTTTGAGATGTACCAGAAAATTCTTGATGAAGCCATCAAAGAATTAAAACGAACCGAGTTCAAGGAATTATTCAAAGAAGAAATTGCGAAACAGGATGATTTTGTGCAGGACTGCACGATCGATACGGATCTAGAAATTTTAATTCCGGATGACTATGTAGAAAGCATCACTGAACGTTTATCATTATACCAGCGATTGGATAACTGTGAGACAGAAGAAGAACTGGGTGATATGAAAAAGGAAATGGAAGACCGGTTTGGTGCTTTGCCGCAACAGGTGGAAGATCTGTTCATCACGGTGCGTTGCCGCAAACTGGCCGTTGACCTGGGATTTGAGAAAATGTCATTAAAAGACGATACACTCCGCTGCTTTTTTATCAACCGGCCTGACTCTCCCTATTTTGAATCTTCCACTTTCCAGAAACTGATCCGTTTTTTGCAAACGGAAACCAACCAGGGAAAATTGAAACAAACCGGGAAGCTGTTCCTGCTGATTGCCAACAATTTGAAGAGTATGGAAGGGATGCACCGGTTCTTAAAATCTCTGCATACTTATTGTTTTTCACTGCCGGCAATCGCTGTTTAAGAAGAATCAGGTATCTCTCAAATACTGCCCGGTATTGGCTTTCTCAGGTATTTTTACTAATTTTATTGCTCTTAACAGTTGCTATGAGATCCAATCCAATTCCCCTGATAACAATTTGCCTGTTGCTGCATTTTTCTTCGCTGGCACAGCTTCCTTCACGGTATGATTTACTACTAAAATCAGGTAAGATTACACCAGAAGCAAATATTACTGCTGAAGGACTGGATCAATTCTTCCGGGCGGCTCAGAGGTCCAATAATAAAACTTTTGCTGTTATACAATTTGAACAGATCCCTACCGAAACCATCCGGCAGGCATTGAAGCTGGCCGGGATAGAATTGTTGGATTATATTCCCAATAACGCATATACTGCAACAATTACAGGAACCTTAGATGCGCCCTTACTGGCACAGGTAAAAGCAAGGGCTGTGATAGAACTTAATGCCACACAAAAAATGCAACCGGAACTGGCCAGGGGGAATTTTCCGCCATCGGCCGTTAAAGTAGCCGGCACAGTGGATGTATCAATCAGTTTCCCCAGCTCCTTCACTTTTGAAATGGTCAGTACGGAATTACGGAATAGAAATTTTGATATTCTCTCAACGGATAATAAAAATTATCGGATCATCAGCCTGCGCACCAGTGTATTACGGCTGGGTGAATTAGCCCTATTACCTTTTATTGAATATGTGGAACCGGTACCCGGTGAGGATGTATCACTCGCCTCCCCCTGGACTGCTTATGGAAGAGACCAGATAAGAGGTTCCTTATTACAAGCCCCTCTAAGTGTTGGTGGAAGAAATCTGAAGGGGAGTGGTGTAGTGGTTGGGGTCGGAGATGATGGAGATCCCCAGTTGCACGTGGATTTTACCAATCGCCTGATCAGCCGTTCTGCAGGCGGATATGCATTTCATGCAACGCATGTGGCCGGTATTGTGGCAGGGGGCGGTATACGGAATGAGATCCGTGCGGGATTAGCACCGAAATCAACCGTGGTATCCCAGTTCTATTCCAATATCTTTCTGAATGCCCCGGTCTATGTAAGCGATTATAGTATGGTTATTACTAATAATTCTTATGGTAATAACCCTCTTGACTGCAAAAGTTTTGGTGTTTACAATTTATATTCAAAAATATTAGATCAACAAGCTATTACCCTCCCTCACTTGCAAAACGTATTTGCAGGTGGTAACAGCGGTTATTTGCGCTGTCCGCCTTATCCTGATAGTTTTAAAACTGTATTGGGAGGTTACCAGTCTGCTAAAAATGTCCTTACTGTAGGAAATGCTACTCCCCTAGGCTATATGTTTGCCAGCTCCAGCAAGGGCCCGGTAAGCGACGGTAGAATAAAACCAGAAGTGATCGCAATTGGTTCTTATATCCAGTCAACAGCTCCGCCTCCTTTTGATTTTTATTGGGAGGGTACCGGAACAAGCATGGCTGCACCGGGCATAGCCGGCGGACTTGCTTTATTATATGAAAAATTCAGGAACCTCCATCCCATACCTAGCCCCGGACTTGATCCTCCCAATGGCTTAATGAAGGCCCTGGTATGTAATAGTGGAGATGATTGGGGTAAGCCGGGACCGGATTATACCCATGGTTTTGGGCTGGCGAATTTTTTTAGAGCTGTCAAAATGATGGAGGATGATCATTATTTCGAAGGAAATATTGATCAGGCAGCTCTACCACAAAGCACTACGATCAATGTGCCAGCCGGGTTAGCAGAATTGAAAGTCATGTTGTACTGGAATGACCCTGCAGCAGCCGTGCTGGCTTCGCAAACGCTGGTGAATGACCTGGACCTTGAAGTAGTGACACCTTCTCTTGCAACTGTTTTACCATTAATACTGGATACTATCCCCGCGATCGTAAAAAATGAAGCTTACAATGGCGCCGATCATATCAATAATATCGAGCAGGTAGTTATTAAAAACCCGGGAGCAGGCAATTATGAGATCGTAGTAAAAGCTACCAATATCACCCAAAATCCACTTCAGCAATATTTTATTGTCTATGACTTCGTACCATTGGAAACAAAGCTGATTTCTCCAATGGGAGGAGATACTTATATACATGGCGAGAATCTTATTATAGGATGGGATGCATATGGTACACCCGAAAATACTTTTACGCTGGAGTTTAGACCCGATAATAGTTCTGCATGGACCGTATTGAAAGCAAATGTTGAGGCGGATAAACGGGAATATATTTATACCACTCCCTTCCCCAATGAATGGTTCGTCATTCCGCAGGTTACTACCGATCAGGCTGCAGTTCGGGTTACCCGCAACGGCACCGGCCTTACCAGTACCAGCCTTCCCTTCGTTATATGCGATACGATGAATGTGACGCTTTCACCTGTACAGTGTGAAAGCTATTTGTCTATTGACTGGGCACCCGTAACCGGTGCTACAGATTACCAGGTAATGAAACTGCAGGGTGACGAAATGGTGGTCGTTGCCACTGTGGCAAACACTACTTTCAGTTATACCTTTAGTGGTCTTTCAAAAGATTCTGTTTACTGGGTAAGTGCAAGGCCGTTGATTGGTACAAGCAACAGCCCCGGTAGAAGGGGGATAGCTGTTTTCAGAAAACCCGACAGCGGCACTTGTAGTGGTATTGTTTCCGATAATGATATTAAGATCGACTCAATATTATCACCCTTTAGATCCGGCAGGTTGCTTACTTCTACTGTATTGGGAGCCAGTACCCCGGTAATGATCCGGATCAAAAACCTGGATGATGCCCCTACCACCGGTAATGTAGAAGTGAGCTATACTTTATCAGGAGCGGGAGCCGGTACTGCTACCGAGACAATTGTTCCCAATATTCCCGGAGGCGGTACCTATGATCATACTTTTAATGTAGCTAATAACATTAATTTGTCAGCGACCGGATCATATACATTGGTAGTAACGGCTACCGCACTATCCGTTACTGATCCTGTTCCCCAGAATAACTCGCTCACTCAAACCTATAAACAATTAGCAAACCCGCCGTTAACAGCTATCGACTACCTGGTTAGTCCCTACATTGACAATATGGATGCTGCGCCTGTACAATCATATACCTCTGCACAGATTGGTTTGCAGGGACTCGATAAGTATGACTTTGTCAACAGCAGTAGTTATGGAAGAATACGGACGTTTCTAAATACCGGTATAGCCTATTCAGGTAACAGGGCGATGACATTGGATTCATGGGTGGCAAATTCAGGGACTACGGATTCGTTGACCGGAACTTTTAACCTCGCAACTTTTAATGCCAGTACGGATGATATACGTCTGGACTTCCGGTATAAAAATCACGGGCAAGGGAATAATGGAGCTAATAAAGTTTGGGTCCGGGGAAGTGATGCAGGTAGCTGGAAAGAAGCTTATGATCTGGTGGCTAGCCAGAACCCTGCTGATGGTTCTTTTAAACTTTCTTCCAGTATTGAATTGTCAGATATACTATCTGCCGCTCCTGTCCAAACTTTTACATCAAGCTTCCAGGTTCGATGGGGTCAGTATGGACAGCAACAGGCGACCGACAATGATGGTGCAGCCGGTTATACATTCGATGACGTCCGCATTTACAAAGTAACTGATGATATACAGTTGCTCAGTATAGACGCCCCGGCTACAGCCAGCTGTGCACTGACGACTACAACACCAGTAACAATTACGGTTCGTAATAGCAGTAATACAGCTGTGACCAATGTGCCGGTTGGTTTCCGGGTGAACGGAGTTCCTGCCTTGTATTTTTCCGATGAGTTTATTCTTTCAATTGCAGCTAACTCCACCACACAATTTACTTTTGTCAACTCCACAGCGAATCTTTCAGCTTTTGGTCCTCATCTTATTGAAGTAAGAGTAGGGTATGGCACCGATACTTACCCCGATAACGATACATTAAGTTTACGACTTGTAAATTCTCCCATCGTTACTGTAACCAATTCATCGGCACACCTGCAGGATTTTGAAACGAATAACGGATATTGGTACACGGGGGGTAAGAACAGTTCCTGGGAATACGGCACACCAGCATCCTCCAAAATAAACCGGGCTGCCAGTGGCAGTAAAGCCTGGAAGACAAGAGTCACCGGAAGTTATAATGACCAGGAAAAATCATATCTCTATTCTCCCTGCTATAATATTTCAACACTGACCGTGCCTACCTTAAGTTTCAGCGTTGCATTAGACCTGGAAGATTGCGGTGGAAGTAATATATGTGATGGAGCTTATGTTGAATACTCATCAGATGGTACTACCTGGACACGTCTTGGTGCTTCCGGTCAGGGAACCAACTGGTACAATCGAAGCTATACCGGCAATAATATGTGGAGCGTGGAGAATTATCATCGTTGGCATGTGGCCACTATTCCTTTACCAACCGGGCTAAGCCAGTTGCGGCTTCGTTTTGTAGTTGCATCCGACCAATCGGTCAACCGGGATGGAATAGCAATTGACGACATACATGTTTACGATAACCTCTATGGTATTTATACCGGTACTAACCCAAGTCCTGTTGTCAATCAACCGGTCGTGAATAATTCAGCCTGGATTAATTTCCTGTCGCCGGCAATTACTGGCCAGCTGATCGCTTCGGTTAATCCAAACGGGCAGGACCTGGGAAGTACGGATGTTCAATCTTTTGTGCATAGCGGTGCTGTACGTATTGACGGGCAACAGTTTTATCATAACCGGAATATTACTGTGAAACCCACAACAGTTGGTCTTGGGGATTCAGCTACTGTGCGGTTTTATTTTCTGGATACTGAAACGGAAGCATTGATCAATGCTACAGGTTGTGGTTACTGTTATAAACCTTCGATGGCGTATCAATTGGGCATAACGAAATACAGCAATACCGATGACAGTAAGGAAAACGGCACCCTGGCAGATAATACCGGGGCTGGAGGAAGTTATTTGTTTATGAATTCTTCGAAGACTAAAATAGTTCCGTTTGATAAAGGCTATTACGCAGAATTTAAAGTCATAGATTTTTCCGAATTCTGGCTGAACAACGGAGGGCTTGGAAATAACAACCCTTTGCCGGTACAGCTTCTCGATTTTACAGCAAGGAAAAAGAATGGTAAGGATGTGCTGGCAGAGTGGGCCACCGCTTCTGAGAGCAATGTAAACAGGTTTGAAATTGAAGTTGCAAAAGGCAATATAGATTATCAGCAAAGCCGGTTTACTAAGATTGGTACAGTAACCAGCCAGGGTAATTCGGTGCAGGAACAACGGTACAGTTTCATGGATATTGAGTTTGGTAAAAGAGGTGTCCGTTATTATCGCCTGAAGATGATCGATAACGATGGCAGCTTTACTTATTCTCCAATAAGACCGGTTGTTTTTGATGAGGAAATAACATGGCAGGTTTACCCGAACCCTTCTGCGGGCATTTTTAATCTGAGTTTCCAGGCCAACGGAGGTGAAATGATGTCTCTAAAAGTATATGACCTTAGCGGCAGGACTGTTCAGCAACAACAGCTGCAGGCAAATGGGTTTGTTCAAAAGATCACTATCGATCTGCGGGAAGGCCAGTTTGCTGCCGGCCTGTATTTATTAGAGGCAATAGTAGGAGAGAAGAAGCAAAGCTTCCGCCTTATCAAGCAATAAATATTAATTCCGATCTGCCCTTCGGCGGAACGGAATTAATAAATTAACTATTTAAACCCTGCGGTTATTCCTGGCAAAGCTTGGAACAAAAGCCAGTTTTACACTTAATCTTCCCAACCTTTCTTAGCCACGCCGGCTGCAATAGCTGCCAGGGCTTTTTCTGAATTCATCAGGGTAGTAAGCTTGTTTCCTTTTCCATCATTTCCCTGCGCCATATAGGCACCTTTAGCTGTCTTTGTGATAACAGCATCAAGCATCTCAACACCTTTTTCTTTTGTTTTTACGTTATACGCTGTAATTTTTACATCTGACATAGGTCTAGTTTTTGATTTAGTAATCCTTGAAATTAAGCAATCCGGGGGGTTCTAAACGGGAAAATTTGCGGACAGGTATAAAAAAGCTCCAAAAATTCGGAGCTAAGTAGTTTATTTTTAATTGATTATGCAATCATCTCGTCAATTGTCAAGAAGGCTTATCTATAGCGTTATGGAAGCTTAGATATCAAGTTTTGCATACTTCGCATGGCTTTCAATAAAGGCTCTCCGGGGAGCTACTTCATCACCCATCAGCATGCTGAAGATACGGTCTGCTTCGGCGGCACTTTCAATGGTTACCTGCTTTAGTGTACGGGTCTCGGGGTTCATGGTAGTATCCCAGAGCTGGTCGGCATTCATTTCTCCCAAGCCTTTGTAACGCTGAATATTTACAGAGTCGTCTTTGCCGCCGCCCAGTCTTTCTATTAAAGCTTTGCGTTGATTCTCGTTGTAAGCGTAGGCCTGTTCCTTTCCTTTTTTGATCAGGTATAAGGGCGGTTGTGCAATATAAACATAGCCCTGCTCCACCATTTCTGTCATATAACGGAAAATAAACGTAAGGATCAGGGTAGCGATATGCGAACCGTCCACGTCGGCATCCGTCATAATGATGAGCTTGTGGTAACGGAGCTTACTAAGGTTAAGTGCTTTCGGGTCTTCAGGAGTCCCCATTTTTACGCCAAGAGCGGTAAACATGTTCCTGATCTCTTCGTTGTCATAAATTTTGTGTTCCATGGCTTTTTCTACATTCAGGATCTTACCCCTGAGCGGAAGTATGGCCTGGAAGCTTCTGTCTCTTCCCTGTTTGGCAGTACCACCAGCAGAATCACCTTCCACCAGGTAGAGCTCACAACGTTTAGGATCCCTGTCAGAACAATCGGCCAGCTTGCCGGGTAAGCCGCCTCCGCTTAAAACCGATTTACGTTGCACCAATTCTCTCGCTTTCCTGGCTGCCGCCCTGGCCTGTGCTGCAAGGATCACTTTCGCTACTATATTCTTGGCTTCTTTTGGATTTTCTTCCAAATAAGCTTCTAAGACTTTAGAAACGGTAGAGTCCACCACTCCCATTACCTCGTTATTACCCAATTTTGTTTTGGTTTGCCCTTCAAATTGTGGTTCCGGAACTTTTACAGAAATAATAGAACTTAATCCTTCCCGAAAGTCATCTCCTTCAATTTCTACTTTCGCTTTTTCAAACAAACCATTTTTATCACCATAGCTTTTGAACACTCTGGTCAATGCCCGACGGAAACCGGATACATGGGTACCCCCTTCAATGGTATTGATATTATTGACGTAAGAATAAATATGTTCATTGTAGCTATCATTATAGCTTAACGCCACTTCCACCACCACGTTGCTGTTGTCATCTTTACCTTCTACATAAATCACTTTCGGTATAAGGGGATTACGGCCGGCGCTGGCATCCAGCATTTCTACAAACTCAACGATACCACCTTCGCTATAAAAAACATTCGTATAGTTTTCGCCATTCTCTTCCTTTTCTCTCAGATCGGTTAATACAATACGAACGCCCCTGTTGAGGTAAGACAATTCACGCAGACGGCCTTCCAGGATATCCTTATTATAAACTAATGTAATGAAGATGGAATCATCAGGCCAGAAATGAACTTTGGTCCCTGTTTTATCACTGGTGCCTGTTTCCCGTACAGTATATTGCGGCACGCCGATCTTATATTCCTGTTCAAATATTTTTCCATCCCGGTTCACCGTTACCAGCAGCAATTTGCTCAATGCGTTCACACAACTAACACCTACACCATGCAAACCACCTGATACTTTATAAGAACCTTTATCGAACTTACCTCCTGCATGAAGTACGGTCATTACAACTTCAAGGGCTGAACGTTTTTCTTTGGTGTGCATAGCCGTTGGGATACCACGGCCATCGTCTTCTACTGAAATAGAATTATCCTCATGAATTGTAACGAAAATATTTTTACAATAACCGGCCAGGGCTTCGTCAATGGAATTATCCACCACTTCATATACCAGGTGATGTAATCCTTTCACACCTATATCCCCGATATACATCGCCGGACGTTTACGAACGGCCTCCAAACCTTCCAAAACCTGGATACTATCGGCACTGTAACCGGCCGATATTGCGGCTGCTTTTTCTTTAGCTTCTGTGGTCATAAAAATGGTAAAAAACTGTTGTGAGAAATGTGCCAAAGGCATGCCTTCGGTAAAAAAATGAATACTGACAAATGTACAGAAATAAGGCCTCTTAACCCGAATTTCCGAGCCGTTTTTTATCCCAATTTAAATGGCTTGTGGATAAATGAAAATGCCCGCAAAACGGGCATTTCAGCGAAATATAAGGTAGTGAAAAGAAGTGATTTCCGGTACAGTTTTATCGCTTCACGATCTGTGCTACAAGGTCGGCTTCGGAACAGACTTTATTACCTACATAGGTAGTTCCTTTCATTTCGCAAATACCCCGACGAATAGGCGAAGAAAGCTCCATTTTCAGGATCAGGGTATCACCCGGCCTGACCATATGTTTGAATTTGCAATTATCGATCTTGAGGAAATAGGTATCGTATTGGCCTTCCCCGCTTAGGTTGATGGCTAGAATTCCACCGCATTGGGCGAGTGCTTCAATCTGCAGCACTCCGGGCATCACCGGGTTTCCGGGAAAATGTCCCTGGAAAAACCATTCATTGAACGTAACATTTTTAATGCCCACAATATGTGTATCGCTTAGTTCAATGATCTTATCAACCAGGGCAAAAGGAAAACGGTGCGGTAATCTTTTTTCGATGAATTGATGGTCATATACCGGTGACTGATTTGGGTCATATACCGGAATACCCTTTGTATGTTTATTCTTCTTGATGTACTGTTTTATCTTTTTGGCAAATTCTACATTCGTACTGTGCCCGGGACGATTGGCAATGATCCGTCCTTTAATAGGATAACCGATCAAGGCAAGATCGCCGATTACATCGAGGAGTTTATGTCTTGCTGGTTCATTGGGAAAACGCAGCTCGAGATTATTCAGGTAGCCCTCACTTTTTACTTCAATATTTTCTTTATTGAATATTTTCTTCAGTCGGTCCATTTCTTTTTTATCAACCGGCTTGTCGACGATCACAATGGCGTTATTGATATCACCACCTTTAATGAGGTTATTATCAAGCAGCATTTCGAGTTCATGTAAAAAACAAAAAGTACGGCAAGGCGCTATCTCTTCTTTAAAATCCTTCATCGATTTTAAACCGGCATGCTGGGTCCCCAGTACCGGTGAATTAAAATCGATCAGGGTAGTGACCTGGTAATCCATGGCTGGCATGGCCACCAACTCCACTCTTTTTACTTCATCATAATGGTAAATATTCTCATCAATGCTATACCAAACTTTGGCAGCATCCTGTTCTATTATCCCGGCTTCTTCTATCAGTTCGACAAAAGGCTCGGAGCTTCCATCCATGATTGGCATCTCAGGTCCATTAATCTCCAGCAGGCAATTGTCGACTCCCATACCCACCAATGCTGCGAGCACATGCTCTACCGTACTTACTTTCGCTCCATTGACTTCCAGGGTAGTACCGCGGCTCACATCTGTAACAAGATCACAGTCGGCTTTAATGATCGGTTGTCCAGGCAGATCCACCCGCTGAAATTGGTACCCAAAGCCGGGATTGGCGGGTTTCAGGGTCAGATCGGCCATTACACCTGTATGCAGACCGGTACCCGAAATAGTTACCGCTGACTTGAGCGTATGTTGTTTATCGGGGTTAAAATTGGGGGACATAATGCCGGCAATATTAACCTTATTTTCTGTGGAGGAAATCATAGGTGCCAAAGATAATTATTCATTTTAAATTGGCTCAAGAAGGCTTTGGGGTATCAAATAATGGTATAATTTTTATACGCAAACAGTCGTTTGCCGGTCAATTTTTCAATCCGGTATAAAAGGACATCCTTAATCGAAAACCTTTTTTTTGTCGTATCAAAATCAGCTGTCCAGTTTTTTTCAGCGATCCTTTTTTGCATGACTGCCGGATGGGTGCCTTTAAACAGGGCCAGGGAGTCGGCATCTTTTAAAAAATCAAACTGGTTCTCTTCTTTATGTGGTGCGGGTGCGTAGCCTTCACCATTCCAAAAACCGGAGAAGGCCACGATTTTTTCAAACTGTTTATTCGGGTGACGAACCCAGCCGTAATGGTAGATGGCGGCATTAATTTTTTTAACCCTTAATTTTTTGTTTACCCGGCTTCTAAAACCCTGGGCATCTTTATAGGAAACAATATTGCCTTTGTTTTTGATAAGCCTTATTTCATGATCGTACCAACGCCTGGAATCGCCGTAATAATCATAGCTGCCATAAAAATGAACATAATTAAATAGCAGGCCTTCTACCCGTTCGTCAGTGGCATACTTTTTTGCCGCCGCCAAAATGGCCTCAAAATATTGCTCATGCACTACTTCATCAGCTTGTAAATAAAAAGCCCATTCATAATCCCGCGAAACCTGTGCCAGTGCTTTATCTGTTTCAATGGCCAGTACCCGGCCGCCTTCTTTTAACGAATCATCCCAAATGGAATGAACAATTTTTATTTTTGGGGAATTGATTGATTCAATCAACTCCAATGTACCGTCCCCGCAATTGCCTACACTTACGATAAACTCGTCAACAATAGGTAAAATGGAAAGGATCGATGCTACAACCGGGTAGTCATACTTAACAGCATTACGCACAAAAGTGAAACCACAGATTTTCATGAAGACTTTATATAATCTGTTAAGAAATTTTTTCTTCCAGCAGCTGTTTGATCAATGCTTCCAGTTCTTTTATTCTTTTTTCCAGGTCAGGTAGTTTGCGAGCAATGGCCTGGCTTCGCAGGGCGGAAGTATAATCATAGGCAGGAGATCCTGTTACCGCTTTACCTGCTTCAATTGATTTGCTGACACCACTCTGCGCATTTACTTTGGCGCCATCTCCCAATTGTATATGTCCGACAAGGCCCGCCTGGCCGCCGATCATAACACCTTTGCCCAGTTTCGTACTGCCGCTGATTCCTGCCTGTGCCGCAATAACGGAATAATTCCCGACCTCCACATTATGTGCGATCTGTATAAGGTTGTCAAGTTTAGCGCCCGATTTTATAAGGGTGGACCCAATTGTGGCTCTGTCAATAGTAGCATTGGCGCCGATTTCTACCTGGTCTTCAATAACAACGTTCCCGATTTGCGGAACCTTTTTTAGGGTTCCATCAGCCTGCGGAGCAAAGCCAAAACCATCACTTCCAATCACGGTTCCGGCATGAATGGTAACGTTACTACCTATTTTACAATCGTGATAAATTTTAACACCTGGGTGGATAATACAATTATCACCAATACTCGTATTGTTGCCTATAAAGACATGGGGAAATATTTTTGTATTGTTACCAAGGCTTACGTTTTCCCCGAGGTAAGCAAAAGCACCGATGAAAACCTGGTCACCATAATGGGCTGTTTTAGCAATATAGCTAGGCTCTTGAACACCCGTAAGCTGTTGCTGTACTATTTCCTGGTATTTGCTTAGTAAGGTGGCAAAAGCGGAATAGGCGTCCGGCACACGGATCAATGTGGCATTTATTTTTTCCCTTAGAGCATAGTCAGCATTAATAATAATAACGGAAGCCCGGGTCGTGTATAAAAAATCTTCATACTTGGGATTGGCAAAAAAAGTCAGCTGCCCTTCCCTGGCCTCTTCAATTTTTCCAAACGAGCCGACGGAGACAGCCGGGTCGCCTTCCACCTTTCCGTTGACGATTAGTGCTATTTGTCCAGCAGGGAATTGCATATTTTTAGTTCATAGTTCAAGGCTGATAGTTTATGGTATAGTGGGAGGCAATGAACCATACACTATGAACTATGAACTTCTTAGGTAACAAATGTAATACTTTTTAACAGTGCCGCTCAGGTTATGCTGAATTAGCGCATTGTCCACTTTTGAAATATCTTTTATGGTTCCGTCTTTGAATAAAATATTTATTCGTTCGTCTCCCGGGTTGTACGTTGTATTGCTGGCCTCGCCGGTAAATACAAAGTATGCCGATTCTTTTTCAGTGATGCCAAGCTTTTCGCAGGCTTCTTTGGTTTTTGCTTTTAAAAAACTTTCATCAAAAGGCTCGGCCTGCAATTTTACTTTCAGCAAGTTTCGTTCCACTAATGAACGGGAAAGAGTTGCTAATATTTTATCCGGATAACGATTCCAGTTCTTAATGGTCGCCATCACATCATGGTCATCAAGACGGCAAAACGTTTCCAGGTGCTGCTCAATTGGATTATGTATGTTGAAGTTTTGGGCACTGCCTCCTGAGGACAAAAAGAAATTCAATTCATCTGAAGCAGCTATTACGCTTTGCCCGGAAGCAATCAGCTCCTTTGCCCGGCGGATTATTTTTACCAGCATCATTTCCGCACTCAACACTGTTTTGTGCAGGTACACCTGCCAGTACATCAGCCGGCGGGATACAAGGAATTTTTCAATTGAATAAATGGCTTTTTCTTCCACCAATAATTTACCATCTTTTACCGCCAGCATTTTCAGGATACGGTCGTAACCGATCACTCCTTCAGCTACCCCGGTAAAAAAACTATCCCGGTTAAGATAATCCATCCGGTCCACATCCAGCTGGCCGGATACCAATTGGTGCAAGAATTTTTTTGGATGCTGATTGGTGAAAATGGCGATGGCAGTTTGCAGTTGTCCGCCCATTTCCTGATCCAGTTTTCGCATCAGTAAAATAGAAATGGCTTCATGACTTACCCCGTTCACCAGTTCATTCTCCAAAGCATGGGAAAAGGGGCCATGACCAACATCATGTAGCAGGATCGCCACTTTTGCACCCAGTTCTTCTTCCGCCGTTATCTCAATACCCTTGCTTTTCAATTCAGCCAGGGCGGTACACATTAAATGGTAGGCACCCAGGGAATGATGTAACCTTGAATGGACAGCCCCGGGATAGACCAAATGCGCAAAAGCCATCTGGTGGATATTGCGCAACCGCTGGTACACCGGATGTGAGATGATTTGAAGGATCAACGGGTGGTCAATCGTAATAAAACCATAGACAGGGTCGTTGATGATTTTGCGGACAGTGGGCATTGTTGCTGTTTTGTTAAAGGAAAGTCCACAGGACTCCCTTGGAGATGGTAAAAGTACAAAGGGAGAGTTTAATAAGCTATTTTTACTATCCCCGTATCTTCACGGATCAAGCAGTTTAAATTATCAGAATGGCAGTAGCAAAAATTATCTGGGTCGACGATGAAATAGAAAGTCTTCAATCTCAAAAAATGTTTTTGGAGAACAAGGGCTACGAAGTACAAACATTTACTAATGGGTTTGATGCTATTGATTATGTGAAGGAAAATCCTGTGGATGTGGTGCTGATCGATGAAAGCATGCCCGGTATCACCGGCCTGGAAACGCTGGCCAAGATCAAAGAGATCAACCAATCATTACCCGTGGTACTTATTACAAAAAATGAAACGGAGAACCTGATGGATGATGCCATTGGTTCGCAAATAAGCGACTACCTTATTAAGCCTGTTAACCCCAACCAGGTATGGCTTAGCCTAAAAAAAATAATTGATAATCGGCGATTGGTCGCTGAAAAGACAACAACCGCTTACCAGCAACAATTCCGCCATTTATTTACAGCGCTTAATAGCAATCCCGATTACAATGAATGGATGGATATTTATAAAAAACTGGTGTATTGGGAGCTGGAAATGGAAAAGAGTGATAGCCCGGAAATGCAAGAGATCCTCCAAAACCAAAAAAGCGAAGCCAACACTGAATTTTTCAAATTCATTTCCCGGAACTATGCCGGTTGGGTCAACCCTAAAAGTACTGATGGCCCTGTCATGAGCCATTCGCTGATGAAATTTAAAGTATTACCGCATTTGGAAAAAGGCACTCCTTTATTTTTTATCTTAATTGATAACCTCCGTTTTGATCAATGGAAAGCGATTCAACCCATCTTCTCTGAAAGCTTCCGGATACTGGAGGAGGATAGTTTTTACAGTATTCTCCCTACGGCTACCCAGTATTGCCGCAATGCTATTTTTGCAGGGCTAATGCCAATAGATATTGAAAAGCAATTCCCGGTATTATGGAAGAACGACGAAGAAGAAGGCGGGAAAAACCTGCATGAAGAAGAACTATTCCGGGCACAACTGAAACGACTTGGTAAAAGCGATTTGAAAATATCGTATACCAAAGTGGTGAACAACCAGGCAGGTTTGGACCTGATGAATAATGTTCATAATCTGTTGAATAACGACTTGAATGTTATTGTGTACAATTTTGTGGATATGCTAAGCCATGCCAGAACAGAAATGGAAGTGTTGAAAGAACTGGCGGGCGATGAAATGAGTTACCGTAGTATCACAACATCCTGGTTTGAGCATTCCCCGCTCCACCAGGCTTTAAAGAAAATTGCAGATAAAAATATAAAGATCGTACTCGCTACAGATCATGGCAGTGTAAGGGTAAAAACACCTTACAAAGTGGTTGGTGATAAGCAGACCACGACCAATCTCCGGTATAAGCATGGCCGTAACCTGAATTATGAGCCTAAGGAAGTGCTGGCGTTCCGGGACCCAAGGGAAGCTGGATTACCGGTACCAAGCATAAATTCATCCTTCATCTTTGCAAAGGAAGATAGTTTCTTATGCTATCCCAATAACTACAATTATTATGTGAACTATTACCGCAACACTTTTCAGCATGGGGGTGTTAGCCTGGAAGAAATGGTTATCCCGGTAATAAAAATGCAGAGCAAATAGCAGAAAGGGCAATAGTAAATCGTGAATAGTGAGTGAGCTGTGGAAAACAACGTTTTGTTTTAACTGATTAAGCCAGTTAGAAATTTTACATTTGTGTAAATTATTGACCACGGACTATTCAGCATTCACTATGAAATACACACAACATACTCTCGATAAATTAGAAGCGATACCAGAAGAAGCCGGTTATGTGCTGCGGTATGAACGGGGTACATTTCAAAGCGGCTATTGCATACTGGAAGATAGAAAAGTAGTGGTGCTGAATAAATTCTTACAGACAGAAGGTCGCATCAACACATTGATCGACCTGATCCCGCAGTTGGATATTAACCCGGAGATATTAACGGACGGCTCCCGGAAATTACATGCAGATATCCTCGCAAAACTGGAGATAGAAGAAAAATGATCCTGACTGCTGCTTAGCAATTCTTCCTTCGTACTTTTATCGCGTGAGTTATCCTCCTCTTACTATAACCTTTCTCGGCACGGGTACCAGTAGTGGTGTGCCTATGATTGGTTGCGACTGCGAGGTCTGTACATCCACAGATATAAAAGACAACCGACTACGTTCGAGTATTCTTGTACAGTCACCAACAACAACCTTAGTGGTAGACACCGGCCCCGATTTTCGGTATCAGATGCTGCGCCAAAAAGTAAAACATCTCGATGCAGTGATTTTCACCCATCCGCATAAGGATCACCTGGCAGGGCTCGACGATGTGAAAGCTTTTAATTTTTTGCAACATAAGCCAATGGAGATCTATGCAGATTCATTAACCGAAGAAGCATTACGACGGGACTTTTATTATGCATTTACAGATACCCACTACCCCGGTATACCGGAACTGAACCTGAACACCATTACGCTTGATCCTTTTATGGTGGGTGACATTCCGGTAACTCCGATCCTGGTCTGGCATTTAAAAATGCCCGTATTGGGTTTCCGGTTTGGAAAATTTACCTATATCACTGATGCCAATAAGATCGATGAGCCGGAGAAGGATAAGATCAGGGGATCAGCTGTACTGGTGCTGAATGCCCTGCGTAAAAGCAAACATATTTCTCATTTTACATTGGATGAAGCAATCGGGATGGTCAATGAGTTAAAAATACCCGCTGCTTATTTTACCCATATTTCCCACCAATTAGGCCGCCATGAGGCTATCACGACTGAATTGCCTGGTGGAATTCACCTGGCGTTTGACGGTCTCGAACTTCAATTCAACTAATAAGTACAAATTTTTTTTACAAGGCTAACACCCGTTAGTTTTAAATAAATTTCCCTTATCTTGCATCTGCCTTTAATGATTGCTTGCTTGCTTTTTGAAGGCTCAAGGCTGTGCCACCCCTTTATTTGGAGTGGCACAGTTTATTACTGAAACAACCAACGAATTACTTTTATGAATTTTCAATTGGCTGAGCATACGCAACAGGTAGCTCAAACGGCAAGGGATTTTGCACAGCAACATATCAAACCGTACGTAATGGAGTGGGACGAGACGCAGGAATTTCCCCTTCACATTTTTAAAGAAATGGGAAAGCTTGGTTTGATGGGCGTACTGGTTCCTGAAGAATATGGCGGTGCCGGACTTTCTTACTTTGAATACAAAGCGGTTATCGAAGAAGTGGCGAAAGTGTGCGGATCAATCGGCCTGAGCCTGGCTGCTCACAATTCCTTATGTACCGGTCATATCATGACATTTGGGAGTCTTGATCAGCGAAAAAGATGGCTGCCCAAACTGGCCACTGCTGAATGGATCGGTGCCTGGGGATTAACAGAAGCCAATACCGGCAGTGATGCGGGTAATATGAAATGTACGGCGGTGAAGGAAGGAAATGAATGGGTCATTAACGGGACCAAGAACTGGATCACGCATGGAAAAAGCGGTGATGTGGCGGTCGTAGTTTGCCGAACAGGTGAACCAAGAACAAAAAATAATTCGACCACATTTGTAGTGGAAAGAGGAGCACCCGGTTTTAGTGCCGGTAAAAAAGAAAACAAACTGGGCATGCGTGCCAGTGAAACGGCTGAAATGGTTTTTGATAATTGCAGGATACCCGATGAGAACCGGTTGGGGGAAGTGGGAGATGGGTTCAAACAGGCAATGAAAATATTAGATGGTGGAAGAATATCTATCGCTTCTCTTTCTTTGGGTATTGCCAAAGGGGCTTATGAAGCCGCCTTACAGTATTCCCAGGAAAGACACCAGTTTGATAAACCAATTTCAAGTTTCCAGGGCATCTCTTTTAAGCTGGCTGATATGGCCACCGAGATCGCTGCAGCTGAATTGCTCACCCTGCAGGCCTGTGATCTGAAGAACCGTCACTTGCCCATGACGAAGGAAGCAGCCATGGCAAAATACTATGCCAGTGAAGTAGCTGTGCGGGTGGCCAATGATGCCGTACAGGTTTTTGGCGGCTACGGTTACACCAAAGATTTTCCAGTAGAGAAATTTTATCGTGATGCTAAGTTGTGTACGATTGGAGAGGGAACGAGTGAAATACAGAAACTGGTGATTAGCAGGGAGGTGTTGAAGAATTAAGTATACAAGACGCAAATCATAATTTAATCCTGTTTTGAGCAGGATTTTTTCTGTCGTAACTTGTTGCTATGAACAGGCAGGTTCATTATATCGTAAATGCTTTCTTATTCGGGCTATTATTATTCATTGGAATATATTTCATTAACAAGGCAGGGTCAAAAAAATTATCGGAAAAAAAACAACCAGCATTAGCAAATGATAACAATCCCGATAAGTCTGCAGTATTGAATAATGTTTCGTTATCAAAAGGCAAGAGTTTGTTTCTGAGTAAATGTGCCTCCTGTCATAATCTTCTCAAAGAGGGAACCGGTCCGGCTTTATTCGGGTTTGAACAAAGAGGCTTTTGGTCGAACAGGGCTAAATTGTACGCATGGATTAGAAATCCATCTGCATTTATGAAGGAGGATATGTATACCCAATCCCCTAAAACAAAGTATGGTTCTTTAATGACCGCTTTTCCAGATTTACCAACGACGAAATAGATGCTATTTGCGATTATATTGAACAATCAGGTAAAGCCAGGTATGATAAATCAGTTGTTTCAAAATAGCGGAGAGTCCGAACCGGCTACAGCACTATTATCTTTTATCTGTTAGTTCTCATCTTTTATCTCACTTCCTGCATCTCTACCAACTTCCTGTAAAAACCATTTTGCGCCAGCAGCTCTTCATGATTACCTCTTTCAACAATTTTTCCTTTTTGCAATACGATTATTTCATCGGCATGGCGAATCGTTGAGAGCCGGTGGGCGATCACGATGCTGGTCCTGTTTTGCATCATATTGTTGATAGCATCCTGTACCAGTCGTTCGCTTTCTGTATCCAACGAAGAAGTCGCTTCATCCAGGATCAGTATAGGTGGGTTTTTTAAAACGGCTCTTGCAATGGTCAGTCGTTGCCTTTCGCCACCGCTGATCTTGCTGCCCCTGTCACCAATATTACTTTTATAGCCATCATCCTTTTTTATGATAAAATCATGGGCATTGGCGATCCTGGCCGCTTCAATGATCTGTTCTTCCGAAGCATCCTGGAAGCCCAGTGCTATATTGTTGCCGATAGTATCATTGAACAATATCGGCTCCTGTGTTACGATACTCATCAGGCTGCGGACAGAGTGTAACGAATAATCCTTAATATTAATTCCATCGATCAGTACTTCTCCACCCGTTACGTCATGAAAACGGGGAATGAGGTCGGCCAGGGTCGATTTGCCGGCGCCGGAAGAACCAACCAATGCTACGGTTTTTCCTTTGGCTACAGTAAAATTGATATTATCCAGGATCACTGCATCTTCGTAAGCAAAGCTTACATTCCTGAATTCTATCGCGGAGGTAAAAGCCTGTAATTGTTTGCCAGTAGGATTGTCATCTACCGTAATAGGTGTTTTTAATATTTCTTCGATCCGGTTGATGGCGGCCGCACCTTTCCGCATATTACTGAAAGAAGTAGACAGGGATTTTGCCGGGTTGATGATATTATAAAATATCCCGAGAAAGCCCAGGAAAGCGGATGCTTCAATAAAATTATTCTGTAATACCAGTCTTCCACCGTAGTACAAAACAGCTGTAAAAAGTAGTACGCCCAGCACCTCAGAAAGCGGAGAAGCCAGATCTCTGCGGTAGGAAATATTATTTTTGGCTGTTAACAGCTCTTCATTGGTTTTAAAAAATCTGCTCCGAAGTAATTTCTCAATATTGAAAGCTTTGATCACCCGCAGACCACCCAGGGTTTCGTCGAGTGTAGAAAGCGTTTCACCATATTTATTGGCCACTTCCTGGGAATGCTTTTTTAAGGAGCGGGTGATACGGCCAATCACCAAACCCAGCACCGGTATCAGTATCAGTATAAATAAAGTGAGTTGTGCACTGATGAAAAAAAGTACGGTCAGTGTCACAATGATGGTCAGTGGGTCCCGTATCCAGCCTTCCAGGGTACCTACTACGGAACCCTCTACTTCTCCTACATCATTGGTCATCCTGCTCATCAGGTCGCCTTTTCTTTTCTCGTTAAAAAAACCGATCGGAAGCCGGAGTACTTTATCATACAGGTCTTCCCGAAGCTGGTTCACTATCCTGTTTTTAAGTGGATTCAGTATATAATAGGATAGATAGAGGAAGAGGTTTTTAAAAATGATGAAGCTTACCATCAACAGGCAGATAATGCCAAGAGTAGCTATCTTCCCTCTTGTTTCCACTGCGTTGTTGAGAAAATCGTTGATAGATTGAATGACGGCGTTGTTGCTGGAGCTGGTAACCCCTGTCTTACCTTCCAGGAAAATAAGTTGCAGGAAAGGCATCAGCATACCAATGGATACAATGGAAAAAATGATGCTAAACAGGGTGAACAGGAAATAAAGAATAATTTTCCCTTTATAGGCACCGAGGTACTGAAAAATCCTTGCGTACTGCTTCATTGTATTGTAAATCGCTTAAACGGGGCAAAGTAACTAATTTTACACCGTCTGCCGTGCTTTACTGATGGCGGACTGTAAACTTTAAATATTTGTATGGAAGAAGGAAAACGACAGAAACAGATCGCCGGCCTGCTGAATGAGGAGATGAATATCATTTTTTTACGGCTTGGTTTAGGCATGCTTGACGGAGGAATGGTATCCATTTCATCAGTAAAAGTGACACCCGACCTGCTGGAAGCCCGCTTTTACCTGAGTTTTTTTCAGGTAAAGGATGTAAAAATGGCTTTGCAAAAGATCGAAGACCGCCATCATGAAATAAAAAAAGAGCTGGCCACCAAAGTGCGGCACCAGCTTCGCAGTATCCCGGTATTGAAATTTTTCCAGGATGACACGCTGGATCATGTGTTTAAAATGGAAGAGATATTCAAAAAGATAGAGCAAGAGAACCCTTCCTCCCCAAAAGGAGAGGAGTAGCAGCGATGTACCAACCATATCATCAATGAATGATTAAGTTAAAGCCTGCCCAGAGGGAATCATCAAACCTTAAAATCAAACACGAAACTTGCATTTCTTATTCGCCTGGCGCTATTTTAAAGCAAAAAAATCCACCAATGCAATCAATATCATTGCCTGGATCAGTATTATAGCGATCATTATCGGTACGGCTGCTTTGATACTGGTGTTGAGCGTATTTAACGGGTTTGAAGGATTGGTTAAATCCCTGTACTCTTCTTTTTATACCGACCTGAAAATCTCTCCCGTATCTGGAAAAGTGATCACGATCACCCCGGAGCAATTACAACAACTCAAGGGCCTGGAAGGAATCAAGAACTATTCGCTGGTGGTAGAAGAAAAAGCCCTGGTTAAAAACGGGGATTATCAGTCCGTCGTTTACCTGAAAGGAGTTGACGAAAACTATCGCTATGTTTCAGGTGTAGCCGATAATCTTGTTAATGGAGAATATGACCTGGGAAATGAAGAAGTGCCGAAGTTGATTTTAGGAGCGGGAGTAGAGGGGGCATTAGGCATACAGGCGGACCGGAATATTTTTACCCTGAAAATTCACTTACCCCGTAAAACGGACACCGAGCAATTTGACGAGATCAATGGTATCAGTAACGATACGATCCGTTCTTCCGCCGCTTTTCGTATCCAGCAGGATTTTGACAATAAATATGGTATTACCAATATCGATTTTGTAAAAAAATCACTCCGGATCGGCCCCAACGAATACACGGCAGTAGAGATAGCTCTAAAAGACCCTTTAACCACCAACGAGATCAAGAAAAAGCTGAAACCCATTTTTGGAAAGAATTACCAGGTACAGAACAAGTATGAACAGAACCGGAGTCTTTATGCGGTTATGAATATGGAACGCTGGGTGATCTATGGTGTATTGTGCCTGATACTGGTGGTGGCGGCCTTTAATATGATCGGTGCATTGACGATGCTGGTATTGGAAAAGCAAAAAGATATTAGTGTTCTTCATGCGCTGGGAGGCAATAAGAAATTTATCCAGCGTATTTTTTTAAGCGAGGGCATGTTGCTGGCTTTAATTGGAGGTGGTATCGGGATGCTGGTGGCGCTACTGGTTGCCTGGTTGCAGCTCCAGTTTCACCTTATACCGCTGGCCGGGGGTTCTTTCCTTATCAATTATTTTCCTGTCAAACTTCGGCTAATGGATTTCCTGCTGGTAGGAACCACCGTTTTTGTTATTGCATTAATTGCTTCCTGGTTCCCTTCGCGGAAAGCAGCGGCGCAGGAGTTCTCTTTAAGAAGTGAGTAATAAGACCAGAAGTTGAGAAGCCGTAGAACAGAAGGCCATAAGAAGATAAAATAATAAAGTCCGGAAGAAATTTACTCATTGGTTAACTTCTTACGGACCTCCCGACTTTCGGACTATTTCTTAATAATCTCCCAGTGTTTCCGGTAATTGTGCCAGGGCTTTCGCCAATTGTTCATCATTAGGGGCTATGCCGTGCCATTCATGGGTGCCTTCCATAAAATCAACCCCCTTACCCATTGCTGTATGCATCATGATTGCAACGGGCTTACCCTGCCAGGTCAATGATTTTGCTTTTTCAAGGGTTGCGACCATATCATCCATATCATTACCGTTCATTTCCAGTGTTGTCCAGCCGAAGACATCAAATTTCTGGCGGATATTTCCGAGATTCATTACTTTATCAGTAGGACCATCGATCTGTTGTCCATTCCAGTCGATCGTGGAAATGAGATTATCAGTTTTATGGTGGGCAGCAAACATAACAGATTCCCAGATCTGCCCTTCATTCAGTTCTCCATCACCATGTAGGGAAAAAACAAGATTTTTTTCACCATTTAATTTTTTTGCAATGGCTGCGCCGATCGCTACACTCATTCCCTGACCCAGGGAACCGGACGCAATACGGATACCTGGCAGGTGTTCGTGGGTGGCCGGGTGGCCCTGAAGCCTTGAATTTAACTTACGGAAAGTGGCTAATTCTTTAATATCAAAATAACCTGAACGGGCCAAAGCCGAATAAAATACCGGTGATATATGACCGTTAGAAAGGAAAAAAACATCCTCATTGGTGGCATTCATATTAAACGAAGGATCATGTTTCATTACCTTGAAATACAAGGCAGTAAAAAAATCTGCACACCCTAAAGATCCTCCGGGGTGACCACTGCTGGCCCCATGTACCATTCTTACTATATCTCTTCTTATTTGCGAAGCGATCTCGGTTAGTTTTGCCATAAAAACTAGGTTCTTTTTAAACTTTTCGTATCTTGTCGGTTCAAACCGGCATTGCGCAGCAAAAGTGCAATCTTTTTGAATACAAAATCCATCCGGATTAACGATTTTTCCAACAAATTCAAATCATCCTGTGGTTACTCAAATTTAATGTCTAAAACATTAAATACTGTAAACAAAAGCAGAACCCATAATGTTAAATACTATTTTTACAGCATATTTAAAATTGCTTAGATGCTTGATGTCTTATTAACTGCCTCGGTCTCATTTATTATCACCTTCCTGGCGATACCGGTGATTTTGCAGGTGGCAGAGAAGAAAAAGCTGTACGACATCCCTGATGAGCGTAAAGTCCACACAAAGCTCGTTGCCTCTTTGGGAGGAGTAGGTATCTTTGCAGGCTTTATACTGGCGTCTCTTTTGTCAATCCAGGGCCAGTTCAATTTTGAATTCCAGTATTTTTTTGCTGCTGCTATTGTCATTTTTTTCCTCGGGCTTAAGGATGATCTCATGATATTATCTGCCAGTAAAAAATTGATTGGCCAGATCATTGCGGCATCTATTCTTATACACCTAGGTGGTATCCGCCTGGACAGTATGTTCGGACTTTTCGGTTTTGAGCAACTTCCGGAAGGTTTTGGACTGGCCTTATCCTATCTTACTATTATAGTGATTATCAACTCGTTTAACCTGATTGATGGTGTAGATGGCCTGGCAGCGAGCCTTGGAATTCTGACCGTGCTGATTTTCGGTTCCTACTTTTTTGCGGTTAATATGCAAGCTTATGCCTTGCTGTCGTTTGCCATGGCCGGAAGCCTGGCTGCTTTTATCATTTTCAATCACCACCCGGCTAAAATATTTATGGGGGATTCGGGATCGCTGATGATCGGACTGATTAATTCAATCCTCGTGATCAAATTTATTAATGTCGCTCACGACCCCCTGGTGGCAATACCCTTTTCTTCTTCAGTAGCTATCGGGTTTGCAATACTGATTGTGCCTTTGCTTGATACTCTCCGGGTATTTGGAATCCGTATTATCAATGGCAGGTCGCCGTTTACTCCCGACCGTAACCATGTGCACCACTTGCTGCTAGACAGGGGAATGAGCCACACTGCGGTTACATTCACCTGTGTCAGCATTAATATAGGTTTTATACTGCTGGCCTGGTTTGGACGATCACTCGGCAGCACTTTATTATTGTCGATTATACTGGTACTGTCTTTCTCCGGCCTTGGATTCCTATATTATTATCGCCGGGAGCACCGTACAATGGTCATTGCCAAAAGCAAGGATGGCGAAACGGAGCTAAAAACCACTAGAAAAGTGGTGAAGCTGACCAAAGAAATCCAGGCAGCTGAAAAAAATTAAGCCATAATACATAACTATTGGTCCCGGTCTTCTGTATAAGCAGACCGGGCATTTTTTTTCCACAGGATGCCGTGCATGAATACATCTGTTTCATTAGATTTGCCGTCCGGGTAAAGGACAAGTCCGTAAACCGGGATTAAATAAAAAAGTATGACAGAAGAGATCGACTCTATTATTGCTGTGGCAGATGACCACATGAACAAAGCTATTAACCATCTTGAGGCCGAGCTGATCAAGATCAGGGCAGGCAAAGCCAACCCGCAGATGCTGGATGGCATCCAGGTGGACTATTACGGTTCACCGATGCCCATTAACCAGATAGCAAATATTAGTGCTATGGATGCCCGTACGCTAAGTATCCAGCCCTGGGAAAAGAACATGCTGCAGCCTATAGAACGGGCCATCATTGCAGCTAATATGGGGATCAACCCTCAGAATGACGGCAGCTTTATCCGGTTATTCTTGCCCCCGCTTACAGAAGAAAGACGGAAGGAGATGGTAAAAAAATGTCAGGTCGAAGGGGAACATTCCAAAGTAGCGATACGAAATATCCGCCGGGAAGCGATTGAGCAGATCAAAAAAATGCAAAAGAACGGTTTAAGCGAGGATGCTGCTAAAGATGCTGAGGCAGCGGTACAGCAGGTAACTGACAAGTATACGGCGGCTGTTGAAAAGCACCTGGCTTCCAAAGAAAAAGAGATAATGTCCGTATAAATTTTATCTGTAAATTATTTTTCAGCAGCAACATCAAAAGGTGTTGCTGCTTTTTTT
>Ga0163144_10004132_pt1 | contig 32877 bp, 33 predicted proteins | sample OliLak19BULKMAT1_FD_123175 | JGI IMG/M metagenome (GOLD analysis project Ga0163144, IMG submission 123175) | Freshwater microbial mat bacterial communities from Lake Vanda, McMurdo Dry Valleys, Antarctica - Oligotrophic Lake LV.19.BULKMAT1 | ecosystem: Environmental > Aquatic > Freshwater >... | reverse complement strand
CGAGCGGCGACGTCTCGGTCATTGCGGAACTCAAGCGGAGTTCGCCGTCAAAGGGGGCGATCAACGTGTCGCTCGATGCGTCACAACAGGTCCAGGCGTACGCCGCCGGCGGTGCCGCGGCACTGTCGATCCTGACCGAACCGACCGAGTTCGGCGGGTCGATGGAGGACCTCCGCATCGCTGCCGCGCTCCGACTTGCGCCATGCATCCGGAAAGACTTCATCACCGATGCGGTGCAGCTGGTCGAGGCACGGCAAGCCGGCGCATCGGCGGCGTTGCTCATCGCACGCGCGCTGCCGTCCGACGCGCTGTTCGAGTTGGTCTTCGTCGCACGGACGCTCGGCATCGAACCTCTCGTCGAAGTTCGTGACGAGGGCGAACTGGACGATGCGCTGGCGTCCGGTGCGCTGCTGATCGGCGTCAACAACCGGAATCTGGAAACGCTGGAGGTGGATCTGCTGACCTGCGAACGTCTGCTGCCGCTGGTCCCGGTGACGCACATTGCCATCTTCGAGAGCGGCGTGTATTCCCGCGCCGATGTCGAACGCGCGGCACAGTATGGAGCAGACGCGGTGCTCGTCGGGTCATCCGTCTCGGCGGCGACATCGCCCGCCGACGCGGTGTCGGCATTGACGGGTGTGGAACGCACGCCTCGTCACGCCTGAGTCATGACCGCCGCCGTCAAGATCTGCGGGCTCGTGCGACCGATCGACGCCGCTGCCGCGACCGCGGCGGGAGCCCGGTACGTCGGTGCGATTCTGGCGGGCGGCCCACGGCTGGTGTCGCCTGAACGTGCTCGCCTGACGTTCAGTCAGGCCGGCACTGCAACGCGTGTGGTCGTTGTCGGGCACGAGCCGGTCGACGACATCGTTCGCAATGGGATGGCGGCGGGTGCTGACATCGTGCAACTGCATGGCGATCCGTCACCGCGCATGGTGCTGGATCTGCGAGAGCGCTGGCCTGGGGGCATCTGGGCCGCACTGCGTGTTCCGCCGGGGGCCTTCGACGAGGCGCGCGCGGCGGAGCTTTTTGCGGTGGCCGACGGTGTCGTGCTCGACGCCTTCGTTGCCGGTGCGCTCGGCGGTACGGGGATGTCCTTTGACTGGCGTGCGCTCGTGTCGCCGCTGCGGATGGTGCGAGACGCGGCGGAATCGCGCGCCTTGCTGGTTCTGGCGGGCGGGCTGACGCCGGAGAACGTGCAGACGGGAATCCGGTTACTGGCACCGGATGTGGTGGATGTGTCCTCGGGCGTCGAATCGGCACCCGGCATCAAGGATCATGCACGACTGCGGCGATTCGTTGCTGCGGCGCGTGGCGACAGCAGGAACGACGAACAGTTGTCTCTTGCAGGAGTGGAGTAGATGGCGACGATGCAGGAGCCGATGACGATTCCGAGCGATCGATTTGGCCCGTTCGGGGGACGATACGTCCCCGAGACGCTCATCCCGGCACTCGATGAACTGTCGGCGGCGTACGAAGCGATCAAGGTGGACGCCGCATTTCAGGCAGAACTGAACGGACTGCTCACGACGTTCGTCGGCCGCGAGACGCCGCTGGGCTTCGCGCCGCGCCTCTCGGCGCGCGTCGGAGCACCAGTCTGGCTCAAGCGCGAGGATCTCTGTCACACCGGTGCACACAAGATCAACAATGCGCTGGCACAGGTCCTCCTCGCCATCCGCATGGGGAAACGCCGCATCATCGCGGAAACCGGGGCCGGCCAGCATGGCGTGGCCACCGCGACCGTCTGCGCCAGGTTCGGGCTCGAATGTGTGGTGTACATGGGAGAGGAGGACACCCATCGACAGAGCCTGAACGTGTTTCGGATGCAGTTGCTGGGAGCAACCGTCGTTCCGGTCACGGGCGGCACGCGGACGCTCAAGGATGCCACCAGCGAAGCGATCCGGGACTGGGTCACGAACGTCGACAGCAGCCACTACATCATTGGCAGCGTCGTGGGCCCCGCTCCGTATCCGCGCATGGTGCGCGACTTTCACGCCTGCATCGGTCGTGAGGCGCACGCGCAGATGTTGCAGATTGCCGGCCGTCTGCCGAAGACCGTGGTCGCCTGCGTCGGTGGCGGGTCGAATGCCATGGGTGTCTTTCATGCATTCGTCCCCGATCGTGACGTGGAACTGATCGGCGTCGAGGCGGCCGGTGAAGGGGTTTTGACCGGACGGCATTCAGCCACGCTCAGCACCGGCACACCCGGCGTGCTGCATGGATCCCTTTCACTGCTGCTGCAGGACGCGAATGGTCAGGTCCATCCGGCCCACAGCATCAGTGCAGGACTGGACTACCCCGGTGTGGGCCCCGAACACGCGTACATGAAAACCACCGGGCGCGCCGAATACGTCGCAGTGACGGATGACGCCGCGCTGCGTGGCGTCGCGCTGCTGAGCCGGCTCGAAGGGATCATCCCGGCGCTCGAAACCGCACATGCGGTGGCGTGGATCGCCGACAACGCCGGTCGCTGGAGCGCCTCGGAGCCGATCCTGCTCTGCGTCTCGGGGCGCGGCGACAAGGACGTCGGCACGATGATGCAGCATCCGATCATGGAGGTCGAGTGACGATCGCGGGCGCGGCGCATCTCAGTGAGCACATGCGCGCGTTGCGCAGCGCAGGCCGGAAGGCGCTGGTGACGTATGTGACGGCGGGCCACCCCGACCGCACACGCTCGGCCGCGCTGCTGCAGGGACTCGAGGCCGCGGGTGCCGACTGCATCGAACTCGGTGTTCCGTTCTCGGATCCGCTCGCTGACGGCCCGGTAATTCAGCGAAGCTCGCAGATCGCCATCGAGCACGGCATCAATTTCGATGCAGCGCTCGAGATGGTCCATGCAGCTGGCCTGTCGATTCCGGTCGTGCTCTTCAGCTATCTGAATCCGGTCATGAACGCTGGGCCAGACGCGCTGCAGCGCGCGGCTGATGCGGGCGTCTCGGGAATTCTCATCACGGATCTTCCGGTGGGTGCCGATCCGGAGCGTGAGGCCTGGCTGGGCACGTCGCCACTCGCCTACGTGCGGTTGGTGGCCCCGACCACGCCCTCCGCACGGATGGCGGAGATCGCGCGCCATGGCAGTGGGTTCGTCTACCTGATCAGTCGTCTCGGGGTGACGGGCGCGAAGGACTCCCTGGCCAGCGACCTGCCGACCACACTCCACCGCCTGCGTCATGCCACTACGCTGCCAATCTGCGTTGGATTCGGGATCAGCACCGCCGATCAGGCCGCACGCGTCGCACAGATGGCGGACGGGGTCGTCGTCGGCAGCGCGATCGTGACGCAGGCCGAGACCTCGGTGGACGCCGCACTGTCGCTGGTGCGAGAGTTGCGCGCCGGGCTGGATCGCGTCGCCCCCTAGTCGGCATCGTCGCGCGGTCGCCGTGCCGGATGCTACACTAGATTCACGATAGGATCGCGTAGTCGTCCATTCACCGCCGCCGCATGTCATCGAGCGTAGAGATCACGTTGCGAAACATGCAGTTTCATGTCTGCGTCGGAGTGCTCCAGCACGAGGGCCACCTGCCGCAACCGCTGGCCGTGGATCTCACCGTGTGGGCGGCGCCGACGGTCGACGATTCAATCGCGGTGGACTACCGCGACCTGTACCGGCTGACGGCAGGGGTGCTGGCCACGCCGCCACTCCTCTATCTCGAAACCATCGCCCGTACGCTGCTCCGCGAAGCGATGGCGCAACCCACCGTCATCGGGGCCCGCGTGGCCGTGCGCAAACCGCAGGTCATGCTTCCCGGGCCCCTCGACTGTGCGGAAGTCGTCATGCAGGACGGCATCCGCCCGTGACGATACCGCCGCTGCCGGTTGCGATCGCGCTTGGCTCGAACCTCGACGACCGGTATGAGCTGCTGCAGAGTGGGCTGCGAGACGTCGAGAGCATCGTCGGCGTCACCGTGCGTGCCGTATCGCAGCTGGAGGAGACGGAACCGGTGGGCCCGGCACAACCGCCGTTCCTGAATCAGATGGTGTTGATCGACTGTGCGCGCAGTCTTGCATCACTGCTGACGGAGCTTCAGGCGATCGAACTGCGGCACGGCCGAAGGAAGACGTACGCCAAGGGCCCGCGAACCCTCGATCTCGACATCGTGTACGCAGATGGTGTATCGATTACTTCCAACGACCTGCTGGTACCGCATCCCGGGCTGGTGGGTCGCGGGTTCTGGCAGCGAGAGCTGGCGGAATTGATCGGCGTGGCAGCGGCGGCCGATGCGATCGCAGCGGCGCAGGCGCACGCAGGGATGGATACTGCCGGCAGCGACGGGTCGCGCGAGGAACGTCGCTGGTCCGGCTCATGGGAAACCGTTGTCTGATGAGGGAAACATGAGCGCACAGATGACGACCGCACCGACGATGCTGGGGAAGCCGGTCACGATCCGGGATCTGCAGGCGATGAAAGTGGCGGGTGCGAAGATCGTTGCCACCACCGCGTACGATGTGCTCTTCGCCCGTCTGGTCGATTCGGCGGGAGTCGATATGGTTCTGGTGGGTGACTCCCTTGGAATGGTCATCGCTGGGCACGACTCGACCCGGCAGGTGACCCTCGATCAGATGATCTGGCATTGCGCTGCCGTCCGGCGCGGCCTCCGGCGTGCGATGCTCATCTTCGACATGCCGTGGATGTCGTATCAGGTGAGCAGTGTCGAGGCGGTTCGGAATGCTGGCCGCGCGATGGCCGAAACCGGTGCCACGGCCGTGAAACTCGAAGGGGCCGGTCGCGCTGCCATCGAGGCGGTACGGGTGTGCGTCGATGCCGGAATCCCCGTGATGGGGCATATCGGCTACACGCCACAGAGTGACACGGCACTCAGCGGCGCCCGGGTGCAGGGGCGCGAGGACACGGTGGCGGCCCAGTTGATGAAGGACGCGCTCGCGCTCCAGGACGCAGGTGCCTTCGCCATGGTGCTGGAGCTGATGCCGACGGCGCTCTCAGCTCAGATCACCGCGTCGCTGCAGATCCCCACCGTCGGCATTGGTGCCGGGGCAGGGTGTGACGGCCAGATCCTCGTGCTTCCGGATCTGATCGGGCTCAATGACGGGTTCAGGCCGAAGTTTCTGAAGCGCTATGCCGACGCCGCTGGGATCGTGAAGTCGGCCGTCGGCGAGTATGCGGACGATGTGCGCGCCGGCCGATATCCGGATGACACGACGAGCTTTGCCTGACGTGCAGGTGATCCGGGACGTCATCGGGTTGCGCGCTGCAATCGCAGCCGCCCGACGCCGCGGCGACCGCGTGGGATTTGTGCCTACGATGGGCGCGCTTCACGCTGGTCATCTGTCATTGCTCGATCGGGCCGGATCGCAATGCGAGTGTGTGGTGCTGAGTATTTTCGTCAACCCATTGCAGTTCGCACCGACCGAGGACCTGGCGACGTATCCTCGAACCGAAGCGGCCGATCTGGCTGCGGCGGAGGCCCATCGCACGACGATCGCGTTCGTGCCCGGTGTGGAGGTGATGTACCCGGGCGCGAGGGTGACGTCGGTCGTGCCGGATGCGATCGCCGACCGATGGGAGGGGGCGATCCGACCGGGACACTTTGCCGGTGTGCTGACCGTCGTCGCGAAGCTCTTCAATCTGGTGCAGCCCGACGTCGCGGTGTTCGGGCAGAAGGACCTGCAGCAGGCGACGCTGATCCGCGCAATGGTCCGGGATATCGATTTTCCACTGACCCTCGACATCGCACCCATCGTGCGCGAGCCTGACGGGCTGGCCCTGTCCAGCCGGAACCGGTACCTCGACGACGCTGATCGACTCGCCGCACGGGCACTTTCCGGCGCGATTCGCGAAATGCACTCCGCGTTCACTCTGGCGGGTGTCGATGACCCGCCGGCGCTCCTCGCCGTTGGACTCCAGCGTCTGGCGTTGGACCCTGCGGTGACCGTCGATTATCTGTCCATCGTGGACGGTGACCGGCTCGAACCGGTCGATGTCGCACGCGAGGCTGATTTCGTGATGCTTGCTGCTCGTGCAGGCGCGACACGTCTGCTCGACAACCATCGTCTGCGCGATCCATTTCCTGCACTGATCCCATGACTCCAAAGCGTCTCGAACACGAACTCCCGCTGTGGGCCATCGCGTCGCCAAAACGACGGGAACACATCGTGCGCGTGACCACACTGCTTGATGGATGGGCGACGAGCATGGCGGTTGACGACGACGAACGCACGGCGTGGCACGACGCAGGGATGTGGCATGACGCGCTTCGCGACGCGGAGGAGCCGCTGTTGCGTGAATTGTCGCGCGACGCAGGGGCGCCAGTCGAAATTCTGCACGGCCCTGCCTGCGCGGCACGGCTCGCGTCGCTCGGAGAGTCCCGTCGCGACGTCATCGAGGCCATCCGCTGGCACACACTGGGCAATCCTGGTTGGTCGCGCACGGGGCAGGCGCTCTTCATGGCGGACTTTCTGGAGCCGGGCCGCAAATTCATGGTCGCGGAGCGAGCCTGGCTCGCGCACCTTGTCTCGGATGACTTTGCCGGCGTGTTCCGTCAGGTGGTCAAGTGCCGGCTCGAATGGTCATTGCGCGAAGGGAAGGGACTACATCCGGAGACGGTGGCAATGTGGAACGCCGTACGATGACGCGTGGTCGCAAGCTGGCGGCGGGAGCGATCGTCCTCTCGATTGTGGTAGCGCTTTTCCTCTGGACGAGCGAAATGACGATCGCCGGTCCCGGGCGTGCCGCGCTCGTCGATACGACCAGCGCACCGCAGGGACAGCGTATCGTGGTCGAGGTCCTGAACGCCAGCGGCGTGACTGGTCTGGCCAAGCGTGCGACGTTCCTGCTCCGCGATCGCGGTTTTGACGTCGTCGTCTGGACCAACGATCCGAAGGGACGCCGGAGTGAGACGCTGATCATCGACTACACCAACAAGCCGGAAGCCGCTGAGCGACTCGCACGTGTGCTCGGTGGCGCACAGATCGATCGTGGCAAGGATTCACTCGAGCGCGGTCTCGATCTCACCGTCACGCTCGGCAGCGCCTACCGCCCCGCAGGCGAGGCGTTTCACCCCTGACGGTGTCGCCTACGGCGCCGTCACTTCCCGTCGCCGGCCGATCTTCTCAACCCGTAATTGGCCGCAGGCCGCGCTGATGTCGAGGCCGCGGCTGCGTCGGATGGCGACCTCGACGCCCTCATCACGGATCCAGTTCGCGAACTGGTGAATGCCGTCTCTTGGTGTCGGCTCGAAGCCGAGTCCGCCGCCAGGATGCAGTGGAATGAGATTCACAAAGGCGCGACAATCTCTCGCCAGTTGCGCCAACTGATCGGCATGCAGGCGTTTGTCGTTCACGCCACCGAGCATCACGTACTCGAACGTCACGCGCCGGTCGAAGGCGGCCGCCGCCGCGATGACGTCAGCCAGCGGGAATTTGGTGTTCACCGGCATCAGCGTCCGGCGCAGTTCGTCATTTGGCGCATGGATCGAGATTGCGAGGCGGAACTGCTCGGGCCGTTCGCCGAGCGCAATGATGCCGGGCAGCACACCCACGGTGCTCACGGTGATGTGACGGGCGCCGATCCCAAGGCCTTCGGGTGAATTCAGGATGGTGAGCGTCGGGCTGACGGCCTTCCAGTTCATGAGCGGCTCACCCATGCCCATGAACACGATGTTGGTCGCCCGAACCGGTGGCGTGAGCATCGCAAGCTCGCGCACCTGTCCAGCGATTTCGTGCACGGACAGATTCCGCTGGAAGCCCATCATACCGGTCGCGCAGAACGCGCATGCCAGTGCGCACCCCGCCTGCGAGGAGAGGCAGAAGGTCATCCGGTCGCCGTCGGGGATGGCAACCGTCTCGATACTCTGCCCGTCCGCGAGGGTGAAGAGGAATTTCTCGGTGCCATCGCTCGACGACTGACGTACCGCGAGCGTGAGTCGCGGCAATACGAATCGCTCCGCCAGCGCCAATCGCAATCCTGCCGGAAGTTCGCTCATTGCGTCAAAATCGGACGCCGGATTGATCCAGAGTCGGCGCACGACCTGGTCGGCCCGATACGCCGGTTGACCGAGCTCCGTCAGCGCGGTCAGGAGCGCCTCGCGGGCCTCGGCCGGCGAGAGATCGAGGAGATTGGTTGGTGGGGTGGTCACGCTTCTAAAGTAACGCAGCCGGCTCCGCCGTCGTGTCTTTCACCGCCCGGAGGACTCTCGGGCACGCGAGGTGAGGCGGCCCAACCACTTGTCGTGCAATGCCTTGACCGCGGTCGCGCTACCCTCGATGTGAAGACGGGGCTAGTTTTCCCGTTTCCCCGAGACCACTGAGTAATGCTTCCCGATCTCCTGATAGCGGAGCGCGTCAAGGTTCCGCTTGCCAGTCATTCGAAGGACGAGGTGCTGCGAGAGCTGGTGCAGCTCGCGATGCCGTCGGCCGGTTCGGCCGCGCTCGACAGTGTGGTCGGTGCTGTGCTTGGTCGGGAAAACCTGTCGAGGACCGGCATTGGCAGCGGAATCGCAATTCCGCACGGTCGCACGAATCAGGTGGACACGCACGTCCGTGCGCTCGGGCGCATCTCGCGAGTCGTTCGTCATGAGTCCATACGCGAGGAGTTGACTCGTGCGACGAACGCCGGCGCATTTGTCGGACTCCTCGTTACGGCGGAGGCGTCCTGAGTCGGATCGTTGACGCGACGGTCGCCCGATCAGCGGTGCCCAACCGATTGCGCTGGCTGCTTCCGCTCTGCGTTGCGGCAGGAATTTTCGCCGCGACCTCGTGGCCCACTCCGCCTCACCTGCCCGGCAACAGCGACAAGGCGGTGCATTTTTCGGCCTACGCGCTGCTCGGGGCATCGGTGGCGTGGGCCTCGCGCGTCCGGACCGCGCGAGGCGCTGCCCTCTGGATCGTGTTCGTCTCGCTGCTTGGTGCTGCCGACGAGTGGCATCAGCAGTTCATTCCTGGTCGGCGCATGGATGCGCGCGACTGGATGGCCGACTCCCTGGGCGCGGTGTGCGGTCTCTCTCTCGTGACGGTGCTTTCACGGCGCCGGGAGTCAGTTGCGTGACCGTTGCTTCACTGTTCGCTACCGCGCGCCGCAGTCACCTCTGCGGCGAGTTGCGCGATGTGCATGTCGGCCAGACCGTGAGACTTGGTGGTTGGGTGCATCGCACGCGCTCGCTCGGCTCGATCGTGTTCCTCGACCTGCGTGATCGAGCCGGACTCATTCAGGCCACCTGTGATCCGCGCTTTTCCCCGGCCGACGTCATCGTCGCGGCGGATCGACTCGGCGCTGAGACCGTGGTGGAAGTCGAAGGGGTGGTCGCAGCCCGGCCACCCGAGATGGTCAACCGCGATCTCGGCACAGGCACAATCGAGCTCCAGGTCACGTCCCTGCGCATCGTCGGTCCGGCGAAAACCCCTGCCATCCCGGTCGCGCGTGGCAAGGATGAGAAGCTGGCGGCGGAAGAGCTTCGCCTGAAGCATCGGATTCTCGACCTGCGTCGTCCTGAGCTGCAGGCGAACCTGATGCTTCGACATCGGTTGCTGCAGGTCGCACGGCAGTCCCTGTCGTCGCATGGTTTTCTCGAGATCGAAACGCCGATCCTGACCAAGACGACGCCGGAGGGTGCGCGTGATTACCTGGTACCGAGCAGCGTTCATCCTGGGGAGTTTTATGCGCTGCCGCAGTCGCCGCAGATATACAAGCAACTGCTGATGGTGGCCGGTTTCGATCGCTACTTCCAGATCGCACGCTGCTTCCGCGACGAGGATCTGCGAGCCGATCGGCAACCGGAATTCGCACAGATCGACATCGAATGTGCGTTTGTGACGCAGGAGGACGTGCTGGCGACGGTCGAGCGCGTGCTCGTCGCACTCTGGCGCGAGGCGGGTCACGAGATCGTGACGCCCTTTCGGCGTCTTCGATGGGCCGACGCGATGGAGCGGTTCGGCATCGACAAGCCGGATCTCCGCTACGCGCTGGAGCTGGAGAACTGGACCGCGCATGTCGCGGCTGACGCCGCTGAGTTCGTGCAGGCCGGGATCGCGGCCGGCGGCAAGCTCCGCGGCATTCGAGTCCCACAGGGGGCTGTGCTGTCACGGAAAGAGATCGATGCATTGGCCGCACTCGCCAAGGCGCACGGGCTCGGCGGGCTGCTCTGGGCCAAGCGAGCGGAGTCGGGCTGGGAGGGACAGGGCACAAAGGCGTTTGGCGTTGCGACCATGGAGGCAATTGGTGGTCTCGTGGGAGATCTGCTGCTCGCCGGGGTCGGGGGCGATGCGACCGCGTTACCGGCCATGGGGCAGGTGAGGCTCGAATTGACCCGACGAGCTGATCAGGTCGCGACCGTGGCGCATGCCTTCTGCTGGATCGTGGATTTTCCGCTCTTCGAGCTCGATCCGTCAACCGGCGAGCATACGCCTTCGCATCACCCGTTCACCTCGCCGCATCCGGATGACAACCACAAGCTGGAATCCGCGCCGTGGGAGTGTCGCGCCATGCACTACGATGTGGTCTACAACGGTAACGAACTCGGCTCAGGTTCAATCCGGATCACGGATCCGGTGGTGCAGGAGACCATCTTCCGCCTGCTGAAAGTGCCGGTCGAGGAGATTCAGCGGCGTTTTGGATTTCTGCTGGACGGTCTTGCCTCCGGAGCGCCGCCGCACGGTGGTTTTGCGCTCGGGTTTGACCGGATCACGATGTTGCTTTCCGGCTCCACGTCACTGCGCGATGTGATTGCTTTCCCGAAGACCACGGCGGCACGTGCACTGTTCGAGGGGGCGCCGAGCCCGGTGAAGGAACAGGACCTGCGTGCGCTGGGCCTCGCCATCGTGATCAAGGAGCCGTCGTGACGGGTACCACGCTTGTGACGCAGAAGGTGTCGACCGAAGGCGCCGATCTCCTCACGCTGGCGGGAGTGAACGACGCGAACCTGATCGAGCTGGGTCGCATTCACGGCGTGCGTGTCGGCATGCGCGGAGACGCCATCACGCTCGCGGGTGATCCGCAGTCGGTGGATCGCGCGATGCATACGGCGCAGCGGATGGTCGAGGCTGCGCGTCAGCGCGCCTCTTTCACGGCGGATGACGTGTTGCGGATGTCGGAGGACGCCGGCTCGGATGCCGGGCCGATGGATCCGTCGCGGCTGGCCCTGCCCGGGATCAAGCGCGTCGTGCAGGCCAAGACGCCCGGGCAGGCCGAATACCTGCAGAAGATCGCCGAACATGACATCGTCGTCGGCATTGGCCCCGCTGGTACCGGCAAGACGTACCTTGCCGTTGCCGCGGCGGTGGACGCACTGATGCGAAAGCGCGTCAAGCGCATCGTGCTGGCGCGACCGGCAGTCGAGGCAGGAGAGTCGCTCGGCTTTCTGCCCGGTGACATGCAGGCCAAGGTCGACCCGTACCTGCGACCGCTCTATGACGCGCTCGATGAGATGATGCCACCGGAGCGTGTGATCAAGGCACTCGAGACACGTGTCATCGAGATTGCGCCGCTCGCCTTCATGCGTGGGCGCACCCTCAATGACGCGTTCGTGATTCTCGACGAGGCCCAGAACGCCACCAACGCGCAGATGAAGATGTTTCTCACCCGCCTCGGCGTCAATTCGAAGATCGTCATCACGGGTGACAAGACCCAGATCGATCTTCCGACCCGTGAGCACTCCGGGTTGATGCAGGTCGAACGCATTCTTCCAGGTGTCGAAGGCATTGCGTTTCACTATTTCAACGAGGCCGATGTCGTTCGTCATCGCCTCGTGCGTGACATCATCCGGGCCTACGCGCATGACAGCGGCAACTGAACCTCCACAGCGACGCCGCGTCAACACGCGCGGGCGGCGCTGATGCCGATCGTCGTCGAGTCGAGTTCCCCGGGCGGCCACCGGGCCCCCCTCAGTGCGGCTCGGGTGGAAGCGTTGGTGCGACTGACACTCGTGGCCGAGCAGGTTCCCGATGCGCTCGTGAGCGTCACGTTTCTGACGGCGCGCGCCATGGCCCGGATGCACAAGGAACAACTGGGCCATGCTGGTGCCACCGACATCATCACGTTCGAGTTGACGCGGCCCGTCGACAGCGCGCCGGCCACGGGTGACGTGTACATCTGTCCCGATGTCGCGCGCGCGAATGCGAAAGCCTGGGGCGTGCCGGTTCGGGAGGAGATGGCTCGGCTGGTGATTCATGGCACGCTCCATACCCTTGGGCTGGAACACCCGGAGGGGGAGTCTCGTGTCGATTCGCCGATGTGGCGCGCGCAGGAGAAGTACCTGCGCCTGGCCGTACGTCGTGGCCTCGTCTGACGGGTATGATCCTCTGGCTCCTGTTCACCGTTTTCATGTTCGCTGCGGGCGCCTCCGTGGCGGCGGACGGCTTTGTGACGAGTTTGAACGCGGGCACCAGTGACGATGTGCGTCGCGCCTGGCTCGTGCGCGACCGCGAGCGTGTGCATCGCTCGCTCAGCGGCGCTCGGCTCGTCTGTTTTCTGTTTGCGGGCGCGTTTGCACCGCCGCTCTGGCAGGACGATGGTCCCGAATTGATCGCGGCGCTGGTCCTGCTCCTGGCCCTGGTCGGCGCAGCAGAGACATTCTCGCGCACCATCGGCGCGACACGTGCCGCCGGCCCAAGCGCCTGGCTGTCTGGCTGGGCGGCGTTCGTGACGCTGATCGCGACGCCCGTCGTCGTGCTCATGGAGAAGACGGAGCGTGGCCTGACGTCTGCGTTCCCGCTTGCAAAGATTGATGCTGACGCGGACGAGGTCGCGACCGAACAGTTTCTCGACATCGTTGCCGCCGAAGCCGACGTCACCGGGAAGGAGCGAACACTGCTTCAGGGCGCGTTCTCGCTTGGCGAGACACAGGTGCAGGAAATCATGACTCCACGAGTCGAGATGATCGCCATCGAACGTGAGACGCCCTGGTCCGAGGTGATCGACCGATTCCGATCCTCCTCGCACTCGCGCTTGCCAGTGTACACACACAAGATCGACGATGTGATCGGCGTGCTGTACGTCAAGGACCTGCTGGCAGACATTCTCGATGACGCGGAACCCGCTGGCGGATGGCTGACGCGGATGCGACCCGGGTACTACATCCCGCCAACCAAGCCGATCGATGCAATCCTGCGCGAGTTCCGTGCGCAGCGCACGCACATCGCGATCGTGATGGACGAGTATGGCGGCACGGCCGGCATCGTCACCATCGAGGATATCCTCGAAGAAGTCGTAGGCGAGATTGACGATGAACATGACGCGGAGGACGAGCGGAATTTCGAGAGTCGTGACAACCGCGAGTTCTGGGTGACGGGTCGTATCACGCTCGATGAGCTCTCCGAGACGCTGGGCGTCGAGATCGAGAGCGAGGAAGTCGGCACGGTCGGAGGCTTGATCATGGAGCGTCTTGGACGCGTGCCGCGTGCTGGCGAACGCCTCGAAATTGCGGGGTTCCGTGTCGTGGTCGAGCAGGTGCGTCGACGCCAGGTGCTGCGGGTGTACTTCGAGCGACTTGACCCGGTGGTCGATTCGCCCGACACTGGCTCGGAGTCGTAATGGGACCCTTCGCCATTGCGTTGATCGTGATCGGTGGTGTGGCGGCGATGACACTCGCCGCGCATGCGGTGCGCGCCGCGAGTCGCATCTGGCTGCGTCATTGGGTTGAGCAGCGGTTGCGGGGCGCTGGTCTGGCCGAAGCCTACCTCGAACAGCCGCAGCGGTTGCAGCTCGCGGCCGGTGCCGGCGCCGCCGCGATCGTCATCGGTGGCGGCGCTGCGCTCGCGCTCGCGCTGCGTCACCGGCCGTTGGCCCTGGTGGCGTGGTTGGTGTTCACCGCATTGGGAGTCCTGATCGCGGGGGTCGCCGCGCCGCGTGCGATCGGTCAGCGCTGGGCGGTGGCGCTGACGCCATTCCTGCTGCCCCTGCTCCAGCTGGTCGAACTCATGCTCGGTGTCTTTCTGCTGCCGGCCCGTGCGCTGGCGAGGCTCCTCCGGCCGGCGCTCTCCTCGACGCCCGCCGAGTCGGAGCGCGAAGCGCTCGAAGTGCTGTTGCGGGAGGGCGAGCGGGAAGGGGTGAGCCTCCCTGGCGAACGCGAAATCATCACTGGCCTCGTCGCATTCGGTGACAAGACGCTGCGAGACGTCCTGACGCCTCGAGAGCAGATCTTCGCGCTGGATGTGCGGTTGTCGCATGCGGAACAGGCGCGACAGATCGCGCAATCGGGCTACAGCCGAGTTCCCGTGTATCGTGAGTCGCTCGATACGGTGCTCGGCATGGTGCATGTGCGCGACGTGCTGACCAGCGAAGGCGAAGAGGCGTTGCCGCTTCGACCCGTCGGCACGGCGTCGCTCGACCGGAAATGCAGCGACCAGCTCTTTGCCATGCTGCAGGGACGGCAACACCTCGCGTTGGTGCGCGAGAAGGATGGCCCGGTGCTGGGGCTGGTGACGCTGGAAGATCTGCTGGAAGAAGTGGTTGGCGACATTGACGACGAGCACGATGAACAGCTGCCGAACCCCGTCGCACCATGACCGCACGCGCTGAATCCCCATGCGTCCCGCCGGCGATCGCGAAACTGATGACCGCGTTCGATGCTGGTCATCGGGCTGCGCTGGCACGCGCGATCTCGATCGTCGAGAACCACCGTGACGGTTTCGATGCGCTGCTGGGTCTTCTGCACGCGCGCCTTGGCCGCGCCCGCCGCATCGGTATCACCGGCCCTCCTGGTGCTGGCAAGAGCACGATCACGACGTCCTTGGTCGAACTGCTGCGGGCGGAGGGATTGACGGTGGCTGTCGTGGCCGTTGATCCGACCTCCCCGTTCACCGGCGGGGCGTTGCTCGGTGACCGGATTCGGATGGAGCGTGTGGCGCTCGATCCCGGCGTGTACATCCGATCGATGGCCACCCGTGGATCCCTGGGCGGACTGGCGGCCGCGACGCGTGAGACCTGTGACGTGCTGGATGGATTCGGGTTCGATCGTATTCTCATCGAGACCGTCGGTGTGGGGCAGAGCGAGCTGGACGTCGCCCGAACGGCCGACACCAGCGTGGTCGTGCTCGTTCCCGAGAGTGGGGACAGCATTCAGACCCTCAAGGCCGGCGTGATGGAGATCGCGGATCTGTTCGTGGTCAACAAGAGTGATCGACCCGGCGCCGATCGACTCCGCGGAGACATCGAGCTCATGCTCGGCATGCGCATGGGCGATACGATGCGAGGGGTGCCAGCCCATCACGGCGTGGATCTGCGCCAACGTGCGATGGCCGACCAGGACGCCGCGAAGAAGGCGCTTGCCCCAGCGCGCGCCGCCCGTGCGGCGGCTGCCGATCCGCATGAGGCGGGTGGGTGGGTACCGCCGGTCATCAACACGGTTGGTGCCGACGGGCGGGGAATCCCGGAGCTGCTGGCGGCCATCGGCCGACACTTCGACTATCTTGCCGAGTCCGGTGGCTTGGCCAATCGCCGCCGCGGCCGCATGCGTGAACGGATCGTGGAAGTTGCCGAGGATCGTCTGCGCCGTCGCCTGTGGAGCGATCGGGAGACGCAGGCCTTCATCGACGACGCGCTCCCCGGTCTCGAGCGAGGAGAGACGACACCGTTCGCAATCGCCGATGCGCTTCTGGCGCGCAGCGCAACCTTGATGGCGGGGCATCCGACATGACATCCGTATCCGATCTCTCAGAGACCGTTCGCGAACAGCAGACTGAGCTCGAACGCCTGCGGACCGAAGTCGAACTGTGGCGCGCCCGGTATGAAAAGGCCGAGAAGCGCGACATCGACTACCTCAACTCTACCACGACGGTGGAGCCGCTCTTCACGCCACTCGATGGGCCTGATCCGGAGACGGCGCGGGAAGTCCCGGGCGTCTGGCCGTACACCCGCGGAATTCATCCCACCGGATACCGCGGCAAGCTCTGGACGATGCGCCAGTTCGCCGGTTTTGGATCCGCGCGTGACACCAACGCGCGATTCAAGTTTCTTCTGTCGCAGGGTCAGACCGGCCTGTCGGTGGCCTTCGACTTCCCGACACTGATGGGGTACGACGCCGACCACCCGCGTTCCGAGGGAGAGGTGGGCAAGACGGGCGTGTCGATCTCGTCGCTGGCGGACATGGAGACGCTCTTCGACGGGATTCCGCTCGATCAGGTGTCCACGTCGATGACGATCAATGGGCCGGCGCTGATTCTGTACTGCTTCTACATCGCGGCGGCGGAGAAACAGGGCGTGCCCGCGTCGAAGATTCGTGGCACAGTGCAGAACGACATCCTTAAGGAGTACATGGCGCAGCATGCCTGGTGCTTCCCGATCGAGCCGGCGCTGCGCCTGATCGTCGACGGCTTCGAGTGGAGCGCGCAACATGCGCCCTTGTTCAACACCATCTCGATCTCCGGCTACCACATTCGCGAGGCGGGATCGACGGCGGCACAGGAACTGGCCTTTACGCTGGCCGACGGTTTCACGTATGTCGAACGCGGCATCGCCCGCGGACTGGACGTCGACGCCTTCGCGCCGCGCCTGTCCTTCTTCTTCGACATCCACAACGATTTCTTCGAAGAGATTGCCAAGCTGCGCGCCGCGCGCCGGATCTGGGCACGGGTGCTCCGCGAGAAATACGGCGCGCGCGACCCCAAGTCGTGGATGCTGCGCTTCCATTCGCAGACGGCGGGCGTGACGCTGACCGCGCAGCAGCCAATGAACAATGTGGCTCGCGTGGCCTACCAGGCGCTGGCGGCGGTCCTCGGCGGCACGCAGTCGCTGCACACGAATTCGATGGACGAGACACTCGCCCTCCCCACCGAAGAGGCGGTGCAGGTGGCGCTGCGCACACAACAGATCCTGGCCTACGAAACCGGTGTGCCGAACGTGATGGACCCACTCGGCGGCTCCTACTATGTGGAAGCGCTGACGGACGCGCTCGAGCGCGAAGCGCAGTCCCTCTTCGCACAGATCGAGGAGCAGGGCGGTGTGGTCCGCGGTCTCGAGGAAGGGTGGTTCCAGCGCAAGATTGCCGAGGCTGCGTCGCGGCATCAGTGGGAGATCGAGCAGCGGCGCCGTCTGGTCGTGGGCGTGAACGAGTTCACGAACGACAACGAAGAGATCACGATTCCGTTGCTCAAGGTGGGCATGGACGCGGAGCGCGAACAGCGCGCACAGATGGCGGCGATGCGGGCGACACGGGACAATGCCGCGGTGCAGCAACACCTCGACGCACTGCGCACCGCTGCCCGCGGATCGCAGAATCTGGTGCCGTTGATTCTTGAGTGTGCCAGATGTTACGCAACGCTCCATGAGATTCGTGCGGCGCTCGAAGATGTGTTCGGCGCCTACCGTGAACCCGTCTTCTTCTGAGTCTGTTGCGTGTGCCGGCGACCCTTCCGGTCGTCGGCGGAACCTGGGCGAGGAACGGCATTTCATGAACGAGTTCAGCTGGAACCTGCGGACGCCGAAACGCGCCTGTTGCTCGACCGCAGCGTCGTGTTGATCGACCCGGTCCAGAACGCGAACGGACATGGGCAGCATGCGCAGGACACCTGGCGTGCCCGGGGATCACAAGGGGTGAATCCCTCGGACGGCGCAGTGGTCCACCGTGGCGCGTGGCCTCGGCCAAGGATCCGTCACTTTTTACTTCGAAACGTCTCGCGACGGGCATTCTGGAGCAGGACGCTGTGCTCGACTGGTCGTTCATTGCCGGAGAAATCGAGGGACGGCGGTATTGGCCAGCCGTCGACGTTCCATGACGTCACCGGGTGGTCGCTGTCGTATGCGTTCCGCGTACGCGTGTTCGTCACGAAGGCGACTGTCTCCGGTGGAACGGTGACGACGCGTGCGATGCCTTGCCGTCGGCCATGGTCGACGACGGCACGGACCTTGGCAGCAACGGTGTGATTCCGATCGTGCCGACCCGGGCACTGGGCGACGCTGGCTGGAAGCGGGTTGCCGCCTGGGTCCGCGCGGCCGGCGTGCTCGTGACCCGCGAAAACTCGATGCCTGAGACTGATCGGTTATCGCTGGCCAGAAGCGTGGGATCTCGTCGCCGGTACGCCCTGCCTGTGGACGGAACAGGTGGGCCCCGGTCGGGTGATCGGTGTTGCCGGCGATCCGAACTTTCGTCCCCGATGGCGCGGTCTCTCGGCGATCTTCGCCAACGCCATGGTCCTCGGCAAAAGCGTCTGAGTCGCCCCTGATGCCTGCAAAAGCCAACGCACCGTGGTGGACGACGTACTTCGACGAGAGCTATCTGCTCGAGTTCGAGCCGCTGTTCGAGGAAACCATCAATCGCGCAGAGGTCACGCGCCTGATGGAGATTCTCGAGCTCCCCGATGGCGCGCGGATCCTCGATTGTCCCTGTGGTCAGGGGCGCCACGCGCATCTGCTGGCTGAAGCAGGCTTTGACGTTACCGGAGTCGATTACTCGATGCCCCTGTTGCGCATCGCGAAGGCCCGCGGCACGGGTAAACGGCTGCGCTATCGACGCGGAGACATGCGAACACTGCCGGCGAGCTTCACCGGCCGCTTTGATGCGGTCCTCAATCTGTTCACGAGTTTCGGCTTCTTCGACGCCGCCGCCGATGACGCACGGGTCATCGGTGAGTTCGCGCGGGTGCTCGCGCCCGGCGGCAGGCTGGTCTGGTACGGCGGCAGTCGCGACGGCGTCGTGGCTCGTTGGGTGGGCCGCGACGCGTGGACGACCAATGACGGCACGGCGGTCAGCCATGCCCGGGCATTCGACCCGATCAGCGGCGAGATCACGATCCGGACGACCTGGTCCGGGCCGACCGGTACCGGCCAACGAGTGCATCGCATCCGTTTGTACACCGCGACGCGGCTGGCAGAGCTCTGCGTCGAGGCGGGCCTGGTCGTCGAGGCGGTCTACGACGGGCTCGCCGATCGGCCCCTGCGGCGGACATCGGCCGAGATGCTGCTGGTGGCGTCCAAGCCGTTGCTCCCTCGTGCGCGAGCCCGCCGTTAGAATTCTTCAGCTGCTTTCCGTCCCCACGACCTCTTTTCGATGACCCGACCGATTCGCGTGCTGGTAGCGAAGCCAGGCCTTGATGGCCACGACCGCGGTGCAAAGGTTGTGGCTGCCGCCCTCCGCGATGCCGGCATGGAAGTGATCTATACCGGCCTGCATCAGACGCCCGAGATGATCGCCACCGCCGCCGTGCAGGAAGACGTCGACGTCGTCGGGCTGTCGATCCTGAGCGGCGCACACATGACGCTCTTTCCCCGCGTGCTCGCGCTGCTCAAGGAGCAGGGCCGCGATGATATCCTCCTGACCGGCGGCGGGATCATCCCGAAGGAAGACATGGAGTCACTGAAAGCGCAGGGGGTCGGACAGCTCTTCGGGCCAGGCACCAGCACATCCGATCTGGTGGAGTTCATTCGCACCTGGTTTGCGGAGAAGGAGTCGCAGCCCTCGTGAGTACCCGCCTTCGGCAGCTCAGTGAGGTCGTACGCGAGGTCGAGGCGCGGATTCGTGAAGGGGGCGGTGCCGAACGCGCCGCCAAGGAGCACGCGCGTGGGAAGCTGACCGCTCGCGAACGGGTCAGCGCACTCTGTGATCCCGGCGCTCCGTTTCTGGAGCTTGGGTTGCTGGTCGCGTACGATCAATACGACGGTCAGGCGCCAGCGGCCGGCGTGATCACGGCACTCGGTGTGGTGCACGGCCGCGAGGTCGTGATCGTGGCCAATGACGCAACCGTGAAGGCCGGATCGTGGTGGCCCGAAACGATCCGGAAGATTCTGCGTGCACAGGAACTGGCGATGCGGTGCCGGATTCCGATCGTGTATCTGGTCGACAGCGCCGGAGTGAACCTGCCCTATCAGGGAGGCGTCTTCCCCGGGCAGTATGGTGCGGCGCGAATCTTCTACTACAACTCCATCATGCGCCGATACCTGCGCATTCCGCAGTTGTCCGCTGTGATGGGGCCGTGTATCGCAGGCGGCGCATATCTGCCGGCGCTGAGCGACGTGATCGTGATGGTGAAGGGGACCTCATTCATGGGGCTTGGCGGCCCGAACCTGGTGAAGGGTGCCACCGGGCAGACGATTGACGGTGAGACGCTCGGCGGCGCCAGCACGCACACGGCGATCAGCGGCGTCGCGCACTACACCGCGGAGGACGATCCGCACTGCCTGCGCATGCTCCGCGACATGATTCACCGGCTGCCCGGCGCACGTCATGACGCCCGGAACGCTGATGTTGCGGCGATCGCTCCGTCGCGCGCGCCGGAGTCGCTCTACGACGTGCTCCCGTCGGACCATCGCATGTCGTACGACATGTTTCATCTGTTGGACGCCATTGTCGACGCCGGCTCGCTGCTCCCGTTTCAGGCCGATCTCGCAAAGGAAGTCATCTGTGCCGACGCGCGAATCGACGGCATTGCGGTTGGTCTGATCAGCAACCAGCGTGGGCTGATCAAGGGACGACCGGGCGAAAAGCCGCGTTTCGGTGGCATCATCTACGCCGAGAGCGCCGAGAAGGTCGCCTTCTTCATCGATCGATGCGACCGGCAAGGCATCCCGTTGCTCTTCGTGCAGGACGTCTCCGGTTTCATGGTCGGCCCCGAGGCTGAACACGATGGCATCATTCGGGCCGGCGCGCGATGGGTGGAGGCGATGGCGACCGCGCGGGTTCCCAAGCTGGTGCTGACGGTGAATCATGCCTCTGGCGCCGGCTACTATGCGATGGCCGCGCAGGGCTTCGACCCCGACCTCATCCTCGCCTGGCCCACCGGACGCATGGCAGTGATGGAAGGCGAGAGCGCGATTTCGGCAGTGCACGGCCCGACACTCGACGCGTTGAAGAAGGTCGGCGCCACGCCGTCGGATGACCTGCAGCAGTCGATCGCGTCGATGCGCGATGACTACGAGCAGCAGTTGGATGCCCGGTATGCTGCCGCGCGCGGATTTGTCGACGCGATTGTGTACCCCGAAGACTCCCGCACGCTCCTGGCACTCGCGCTGCGTGCCGTGCGGCGCAATCCGGGCCCTCATCTGGGCGCCTTTGTGCTCCCACCGCAACCGCTGGAAATGGCGTGAGCGACTCACGCCTGGAGAGATAGATGACACGGACTGTACGCGTGGCCAGTGGCCAGGGCTTCTGGGGCGACTCGCTCGATGCGCCGCGCCAGCAGGTGGACGGCGGGCCGATCGACTATCTCATGCTCGACTATCTGGCTGAGGTCACGATGTCCATTCTGCAGAAGCAGAAGGAACGTGATCCGGCGATGGGATATGCGCGGGACTTCATCGGCGCGATCGAGAGTGTCCTGCCAGGGATCGTCGATCGCGGCGTCAAGGTGATTGCCAATGCCGGCGGGGTGAATCCCGTCGCCTGTGCCCACGCGCTGCTGGCAGCGATCGCGCGGGCAGGTCATGGTGGGAAAGTGAAGATCGGCGTCGTCACCGGCGATGATCTGCTGCCACGCATCGACGCGTTGCTGGCTTCGGGGCACGAGCTGAAGAACATGGATACCGGAGCACCGCTGTCCACCGTTCGCAGCCGAGTCCTCTCGGCGAATGCCTACATCGGCTCGACGCCGATCGTACAGGCACTCCAGCAGGGGGCGCAGATCGTCGTGACCGGCCGATCGACCGACACCGCGCTCACGATGGCGCCGCTCCGACATGAGTTCGGCTGGGCCGCGGACGCCTGGAACGAACTCGCCGCCGGGATTGTCGCCGGCCACATCCTCGAATGCGGCGCCCAATCGTCCGGCGGCAACTGCCTCCACGATTGGCGCAACATTCCTGACCTGGCGAACGTCGGCTACCCGATTGCCGAAGTGCAGGCGGACGGCACGTTCGTGATCACCAAACATCCGAACACCGGTGGCCGTGTCAGCGTGCCCAGCGTCACCGAGCAGCTGGTCTACGAAATGGGCGATCCCCACTCATATATCACCCCCGATGTCGTCGCCGACTTCACATCGATTCGCGTGGCCCCGGATGGTGACAACCGGGTGCGGGTCCACGGCATCACCGGCGGGCCATCGACCCCGTTTCTCAAGGTGTCGATTGCCTATCGTGCCGGGTACAAGGCGGTCGGCTCGCTGGTGTACGCATGGCCAGATGCCATGGAGAAGGCGGAACTGGCCAACCGTATCCTGCGCGAGCGGATGGATCGACTGGGCCTGAAGTTCGACCAGGTGCTGTCGGAGTTCGTCGGCGCGAACGCGACGCATGGTCATCTGGCAGGCGACGGCCGCAACGCGCCAGAGGTGCAATTCCGCATCGGCGTGCGCGGTGACGATCGCGCGAGCGTCGAACGTTTTACGCGCGAGATCGCGCCGCTCGTCCTGAACGGACCGCCCAGTGTCACTGGTTTCGCGGGTGGCCGACCGAAGGTCGAAGAAGTGATTGCATATTGGCCGGCGCTGATCGACAAGCGCGTGGTCACGACTCAGGTCGAGGTGCTGTCATGAACGCGTCCACCGTCGCGGTCCGGTTGCTCGACATCGCCCACACTCGCTCGGGTGACAAAGGTGACATGGCGAATTGCGGTGTCATTGCGCTCAAGCCGGAGTGGTATCCTGTGCTGGTCCGCGAACTGACCACCGATCGCGTCCGCGCGCACTATGGCCCCCTGATCTCCGGTCGCGTAGAGCGATTCGAGCTGCCCAACCTGCATGCGCTCAACTTCCTGCTGCACGGCGCACTCGATGGCGGGGGAACGCTCGCGCTGAAGACCGACGCTCAGGGGAAGGTTGTCTCCACCGCGATGCTGCGCATGATCATCCAGGTGCCGGTCGCGGAAGCAGAAGTGCTTGGTTTGCCTTCGTACTCCGGACCGGTCTAGCCGATGACACATGCCACGCCTGCCTCCGTCTCGATTCCACGCTCACGCATCCGCACCGTTCGTGCCGACGGACTGGGCGTGATCACCCTCGCGCGGCCGGAGAAAAGGAACGCGCTGGATCGTCAGACGGCGGTCGAGCTGGTGGAATCGCTGCGTGAACTCGAAGCCGCAGACGATGTGCGCGTGGTCATCGTGGAAGGTGATGGCGACGATTTTTGCGGCGGCGCTGACCTGTCGGCAATCGAGGCAATGCTGGACGCTGGTTCGGATACGCACATCGACGATGCCCGAGCGCTGGGACGAGTGTTTTCGACGATGCGCAGCATGACGAAGCCGATCGTGGCCATCGTCCGCGGTCGGGCGCTGGCCGCTGGCGCTGGGCTCGCGACGGCCTGCGATATCATCCTGGCCGAAGAGTCGGCGCAGTTTGGCTACCCAGAGGTCCGGATCGGCTTCGTTCCGGCAATGGTGATGACGATGCTGCGTCGCGCCGTTGGCGAAAAGCGCGCCGCCGATCTGGTGCTGACCGGGCGACTCATTTCCGCCGCTGAAGCGGAGCGCATCGGTCTCATCAGCCGCTGCATTCCTACCGCCGCCTTTCCATCCGAAGTGGCGCAGACGATCGAGGTGTTGCTGACGACGCCGCGCACCGCGATCGGGATGACGAAGCGACTGCTCTACCGGATGGACGATCTCGATTTCGCGCAGAGTCTCGGGATCGGGATATCGGCGAATGTCGAATCCCGCGCGACGGACGACTTCCGGGCGGGAGTTCGGCGCTTCCTCGATCGGTCGCGGACGCCGCCGTGACCATCATCCGGGTGCAGATCGCCCTCACGCTCATCGGCGCCGGTATGTTCGGGTACGGTGTCCTGCGCGAGAGTGACGCCTTCCGGCTGGCCTCGATTGGCACGCTGGCGGTCGCACTCGTTCTCCGATTCGTCCGGACGCGCGCGCGCGACTGAGGTGGCCGCCAATCGGCGGTTGGCTGCCCGGTCGGGGCCGTGGGTCGCTATCTTCATCGCATGTCGCGCTCTGCCAACGCCGTCCCTGAACTGCTCGCCCCCGCCGGATCCTTCGATGCGGTGCGGGCAGCTGTCGCCAATGGCGCCAACGCGGTGTATCTGGGAGCCGAACGCTTCAACGCACGCGACGAGGGCGCACAACTCACGCTGGACGAGTTGGAGGCCGCCTGCCGCCTCGCTCATCAGCATCAGGTTCGGGTGTACCTCACCTTCAACGTCCTGCTCAAGCCGGCCGAGCTTGCCGATGCCTTGACCTACCTGGGTGAGTGTATCGACCGGGGTATCGATGCGGCCATCGTGCAGGATGTGGGTGTCGTCCGGCTGATCCAGCGTGTCTACCCCGACCTCGAGATTCACGGGTCGACGCAGATGACCGTGCACGACGAGTCCGGGGCGCTGGTGATGCAGAAGCTTGGCCTGGAACGTGTCGTCCTCGCCCGTGAGAACACGCTCGAGGACATCCGGGCCATTCATGCCGCGGTTCCCGACCTTGGGCTCGAGACGTTCGTGCACGGTGCACTGTGCATTTCCTATAGCGGCCAATGCTACATGTCGGGAATGATCTCCGAGCGTTCAGCCAATCGGGGATCGTGCGCCCAGAGCTGCCGCAAGGACTACGTGCTGAACGACGACCGGACCGGCACCGTACTCGATCGTGGCTATCTGATCAGTGCCAAGGACCTGGCGGCACATGATCACCTCGCCGACATCGCCGATGCCGGTGTCGGCTGCCTGAAGATCGAAGGACGAAAGAAGAAGCCCGAGTACGTGGCCACCGTCACGCAGGGATATCGCAGCTTTCTGACGCGGCTGGCCTCGGGTGATCGGTCGGCGCCATCGATCATCGAGACCGAACCGCTGGTGCAGATCTACAGCCGTGGCAACACCGGTGGCATGTATGGTGGTCGCGCCGGCCGCGATTACATCACCCGCGCCCAGCCCGACAATCACGGCATGACCATCGGCCGGGTTCTCGAGAGCAGTGCGACTGAAGTCACGATCGAGGTGACCCACCCTATCGAGGCTGGGGATGGCGTCGGTTTCGAGCCCCCGGACGCTGGTGGCACGAAGGCGATCGGATTTGCGGTCAGCGCAGCTCGCACGCTGTCCCAACGCAATGGTTTGGTACGGCAGGTACTCGCGACGCGTCAGCGAATCCCGGTTGGCTGGACTGTCGTACGCTCGTCCCACGCGGCGCTGCTGACCAGGGCACGCGAGAGTTTTGCCGCGCTGCCAGCGGTGATTCAGAAGCGCCGCCACCGCCTCGATCTTCGCCTCTTCGGCAGCGCCGGCGGGCCGATGAAGCTGGTCGCTCGATGCGATGACGATGAAGCCAGCGCTCGAAGCGAAGCGGTCCTCGCACCAGCCAGCAAGCGCGCGCTGGACGACACGATGCTGCGCGAACAGCTTGGACGCCTTGGCGAAACACCGTTCGTGCTCGGCGCACTCGATCGAAGCGGCCTTGGCGCCGACCTGTTCCTGCCGGTGAGCGCGCTCAACCGACTGCGGCAGGACGCGGTCGATCAGTTGCTCCTGCAGCGAGACTGGTCGGAGAAATCGAGGCTCGCAGCGCGCCAGGCATCGATCGCAGCTGCGATCGTCGTGTCGGCACAGCCCGGGAGTGAGGTCACCTCGGCGCTCATCGCCGAGGTGTACTCGGTGGACGATGCGTTGCTGGCAGCGCGTGCCGGCGCGACGGAAATCGTGTTCGATCCGTTCCTGCGGCATCCTGCGCCGCCGCTGTCCAGGGTACGCAGCCTGCAGGATGAACTGACTCGCATCGGTGTCACGCTCCGATTGCGCACCCCGACCATCGTGCGCCCGGAAGATCGCGCGGCCGCGAACAAGTGGCTGGGCCTGATGCTCCCCGTCCAGACGGGACATCCTGGCCTGCTTGCCGAGCTGGCCGCGGAAGGTCGCGACGTCGTGGGCGACTACGCGCTGAACGTGTTCAATCACCACACCGCAGCAGAATACTTCGCGCTCGGAGCGAATCGCCTGACCCTGTCAGTCGAGCATACAGTCGAAGAGATGCTGGCCGTGAGTGCGCCCTGGAATGGTGCCCGATTCGACGCCGTCGTCTTTGGTCGCCCGGAAGGCATGACCATCGAGCACTGCGTCCTGTCGGCCGCCTTTGATCGCGTCGTGACGACCTGTCGGGACCTCTGCGTGCAGAAGCACCCCAATGTGTCGATCACCGATCCGGCCGGCTATACCTTCCCGGTGGCCACGGACAGCGCATGCCGCAACCGGCTGCTTCACTCGCGGCCGATCGAGGGGGGGGAGTACCTGCCGCGCCTCTGGCGTGGTGGAATTCGGCACTTCCGCCTGCTCTTCAATGTGCCTGGGGATCCGATCGCCGAGGTCGTGGCGGGTTACCGTGCGATGATCGACGAACTCGCGGCGGGAGATCGCGTCGGCACGGATCGTGTCCGCGGCTTGTTCGGGCAGGGGTTCACGCGCGGGCACTTCGCTCGCGCCGTCTGACATTCAGTTCCTCGACTGTTTCTTCCACCGCCACCACAACATGCCAACACCGTTCGAATCCGCTCAGCTCAATCTCCAGCTTTTCGACATGCGTCGCGAGCCAGTGCTGCGGAAGGCGCGCGACTGGTATCTGCTCGAGTTTCATCCGGCCACGTTCGATGAGTACATGAAGGAGCAACTGGGCGAAAAGAATTCATGGATGCGCATGGTGATCGGTTACTGGGATATGGCCACGTCGATGGTCGTGCATGGAGCGATTGATCAGGCGTCTTTCATCGCGGCGCACGGCGAGGTCATCGGCACCTTTGCGAAGGTGCATCCCTACCTGACCGAACTTCGCAGCCGTATGGGACCAACCGTGTGCGCGAACATCGAAGCCGTCGTGATGGCCATGCCCGATGCCACGGCAGAGATGGAGCGCCGTCGCGCGCGCCTCAAGGCGCGGTGGGAATCGCAGCAGGCGTCCAAAGCCGGCTTCATCGCCTGAGATCGATGGTGCATTCGCAGGCGGGCGGCGATGACGCAGCCCTGACGTTGATGGCGATGCTGGACGGCAGACTGTCCGCCGGATCTCTCCCGTCCAGCCGCCGCCCGGCATGCTGATCTCTCCGACCCTCGACGACGCACGCGCCGTCTTGCTGGCGCGCTTCGGTTACGGTGCCTTCCGGCCCGGGCAGGAGCGGGCCATCGTCAGCGTGCTCGCCAAACGGGACACATTGGTCGTCCTCCCGACCGGCGGCGGCAAGTCGCTCTGCTATCAGGTACCGGCGCTCATCACGCGCGGGCTGACAGTGGTCGTGTCGCCACTGATCTCGCTCATGAAGGATCAGGTGGACGCGCTGGAGCGTCGCGGCATCGAGGCCGCGTTCATCAACAGTACCCTGTCGAGCGCCGAAGTGAGCGACCGCCTGATGCGCGCGCAGCGGGGCGACATTCAGATGCTCTACGTTGCCCCGGAACGCTTCGATGTCGGGGCCACGGCGGAACGCCTGAAGGCCATCGGCGTCGCGCTGCTTGCGATCGACGAGGCGCACTGCATAAGCGAATGGGGGCATGATTTCCGGCCCAGCTATCGCCGTGTGGGTGAGGTGCGCCAGCGCCTCGGCAATCCGCCGACGATTGCGCTCACTGCCACGGCAACACCGCTCGTGCGAGAGGATATCGCGCGGATTCTCGATCTCCAGGATCCGGAGATCATCGTTACCGGGTTCGATCGACCGAACCTGTCGTATCAGGTGATCGCGGCCAAGGGCGATCGGGAGAAGGATGCGGTCGTCCTCGACCTGCTCCGGCAGCTCGAGGACGGGACGGGAATCGTCTACGCCTCGACACGCAAGACGGTCGAGCGGATGGCACAGTTCCTCGATGACAATGGTGTGCCCGCGAGCGCATATCACGCCGGCCTGGACGACGAACGGCGCCGACGGGTGCAGGACTATTTCATGGCCGAGCGCACCCGCGTGATCGTCGCGACCAACAGCTTCGGCATGGGCGTCGACAAATCCAACGTGCGCCTGGTGATTCACTACGCCATGCCCGGCACACTCGAGGCGTATTATCAGGAAGCGGGTCGCGCCGGGCGTGATGGGCAGCAGAGCCGATGCGTGCTGCTGCACGCCTTTCCGGATCGGTTCACGCACGAGTTCTTCATCAAGTCCGCGCTGCCGGATCGCGCCCTGATCGAGTCGGTGCATCGCCGTTGTCAACGTGAAGCGGATCGCGGTGGGGTCGTCTCGGCCACGGCCGAGGAGCTGGCCGGTGCAATTGGTGGCAAGACATCGGTGAAGGCGGTCGATTCCGCGTTACGGGTGCTCGCTGACGCCGGAGTGCTGCGATGGGACCCCGAGTCGGCGGGGCTCGTCTCGTTGCGGCTGCTCGCCACGCCCGAACGGATTCGCGACGAACTGGGCGATGGCTTCGAGATGGAGCGCGAACTGCTGCGTGCCTGCTGGCGGGTGGCTCGCGACCAACTCGCGCGGGGGGCGGTGATCGATCTCGACGGCTTGCCACCGGGCTTCGGTGGTTTCAGCGGCGCCTTCCCGATGCTCGAAGCGCTCGAGGCGCGCCAGTTCGTCGCGGTCGATCGGGTGGGTGGCGGGCTGCGTCTGATTGATGCCGCCACGCCACTCGATCGCGTCGCCATCGACTGGCGTGCACTGGATCGTCGTCGCCAGCGGGAATTCGACAAGCTCGATGCGATGCAGCGGTATGCGTACGCGACCACCTGCCGACGCCAGGCACTGCTGCAGTGGTTCGGCGATCCGGCAGCGAAGGCGCAGTGCGGGGCCTGTGACAACTGCCTTGGCGAACGCCGCGCTGCGCCAGCCATCAGGGGTGCCTTTGGCGCTGGAGCCGGATCGCGCGAGCGTACGCCGCGAGATCTGAATGCGCGTCGGGACACGCAGCGAAAGAGCAAAGAGAAGGGTGGGGCAGTCACCGAGGCCGACACGGAACTGTTCAATGCGCTCAAGGCATGTCGGGCGGCACTCGCGGGTAAACAGAAGGTGCCGCACTACGTGGTCTTTCCTGACGCCACCCTGGCCGCGTTTGCGTCGCGACGCCCACTCACGCCTGCCGCGATGTCGTCGCTCCCCGGCGTTGGGCCAGTCAAGCTCGAGCGATACGCCGAGTCCTTTCTCGACGTCATCCGGGGCCACCGCCGCTGAGACGTGCGGCGGTCCTCAGGCGTCAGAACGCCAATGCACCGCCCGAGGTTTGGTTCCGACGGCAAGGTCCTTCATTCGCCCCTGCCGATCACTACGTTTCTCTGTCTACGGGCGCCCGCATGAGGCTGCCCCCCAACACGCGAAAAATGGACGATTCGCTCTACTTCAATGAGCAGCACCTTCTGGTCCGCGACATGGTACGTGCATTCGCGAATGATCATGTGAAGCCTGTGGCCAGCCTGCACGACGCTGAGTCGTCGTTCCCTTGGGAAAACGTGGCGAAGATGGCCGATCTCGGCCTGCTCGGCATCCCCTGGTCGGAGGACCTCGGCGGAGCCGGATTCGATTCGACCGCCTTCATCATCGCGATCCATGAACTCGCGAAGGTGTGCGCAAGCCACTCCATCACGATTTCCGCGCACACCACGCTCGGCACATCTCCGATCGTCTACTTCGGAACCGAGGCGCAGAAGCAGCGTTACGTGCCGATGCTCGCCGCCGGCAAGGTGCTTGGTGGATTCGGACTGACGGAGCCGAACGCTGGCAGTGACGCCGGCGGCACACAGACGACCGCTGTCCGGAAGAACGGACATTATGTCCTGAACGGGACCAAACGATTCATCACCCACGCTGGTGTCGGTGAGGTCTTCATCGTGACGGCCGTCACCAATCCAGAGGCGGGGACGAAGGGAATCAGTTCCTTCATCCTCACCAAGGAGACCTGCGACCTGGCAGCGGCTCGCGCGGTCGGTGTCGGACACGACGACTCCATCGTGGCAATGCCGGGATTCCGGGCCGGGAAGAAGGAAGACAAGCTTGGCTGGCGTGCCAGTGACACGCGCGAGCTGATCTTCGAGAATGTCGAAGTTCCCGCCGAGAATCTGCTCGGGACCGAGGGCAACGGCTTCATCAACTTCATGAAGACGCTCGATGCGGGCAGGATCGGGATCGCCGCACTCGCGCTCGGCGTCGCGGAAGGTGCGTTCGAGGAGGCGCGGAAGTACTCGATCGAACGGAAGCAGTTCGGCCAGGCGATCGTGAACTTTCAGGGCGTCTCGTTTCAGCTCTCGGACATGGCCACCGAGATCGAGGCCGGAAAGCATCTCACCTACCACGCCGCGATGCTGGCGCAGCAGGGCAAGCCGTATGGCAAGGAGGCAGCGATGGCCAAGCTGTTCTGCTCCGAACTGGCGATGCGCGCCACGCTGAAGGCGATTCAGATCCACGGTGGCTACGGATACACGAAGGACTATCCGGTCGAACGGTTCATGCGCGACGCCAAGATCTGCGAGATCGGCGAGGGCACGTCGGAGATTCAGCGACTCGTGATTGCGAGGCACCTCGTCAAGGAAGTCACGGGGTGACGGACAGCTCGCAATCGATGGTGCAGCGACTCAGGGTCCCTCTGGGATTCCTGTTCGGCATCGCCTTTCTCTGGTTCGCGCCGAGGTACACCACACCCAACCGGCTGTTGCTCGGCGGCCTCATTGCGCTCTGCGGGGTGCTCATCCGCGCCTGGTCGACCGGGCACATCGTGAAGAACCAGGTACTCACGACGACCGGCCCGTACGCTCACACGCGTAATCCGCTCTACGTCGGGAGCTTTCTGCTCGCACTCGGCTTCGCGCTTGCGGCGCATTGGGTGGCGGTGGTGCTCGTGGTCGGGTTCTGGGTGGCGGTCTACGGTCCAACGATCGCGCGGGAGCGAGACTTTCTGCGCACGGTGTATGGGTCTGCGTACACCGAGTACGAGGCCAACGTCCCCGCGTTTCTGCCACGATTGACACCGTGGTCCGGACCCCCAGGCGCCGACCGGTCAGCCGGCTTCAGCATGCCGCTGTACCTGCGTCACAATGAATGGCAGGCCGGTCTTGGATTTCTCGGCGTCCTTCTCTGGCTGGTCTTCAGCCCGTTCAGCTAGCGGTTGCCTATGAGCGACATCCAATCATTCATTGTGACGGTTTGATCACGAATGGGGTGCCGTCGAGCGTCGCGCCTCGATAGGCTTCCCTCGGTGGTGCGGCGCGCCTCAGTGCGCTGCGCCCGATCGCTGGTGCGGAGCGACCCCCGCGCCGGTGCGTTCGACCCCGGTTTGCAGAGATGCTGGAGTGACGGCGTCCGGTGAACTGGGCCGTACTCGTTTCACCGGTCACCGCGCGTGACCACCGGTCGCAGTCGAACTCGCAGTGCCGCATCGTCATGCGGGCGGGCAACGCTGATTCGACCGGGTGAGGCGCGTAGTGCGGCAGACGCTGGTGGCTGGTGCGCGTCCGCGTATCGGTCAGCTCTCACGTAGGTCAGCCCACGGGCTGCGTGTGCAATGGGTCGCCTCACGCGGTGCCGCGAGGCGTGCATGAAGCGTGACATTCTGATCAATGCCGGCGCACGGGAAGTGCGCGTGGCCATCATCGAAGACGACCAACTCGTCGAGCTGCTCGTCGAGCGACCCGAGGCTCGCCGCATGGTCGGCGACATTTACCTCGGTCGTGTGGACGCCGTTCAGCCGGGGCTGCAGGCAGCGTTCGTCGACATCGGCACGGAGAAGAGTGCGTTTCTGCACGCATCGGATCTGGTCTTCGAGTCCGATGACGACGATGATGATGACGACGATGACGGGGAAGGGGAGGAAGACGACGCGGCGGAGGCGGCTCAGGACGCCGCAGCGCGCGGCAGCGAGACGCCGAAGTCTGGCCGGCCACCGCGGAAGGAAGCGCCGCAGATTCAGGATGTGCTGAAGCGCGGCGACACGATCCTGGTGCAGGTGAGCAAGGAGCCGATCTCCACCAAGGGCCCGCGGGTCACCGCGCAGGTCTCGATGGCGGGAAGATTTCTGGTGTTGATGCCCTTCGCGTCGCGCGTGGGCGTGAGCCGCAAGATCGGCGAGCGTGCCGAACGGCAACGATTGAAGGAGCAGGTGAATGCGTTCCTGCCGAAGGATGCCGGTGGCGTCATCGTCAGGACGGTCGGCGAGGACGTGACGGCCGAGACACTGGAACGCGAACTGACGGGGTTGGTCAACAACTGGAAGCGCATCAACCGGAAGCGCCAGTTCATGCGCGCCCCGGCGCTGGTGCATCGCGAAACGAATCTCGCGCGTGGAATCATCCGCGACCTGTTCAGCGCCAAGGTCGACAAGCTCGTCGTCGACAGTCGGCAGCTCTACAACGAGATTGTCGAGTATCTGAAGGGCGTCGGGCCGGAGCTCGTCGAGCGCGTGCAGCTGTACGAAGAGACACAGCCGCTCTTCGACAAGCACGACGTCGAAGGCGAAATCCGTGACATCTTCAAGCGGCGCTGTGACCTGCCGTCGGGTGGATACCTGATCATCGAGCCGACCGAAGCGCTCGTGTCCATCGACATCAACTCGGGTCGCTACACCGGCAAGAAGGACCCTGAGAAAACGATCATGAAGACGAACATGGAGGCTGCCCGCGAGGTGGCTCGCCAGCTCCGGCTTCGTGATGTCGGTGGCATCATCGTCTGCGACTTCATCGACATGGAGACGAAGGCGAACCGCGAAAAGGTGCTGCAGGAGCTCCGGACACATCTGGGCCGGGATCGGGCCCGGACCAAGGCCTTCACGGTCAGCGACCTTGGCCTGATCGAGATGACCCGGCAGCGGGTCCGCGCGAGTCACCTGCAGGCGACCACGGAACCCTGTGCGACGTGTAATGGCACCGGTCGGATCTTCACGCCCGAGACGATCGTGCGTCGTGTGGAGCGCTCGGTGAAGCGGATCGGGGTCGAAGGCCGGCGCGACCCGATGCTCGTCAAGCTCCACCCCGATGTGGCCATGTATGTCCTCGAGCAGGAGCCGGATGTGCTCTCGCGGCTCGAAAAGATCGTGTCGTTCCCGCTGGAGCTTCGAGACGACCCGCTCCTGCGGCCGGATGAATACAAGCTGGTCGTCAAGGGCGCCCAGCGGGACGTGACCGCGCAATACGCCCTCGCCTGACGCCTGACGCCTGACGCCTG
>Ga0163144_10004131_pt1 | contig 32878 bp, 22 predicted proteins | sample OliLak19BULKMAT1_FD_123175 | JGI IMG/M metagenome (GOLD analysis project Ga0163144, IMG submission 123175) | Freshwater microbial mat bacterial communities from Lake Vanda, McMurdo Dry Valleys, Antarctica - Oligotrophic Lake LV.19.BULKMAT1 | ecosystem: Environmental > Aquatic > Freshwater >... | reverse complement strand
TCGGCCATCAGCGCGTCGTCGACGTGCAAACGGCCCGCGGTGTCGAGGATGACGAGGTCGCGGCCCGTGCGCTGGGCTTCGGCGATGCCGCGCGCGCAAAGCTGCGGGGGCGACAGGCCCGGCTCGTGGAACACCGGCACACCGAGGCGCTTGCCGAGCACCTTGAGCTGCTCGACCGCGGCGGGCCGCTTGATGTCCGCGGCGACGAGCAAGGGCCGCTTCTGCTCGCGCTTTTCGTAATAACGCGCGAGCTTGGCGCAAGTCGTCGTCTTGCCCGCGCCCTGCAGGCCCGCCATCAGCACGACCGTCGGACCGGTCTTTGCGAACTCGATGCGCGCATCCTCGGGACCCATCAGCTCGACGAGCTCGCGGTGCACCGCGGCGACGAACTGATCCGAGGCGCTGACACCCTTGTCGGCGAGCTTCGCCTGCCCCAGAGCCCGCGTCTTGACGTTCTCGACGAACTCCTTCCCGATGCGGAAGTGCACGTCGGCCTCGAGCAGGGCCTGGCGCACGTCGCCGAGCCCCTGCTCGATGTTGGATTCGGACAGTTCCTTCTCGCCCCGCAGGCCCTGGAAGGCCGCGGAGAGACGACGCGTCAAGCTCTCGAACATGGTGGCCGGCGAGGATAACCGAGACCCCCCCGCCCACTGCGAACGCACCGTCCCGAGCCCGAAAGTTGGGTTGATCGGCGCGTAGCGGCGGGGGGCCCAAAACACCCGGGTGCGCCCGTCCCCGGCGCCGCGAGAGGCGCTCGCTTCCACGACCGCTCAGCGCCCCGCGTCCTGCGATCGAACGCCATCGCCGATCGCCAACTGGCCGAAAGGGAACTTTTCTGGCGCGAACTGAGCCGGATGGCTTGGGAGGTCGCATCCGGTTCCTGCTCAGCCGCGACCCTGCCCTCCTGCGCGCCGTGCGCACCATCGCTCTTCGCGCCCTGCTCACGGGCTAGCGCCCCCCCCACTCACGGACGAGGACGCAGCGCGCCTCGTGCGCGCGCTCCGCGGGCCCTCCGAGCGCAGCACGAAGCCGCCGTCGCCCGGCTGGGTGATCGATCCAGAGCGCGAAACGACATCCCGCGCCGCCCTGCACGGCCCTGAGCCACCCTGCGCCACCCTGCGCCACCCTGCGCCGCCGTGCGCCGCCGTGCGCCGAGATCGACGGCTTCTCCCTTCACGCGGCTGTCCGCGGCGAGCGGGGAAGCGACAAAAACCACGCCCTTGATCCGGCCCCGGTCTTGCGCCACGCGAGCGATCGCGGCGCGCACGACGTCGGATGCGAGGTCCAGGGGCCGCGACGCGAGCGCCGCAATCGCGTCGGCGCCAAAACGCGTTTGGAAGTCGCGGTAGCGCTCAAGCTCGACGCCTCCTCGGGGCAGCCAGATCGCGGGGCTGTTGTCGATCCGCAGCCGCAGGCCGAGGAGCAGGCCGAGGAGGGCAGCGAGGAGCCGCTATCCGACAAGAAACCGCGACGGTGGCGGAGCAGCCAATCGATCACGTCGGGTCCGAGTCTGGTTTCTGGGCGACGAGCACCGAATAGCGGATCAGCCCTTTGCGCATGGCGCGGCGCATGTGACCGACGGCCGCGAGCAGCTCGACCGCATCCGATCCGAGCTGGAGCGCCAGCCGCAACACGGCGGGAGCCTGCACGATCTTCAGCCCTTTGTCCCAGGTCGGGCGGGTCTCGTTCGTGATGTCGACGACTTCGACGGTGCGCAAACCGGCCGCTTCGAACCAGCGCACGTATTCGCCGGCCGAGACGATCTGGGGCATCAGCATGCCGCGCAGCGTAGGCTCCACGAACCTGGCGAAGTCGCTCGGCGACACCGAGTCGGCCAGCGTCCAGTCGGCCAAGAGGAAGCGACCTCCGGAACGTAGCAACCGCCCGGACTCGGAGAGAAAGGCGTGCTGGTCTGGGAGGTGACCGAGCACCCCGACCATCCAGACGAGATCGAAGGTCCCCGCGAAGTCGAGGTGCGCCGCATCCATGACCCGGAAGTCGGCGTCGACACGTCGTTCCCGTGCCAGCTCGCGCGCCATGTCCACCTGCACCTGGCTGAGCGTGATGCCCGTCGGTCGGCAGCCTAGATGCTCGGCCAGCCAGACGGAGGTGGCGCCCATTCCGCAGCCGATGTCCAGCACGGTGCAACCGCGCGGGACCCGCGCTCGCTCGGCGAGGAACTCGACCAGCTGCTGCTGGGCCAGCTCGCGGTCTTCGCGTCCCGTGCGGTAGTACCCGTCGTGCAGATGGGGGCCCCACAGCCGCCGGAAGTGCGGACTGAGCCGGTCGTAGAAGCGCGCGATGGCGCGCTTCTGCTCGCGCGGTTCGGAGTCGAGGAACATCGGGTGGCTTTGGATTCCGGTCACCAGCGCAGGAGCGCTGCCTCGGTCGCCAGTCCCGGACCGAGCGCGAGCGCCACGCCTAAATCGCCCGGCGCGGGCCGGCGCTGCGTTTGAATCTCGTCCAGGACGAAGAGGGCCGTCGGAGAGGACATGTTGCCAAAGCGCCGGAACACCGCGCGACTCGCCCGCAGGTCCTCCTCGCAGAAGCCCATGTGCTCGTCGATGTTGTCCAGTACGGCGGCGCCGCCCGCGTGGAACACCCAGTGCGCGATGTCGTCCTTTCGCAGTGCGTAGCGCTCCAAGAGCCGCCCGACGACCCGCGCCACCGCGGGGCCCGCCGCGGTGCGCAGCTCCTTCGATAGGACAATGCGGTGCCGGCCGGCACGATTCTCGAGGCCGACGGCGGCCATCCACTCGGTCTCGATCGCCGACTCGAAGCCGAGGATGCTGGGCCTGGGTCCTCGCTGCTCGCTCGACTCGGAGGCGCAGGCGCGCGCGGGGACCTGCCCCTGCGCTGGCTCGAGCACCACGGACGCGGCACCGTCGGCGCAGATCGCGTTGCCCACGACGGTCTCGAGCGTGTCATCGACGAACCAGCAGGCCGAACAGACTTCCACCGCGACGACCAGCGCCTTACGTTGGCGCGCGCTGCTCACGTAGTCGAAGCCGCGCTGCAGCGCGGGCAACGCACCGGCGCAGCCCATGCCGACGAGATCAGCGCGCTGCACGCTGTCGGCGAGCCCGAGGGATCGGGTCAGGTACGCGCTCAAGCCGGGGCACAAATAGCCGGTGCAGGTCGCCGCCACCACCAACCCGATCTCCTCGGGCGCCACACCCGCCAGCTCAAGGGCCTTGCGCGCGGCCTCGCCAGCGAGCTCGGGCGCCGCCCGGCGGAACAACGCATGGAATGCATCGACCGTGGCGTTCGGATCGAAGTCGCCGCGACCGAAGCAGAAACGCCGCGTCTCGACCCCGCTGTTCGTGAACATCCGCCGCACGGCGCGCGAACGGTAGAAGTCGAAGTGCTGCGCGAGGACGTCACAGACGTCGTCCTGGGTCCATTCGTTGGGCGGGCTCGCGGTCGCGACCGCGGCGATCCTGACCGGCCCTCCAACTTCCCACGCGGCGCCGCGATCGTTGCTCGGGCTGGGGTCGGAGCGTTTCACAGCGTGAATTCTGGCAGGAACTGGGCGAGACGCATGCGGCGGAACCGTTGGGGGCCATGGGTCGCGGACGAGCTTAGGGGGCTGCGGCCCGCGGCAATTGACGCGCTACGCGGTCAGGTGCAGCGCGTGACGCGAAAAACCTGGTGCGGCGTGGATGTGGAAGGAACTCCAAGCGGCCAAGGGACGTGGGACGTGGGACGTGGGACGTGGGGCGAGTTTGGCGACGGATGGCCCCGCTCCAAGGCGGGCAGGGAGGCCCGCGTCGAGAGCCTGGAGAGTTGCGCCGAAGGGGAAGAGAAGAATGGTCGAGCGGCGTCGTGGACCGGAACTATCCTCGGGGTGCGCGGCGATGATCCGCTGCTTTCGCACCGGTGCGCACAGAGCCTCTTGAGGCTACGATGGATGAGCGAGCGACCTGCGCCATTCACAAAGGCCTTCGGAATCTCGCGACTGAGCCGGGTTCCGCAGCCGGACGCCAGCACCAACATCGCAACGAACACCACTCGAAGCGCGGGGCCAGGCCAGTTGTGCCCGCCCCGATCCGTCCTATGAAGCCCGCCAACGTTGTGGCAGTCCTCGTCCTGGCTTCAGGATTGCTTTTAGCCCAAGAGCCCTCGGGCGGGCGGGTCGACCGGCCATCCGGCGAACGAGCCGAGTCGGGACCGCACTGGGACGTGTTGCCGAACCGAGCCACCGACCGGCGGATCGTCGGGTTCGAGGCGCTCGCTGCCGACGGGCGCCGAAGTTTCGTTCCGGTGCTGCGCGACCTGCTGCGCTTCGCAGAGACCGCCGAAGAGTGGTATCGGATCCTCGATGCGGGTTCTGCGATCCTCGGTCGCAACCTGCGCGCCGTCGAGGGTCCGTGGCGGAGCCTGACTCTGGAGATGGCCGGTGATCCGTCGTTCCCGGAGCTCGAGGACTACGCGGCGTGGAAAGCCGAGCTCTACGCACAACAGGTCGACCCGCGGATGCGGCGGTTCTTCGAGTTGCCGAGCACTGCGACGATCGCGCTGCACGAGATCGTTTGGGGCGGAGTCGAAGTCGACGGGATCCCGGCGCTCGACGACCCTGCGACAGTCAGCGGGAAGCACGCGGCCTGGCTCGACGATGCGGAACCGGTGTTCGGTCTCTCTTTGGGGGGTGAGCAGCGCGCATACCCGCTGCGAATTCTCGACTGGCACGAGATGGCGAACGACCGCCTCGGAGGCGTCTCCTTCGCACTCGCCTACTGCACCCTCTGTGGTGCGGGGATCGTCTACCGAACCGATCGCGACGGCGGACGTCTGATCTTCGGTTCGTCCGGGCTGCTGATGCGATCGAACAAGTTGATGTTCGATCGCGGGACTGACTCGCTCTGGAATCAGTTTACCGGTCAGCCGGTCCTCGGGGCAGCGGTGGGCGTCGAGCCCGGACTCGAAGTTCTGCCATCGGTCGTCACGAGCTGGGGGAGCTGGAGACGGCAGCATCCTGACACCGACGTCGTCTCGCGCCGGACCGGGTTCGATCGGCGCTATGAACTCGGCGCCGCCTACGGCAGCTACTTCGGAAGCGAGACGATGATGTTCCCGGCCTCGCGGGCGTCGACCGGTAGGTTTCCGAAAGAGCGAGTCTTCGTTGTCCGCGACCGCGACGCAGACGTTGCGGTTCCGGTCAAGCGGGTTCGAGACGAGGGGGTCGTGCGCGTCCACGTCGCTGGTCGATCCGTGCTGGTCGTCTCGATGGACAGGCTCCGCGACTGGGTTGTGCCGGAGAGTTTCACCGCGGCGATCGCGAAGGCGGGTGGTGTTCTCCCGGCGAACACCTCCGAATGGAGCGTGGAACTGCTCGGCCTGGCACTGGAGTCGGACCCGCGCGTCGTCGCAGACTTGGACGCCAACTTCTTCTTGGGCCTACCCGAGTCGTTGCGGTTGCCGTGGCTCGCGAAGCTGAGTGCGCCTGTCGAAGCCGGGGTGCCTCGGATTGCGGAAGAGCTGCGGGATGCGATCGCGTTGCGCGGACTCGCCGCCGAGATTCGTGCCTACGAAGGCTCCGTCGAACTCGTCCGACGCTTCGATGCCGATGGTGCGGTTCGACTCTTCGGTCCGGGAGGATCGGAATGGACACCGAACGAGGACACACTCGACGGCCCCGCAGATCGATCGCTTCCCCGCGTGGCTGGGCATCTCGCCTTCGCGTTCGGAGTCGAGGCTTTCCTTCCGGGTGCTTTCGGGCCGACCGAACTCGGGATCGAGCCGCGCCGGCGGTGAGCAAGACGTCGGTGTCCGGGTCCAGGGGTCTTCGGGTCCCTCGATGCGAGGCTTCGCACCGTCGGAGTTTCTGGGCATGCTCTGGCCATGCGTGCTGCGTTGTTGGTCTGGGGTTGTTCGCTCACGCTCTTCACTCTCGCGGTCGGTTGCGACTCGACGACCGCAGAGTCTGAAGCCGAAGGGTCGGTTTCGGCTCCGATGACGCTGGTCTTGTTGCGGAACGGCGGCGCGCTCGCCCCGCGCGCGCGTGGCGAGCGCGGGGGCTCATCGGCCCCCGCACGGCGTGGCGGGTCAGGGGCCTTCTTCGTCCCGTTCGCGCAGGATGTCGGCGCCCAGGCTCGACAGGCGTTCTTCGATGCGTTCGTAGCCGCGGTCGATGTGGTAGACGCGGTGCACTTGGGTTTCGCCCTCGCACACGAGGCCCGCTAGGACCAGGGCCGCCGAGGCGCGCAGGTCGCTTGCGGTGACGTGGGCGCCGGACAGGCGGTCGGTGCCCTGCACGATCGCCACCGATTCTTGGCGGCGGATATGCGCGCCCAGGCGCACGAGCTCGGGCAGGTGCATGTAGCGGTCGGGGTAGATGCGCTCCGTGATCAGGCTCACGCCGTCGGCGCGGCACATCAGCGCCATCCATTGCGCCTGCAGGTCCGTGGGGAAACCGGGGAACGTCTGCGTCGTGACGTCGGTCGGACGCGCCCGTTGGCCGTCGGAGTGCACTTCGAGCCAGTCCGGGCCGCGCTCGACGCCAAAACCGGCTTCGAAGAGCCGATCGACGAGCGCGGATAGGTGTTCAGGACGGCAACCCGTCACACGCACACGGCCACCGGCGATCGCGCCCGCGACGAGGAATGTGCCCGCTTCGATGCGGTCCGGGACGACGGAGTGGGTCGCGCCGCCAAGCTCCGTCACCCCTTCGATTTCGATGCGGGGTGAACCGAGGCCCTGGATCTTCGCCCCCATCGCCTGGAGGCAGTGGCCGAGGTCCTCGACTTCAGGTTCGCACGCGGCGCCGTGGATGACCGTCGTACCCTTCGCCAAACAGGCGGCCATCATCACGTTCATGGTGCCCGTGACGGACGAGCCGAACGCTGTGCCGAGGAAAAGCTCCGTCCCCACGAGGCCCGTGCGCGGCGCCTCGGCCACGATGTAACCGTGGTCGACACGGACCTTCGCTCCGAGCGCTTCGAGGCCTTTAAGGTGCACGTCGATCGGCCGTACGCCAAAAACACAGCCACCGGGCAGGCTGACTTCGGCGCGGCCGGCCCGGGCGAGAAGGGGCCCAAGGACGCAGACCGAGCCGCGCATCTTGCGCACGAGTTCCCATCCGGTGCGGGTGGCGGGTCGCTCGCTGGAGCGCACCTCGACTCCCCCGCCGGGCTGGAACTCGACGCCGGAGCCCAGTTCCCGCAGAACCTCGCACATGGTGCGGACGTCGGACAGGCGCGGGGCGTTCGGGATGCGGAGCGGACGGTCGGTGAGCAGGGAGGCGGCGAGGACCGGGAGAACCGCGTTTTTTGCGCCGCCGATCGCCACGTCGCCATCGAGCCGACGGCCGCCGCGCAGGGTGAGTTTGTCCATGGGGTCGTTCTGACCCGCCGCGCGACCGCCTGGGCCGCACGGGATTGCGCGCCCGGCGCGCGCCGGCGAGATCAAGACGGTATCCCCCGCGGGCCACGCGCCGACGCGCGGCGGGATCCTCGGACCCATTCGCTTCCCATCGGCGCGCTTGCGGCTGCGTTCGCGCCGCGGGCGGCCCTCCGGCGCGGCAACCGGCGCGTTTGACCGTGCCCCGGCGCCGCTCGTATGATCCCGGGTTCCCCCCAGCCCAACCCCGCCCCGCGGACAGGGATCCGGCGCCCCTCGCGCCGCCACTTTTCGCGCCCCGCGCACTGTTCGCGCCCCGCGCGGGTTCGCCTCCACCGACCGCCCCTACGGCCGCACATCCCGTGCCGTGCCCCCCGCTTCCACGCGTCGACACCCATGGCATTCGACTCCACCTTCGCGTCCGACGACTTTTCGAGCGACCTCTCCTTTGAAGCGACGGAACTGTCCGGCTTCGTCGACGAAGAAGGGCGCAAACCGCGCGTCGCTGGCAGCGAAACCGAACCGGCGGCGAAGTCCGATGTCGACGAGGCGGGCGGCGCAGGCGGTGAAGTCGAAACCGGTGAAGTCGCAGCCGGTGAAGTCGCAGGCGGTGAAGTCGCAGGCGGTGAAGTCGCAGGCGGTGAAGTCGCAGGCGGTGACGGTGCAGGCGGTGACGGTTTAGGCGGTGAAGTCGACGACGGTGAGTACGCGAGCTTCGGCGGCGACGACGACGAAGAAGACGAAGACGACGAAGAAGCGGCGGACGACGACGAGGCCTTCGACGAAGCCGATTTTGCCGCCGCCGCGATGGCGACCGCGGAAGCGGCCCAAGCCGCCGACGCCGCCCACGGCCCGATGTTCGACATCGCGACAGCGAGCCCACTCAGTTTCGCCGTCCTCCAGGACGCGCGCGCGTCGGTGTTCGCCACGGTCGGACGCGCGGCCACGTTCCGGCGTGCGGTCGAAGCGCTCGACTCCAAAGGTGAACCTGGCCGCCGCCGCGCGCTCGGACAGTGGGTGCTCGGCCGGTACGAAGCGTGCGCCACCGCCCTTGCGAACTACGCCGGGGACGATGTCGCCGACTTCACCGGCGCGCGCGCGCTGACGGCGATCGACCGCTGGTCGCAAGCGCAGCCCCTGTTCCAGCGGCTCGCGAAGGCTTACCCGGACGAACCGCGCCCGCTGGGTGGGTTGCTCGAAGCCGAGTTCGAACTCGCGCTGCTCGCCCAACCCACCGATCCGACGCCGGCCGCCGACGCGCTCGAGCAAGCGCTCGACACCGCCCCCGAGGGTTTCCTCGACTCGGCCGAAGGCCACTACTTGCAGGGCCGCCTGTGCGAAGTCGAGCGCGACTTCGAGCCGGCGCTCGACCACTACAACGCCGCGCGGCGCCTTGACCCGACCCTGCGCGGTGCTTTGATCCGCGGTGCGTACCTTGCCGAGCGCTCGGGCCTCGACCACCTCGCGGTGGATTTCTACACGACCGCGGTGCAGATGAAGCTCGCCGACCGCGCCGTCTATTTGAACCTCGGTGTCCTCTACGAGGACCTGGGTCGCGACCAGGACGCGGCGGCGTGTTACGACGTCGTGCTCAAGAACTTCCCCGCCGACCAGCGCGCACGGCGCTACCTGGAGGACGCAAAGTCCTCCATGGACATGTATTACGACGAGGATCTGGAGCGCAAGGAAGACAAGCTGAACCAGATCCTGCGCATCCCGATCACCGATTTCGAACTGTCGGTGCGCGCGCGGAACTGCCTCAACAAGATGCAGATCCACACACTGGGCGACCTGGTCACGAAGACCGAGCAAGAACTGCTCTCCTACAAAAACTTCGGCGAGACCAGCCTCAACGAGATCAAAGAGATCCTGCGCTCGAAGGGCCTGCGCCTCGGCATGCCGCGCGAGGAAGCGGTCGCGTCGATCGAAGCCCGCACCCGCCGCCCGATCGGGCCCTCGGGCGAGAGCAACGACGTCACGATGCGCCCGATCACGGACCTCGCGCTCTCGATCCGCGCGCGCCGCACGGTCGAGAGCCTGGGTTGTTTGACCCTGGGCGACATCACGAAGCACTCGGGCGACGAGTTGCTCGGCATGCCGAACTTCGGCAGCACGTCGCTCCAGGAGCTGCGCTCGAAGTTGACCGAGCACGGGCTCAAACTGGCGGGCGACTGACCTTCTTCGGGGGCGCCAGGGCTACCCACGCTCCCCTTCGACCGCGGCCTTTGCGCTTCGTGCGAGCCGTCCCCCACCCGTGTACGACTTCCTTGAGGGCCGCATCGTCGGACGCCACCCCGCGCGCCTGGTCCTCCAGGTGGGTGGGGTGGGTTACGAGTTGACGGTGCCGGCCGGCGCCGGATTCCCCCTCGAGGGTGAATCGCTGCGGGTGCACACCCATTTGGTGGTGCGCGAGGACGCGCACGTCCTGTTTGGCTTTCGCACCCGCGCCGAACGGCAATTGTTCCGCTTGATGCTCCGTGTGCAGCGTGTCGGACCCGCACTCGCGCTCGCGATCGTATCGGGGCTTTCGCCGGACGACCTGCTCGAGGCACTGCGCCAAAAGGACGCGGCGCGCCTCGCACGCATCAAGGGTGTCGGCAAAAAGACGGCGGAGCGTGTGTTGCTCGAGCTCTCCGACCGCATCGAGGAGTTTGTGGCCGAGGAGTACGGCGCGGGCCTCGCGCCGCCTTCGCCCAAACGCGGAGGCACGGACGCCGTGGCGGACGCCGTACGTGCGCTCGTGTCGATCGGCTTTAGTGAGGGCGAAGCTCAAAAGAGCGTCGAAGCCGCCGCAACGCAGGTCGACGCGAAGGACCTGGAAGCGCTGCTGCGTGTCGCGTTGCGCGGCTGAGGCCAGGAGCGCAGGCCGGGAGCGCGGGCCGCCAGGCCCGCCTTGGGGCGACAAAACGGGTGCGATGACGAGCGCGCGTCAGTTCGCCGCGACACCCTGGCGGCGCGCCATTTCCAGCGCCAGCCCGCGCAGTTCCTCGGGTGTCAAGCGGTGCAACTGGTGCACAAAGGTGCGCTCGCGATCGAGGGCCGGCAGCGTGTCGGGATCGCGCTCGATTTCGCGGTCGATCTCCAGCAGCAGCTCGCCGAGGAGCTGCGTGTAGGCGCGTGCGTGCGCTCCCGCGGACGCACGCGACTGTTCGGCCGCATCCAGCAGATCAACCAACGCAAAGCGCGGATCGGGGAGCGCGCACAGCGCCACGAGTTGCGCGCGGCGCTCGAGCTCGCGCTCGATGGCGCCGGGCGCGAACCCCTTGCGCAGGGCGAGACCCAAGGCGCGCAGCGGATTCCGCCCGAGCGGCAGGTAGCGCGTCCGATCGATCAGATGGCCCTCCTCGTGCACGCGGATGACCTCGATCAGCTCCTCGATGCGCACACGACCTGTGCGCGGCGCCGCGACCACCTCCACTAGGGACACCTCGCGCTCCGTCGCGCTCTCTTCCGCGAGCGCACGCTCGAGCAAGATCGCGAGGCGCAGCCGATCGCCCGCACCGAGCGGCGGCACGACTCGACGGCGCTCGAGGCGCGCAAGGTCGGATTCGGCCGGATCCCCGAACAACGGCAGTCCCGGTTCGGCGAGCAGGGCCTCGAGCTCGCCGCGCCGCTCCGCGAGCAGGTACTGCCGCTCGAGGCCGAGCCATCGGGCATGGCGGCGGCGCTCGCTCTCGATATCGACCCAATAACCCTCGTGCAGCGCGGCGCCGCTCACGAGGCTGCCCAGCCGCGCAAGGCCGCCGGCCACGTCCGTGCCCTCGCACCAGATGACGACCCCTTCGAAGGGGACGCCCAGGTGTTCACCTTCGACCCGCTCGTGGTGGAGGCGACGCAAGAGCGTGCCATCCGGCGCACTCCCGACCACGTCACCCACGAGCGCCACACGTCCGAGGGCGTGCAGCAACTCGGCGAGGCCGGGCACCGTCGATCCCGCTTCACCAAGCCCCTGCTGTGCATCGCGACGTGCGAAGATCGGACCGGGGACGAGCACACGCGCGAAGGGCCCGTAGCGGATGTGCGGCGAGGACCGGATGCGCGCGCCGAGATCCGGCTCGGCGAGGCCCAGGGGCGCACCATAGGTCCTGGCGATGTTGGCGAGTCCGTCCAGAAGTCCGCGCAGGTCGCGCGCGGATTGACCCCGCGCATGGACCCGCCGGCGATCCTCGAAGTTGTCGTCGAAACTCGCGCGGGCGGGATTGGGCTCGAACCACCAGGAGCGCTCACCCCCCTGGAACGACGTCAACGCGCTCGTGATTTCCCCCACCATCGCGCGGCCCGCGCGCGCCGCGGATTCCACGCGGTGCACGTCCACGACGGTTGCGCCGACCGCATGCAGGGCCCGCGCCAGGGACAGGGCTTCGTCGAACCATCCCGCGCGCAGACACGCGTCGGCGAACGCGAGCAACACACCGGGCTCCGCCTGCGCGAGCTGCTCGGGCACCGCGCGGGATGCGCGGACCAGCGCCGCGAGCGCGGGATCCTTGGGGTTGCCGTCCGCGTCGCGCACGACAGCCGGCAACGCGGCGAGCCAGGCGTCGACCGCGGCGCGCGCAGCTCCGCGGTTGAAGCCCGCAATCCGCACGCTCGACGCCGTCTCGAAGCCACCGTCCAACTCCAGCAATCCGTACGCGAGGAACACGAGGTCGTCGCGCAACAGCTCCAGGGACGCAAGGTCGAGCCACGGCGCCCCACCGGCGCTGTCGATCGCCACGCGCAGGTCGAAGGTCCATGCTTCGGGCGAGCGCCCCGCGCGGCCCGCGTCGAGCCGCAAGAGCAAGCGCGCCATTTCGCCGCGGTTCAGCTCGCCGGTCGAAATGAGCCGCAGCGCACGCCGGTATCCGCGCTCGACCGTTGCGGCATCCTTCTCGGCGCGCAGCTCCAGGATGGCGAGCGCGAGATCGAGCTCAAGCGCATCGAGCGGCGCAAGGTCAGAACGCACCGCGGCCCGCTCGAGCACCTCCCGCGCGTTCGCGCCGCGCCCGCTGGCGAACAACAGGTCCGAAAGGCGGCGCGCGAAGAGGCTGACCTCGTACCCACCCCGCGCGCGCTCGAGCGCGCGGCTCGCCGACGCGAACGCTGGTCCCGAGCGCTGGGCGCTTTCGTGCTCCACGGACAATCCGTGGTGCGCCCATGAAAGCGAAGGATCGGCGGCAAGCGCTTGAGCGAAGCGCTGCGACGGCCGATCGATTTCGAGCCGACCGACCAAATAGATCGCCACCGCATCGCCGGGTTGCGCCGCGACAGCGCCGAGCCGCTGGGCGTACGCCGACGGTCCGCCGAGGAAACGCCGCGCGAGGTCGTCGAGGAAGCGCCGCGGAGGTGCCCAGGTCGGATCCCGTTCGGCAGCTTGTTCAAGCAGCACTTCCGCGCGCGCGCGCAGCGTCCGGGCGCGCTGCCAATCCTCGGGATCGACGCCGTCGAGCTCGCGCAGGAGCACGCGCGCGGCATCAAAGGTGTCCGTGGCTCCGCGTTCGGGCGCGGGCATCGCGATCGGCCGCGAAATAGCGCAGGAAAAACCGCCCACCAGCACGCCGAGGACTGCGGTCCAGCGCAGCAGCACAAGGAGCGCGGCCAGCGGCCCCACCCATCCCCGTACGGTTCCTACCCCCATCAGCGGAGCGGAGTTTAGCAGCCCGGGGCGCGCGCGTATCCGCGTGCCACGGACCTCAACGGCGGCGCACGCCGACCACGAACGCCTCAAGCACGGAATCCCCGCCGCATTCGCGGTCGCCGCGCCCTTCCAGCGCGAGGTCGGCGAGCACACCCGCCAAGCTGTCCCCGCGTCCGCCGCGCACATTGCCGGTGTAGATCCGCAACTGATCGACGAACCCCGCCGCGAAAAAAGCGCCAAGGAGCCGCGGGCCAGCTTCGAGCAAAACGCGGCGCACGTCCATGCGCCACATCCACTCGAGGGCGTCGCGCAGGTTCACGCGGCCGTCCCGGGCGGGGTGTAAGCCGTGAACCTTCGCGCCCGCGTCCAGCAGCTCGCGATGACGCGGCGCGGAGGCGCCCGCGACCGTCAGGATGTGGACCGGCCCCGCGCCCTCACCGGGGCCGGGCGGAAGGAAGAGCTTCGCGCCGGGGGGGGTGGCGAGCTCGGAATCGAAGATCACACGCATCGGCGGATTTGAAGGGTCCGCCGGCGGGCGCACGGTGAGGCGGGGGTCGTCCGCGCGGACCGTGCCGACCCCAGTGGCGATCGCCTCGACTTTGGCGCGCAGGAGCTGGAGGTCGCGCAGGCTCTCGGGGCTGCTGATCCAGCGGCCCTGGCCGACGTCCGCCGGTGGACTGAGTTGCCCGGACAGGGTCTGAGCCCATTTGCCTATCACCCACGGGCGCGGGCGGCGCACGCGCTCGTAATCGGTCCAGCGCAGAAAGTGGGGTGCGACCTTTTCGAGCGGCGTGGCCCCGTCGCGCAACTCGACTTCGACACCCCGCGCGTTCAACCATTCGAGTCCCGCGCCGCGGTGGCGGCCGTCCGGGTCGAGCGCTCCCACCACCACGCGCCGCACCCCCGCGGCGAGGATGGCCTCCGTGCAAGGCCCCGTCTTGCCGGTGCTGGCGCACGGCTCGAGCGTGATCGCGAGGGTGTCGAAACGCTCCCGGGGCACACCCTTCGCCCGCGCGTTGTCGAAACACCGGATCTCGGCGTGGGGTCCGCCCCAGTGCTCATGAAAGCCTTCGGCGACGACCACGCCCGTCGAATCGAGCAAGGCGGCACCCACGCACGGATTCGGGGCCGTGTCGAAGCGGTAGGCACGGGCGCGCTCCCCGAGGCGCACAAGGAGCGCGCCGAGGTCGATATCAGGCACGGGGCGCAGCACGTCTTTCATCGGTAGGGGGGCCAGCCTCGACGGCATCGACCCCCACTCGTGCCTACCATAAGCCCCCCGCTGCGACGTACCAGGCCCGGCGCCCTCGTCGGCCCTGCTACGGGCCCAGCCCTTGCCCCCACGGCGAGGGCGATGCATCCTGTTTCGCCCGCGCGCCATTTTGGCCCGCTTGACCTGCTTCCGCTTCCACGTCTCACATTACGCGACCATGACGAAGGCACCCCTGCGCGTGGCGGTTACCGGCGCCGCCGGCCAAATCGGCTACGCCCTCCTCCCCCGCATCGCCAGCGGTCAGATGTTCGGCCCCGACCAGCCGGTCATTCTGCAACTTCTTGAGTTGCCCATCGAGAAGGCCATGAAGGCACTTGAAGGCGTCGCGATGGAGCTCGAGGACTGCGCGTTCCCGCTGCTCGCGGGAATGGTGCTCACGAGCGACACGGAAGTTGCGTTCAAGGATGCCAACTGGGCGCTGCTCGTTGGGTCGAAGCCCCGCGGACCGGGGATGGAGCGCAACGACCTGATCAAGGAAAACGGGCCGATCTTCGTCAGCCAAGGTCGCGCGATCAACAACGGCGCCGCCGCCGACGTGCGTGTTGCGGTCGTCGGCAACCCGTGCAACACCAACGCCCTGATCGCGATGCATTCGGCGCCGGACGTGCCGCAGGACCGTTTCAGCGCGATGACCCGCCTCGACCAAAACCGCGCGATCGCGCAGCTCGCGGCGAAGGCCGGTGTACACTCCTCGCGCGTCACACACGCGCTGATTTGGGGCAACCACTCGGCGACACAGGTGCCCGACTACAAGAACACGAAGATCGACGGCAAACCCGCCGCGGACGTGGTGCGCGACGAAACGTGGCTGCGCGGTGACTTCTTCAAGACCGTGCAGCAACGCGGCGCCGCGATCATTGCCGCGCGCGGGCTGTCGAGCGCGGCATCCGCGGCCGCGGGCCTCGTCGACCACGTGCGCGACCTCGTTCAACCGACCCCCGCGGGCTCATGGAACTCGGCGTGTGTGCGCTCCGATGGCAGCTACGGCGTGCCCGAGGGTCTGATCAGCTCGTTCCCAGTGCGCGCCGACGGCCGCGGCGGCTGGTCGATCGTCCAAGGTCTTCCGCTCGATGACTTCCTCAAGTCGAAGATCGCCGCCACCGTGGCGGAACTCGAGGCCGAAAAGGCCGTCGTGGCCCATCTACTTGGCTGATCCCGCTCCCACCCATGCCCGCCGACGACCCATGTACACAAACCGCTTCGTCCTCGCTCCCATCGCCCTATTCGCGCTGCTCTTCAGCGGATGCAGCCAGGAATCCACCCCGAAGCCCGGGGCGGCTCCGGCGGCGAAGGGCAGCCCCTCGGCGCCCGTGCAATCCAAACCCGCTGCGGCTGCGGTCGTGGACTGGAACGCGGTAACCGTATGGACCGAGGATCTGCGGATAGGTTTCCTGCAGTTCGCCAACAACCAGTACGCGGAAGCGCGTCAGATGGGGCAGGCGTTCACGGACAAGCTCGCGAGTGTCGCCGCCGAGCGCCGGCCCCAGGCGGAAGCGGGCCTCGCCGAGCTGAACGCAAAGGCGCAGGCACTGCGCATGGCGATCTTCCGGGCGTCGGAGATCGCTAAAGAAGGCACGTCGGAAGCGTTCGCGGAGGCCCGCAAGGCGATCGCGACTGCGCGCTTTGAAGTGTTCAAGGTCTACGAAGAGGTCAAAGCCGACTTCGAGTGACCGGCAGCTTCAGCGCCGCCGGCCGTTACTGCGCGACCGGCGCGCGCCCTCCCGCAGGATTCCGACGCCGCGACGCCGCACGAGCAAAGACACCCTCGCATCGGGCGCCGTGCGAATCGCAGGGATTGTGGCGCAGGGGAGCGAATCCTTGCGCATTCAAGGCGCGCTGCACGGGTCAGCTTGCGCCCACGTCGGTCGCAAGACGCCCCGTCAATGCAAAGGGCGACGCTTCCCCCACCACCACGCGTTGGGACGTGCCGATGAGGTCCGCGGACGCGGGGAACGAGCACGGGATGCCGTGGCGTGTCCGACCCTGCACCCAACCGGGCCAGCGGGGATTGCTGCCCTCGACGAACACCTCGACTTCGCAGCCAACATGGCGTTCGTGGCGCGCGAGTTGGCTGCGCTCGCAGGCGAGCAGCAGGCGTTGGTTGCGCTCCTTCTTCACCGCCATGGGCACGTCGTCCACACCCTGTGCGGCCGCAGTCCCCGGGCGCGGGTCGTATTTGAACACGTAGTTGACCTGGAAGCCAACTGCGCCGAGGAACGCTTCGCTCGCTTCGAAGTCCGTGTCGCTCTCGCCCGGAAAACCCACGATCCAGTCGGAGCCCAGTTCCATGTCCGGCACGTGGTTGCGCAGGATGTCTACGCGGCGGCGGTACAGGTCGGTCGTGTAACCGCGCTTCATCCGCCGCAAAACGTCGTCGCTGCCCGATTGCGCCGGCAGCGGCAAGAAGCTTTCCGCCTTGGAGCTCGCAGCCATGGCTTGCCCGAGGGCGTCGTTGACGTACGCGGGGTGCAGCGTGATGAAACGCAGGCGCTCGAGACCCGTCACGTCCTCCAGTGCCTCGATGACGTCCGCCAAGCCGGGACGGCCCTGACGCCCGCGGCCGCGCGCGGCAAAGGGGCCCGGGGCGGGCAAGTCTTCGCCGTAGCTGTTGACCGTTTGGCCGAGCAGCGTGATGACGCGCGCCCCCTGTTCAACGAGCCATCGGGCTTCGTCCACGAGAGACCCGATCGGCCGGCTGAGAACCCGACCGCGGGTGGTCGGCACGATGCAGTAGGTGCAGTTGAGGTCACAGCCGCGCATGACCGCGAGGTACGCGTGCAGGCCGCCTGCGTAGGGCTCACCGCGGCGCTCGACCGCGATGTCGTCGCCCAGCTCCACGTCGATCAATCGCCGCGCCTTGGCCGGAATGCTGTGCTCGGCACGCAGCGCCACCAGTTCATCGACGAGCTTGGGCAGGTGCTGGAACCGGCGTGTGCCAACCACAAGGTCGACGTGCGGCGCGCGTTTGAAGACCTCTTCCCGCGCGCGCTGCGCGAGGCAACCCATGACGCCGATGACGAGCTCCGGGCGGCTCGCTTTGGCGCGTTTCAGCTCGCCAAGCCACGAATACACACGCTCTTCGGCGTGCTCGCGCACGGAGCACGTGTTGAAAAGCACGACGTCCGCCCCTTCCAGGCTCGGACTAAGCCGATACCCCGCCGCGCGGAACCGCCCCTCGACGACCTGCGAGTCGTACTGGTTCATCTGGCAGCCGAACGTCACGACGTGCACGCTCGGCCCTAGGCCTTGCGATTCGGCCTCAAGCAAGCTTTCCTTCGAGCTATGGCGGTTCAGACTCATGGGCGTTCGGTATGCTAGCCCGTCGCGTTGAGGAACGCGCGGAACTCGGTGAAGTTGGTGCAACGTGCGGCTTGCTCGGCGACCTCGGCGGACGTGAACCGCCGGCCGATGTCGGCGAGCAGGCCCAAATGCACTTCGTGGTCCGCCTCCGGCGTCAACATCAGGATCACGAGGCGGACGGGACGTCCGTCGGGCGCGTCAAAATCGATGCCCTCCAGGCTCAAGCCGACCGCAATCTGAGCCTGCGCGAGCCCCGGCACCCGGGCGTGCGGCAGCGCGAGTCCGTTGCCAAGGGCGCTGCTCACGAGCTGCTCCCTGTCGAGCACCTTGCGGCGCGCGGCCGTGGGATCGATGCCCCCCGCGGTGGCGGCCTTCTCGGCGAGCAGCGCGATGGCATCCTTGGGCTCCCGTAGCCCCAAACTAGGCACGAAGCTGTCCGGACTCGTGTGGTCGACCACGCGCACGGCGCGCCGGCGGGCGAGCACCCGTTGGATGATCCAACCGGTCGACGCGGACGTGACGAGCGCCATGACCACGAGGGCGACAAAGAGGCGCTCGTCGATGATGCCCGCGCGCAGCGCAATGGAGCCCAGAATGATTTCCATTGCCCCGCGCGCGTTCATGCCAAACCCGACGGCGACGGACTGGCGCAGGTTGAAGCCGAGCCAACGCGCGGCGAGCCCGCAGCCCGCCACCTTGCCCACCGTGGCGACGACCAGAACGAGCAGCACGAGTACCGTGTCGAAGTTCGCCGCGAAGTCGACCCGCAGGCCGATGCTCGCAAAAAACAGCGGCGCGAAAAGAAAACTGACAAAGCGGTCGATCGTCGAGCGGGTCGCGTGGCGCAGGTGCGCCGAGTCGCCCAGGGCCACACCGAAGAGGAACGAGCCGAACACCGCGTGCACGCCAAGCCATTCGGTGAATGCCGCGCACAACAGGGCGAGCCCAACCGCAAAACCGAGGACCCCGCCGGGCCAGGTCGTGTGCGCTTGGACGAGCGGCAGCACCCTGTGCAAAACCCAGCGGCCCACAGTGAGTATCAGGCCCGCGAAAACCAGTGTCGCGAGCACGGTGGCGAGCACCGTGGCTCCGCCGGAGCCGCCAACGATCAGCGACAGCACGAGCACGAAGATGAGCCAACCGACGAGGTCGTTGATGATCGCCGCCGCGATCAGCACGACGCCGAGGTCCGAGCGCAGGAGCTTGAGATCGAACAGGATCTTCGCAAGCACCGGCAGCGCGGTGATCGACATCGCGGTCGCGAAAAACAGAGCGAAGAGGACGGGTTTTGCCCCCTCACTCGCTCCCATCAGCTCGGGAAACAGCCACGCGGGGAAAAAACCCGTCGCAAACGGCGCAGCGATGCCGACGACGCTCAGCCACAGCGCGACGCGGCCCTGGCGCCACACGGCCGACAGGTCGATCTCCATCCCGGCGACCAGGAGGAACAGGGTGATCGCCAAGAGCCCGAGCGCTTCGAGCGCGATCGGGACCGGCCCCACGACCGGAAACAGCGCGCCCTGCAAGTCCGGCAACAGCGCCCCGAGCACCGTGGGCCCTAGAAGGATGCCCGCCGCGATCTCCCCGAGGACGGCCGCTTGGCCAAAGCGCTGGGCCAATTCCCCGAGCGCGCGCGCGGCGAGCAGGAGGACCGCGGTTGCGGCGAGCAGGGTGGCGACGTGCTCGTGGGACCACTCCATGGGGGTTGGCGTGGGCGGAGCTCAGTCGCCCGACGTCCACGGCGGCGGGAGCATACCACCGGCGTGGCCGTTCCCCGTGCGCGCGGTCTGCCACCGCGGGGCCTACTTCGCCGTCAGTCGCCCGTCAGGTGCCAAACACCGCGCTGCCCCGCCGTTTCCTCGACGGTGATCCGCGCCTCGCGCACGTCGAGGTCGGGGAACTGGCGGCCAAGGGCGCTCAACATCTCGCGGCCGATCCAGGTCGCGAAGTTTTCCGCGCTGGAGTTGTTAATCGGCAGCACGATCACGTCGTCGCTCGGCGCCGCGTAGTAGGCGTCGCGGTAGCGCACCTCGGTGATCCCGTCGTCGCGGCGTGTGACGCGCAGTTCGGGGTGCTCGCCCGGCACGAGCCAGTGCTCGTCCAAGCCGTCCACGATCGCGCGCACGATCGGCTTGATCTGTTTGAAGTCGATGACGAGTCCGTGCCGCGACAGGCGGGCCTCAATGGCCGCCGTTACCTGGTAGTTGTGGCCGTGGAGCCGCTCGGCCGATCCGTCCGGGAAAATGAGGAAGTGGGCGGCGGAGAACTTGAGGTACTCCTTGTAGATCTCGATGCTCCAGCGTTCGGTCGACATGGCTTGGCCCCGCACGGCGGCGGTGGGATCAGCTTCGGGCCGAAGGGCGCACAGTTCAAGGGCCGCGGGCTGCAAGCGCCCCGAAGAGCTGATAACCTGCCCGCATATGCCCTCCCACGCCAAGAAGACCGTCCGTGTGCCCGGTCTTGGGCTGGATTTCGACGTTCTGGCCGACGACACCATCATCGGTCCCGCGATCGAAAGGGGTTCCTGGGAGGACCACGAAACACACCTATTCCGGGCGCACCTGCGACCGGGCGACCGCGTGGTCGACCTGGGTGCTAACGTGGGCTGGTTCGCCGTTCAGGCGATCCTCGCCGGCGCGGAGGTGGACGCGTTCGAGCCCGTGCCGTTCATCGCGGATTTGGCCGAGCGCAACATCCAGCGCGCGATGGAACGCGGGCCGGGCAAAGGGCGATTGCACCGTTTTGCCGCGTCGGACGCACCTGGACAGGCCGAAATCGTGCTCGCGCCGAAGAACCACGGCGACAACCGCGTGCTTGACGCCGGCTCTGCGCCGCCCGCGGACATGGCTACGGCGGAGCGGATTTCGATCGAGCTCGCCCGCGTCGATGACGTCGTGCGCGGCCCGATCCGCATCCTCAAAGTGGACACCCAAGGGTCCGAGTGGCTCGCATTGCAGGGGGCGAAAAAGCTCCTTGCGGATAGTCCGAACCTCGCGCTCCTGATCGAGTTCTGGCCCTACGCGCTGCGCGGCGCCAAACCCGAACAACTGCTCGCGTTCCTTGCGCAACAGGGTTTCATCCTAGGCAAAGCGACGGCCGCGCCCTACCCGATGTCGCCCGAGCGTGTTTTGCGCCAAGCGCTCGCGCGCGACCCCGTGAAGGGTGGCCTCGACCTGTGGGGCACCCGCGGGCTGCCGTTCCATGTGAACGGCGTCGGCGGCCGATTGCGCAGCCTGTGGCGCTCGATGAAAGAAACCTGAAGAAGGATGGCTCGCGCGGGCTGCTTCGTTCAGCTCGGCACGGACGCGTCGATCCGCGGCGGTTGGCCGCGCAGGACGGAGTTGTCCGCGAAGAGCTGGCTCTGGTCGATGACGGGCGTGCGCAGCAACTTCTCGACGTCGATCTGACCGGACTGGGCGTACGCGTCGAGCGCGTTCTGCCAGGTGACAAGCTCGACGGCCTTGGCGTCGAAACCGCGCTCCAGCATCAACTTCGCCGTTTTGGGCACCGACAGCGGGTCCGAGACACCCCAGTCGGCGGACGAATCGACGATCAGCCGCGTGGGCCCGTAGCGCTCAAGAAGCGTGCACATGCGCTCGGATCCCATCTTCGTGTGCGGATAGATCGTGAAGGCCGCCCACGCACCCGCGTCCAGCACGTCCTCGACGGTCTCCTCGTTGTTGTGGTCGATGACGAGCATGCCCATGTCGAGGCCAATGTTTTTGGCGACCTCGATCGAGCGCTGGATGCCGCGCTTTTTATCGCGGTGCGGCGAATGCACCATCACTGGCATGTTGTGCTCGCGCGCGAAGACGAGTTGGACCTCGTACGCGTGCTCTTCGGCCTTGGTGATCTCGTCGTAGCCGATCTCCCCCACCGCGACGACACCTTGCTTGAGCGCAAAACGCGGCAGCATCTCGAGGACTTCGCGCGCAAGGCCTTCGTTGTTCGCTTCCTTGCTGTTGAGCCCGATCGCGCAGAAGTGCTCGATGCCAAACTGCGACGCGCGGAAACGTTCCCAACCGAGGAGCGACGAAAAATAGTCGAGAAACGTGCCGAGGGCGGTGCGCGGTTGTCCGAGCCAGAACGCTGGCTCGATAATGGCGCGGATCCCGGCTTTCGCCATGGCCTCGTAGTCGTCGGTGGTCCGACTGGTCATGTGCACGTGCGGATCGAAAAAGCGCATGGGGGCTGTCGGGCGTGTGCCGAGGGTCAAAGGTTGCTGAAGGCCGCGAGTTCGAGCGCGCGGAACACACCCTGGGCGGGGAATGCACCGCTCTGGTCGCTCCAAACGCGGCGCACGCGGCTGTCCGCTTCGCTGGCAAGGTAGGTCTGGAAGTGTTCACTCGCGCCCGTGCGCAGCAATGCGAGGCCCGCGGCGGCGCGGGCGCGGGCACCGTGGTGCTCGGGCGCGCCGGGAATCGAATGCCTGGTCTCGGCGCGCAGTTCCGCCGCCAGCGATTGGATCCCGCGATCCCCGCCGTGCGGCCCAAGGCATAACCACACTTCGTGGGGCACGTGGCGACCGGCGCTGCGGCGCTCTTCGATGTAGTCGAGCGCCATGCGCGCCAGCGTGGCGTCGAGGTGTTGGTCGAGCCCGCGGATGCGCCACAGGGGCGCGCCGACGAAGAGCGCCTTCAGGGCGGCCTGGCGGAAGGACTCGTCGTCGAAGTAACGCTCGAGGTAGGGCGTGTCGCAGGCCGCCGCCTCAAACACGGTGCGCATGTTCGAGCGGCAGCCCTCGCCCACCCGCCAGCGAAAGCGCTCGGCGCGGGGCAGGTGCGCCGCGCTGCGCATCAGCGCAGCGGTCTCGCCCTCGTCGGCGTAGCGGAACGCTTCTTCGAGGGTGGCGTCCGCGGGCTCACCCCCCGCCTCCGCGAGACCGATGGCGAGGCGCGCGCGCAACGTTTCCAGCAGCGTCCAGCGCTCGGGCTCCCAACCGGACAGCGCCGCAGACGCCTCGTCCCGCTCGCCATCGGAGGGCGCAAGGGCTTCGGTCGGCCGCACGTGCCGCGACGCAAGAGCCAGGATCTCGCCAAACCGACCCGAGGTCGGCCCAGCCGCGCACTCCGCGACCGCATCCGCAAAAAACGCTTGCGCACGGCCCGCAAGGCGCCGCTCGAGCCATCCATCCAAAACGGTGAGGGAAGTGAGAGTCATGGCGGCCGCCGGTGGGCGCAACACCCTAACCGACCGACCGCACGCACCCTAGCCCGGGTTATTCATCAGGTTTTCGAGCAGATGAGCCCAAGTCGTCGCCTGGTGGTGCTTTGCGGCCGCGGGATTCACAGTCGACCTTGAACAGGTCAACGAGGACGCCCGTGGTCGCAAAGTGCCGCCAGAGGGCGAAACGCGGCCGAAGGCCGCCGGTTGGGCCGTCCGATCGCAAGCCTGGTGAATAACCCGGACTAGCCCCTGCCCCGATGCCCGCAAGCACGGGCTGGGAGCGCGGGGAGCCGTTGCATGACTCGCCGATCGTCCCCGTGCGGGCCTGGAGGCCCGCGCTCCCACCGCGGCCGAGGACCGCCGCGGAGTGAACAATCGCTGCCGCGTGACCGCTGCGGTATGAATGGCCGTTGCGCCGCGATTCGCCTTAACCCTTCACAGCGGTTCCGTCGTCGGCAGGCCGCGGCGCAGCGCCAGCGCCAGGTAAGCGGCACCCGCCAGTTCCATGTAGCCCGAGCGCAGGAAGTCGACGGCGCTTCCGCGCTCCGACTGCACTTCGACGAGGAAAGGGCGCAGCTTTGCATGCCACATTTCGCGCTCGGCGGGGTCCGGCAGGAGCTCGATCGCTTCGGCCGCGTAGTAATGGGCGAACAGGTAGAAATAGCCCGCGTTGTAGTAGTAGGCCTCGTGCGGGATGGGGCGCCCGTGGGCGACCCGCAGGAAGCGGTGGTGCAGGAAAAACTGTTCGAGGCCCCAGCGCACGCGCTCGGCGGTAATGCGTTCGTCGCCGACGGATGCAAGTCCAAAGTGGCACACCTGGATGCGACCCAAACTGCCCTTCACGTTGTCGATGTGCTCGCCTCCGCCGTGGCGCGGAACGGCCTCGTCCGCGTTGTAGGTGTAAGCGCCGTTCGGCAGCGCCGCGCGCCGCACGGCGCGGATCGCGCGCTCGAGCATCTTCTCGTCCTCGATCCACCCGCGGGCGATCGCGTCGCGGACCGCCGGTAGCACGAGGGCCGTGCAAAAGCTCGTGGCCCACTTCGGCCTGCGTGTGAACGGCGGGTCGTCGTAGTAAGCCCAGCCACCCGACGGCACTTCGTTCTGCGCGAGGATCGCCGCGAACTCGCGCCCGCGTGCGCCCAAGGCTGCCGCGCGTTCGCCTTCGCGGAAACGGTTGTCGCTCACGGCCTGGGTGGTGGCGACGAGGCCGTAGAGGGCGCTCCAAACGTAGTCCACGTCCCAGTCGCTGCCGCGGCGCGGCAGGCGTGTCGTCACCAGCCAATCCACGGCGCGCTCGAGCGCCGCTTCGATCTCGGGCGTGGGCTCTGCGGAGAGCAGCGCACTCACCGCGAGGCCGTGGCTGGCCACCTGCCACGCGTAGTACGTCTCCACGCTGAAGCCCATCTCCAAAATTCCCTCGAGCACCCCGGTCGCCCAACTCCCGTCGGGCTTCTGGTTCGTGAGGAACCAGCCGTAGGCGCGCTCGAGCGCGACTTTCGCCGCGTCGGCCGAAAGGGTCTCGGGCAACTCAGGCGAACCAATCCGCGGCGGCGCGGGGAACTCCTGTGCCATACCGATCGGCGCTGCAGCACCGACGAGCACGAGCCCCAAAAGGGCGAGCATGGGATGGGCGGACATTTCAGTCTTCCTTCTTGGCTTTGGCGGCATCCGCAACGGACTTTTCGACTTTGGCAAGTGCCTTGCGCGCCGTCTCGAGGGCCGTGTCACCTTCGAGCTTCGCACGCTCCAACGCACGCTCGGTCTCAGCGACCGCGAGCTCGCCTTCGCGCACCGCGCGCTGGAGCTCACGCAGTTTCTCCGGCAGTTCCTGCTCGGCGAGCAGCTTGAACTCGGTCTCCGCTACCGCCAATCCACGCTTTGCCATGTCGAGCGCACGCCGACCGCGAGAAAGAACGAGCTCCTTGGTGATCTCGGCAAAATCGTCCGCCGCGTACATCGCTTCGAGTTCACCCATTTCCGCTTCCGCGTCCGCGAGGCGGTTCTTTGCCTGGTCGATGCCCATCTGCGCCTGGGTGATTGCGTGGGAGCGCTCGACCGCTTCGAACACGAGCAGCGCCCGGCGCGCGGCGTCGAGGTCCTCCTTCGCGAACTGCAGCGCCGACTCGGCCTCCGCGATGCCCGACGTGCGGGTCAGTTCGGCGAGGCGCAGCTCCGACTTCGCGGCAGTCGGGTCCGCTTCTTCCTCCCCGTCACCGCCCCCACCACCCGCGCGGCCGCCGCCCTCGTAACCGCGGTTGCCGATGGCCGCGACGCAGCCGGATGCGATGAAAGCGAGGACAACAGGCGTGAGGATTCGCAGGAGGGCGCGCATGGGGGGATGGATGTGGGGATGGATGGGGGGCCGTGCGCGCCCGCGGGCGCGCGAGGGAATCGAGGTTGGCGCCATGATGGGGCGCAGGGGGGCGCGCGGCCAGCCCGGGGCTGGGGTGAGCGCTGGTTGGGTCTTGCGTTGGGACGGCTCGGACATTCGGCGTTTGCGAAGAGCTCCCCACCCGCGCGGGTGGACGCGGGGAAGCGGGCGGGGCTACCCTCCCCTTCCCTTGTCTTCCGTCTTCCGCCCACCCCTCGGGCAGCCGCATCCTTACGCCCCGCCTCCTTTCCCCATGACCCACGGCGCCTTCAACGTCCCCACCCCCGTCAACGAGCCCGTCAAGAACTACGCCCCGGGCAGTCCGGAGCGCGCGCGCCTCGTGGCGGAACTCGAACGGCAGGCGGCCACCGTGGTCGAGATCCCGGTGCTGGTCGGCGGCCGCGCGGTCCACACCGGCAAAACCGAATCCGTTGTGATGCCCCACAACCACCGCCACCAACTCGCGGTCGCCCACATGGTGAGCCCGACCGAGGTCAGCGCGGCGATCGACGCGGGCGAGCGCGCGCGGCACGACTGGCAGGCGCTGCCGTTTTCCGAGCGCGCCGCGGTGTTCCTCAAAGCCGCGGAGCTGCTGGCGGGCCCGTGGCGCGAGCGCATCAACGCCGCGACGATGCTCGGCCAGTCAAAAACCTGCCACCAGGCGGAGATCGACGCGGCGTGTGAGCTCATTGACTTCTGGCGCTTCAACGTGCACTTCGCCGAGCGTCTGTATGCCGAGCAACCCGAATCGTCGCCCGGTGTGTGGAATCGCCTCGAACACCGCCCCCTCGACGGGTTTGTCTTCGCGATCACACCCTTCAACTTCACGTCGATCGCGGGCAACCTGCCGACCGCGCCTGCGTTGCTCGGCAACACCGCCATCTGGAAACCGTCGAGCACGTCGCTGCTCTCCAACTGGATGCTGGTCGAGCTGTTGCGCGAGGCCGGCCTGCCCGACGGCGTGATCTCGTTCCTGCCCGGCCGCGGCGCGGACGTGGGCGACCCGGTGTTCGCGGACCCGCGCCTGGGCGGTGTGCACTTCACGGGCTCGACACCCACCTTCCGCACCCTGTGGCGCAACGTCGCCAACAACCTCGACAACTACCACCAGTACCCGCGCCTCGTCGGCGAAACCGGTGGCAAGGACTTTGTCTTCGCGCACCCCTCGGCGGACGTGGACGCGCTCGTGTGTGCGCTTCTGCGCGGATCCTTCGAGTACCAGGGCCAAAAGTGCTCGGCCGCGAGCCGCGCCTACCTGCCAAAAAGTATCGCGGACCGTGTCCTCGAGCAGCTCGCCGCCCAGATGGCCCAAGTCCGCATGGGCGACATCGCCGACTTCTCCAACTTCGTGGGAGCCGTGATCGACGCCCGCGCGTTCGCCACGCACAAAAAAGCCATCGAGGACGCACGTCGCTCGAGCGACGCCGACGTGCTGATCGGTGGCGGCTGCGACGACTCGACGGGATTTTTCGTCGAACCCACCGTCATCGTCGCCAAACGCCCCGACTACGACACCATGCGGCGCGAGCTGTTTGGGCCCATCCTCACGATCTTCGTCTACGACGACGCGCGCCTCGACGACGCGATCGAACTCGCCAACAAGGGCTCCGAATACGCCCTGACCGGCGCCATCTTCGCTCAAGACCGCCACGCGATCTCCGCCCTAACAACCCGCCTGCGCTTCGCCGCCGGCAACTTCTACGTCAACGACAAACCGACCGGCGCCGTAGTAGGCCAACAACCCTTCGGCGGCAGCCGCGCCTCCGGCACGAACGACAAAGCCGGCTCCATCCTGAACCTGCTGCGCTGGACGAGCGCCCGCACGATCAAAGAAACCTTCGTCCCCCCGACGGACTGGAGGTATCCGTTCTTGGGGTGAGGGCCACGTCGCGGAAACAGCGACAGTCGGCAGTGACCCGGGGGGTCGTATCGGAGAACGGTTAAGCAGGCTGGCTTAGCGCCACCGGAGAAATTCTTCCGGCACTGGGAAATCTCAGCCATCCGACAGTGCCGCATCTGCATTCACTTTTCAAGCAACTCAAACCGGGATCCACTAACCCGACCGACCGGGCGAGGAACTAACCCATGAAGATCTTCGCATTCGCAAGCGTTCTGGCTGCATTCATTGCAAACTGCGATGCTGGATTCTGCTCGAAGTTGCCGGTAGTGATTTTCCTGCCAGAGTTCGGCTTCCAAGTTTTCTACAGCGCGGCGTGTCTGGAACAAGGCCAATGACTCCGCTGCATGCCGATCGGAACGCCGAGGGCCCGCGAGACGAGCTGCGCTCGACGGGGAGCCCGCGCTCGAAGCATAGCTGGGCTTGGTTGGTCCTTTTCGTATCGGCCATCGTGGGCATCTGGTGGGGCTGGAGGTCGTACGACCGGGAGCGACGGGCGCCAGTGTCCAGCGAAACAGGAGCGCTTGATGGTGTGAGGCGCGCGAACGCGGCCACGCACGAATGGCTGCGCCCCGATCTCGCGGTGCGCGGGACCGTGCCGACCGCGGAAGCGGAGACAGATATCAACGCGGCGGCGACCCTGCCTGCGGTCATGGCGTTGATCGTGCTGGTTGCTCCCGACGGGTCCGAGGTTGCGGGGCACGTGGACATTTTCGACGGCGCAGGGTTTGTCGGACGCCACGACAGCGCGCCGGATCGCCCCCTTCGCGTGTGGCCGTCCCAGTTGCCGACACCCGCTCGCCTGCTCGGTTGGTCGGCTGGGGCGGACGGGATAGTCCTGTGTGGGGAGCGCGCCGTACCCGTCGGTCCGTTGGCCGGGCGCATCGAGGTGCCCGTGGCGCCTTCCGTCTCCATTTCGGGGCGCGTCGTGGCACCGGCGGGTATGCACCTTGGGCCCGGGTTGGTGTTGGTCGTCGCGACCCTGACGGGCGTAGCGCGCGAACATCCGGCGCCATCCGCGGTCCCGGTTGACGGCACACGCTGGATAGGGACCAGGTTCAGGATGGCGAGCTCGGGGCGGCAGCCGAAGCGCAGGCGCGGGGCGGCGCCGCGCTCCATTCCGATGCCTCGGCTCACGTAGATCTGGCCGCCGTGGGGCAAGCGGTGGAGCCCACCCGCCGCGATCGCCCGAGGCGCGCGCGTGAACGTCAGGACCGGCCCGATCCAGGGCAGTTGCACCTGGCCTCCGTGGGTGTGGCCGGCCAGAATGAGGTCGGCACCGTGGCCCGCGAGGGCGTTGTCGGGGGCGTGGCCAAAAACGACGTGAAAGTGATCGGAGCCGCGGGCTGGCAACACGAGGTCCGGGTTCCGGCTGTCCCCCACGTCGAGGCCAGCCAGCACCAACCCCGCGGCTTCGAGCGCCGGGTTGTGGACGATGCCGGTGTGCTCCAACGCTTGCACCGCCGTGCCTGTGAACGTCGGCGACCACATCGAAAACCGCGACGGTTCCGTGTCCCCGCGCACCGCGTACGCGCCCAAGGGCGGCCGCAGATCCACCTCCATCAAAATGCGGTTGAGCTGGTCGCGGGCGCGCTGGTATTCGGCCAAGGTGCCGAGCTGCACATAGTCGCCGGTGAACAGCACGAGATCGGGTGCCGCATCCCGGGCGGCCGCGAGCACCCGCCGCTCGTACTCGCCCGGCTGATCGGTCTGTAGGTCCGCGATCAACGCCACGCGCAGGGGCTGGCGCAGCCCCGGGGCCTCCACATCGGTGTGCGTGGTTGCGAGCCACCGCGGCTCGATGCGAAAGGCATACAGCGCAAGCACCGCGAGTCCCAAGCTGAAAAACGCGCCGCCAAATGCCGCGCGAGAGTTCTGCGTCCTCGAAAGCCACGCAATGCCCACACCCAACGCGGGGCCATGCAGGAACAGGGCCCAGGCGCACAGTTGCACGAAGGCGAAGCTCTTGTGCTGGTCAAAACCGAGGTTGGCGATCATCACCGCCAGGATCCCGGACAACAGTCCGTATCCGAGCAGCAACAGACCCGCCGGGACCACGTTCATCCGCCGCCGGTACGCACGCAGGAAGGCCAGATCCAGGAGGATCAAAAGACCGTTGAAGAGCCCAACTACCATGGGGGCAGCTTAATCCCAAGGGTGGCGCCCACCGCCCGATCCGCGCGCCGTGACCCACGGGTGACGGGTGACGGGCGCCGTTCGACGGGGCGCGGACAGCAGGCGGACAGCAGGCGGACAGCGGGCAACCGGCGGGTCTGGGTGTGGTTCAAGGGGCCTGTCGAAAGAAGGTGCCGGTGGTATTCTTCGCCCGGGCGCGAGGCGCCGCTCGAACACCACGTGACTTTGGATCTGACCCTCGAAGAGCTCGTGTTCGAGGCCCTTGAAGCGCTGGAAAGCGAAGGGCCCCACGCGCTTTCTCGCCTCTGCGCCGCGCACCCGGCCCACGCCGCGGAACTGCGCCAGCGCATCGAGTCGCTAGCGCGCGCAGGACTGGTCGGAGGCACGGGCGAGCAGCTGCCCGAATCGATCGGCGATTTCACGGTGCTCGCGTCCCTGGGCCAGGGTGGCATGGGCGTGGTGTACCTCGCGCGCCAAGAGAGCCTGCAGCGCACGGTCGCGCTCAAACTGATCCGGCCCGAGCACCTCTTTTTTCCCGGCGCCAAGGAACGTTTCCAGCGCGAGGTGAATGCCGTGGCGAGGCTGTCGCACCCGGGCATCGTTGCGATCCATTCGGTAGGGGAAGAGCGCTCCATCCCCTACTTCGCCATGGAGGCGGTGGAGGGCGCGTCCCTTGCCGAACTGCTGCGCGAGCTTGCGGGCCGTACCCCGCAGAGTTTGACGGGCCGCGACCTGTTCGACACCCTGCGCGCGTGCATGGCGCGGCGCGGCGTGACCGTGCCCCCCACCGCGACAGCGAGCGCACCCTGCTTCGAGGGCTCGTGGCCGCAAGTGGCGACGCGCTTGACACTCGCCATCGCCGAAGCTCTGGCGCATGCCCACGGCCGAGGAGTGCTGCACCGCGACGTCAAACCGGCCAATGCGATGCTGACTCCCGAGGGGCGCCTCGTGCTGCTCGACTTCGGTCTGGCGGCGATTTCGGGTTCGGAACGTCTGACAAGAACCGGTGCGGCGATGGGCTCCTTGCCCTACATGTCGCCCGAACAGCTCCACAGCAGCGCCGAAGCAGACGCGCAATCCGATGTGTGGTCCGCGGGCGTGACGTACTACGAGTTGCTCACCTTGCGCCTGCCCTTTGAAGGCCGCGGCGATTTGGAGGTAAAGAGCGCGATCCAAGCGGCGCACCCCAGTTCGCCGCGCCAATTGCATGCGGGACTGTCACCGGACGCCGAAGCCGTCGTGCTGGCGGCGCTCGAGCGGGATCGCGCAAAACGGTATCCAAGCGCCCAAGCGCTGGCGGACGATCTGCGTCGGGTCTTGGAACTGCGTCCGATCGCCGCGCGGCGACCGGGTTGGACGCGGACCATGCGCGGGTTTGTGCGGCGGCGCCCCACGACGGCGGTAGCTGTTGGATTTGTCGCTCTTGCGCTGGTGGTTGGGCCCCTCGTGTTTGGCGCGGTGCAACGCGGCGCGCGCCTGCGCATCGAATCCGCCAATCGCGACACCCAAAAGGCCAACTTAGAACTCGCCGCCGCGATCCTCGACGTGCGCGCCGAACGGGAACGCGCGGACCGTCAGCGCGATCTGGCCGAGCGCAACTTCGAGCGCGCGCTCAACGCCGTCGACACGATGCTGCGGCGCACGGCCGAAGCGCGGCTTGCGGATATGCCGCGCACGACGACGCTGCGGCGCGAGCTTTTGGAGCAGGCTCTCGCATTCCACACCGAGTTGCTCAGCGACGACCAGGGCGATCCGCGCGCGCGCGAGGAACGTGCGCGGTCGTTGCTGCGCGCCGGGGATCTGCGCATGGAGTTGGGCGAGCTCCCCAAGGCCATCGAGGCGCTCGGCGAAGCGGTTTTGGAACTGGAGGCGGTGGGCCGCACTTCCGAACGCGCCGACATGCTGCGTTTTGAACGGGCGCGCGCGCACGAACTGCTCGCCATCGCCTGGGCGCGCTCCGACGCGATGGAAAACGCGTCGACGAACTTTCAAGCGGCGCTCGATGTGCTCGCGTCGAATCCGGCGGGTGCGCTCGCCGCGCCGACGCTGGCGCGGCGCTGGTACGCCGTGTCGATCCAGCACTGCCAGGCGCGGTCCGAGTTGGGGCAAAGGCAAGAGGCGGCCGCGGATCTGGACCAGATCGGCATCGCAATCGACGCCGCGCCAGCGCACCTGCGCAAGGAGCTTTGGTGCGAAGCCATCGACGCTTCGCTAGTCCGCGGGGTGCTGGCCATTCGCATGGGCGATGTGGAAGCGGCGGAGGTCGCGCTCGAGCGTGCGTACACACAATGCGTTGCGGCGCAGGACGAACACGCACAGGATCCGCGCCTGCGCCGCGCCCTCGCCTCGGCGGTGGAGAGCCAAGCGCTCTTGGCAAGTCAAAGCCGAAACTGGCAACGGGCGGCGGACCGTTTGGACATTGCCATCACACTCTTCGAAGAGTACGTGGCCGAGGAGCCGGACGTGCCCGGTTGGAGTTCGCGCCTCGCTGGTTTGCTCGCGTCCCGCGCCAGCAACCGCCGGCAACTCGATCCAGACGCAAGTACGGATGATGACCAGGATCGGGCCATCGCGGTGCTCGAGACGTTGGTCGCGCGATTTGCGCACGAGCCCGCCCACTTGCAGCGTTTGGCCATTGCCTATGGCGAGCGCGCGGCAAATCGCAATGACGACGCCGCGCGAAACGATGCGGCGCGCGCCATCGATCTGTTGGAGCAGGCGTTGCGCCAACGCGCTTCGAACCCCCAAGTGGTCTCCAACCTGATCGTCGCCCTTGCGAATGGGGCTAGCCTGGCTCGCGGTCTTGGCGAACTAGACCTGGCGCTGGCGCGCTCGCTACGAGCCCTCGAACTGATCGGCAACGCTTCCTTCGGAGAGAGTCGACGGCTCGAGATCGAAGTGCGCTGCGCCGCGGGTGAGGTGCTCACGATGACCGGCGACGCCGCGCGTGGACGGGAAGAGCTCGAGCGTGCCCTCGCCCTCGCACGGGATTGGTGCGAAACGCGACCCGCGGAACGTATCGCCCAAGGTGCGGCCGCCATGGCGAGTTTGGCGCTCGGCACTCATCTTCTGGTCCAGGAAGACCTCGCAGGCGCGCGCAGCAACCTCACGGCTGCGCTGCCCTACGCTCAAAAGGCAGCAGCGTCGGGTGGGCAGTTTCAGTTGGACACACTTGCCCTGGTGTGGCTGCGCCTGTGCGAAACGGAGCGCCGCGCGGGGGATTTCGAGGCGGCGCGGCGCGCATTTCTCGCGGCCGAGCGGGAAGCGGGCGCCGCGAAGGAAAAGCTGACGTCCTACCCCAGCCTCCAAGCGCTGTTCGACGATCCCGCGATCCACAGTGAGCTCAAAAGCCGCTGAGCGCGCGCACGGCTTCGTCGTCTTCGGTCTTCACGGGCTTCGCCCGGCTTTGACCTCTTCGTTCTTCGCGGGCTCCGCCCGATGGGTGCGCGGGCTTCCAACCCGCCTTGGAGCGAATCCACGTTCGACGACTTCGCACCCCGCCCCGAGGCGCGCCAGAGGCCCGCGCACCCAACGGGCAGAGCCCGTCAAAACAATGCAGGGCAGAGCCTGACGAAAAATGCGGCGTGGCGGTGGGTGTCAAGATAGTTGCCATCTTGACCGGCGTGGCGCTGCTCGGGCGTCACGAAGCGGATCTCGCTGTGGCAGTGCTGCGTGTTGTACCAGTGCACAAAACGAGCGACGAAATCGCGCGCCGCTTCCAGCGAGGCGAAGGGCTGGTCGGGGTACTCGGGTCGGTACTTGAGCGTTCGAAAGAGCGCTTCG
>Ga0163144_10004130_pt1 | contig 32882 bp, 26 predicted proteins | sample OliLak19BULKMAT1_FD_123175 | JGI IMG/M metagenome (GOLD analysis project Ga0163144, IMG submission 123175) | Freshwater microbial mat bacterial communities from Lake Vanda, McMurdo Dry Valleys, Antarctica - Oligotrophic Lake LV.19.BULKMAT1 | ecosystem: Environmental > Aquatic > Freshwater >... | reverse complement strand
CCGGTAAGTACCTGCCATCTCGAGCGCAGGGAGAGATCTCAATACCGCGTAGGGCCGCATGCGATGTGCATGGGTTTCAGCGAAGCGGAGCGTGAAGTCCACGCATGGATTCCACGCATGGATTCCGCGACTGCGCGCGGAAGCAACCTCGCCGTCCTTCAAGGCGACTCACTCTTTTCATTCTGCGCGCGCTCGCCAGGCGTAGCCGCAGAACCCACAGCTTACGGCTGCGACCAAGCCCTAACAAATTTCACCCTAACCCGCGACGCTGCGACTGCGCTCAGCGCTACATGCATTCAGTGCGCTGCTGGCTGGCAAAATTGAAGCGCTCCAGCAGCTTGCTTTGCGCGCTGCCCGCGTAGCGATAGCTCAGCTGCATGCGTTCGCCGTTAATAAAGCGCAGCTCGGCGTCGCCCACCTGCGGCACCGGAAACGTGGTTGCCGGCCCGCTGATGCGGTCAAAAGCGACACCGTTGGTCGGGGCGTTCAGCGTGCCGACGAAGCGCCCGTCGCTTTGGCGGCTCAGGGTGCCGGTCAACCACAGCGGCGCGCCGTCGGTTGCATAGCTGTACCAAGTAAGAAAAATCTGTTCGCCCTGTTCGTCCAGGTTGAGCCCCCATCCGGGCTCGCTGGGACTCCACCAGGTATCACTGCGGTTGGGCGCCGAGATTCGGGACGCGTTGGTGCTGCGACAATGCCTTGGCGCGCCAAAACTAAAGCGACTCAGCCGCTTGCTTTGGCTGACGCCATCCACTGCGTATTCAAGCACCAGCTCTGCGTCTTGCCCGAAAAGGCGCGCGCGCCCAACCAAAACGCCTGCGCCAGCCGCGTTTTGGGCGTTGATCGAGAGCAGCGGCGTGCCCGTGAAGCGAAACAAATCGCCCGCCCAGGCGCCGTCGGCTTGCGGTGTTGCGCCACTCACCACGTACCAGATCGGACGCCCGGCTTGGTCGTAGGTGTACCAGGTGGGAAACAGCACCTGATTCTGCTGAGCGATGTTCACGCCCCAGCCGCTTTCGCCCGGCACGCTCCAAAGCCCGCTCAGATTGGGGCTCAGCAGGCTATCGAAAAAGAACACCATGCGCTGCTGAAACTCGGTCATCACCGCATGCTGTGCGGCGGCATTCTCCAGCACGCCGCTGATCTCGCCTGCACGACTGAGATAGCCGGAAAGATCCAGTCGCTCCAGGGCGTTCAAGTCAGTCACCAGTCCTTGTTGATCCAAAGCGCCGGTGGCCCGCACGCGCGTAAACAGCGTCAACGAATCTTGCACGCTCAGGCCGCGCACTTGGGTAAAGGCCTCCGGATACAGCGGTTGCGGCGCAAGTAAATTGAAGTCGACCGCAATCCCACGTGCGCGCATTTGGCTAAAGCTACGCTGGGCCATGCTCAAGCCGCTGCTCCCGATTGTCTGGTCCTGATTGCTGAGCGACCACAGCGTGGGTACGGTGCTCTGCGCCAGAATGCTCTCGATTCCGGCCGCGATCACGATCGCCTGGCCGTTGAAATTCAATAGCGCGGATACCCGCGAGACGAAGCCGCCACCGTTGCTGGTGCCCTGGCCAAAGATCGGCTCGTTCGCGCGCAGCAAGCCGCGCGCCTTCATGCTGGTAAGCAGCTGCTGCACGTTGCGCACGTCCGGGTTGTCTTGCGAGAACTGCGCATTCCACTGGCGATTCACGCGGTCCACCGAATCCAGCGTGATCACGCCATACCCATTGCCAAGCAGATGCTCGCCCATGATCTGATTGGTGCCGTTGATAAACTGGCCCGCGGCACTGCCGCCGGTGCCGTGGAAGCGCAGCACTACGCCCTTGCGCGCGGCAGGAATGACATAGCGGACTTGACTGCCGTTGATGGTGTCGGCCTGTACCGTGTAGCCGGCAAGCGGCTTGAAGACTGCGCGCAGGGCGACGCCAACGGGCGGCACGACCAGGCTGGTATGCCAAGCCAAGGGATCTTTCAGCACCGCCACATCGCCTTCCCAGTGGCTGAAAACGCGCTGTAGCGTCGGGGCCTCGGCCGCGATCCATTGCGTGCTGCCAACCGGGAAGCTGCCTGAGCCATAGCCCGCTTGCAGGCTCACCACGGCTTGCGGGTCACTGCCGACGGCCTTCACGGCAGCGCGCGACTCGTCCCAAAGCGCTTGCGTGTCCGCCGAGAGCGCGCCGAATGACGACAGCACCAGCAGCACGCCACCCATGCGCGTTTCGCGATCAACCCAAGGTGCGAAGCCAAATGCCCCTCGGCTGGAACTCAGCGTGCTCAAGTCACCGCTTTTGCGATCCAGCCATTGCCCAAGCCCATAGCCTTGGTACTCAGGCCCGTTGACCGGCGAGCTGACAACCGGCAATCCCGCCACTTGGTTGCGCGCCATCTCGTCGATGCTGCTTGCGGACAGGATGCGTTGACCCTGATAAACCCCGCGCTGGGCCAGCATCTGGACGAAGGCGCCGTAGTCACGCAGCACGCTGCGTGCGCCGCCCGCCACGCGTGGATTGCTGGTGCTCTGATACGGCGGGGCGCTCAGCCCGGCCGCGAAATCGGTCTGACTCATCGCCAGGGGGCGCGTGATCTCGTCTTGAAACAGCTGGTCCCATGATTTGCCCGTGGCAAGCTCGGCCATGCGGCCAGCCACATGCATGGACGAACCGCCATATGCGAAAGCGCTGCCCGGGGCGAACCGCAAAGGCTCAGCCAAGATGCTGTCGACGCAGGCCTGAAACGCCGCAGTGCGGTCGTTAAGGCAGCTAACATCCCGCAGTCCCGAACTATGCGAGAGCAATTGGCGGACCGTGATTGCCCGCTTGTCGGCGGGCGCCGTGGGCATCCAGCGCTCGATCCGATCGTCCCAGCGCATGGCTCCGGAATCCACCAAGCGCGCGATCGCGCCCGCCATCAACCATTTGCTGGCCGATGCGATCGGCACATTGCGCGCAAGATCAAAGCTACCGAAGCTGCGTTCGTAGAGCACTACGCCGTCGCGCACCAACAGCAGCGAAGCGCCGCTCACATTGTTTCTGGCAAGCATGCCCTGCATGCGCGCGGTCACGCCATTGAAGTCAGGCTGCGCCAGAGCTCCGGCTGAGCTGAGCATCAACACCAGCGCCCACAGCGCGAGGCCCAGGTGCTGCGTCAGGTGTTGCCTCAGGTGCTGACCTCGGTGCCGGCTACGGACGCGCCATTTATTCATCGTACCCTCTGTGGTTCTCAACATGTCTTGCCAGGTAACGTCTGCGATGGATCGGGGTTGACTATTGGGCACCTCTAGAAACCTACTGCGCGCTCCGCTGGCTGCGTTGCTCGGTGCTCTTCAATCCTTCCGCATCCAATATACCCTGCTATTCCTGCGCGCCGTGCGCCTTGCACTCGGACATTCGCTACGGTTTCTAGCGGCTCGCGATCGGGAACGCCAAACCAGTTCTGGCCCCAGATTCGTCACGGCACGAACTGGCCTTGCCATTGCCCCGGAATTGTATTCAGGCCGAAGTCCGGCGAGCCAGAATTTCCGACCTAAATTTTCAGGCCCGAGTTTGCAATCGTCACGCCGCATTGCCGCAGGCAGTTTGAAAATTCTACACGCCAATTTTGGAGAGCTCATGAAAACCCCTGTGTACGCGTGCGCGGCAGTTGCGCTGCTGCTGGCCGGCAACAGCCTTGCCGCAAGCCATCTTTCGAATCAGGATGTGCCGGTACTGATGGGCGCCAAGCGCAGCGTGGTGGTTGAGGGTCTTGAGCATCCATGGGCGATGGTTTGGCTGCCGGATGGACGCGCCTTGATCAGCGAGCGTGCGGGGCGTCTGCGCGTGTTGGTCGAGGGCAAGCTGTTGGAGGCGCCGATTGCGGGCGTGCCTGCGGTGTTTGCGGAAGGTCAGGGCGGGCTGCTGGATTTGGCGCTGCACCCCAATTTTTCGCAAAACCAGTGGCTATACATGACGTACGCGGCGGGCGATAGCGAAAGCAATTACACCGTGGTGGCACGCGCGCGGCTTGAGGGCGCCGCCTTGGTCGGACACGAAGTTCTATATCAGGTGCGGCCGGGTAAGCCTGGAGGTCAGCACTTCGGTGCGCGCATGGCGTTTACCGCTTACGCTCACTTGCTAGTGTCCATCGGCGATGGCGGCAATCCACCGGCCGAGCTCAATGGCGAATTCATCCGCGAGAATGCGCAAAAGCTGAGCAACGCGTTCGGCAAGATCCTGCGCTTGAACGATGACGGCTCGATCCCCACGGACAATCCCTGGGTGGGCAAGGTAGATCATGATCCAGCGGTGTTCAGCTACGGCCATCGCAATATTCAGGGGCTTGCCGTGGATCGAAAGACGGACGCCGTTTACGCCACGGAACACGGTGCCCTCGGTGGCGATGAGCTGAATCGGATCACGCCCGGCGGCAATTACGGGTGGCCGAAGGTTTCCTATAGTCGCGAGTATGTCGGCGGTGACCAGGTGGGCAGCGGCAAGCGCGACGCAAAGTATCTGGATCCGATGCTGGTGTGGGAGGTGGCAACCGCACCCTCTGGCCTGATGGTCTACCGAGGCAAGGCCTTTCCCGATTGGCGTGGTCGGATCTTTTCCGGCAGCTTGGTGAAACAGGATGTGCGCGTGATTGCCTTAAAGGCAGACGGCACGCTTAAGAGCGAACAGGCGCTGCGTTTCGCCGCCCGCGTGCGCGACGTGCGTGAGGGGCCCGACGGCCTGATTTATGTGCTGACCGATGAAAAGGGCGGTCGCTTGTTCAAGCTCGAACCGGCTGATTAAGGCGCGGCGTGAAATCCTTTTTTGCGTGCGATGATTGCGGCTGGCGGCTCCGCACAGACAAACGCGCCTGCGGGGTCTGACTTTTTGGCCGATGTTTCGACCCATGTTGGGCGAGCGCGGGAGAGGCAATGAGGCATAAAATCTAAGGTCACGGCGGTGGCGACGGGTTGCATGCTTCGGGATGGCTAAGTGCCATGACAATTATCGGGAGGCACCATGGAGCGCACTGTGCACTGCATCAAACTGGGCAAAGAGGGGCCCGCTATTTCGCGCGCGCCTTTTCCGGGCGAGCTTGGAGCGCGTTTGCTGGAGAACGTGAGTCAAGAAGCCTGGACCGCCTGGCTCAAACACCAAACCATGTTGATCAATGAGAATCGTCTGAGTCCGCTCGATCCAAAGGCCAAGGCATTCTTGCGCGCCGAGGTAGAGCAGTATTTCTTCGGTGCAGGCTCGGCGACGCCTGCGGGCTTTGTGCCGGAGGCTTGAAGCGCAAGCTGGCAAGCGCAATGGCGACCAGCTCCCTACCTAGCCAGGGCTGCTTGCGATGACCGGCAGCGGCGCAACATGACGGCGCTAGCCACTCAGGAAGTGACGCGCGAACCCAGCGAGCGGATCGAAATGCTCGACCTGATTCGCGGCTTTACTTTGGGCGGAATCTTGTTCGCGAACATTCTGTGGTTCAGTGGCTTCCTTGAAATTCCAAGCCGGTATCGCAGCCAGATGCTGACCAGCCCAGCCGACGAAGGCGTGCTCTTTCTCATTCGTTTGCTGGTGCACGCCAAGTTCTACCATATCTTCGCGTTCCTGTTCGGCATCGGCTTTGCTATCCAGCTGGAGCGCAACGGGCGCGGCATCAGCACGGTGTTTAGCCGCAGATTGCTGCTGTTGTTTGGCTTTGGCCTGCTGCACTCGCTGATCTGGTGGGGCGATATCGTTCGCTACTACGCGCTGCTTGGCTTCACCCTGCTGCTGTTCCGCCATTTGAGCAATCGGCAATTGCTCTATTGGATTATTGGCTTCTCCCTGCTGCCGGTGCTTAGTGACCACGTGCAGACCCACGCGCAGACTCTGGGGCTGGGTCATTTTGACAGCTACAGTTTCGTGCACCTGCGGGGGCGCCAGTGGCTGGAGTTCTTCGCCAGCGCAAGCTTGGCCGATCAGTTCCAGCTCAATCTGCGCCAGATCGGCGATCACTTTTTGAACAATGTGGCAAACGGCCGGATCTTCAAGATTCTCGCCATGTTTCTGGCCGGGCTGATTGCCGGCAGGATGAAAATCTTCCACGACCCGGAGGCGCATGCGGCGCTGATTCGCCGGCTGCTGCTGCCCAGCTTCCTCGTTGGCATGAGCGGCAACTTGATTAGCGTGAGCCTGTACTACGAAAAATGGGGCATAAGCCTGAGCACGGTGGCGTTGATCCGTGACTGGATCCTGCTGTTTTCGGTTCCTGCCCTGAGCTTGTTTTACCTCTGTTGCCTGCTTTGGTTGGGCCTGGGCGAGCGGAAGCACTCAGCCCTGTTTTGTGCACTCAAATGGCTGATCCCACCGGGGCGAATGCCGCTAAGCAATTATGTCGGCCAAAGCATCATCGCCGGGCTGATTTTTCGCCCTGGGCTGGGTGGCTACTATGGCCAACTGGGGGTTGCACAGTGCGCTGCGCTGGTGCTGGTGATTTATGCCGGGCAGATCGTGTTCAGTCACTTCTGGCTGCGCCACTACCGCTTTGGTCCGCTGGAATGGCTGTGGCGCTCGGGCACGCGCATGCAAATGCAGAAGCTCCGCATCTGATTCTCCGGGCTGTCATGGGCAAGTCTCGCATTGAGGATGGATTTCACCGCGTCGGTGGTTGCGCTGCCACGCGCATTTTCGCGCCACAATCCGCGGTGCTGCCGGCGCTGCCAGCGCTGCATCTGGCGCCACCACGGCGCTTGCTGCCGCCTTAACAAACCTCAATGGACTTGCGATGTCTTTCATGGCCAGCTTGAAGCAACTATGGCGCAATCTTTGCGCGCGCAGTCGGCGGCGCAGGATCCGAAAGCTTCTGCTGGACGCGGATGTGCGCGCGCTGGCCTGGATGCCTCCGGCGGATTCACCGCTGAGCTACCAGGGCACTTTGGTGCGTCTGGCCATGGATCGGGTGATCGGACCGCGAACGCTCGCCTTTGGTCATTGGCACGACGAGCATTGCCAGCTGATTCGCAATTGTTTGCTCCCCCAGCGGCGCTACCACCTGATCGATGTGGGGGCCAACGCCGGCTTGGTGAGCCGCCAGCTATTAGCCGGCGCTCCCAGCCTGTTTTCGGGTGCCGATTGTTTTGAGCCCGACCCTGAGAGCTTTGCCTTGCTCGCCGCAAATCTGGCCCCGTTCGCGCAAGCTAGGTGTCATCAAGCAGCACTTTCCGACCAGGACGGGGAAGCCCAATTGTTCCGTGGCGGGCGCAATGCCGGCGACATTGCGCTGGCGCCGGACGCCAAACTGCGCGCCAGCGCGGACCTGCGCGGCACCGTGGTGCGCCTGCTTGCCGCGGCGCCAGTCGCGCGGCGGCTTATGGCAGAACTGCCGAACGCCGACACCCGGCTGGTGTGGAAGTCGGACACGCAGGGCCATGATTTGAAAATCGTCGCTGCCCTTCCAGGCGATTTTTGGGCCCGCGTGGACGTGGCATTGATCGAAGTCACCAGCGTGGCCACTGGTGCGGATGAGCTGGAGCGCTTCATGGCCGCGCTCAAACAGTTTCCCAAGCTGAGTTCAGTCAAGCGTGGCGTCACGCCGATCAGTGCCGATGCGGTACGCGCTCACATTGTGCGCGCGAACGGGAGCGAATTTGATCTGCTGCTGTCGCGTTGAGTTCCAGTCGCGTTGAGTTGCTCACGCCGCGTAGGTTGTGGTGCGGCATGAAGCGCACGCTCAGTAGCGCATGGGGTCGGTGTCGTTGTATGGCCGTAATGGATGCCTCGATCGATGCCCGGAGCGATGCCCGGAGCGATGCCCGGAGCGATGCCAGAATCGATGCCAGAATCGATGCCAGAATCGATGCCAGAATCGATGCGGCGCGCAGGCTTCCCGCATCCTAGTAGGCGTGCGGCGCGCGCCACTACGACGCAGGTCGGCAAGCAAGCCGCGGCTCTATGTTGCGTGCAGTGGCCTCCCGTTCGCTCGCTTCGGGGGTGTACGGCAGCAACATGCGCAGGCGCCAACCTGAAGCGTCCGCGTCCAGACTCAAGCGACCTCCGAGCGCCTCTGCGCGTTCGCGCATGCCGTTCAGCCCGAATCCCGGCTTGGCCGGTCCGCAGCGTCCGTTGTCGCGCACCTTCAGTTCCAACCAGTCGCCGTGCTGCTCAAGGTCAATCCACGCTGCACTGGCCTGTGCATGGCGCAAAATGTTGGTGGTGGCTTCGCGCACGGCGAGTGCAAACACGGTTTCCAGTCCTACCGCCATGTTGGGCCAAGCGTCTGGATAGTGCAGCCGAACATTCGCGGTTTCCAGGGCAACGCGCGCTTGCGCGCATTCGGCGCGCAGGCCCGCCACGCGTATTCCCACCACCGCCCGCCGCACTTGGCCGAGCGATTCGCGCGCAATCCGCTCCACATCACGGATCTCGTTGATCGCCAGCTCGGGCTTGCGCTCGTAGAGCCGCGAGGCCAGTTCAGCCTTGAGCACGATAACGCTCAAGGTATGCCCAAGCAGATCGTGCAGGTCGCGTCCAATACGTTCGCGCTCGGCCATGCGCGCGAGTTGGCGGACCTCTTCCTGACTCAGGCGCAGGCTGTTCTCCTTGCGCTGGTTCGCGGCCGCCAGTGCGTTCAAGATGCCGACGCCGAGTGAAATGATCCAGGCGGTAAGCAGGCCGATGTAGTTGAGATACTGCGCCAGGAACAACACCCACACGCTGTAGCTGAGCAGCATGCCCAGAATCAGGCTAAAGCCAAAGCGCCAGGAGGGCAGGGTTGCGAATACGGATGCGGCAAAGATGATGTAGGTGTTGGCGAATGGGTTGCTAAGCTGCAGTGCAAAACCAAGCGCTGCCAGGATCAACCCACCAACCATCCGCTGCCGCCCCCGACTGCGCCAGGTCCAAAGGTAGACCGGCAGGAAAAGCGCAAACGAGAGCAGCGTTTGTGGCAGCCAAATATGGGTCGGGATCGGAAAAACTGCCGGTACAAAAATGAACCCAGCATAGAACAGGGAGCCGAGCGCGGTCAGTGATTCCAGCGAGTCGCCGCCAAACATCCAGCGCGCCACACGGTTGATCGGTGCGAAGCCAAATCTGTTGTGGCTAACGCTGTTTTTTCTTTCGTCCACGTTAGTTCTCCTGAGCAAACCACAGCACTTTGAATGAACTCGAATGGCCTGTCATCTGGAAAGGCCTGTCGCGCTAACTCTGGCGTGCCCACGCGCGACGCGCGATCAGCCATGCCGCGACGGTGAACAAACCCAAAGTCAGCCAAGAAACCGCTGCGTCAGCGTGGCCGCGCCCAATGCTGTGCAGCGCGACGTTGCCCAGATGATAGGTCGGCAGCAGCTTGGCGAACTGCTGCATCAAGGTGGGCAGCATGAACAGCGGAAACCACAGCCCGCCCAGCGCAGCCGCGGGAAGGAACACCAGATTGATCACGTTGGGCGCGCTTTCTGCACTCAGCAATAGTCCAAAACACATGCCGAACAGGGCAAACGGGATGCTCCCGAGCAGTAAGCTCAGCATCAGACCCAACCATTCAACGGCCGGCATGCGAACTTTGCCAAGCGCGAATGCGGCAACCATGAGCACGCCAACGACTATCGCGGCGAGCACAAGCGCCGCAAGCAGCTTGCTGGCGAGCAGGCTGCTGATCGGCGCTGGCGTGAGTCGCCGCAGCTGCAGCCAGCCTTGGCCACGTTCCAGCGAAAATCCCACGCCAAGCGCAAACATCGTGGCTCCGATCACGCCAAAGGCGCCGTAGGTCGCCAGCATGTACTGGGCCTGCCCGGTGCCGCCGCGCGCGCCCAAAAGCACGCCGAACAGGATGTAAAACACCAGCGGAAAACCAATCGCTGGCAGCATGTAGGCGGGCTGGCGCCAGAGCTTCAGCAGCTCCAGCCAAAATTCTGCGCGCAGGGCTTTTACCCGGGACACCGACGCGGACGCCGGTCTTTCGCTTGCGAGAGTTGAGTTCATCGTGTGCTCCTTTGTTTGGCGTGAAACTGGTTCGGATTGGTCGAGACTGGAAGCTACCTAGAGGTTCCCTAGGGATTTAAGCGACTGCGCCTGAGGGCTCCGCGCCGAATGCCGGCTGGCGGCTTGCTCATTGCGACCGGCTTGGTCATTGCGACCGGAGGGAGAAATCTCGTTCTGAGCGGGTTGAGATCTCTCCCTTCGGTCGCGATGACCAACGCACTCGGTGCCGGCCAACGCTCGGCACCGGGTTTCATGCTCGGGCGTGGCTGGAGCCATGACGGTCAGGCGGCTGCCAACAGCGTCTGCACGCTGTAGATCAAACCTGGGCGAGTGATTTCCAGTGCGCTAAGCCCGGGATCAAGCTGCAGCAAGGCGCGCGCGGTCGCCTCGGCTGTTTGGGTATAAATCAGCACGCGCTGGCCGTCGTGCTGGACAGTTTGCACGCCCGGAAGCGCGCGCAGTGAGTCGTCCGAGCATTGCGTCACGCAGGCGATCCGCTGGCAACCGGCGCGCGCACGCAGATCGCCGATGCTTTCGGCGGCAAGCACGCGTCCAGCGTGGACCACGGCGATACGATCCGCCACGGCCTCAGCTTCCTCCATCTGGTGCGTGGTGAGCAGCACGCTCAAGCCGCTGCGCACCAGGCTGGTAACGTGCTGCCAGAACTCCTGTCTGGCGACCGGGTCCAAGGCCACGGTCGGCTCATCAAGCACCAGCAGCCGCGGTCGGCCAAGTAGCGCGAGGGCAAACTGCACGCGCCGCTGCTGGCCACCCGACAGTCGGTCATAGCGCCGGTCCGTAAGCTCACTCAGGCCGGTTTGCCGCAGGCAATCCTGCCAGTTCAAAGGCTCTGCATGCAGCGCCGAGAAGTACTTCAAATGCTCGCCAACCTTGATCATCGGCGCCAAGCTGAGGTGCTGCAGCATGACGCCGATTTGAGTGCGCGCCTGCGTGCTGCCAGGCGCGTGTCCGAAGACCCCGATTGCACCGGAATCGACCTTTGCTTGGCCAAGTAGACAAGCGATGGCGGTGGTCTTGCCGGCGCCATTGGCTCCCACCAGCGCCAATACTTCGCCGGCGTGCAGTTCAAGTTCAAAGCCATCCAGCGCGCGTACCGGGCCAAAGGATTTACTGACCCCTTGCCAGCTCGCGATCACCGGCCGCGAATCATGTTCTGTTTGCATGTAAAACCTCCAATTCAAGCTTAGTTTGAGGGCACGCTTAGTTTGCGTCGGCGGGGTCGGTTCGACGATGGTTGCAATTGCGGAGGCATGCTCCAAGTGCGCCCCGTCAAGCGCAGATGGTGACAAATGTCAGCACTCGCAATCCCGGATGGCGGCCTCGGGCGAGGCCTGAATGCGGTCAGGGGCGTCGCTGATCCCCGACTGCGCGCGCAATGACCGCCTCGGGGCTCCAAGGCGCCTCGTGGATTCCGCGACTGCGCGCGTAATGACGGTCTTGGGGGCTTTAATGCGCCTCACTGAAGTCATTCGGCGGGGAGCCGATCGGCGCCCCCAAGCTGTCATTCAACGCGGAGCCGATCGGTGCCCCCAAGCTGTCATTCTGCGCGGAGCCGATAGGCGCAGTCGCAGAATCCACGTCTTCCTCTTTTGGCTGAGCTGAGCTAGTTTTGCACCCATGCAATCGGCGACTGCGCGCAATGACCGTCTTGGATTTTAGGGCGACTCATGCATTCCGTGACTGCGCGCGCAATGACGGTCTTGGGGTTTTAGGGCGACTCATGGATTCCCCGACTGCGTGCTTATTGACGGTGCAAGAGCTTCTGTGACTGACTCTGGTGGTAACGCTGGCGTGTCTTCGGGGTAACCTTGCGCCCTCAGCAACCGGGACCACACCGCCATGACCGTGATCAAGCAGGAAGACTTCATTCAGTCCATCGCCGATGCGCTGCAATACATCAGCTATTACCATCCGGTTGACTACATCAAGAATCTGGCGCGCGCCTACGAGCTGGAGGAATCTTTAGCAGCGAAAGACGCCATGGCTCAGATCCTGATCAACTCGCGCATGTGCGCCGAAGGCAAGCGGCCGATCTGCCAGGACACCGGGATCGTGACCGCGTTCTTGAAGATCGGCATGGATGTGCGCTGGGAGGCCACCTTGGGCGTGGAGGATATGGTCAATGAAGGCGTGCGTCGCGCCTACCTGCACCCGGACAACAAGCTGCGCGCCAGCGTGCTGGCAGACCCGCTTGGCAAGCGCACCAACACCAAGGACAACACGCCCGCCTGCATCAATATGACCGTGGTGCCGGGAGATAAGGTGGATATCACGGTCGCGGCCAAAGGCGGTGGTTCGGAAGGCAAGAGCAAGTTTGTGATGTTGAATCCGTCCGATTCGGTCGTGGATTGGGTGATGAAAACGGTGCCCACCATGGGCGCTGGCTGGTGCCCGCCGGGCATGCTTGGCATTGGCATCGGCGGCACGGCGGACAAGGCGATGGTGCTCGCCAAAGAATCCTTGATGGATGCCATCGACATGCAGGAACTCAAGCTGCGCGGCGCGCAGAACCGGGTTGAGGAGCTACGCATTGAGCTATACGACAAGATCAATGCGCTTGGGATCGGCGCGCAAGGGCTGGGTGGTTTGACCACTGTACTGGATGTGAAGATCCTCGACTTCCCGACCCACGCGGCCAATCTTCCGGTCGCCATGATTCCTAACTGCGCCGCGACGCGCCACGTGCATTTTGTGCTCGACGGTAGCGGGCCGGTTACCCTTGAGCCGCCTTCGCTGGAGGACTGGCCGCGTCTGACCTATGACGTCAGTGGTGGTCGCCGCGTCAATCTGGATACGCTTTTGCCTGCGGAAGTGGCCACCTTCAAGCCCGGCGAAGTGTTGCTGCTCTCCGGCAAGCTGCTCACCGGCCGCGATGCGGCGCATAAGCGGCTTACCGACATGCTGGCGCGTGGGGAGGCGCTTCCGGTCGATTTTCGCAATCGGGTGATCTATTACGTTGGCCCGGTCGATCCGGTGCGCGACGAAGTGGTAGGCCCCGCCGGGCCCACCACGGCAACCCGCATGGACAAGTTCACGCCCGCCATGCTGGAGCACACCGGCTTGATCGGCATGGTGGGCAAAGCCGAACGTGGACCGATCGCCATCGAAGCGATTCGCAAGCACGGCGCGTGCTATTTGATGGCCGTCGGTGGTTCCGCATATCTGGTCTCAAAGGCCATCAAGCACTCGCGCTTGCTGGCCTTCCCTGAGCTTGGGATGGAAGCGATCTACGAGTTTGAAGTGCTGGATATGCCGGTCACGGTTGCGGTGGACAGCAAGGGCGAATCGGTGCACGAAACCGGACCCAAGCTATGGCAGGCGCGCATCGGCAAGATTCCGGTGGTGGTGGAATAGGTCGGCTCACTGGTCATTCTGCGCGGAGCCGATAGGCGCTCAAGCTGTCATTCGGCGCGGAGCCTATCGGCGTAATCGCTTAAAATCCATGGCTTCCGGGGTCAGGCAGTCAAACTGAGCGAGTTTCGCACGCGTGGATTCCGCGCCTGCGCGCGGAATGACTTACCGGCGCGGATTCTCACACTTCCGGTTTCGACCCATCTGAACAAGATTCACGCTAGCCGGCTAGCAGCCCAATATCGGCGACCTGCATGAACAGGCTTTGCACGCGCTGGAGCAGACCAAGCCGCTGCTGGCGCAGCGCGAGATCTTCGCAATTGACCATCACCTTGTCGAAGAACAGATCCACCGGTGCTTGCAGCGCGGCCAAGGAAGTCAATAGCTCAACGTAGCGCTGGCTTGTGCGCAACGGTGCCGTGGCGGCCGTTGCGCTGGCGGTGATTGCCAGCAGTGCCAATTCCGGGGCTTCACGCAGCAGCTGCGTGGCTGTGGTGGGCGTTTGGGCGTCGGATTTGCGCAGGATATTGCTGATGCGCTTGTTCGCGGCCGCCAAGCTTTCCCACTCGGGCAGCTGCATGAAGGACTGGCAGGCCTTAAGGCGAAGATCGAAGTCCAGCAGGTCGACAGGCTGTAGCGCGGCGACGGCATCAAACACGCGCGGATCCGCGTTTTGCTCTGCGCCGTAAGCGCGCAGGCGCTCGACCACGAAGTCAAAAATGTCTTGCGTCAGCGCTTGCGCATCCGGCGTCGCGGCGTCCTTCGCGCCACGCGTGGCCTGTACGCCTGGCAAGACCGCACGCACGGCGGAATTCAACGCGGACTTTAGATCCAGCGCAGTGCCGCTCTCAATCAGCGTGCGGGCCAATCCCAGTGCAGCGCGCCGAAGCGAAAATGGATCCTTATTGCCGCTTGGTTTCAGGCCAATGGCAAAGATGCCGGCCAAGGTGTCAAGCCGCTCAGCGCAGGCAAGCGCGCCTCCCAGCGGGGTCGCGGCGATCTGCTGCCCGGCGCCGCGCGGCATGTAGACCTCATCCAGTGCCTCGGCAATGTCCGACGCGCCGCCTTGCTCCAGCCAATAGCGACGCCCCATCTGCCCTTGCAGCTCCGGAAACTCGCCCACCATGTGCGTGAGTAAATCGCAGCGGCTGAGCTCGGCCGCTTGGCGTGCGCTGGCCGGTTCGACCGCGAAGTTTGCCGCCAACTGTTCCGCCAAAGCCGCAACCCGCATGGTTTTGTCCCATTGACTGCCCAGGCGCGCCTGAAACGTAACCTTTTTCAGGCCCTCAAGATGGTCTTGCAGCGGCGTCTTCAGATCACGATCGAAAAAGAACTGGGCATCGCTGAGGCGTGGACGCACCACGCGCTCGTAGCCCTGAATAACTTGTTGCGAATCACGACTTTCCAAATTGGCAACGCCAATGAATGCCGGAAGCAGTTTTCCTTGCGCGTCGACCACCGGGAAGAACTTTTGGTGGGATTCGATCGTGGTGATGATGACCGCCTCGGGCAAGCGCATGAACTCACTCGGGATTTGACACAGCAGCGCCTGCGGCCATTCGGTGAGATCGGCCACTTCATCAAGTAGGGCATCGCGAATTTGTGCCGTGCCGCCAGCGCGCATCGCCTTGGCTTGAGCTTGTGAGCGGATCAATGCACGGCGCTCAGCAGGATCAACCAGGACCTTGGCGGCGCGCAGCGATTCCGCATAGACATCCAAATGCGCGATCGAAATCAAATCCGGATGCAGGAAGCGGTGCCCTACGGTCTGTGTGCGTGAGTGCAGTCCAAATGCCGTGAACGGAACCAGCTCCCTGCCGAGCAGAAACAGGATGCCGTGCACCGGGCGCAGAAAGCTGTGTTCGCCCACGCCCCAGCGCATGGGCTTGGCGATCGGGAGCGCGCGCAAAGCCGCGGTGAGTACACCCGCAAGCAAATCCAGCGTGCGGCGGCCCGCAGTCACGCTGCGGTGGACCATCCAGCTGCCTTTATCCGTCTCCAGCTTTTGCAGTTGCTCAACCGCAACGCCGCAGGAGGCGGCAAAACCCTGTAGAGCCTTGCTTGGGGCACCCGCAGCGTCGAAGGCCGCCTGCAGCGCAGGCCCGCGACGCTCCTGCATTTGAGCTGCCTGTTCCAGCTCCAGACCCGGCACGATAACCACCATGCGGCGCGGCGTCCAAAGCGCTTCGGTGTCGGAATAATCAGCGCTCAGGCCAAGCTTCTTGAGGCCGTCGATGAGCAAGTCATGCAGCGCGGCGGCGAGCTCGCTCAGGCCTTTTGCCGGCAGTTCTTCGGTCAGAATTTCCAGCAGCAAATCAGCGCGTTCCATAGTCGCTCGACGTCCTTGAGTAGGTGATGCTTGGCAATGAGTGCTTGGCAGTGGCTGCAGCGCAGTGCATGGCTGCCTACTGCCGGCGCGGCCCTCATGCGTGAGTCCGGAGGGGTGAGTCCGGAGTGCGGCAATTGTATGCTGTGCAAGCTTTGCGCTCCAATCACCTCCCGAGTGCGGGTGTGATGGCCGCTCGCTACGCGCCGTTTCAGATCCAGCCAGGATAAAAGAGCAGATTCGATGTCGCCCGAGCTCGCTCAAATTTCGAAGTTTCCATGCCGCGCGCTTGGCTGGCGTGTCTTGCTGCGGGCGCCAAGCTTGGAGAATCAAAGCGCGCGGGGTTGCGCGCTCAGGCCTGGGTATGGCCGGACATGAGCGAGCCGGTGACGCAATATCTGCGCGCGCAATGGACGGCTCCTACCGGAATCGTTGCGCTGAGCACGCTGCGCACGGGCCACGGCGGTGATGATTTCCGGGCCGAATCGGCGCGTGACGGGCTCACAAGCGGGCTGGGAATCGAGCGCTTGCTTGCGCTGAAACAGGTGCATGGCTGCCACGTTGTAAAGCTCGACGGCGTGGGTGACTTGGCAGCGGATGCCTGCTGGACTGAACGTGCACGCGTTGCATGCATGGTGCTCAGTGCCGATTGCTTGCCGGCTTTATTTGCGAGCGAGGACGGGCGCGTTATCGCCGCCGCACACGCGGGCTGGCGTGGGCTGCTTGCCGGTGTGCTCGAACAAACTTTGCGCGCCTTGCCGCAGCCCGCAGAGCGCCTCCACGTCTGGCTCGGGCCGGCGATTGCGCAGGCTGCATTCGAAGTGGGCCCGGAGATTCGGACGGCGTTTATTGCCGCCGCGCCGGGAGCGCAAAATGCCTTTCGCGCGGGGCAGGGCGATCGCTGGCATGCCGATTTGTATGTGCTGGCACGGCAGCGTCTGGTCCGAGCCGGAGTGGACGCGCTGCGAATCAGCGGGGGTGGATACTGCACGCACAGCGAGCAACGGTTTCATTCCCATCGTCGTGACGGAGCCTTGGCGGGTCGGATGGCCAATTTGGTGTTTCGGCGTGAGGGATGATGCGCCATGGCCGTTAGCGTGAAACTGTTTGGCTTGGTCGAGGCCGCAAGTGGATTTAAGCGATTGCGCCTGACGGCTGGGCGCAGAATGACGGTTCGCGGCTGGGTCAATTCGATCGGCTGTGTCGTTTCGGCCGGTTTTGTTGTTTCGACCGGTTTGGTCATTTCGACCGAAGGGAGAAATCTCGTTCTGGGCGGTTTGAGATCTCTTCCTGCGCTCGAGATGACAGGCCACAATTACAGATAGGCCACAATTGCAGATCTCTTCCTGCGCTCGAGATGGCAGGCAATTCGAGACTCGTCGCACGACGCGCAGTGTCGTGCTCCGGGGTGGCTGGTGGCGTGACGGTTGAAGCGATGAAAGGCAACACAACAGCGAGGCGAAGATGACTTGGGGCGAATGGAGTGCGGCGTGGGTTGAGCGTCAAGAAGCGCACTGGCAGGCGATTGATCGCTGGCTGCTGGTGCCGGCGCTGCGGCTTGCCGCCGCGGCGCTGCTGTGGTTTTTTGCGGATGCTGATTTCAGCCGCACCCAGTCGCTGCGCGATGCTGCGGTGCTGCCGTCTCCGCTTACCTTTATGCCGCTGGATCTGGCAGAGCATGGCGCGCGTCAGCTGGCTAAGCTGGCCGCGATCCTGCTTGCGCTCGGGCTTTGGACCCGTTTCGCGGCGTTCCTGGCGGTATTGCTGGGCAGCGCGCTGACCATCGCTCTGCTGCTTCCGGTGGACCTGCTGAGCACGGCACAGGTGCTGCCGAGCCTGCACCGAGAGCCGGCCATCCTCCCGAATCTGGTGTTCCTCTTGCTGCTGATTGTGGTGCTGGTGCGCGGCGGCGGCTGGCTAAGCCTGGATCGACTGGCGCAGAACCAGCTTGATCGTCACGCCCAGCGCGGTGCGCCGGCAAACGGGGAGACTTTGCTGCTGGTGCTGCTTTTGCTGGCCAGCATCAGCTGGTTTGCTTGGCCAGATTGGTCGTTGCTGCTGGCGAGCATGGCAATCGCGACCTGGGTTCTGCGCAGCCTGCTTGGCGCGCGCTAGCTGCTACCGAAGTACAGCCGGCGGTGACCGGCGGCAGTGAGCGCTGTCGCCAATCAAGATCGCTGATCAAGATTGCCGATCAAGATTGCAGATGACGATGACTGATCCTTGGACAGCGAAAATTGCAGCCGGAGTTGGGGCGCGAGTTGGGGGCCTGAGTTGGGGCCAAAGCAGCCCCAACTCAGGCCCCCAACTCAGGCTATTGCGAGCAATCAGGTGCCAACAGCTGCCTTTTCAGCATCGCCTGCTTCCACTTCGTTCAATTCCTTCTCGAACGCTTCAATGGCGTCCTTGCCATACCAGCGGCCATCAATCTTGACCAGATCACTTTCGGTGCTGATTGGCGCGCCAAAGAAACTCATGCTGGTCTTCACGCGCGCAGAGTCGCCCTGCTCAGTCAACACCTCTACCTTCACCGAATCAGCCATGGCATTGAGGTCCAAGCCGTACAGCGCCAGCGACTGCTTCACGGCGCCAAACACGGCTGAAGCCTTGACCAGCATTTGCTCGAACTCGAGCTTCCGCATGTCGTCCAGCGAGGTGATGCCCGACTTCTTAACGGCGTCCGAGACCAGCGTCAGCGACTGACGAATCTTGGCCGCGTCGAAGAAATCCGTGCTCATAGCCCACTTTTGGACTTCAGGCATCATCGCCGTGAGCGTCGCTTTCTGCTCCGCTGTGAGCTTGCTGTCGTCTTCGGAGGCCAGCGTGCTTTGTGCAGCACCTAGACCCATCATGATCATGCCCTGCGCCTGCGGCTTGACTTCAGCCAGCTGTGGCTCAATCTGCGCCATTAGGTCGTCAATTGCGGTCGGCCCGGTCAGCTTGTTGAGCTGGTCAGTAAACTCCTTACGCTGTTCTTCAGTCACCGGCTCGGCGCGCGACTTGTCGTACTCGGCCTTCATTTGCTTGTACTGGTCGGGCGGCAGGGCGCCCTTCACGATCGCCGCCAGATCGTTATTCTTCAGAGCCTTGCTCATTTCCTGCAGCTGTTGCGCAGGTCCAGCGGCTTTAGCCGGTGCCGCAACTGCTGCCGGTGCCGGCGCGGCGGTGGTCGCTGGTGGTGCTTCGTCTTTGCCGCAGGCGCTCAGGAGGAAGGCCAGCGCGGCCGGAAGAGCGAGTTTCTTGAACGACATAATGAGTACTCCAAGTGAATAAGTGGTTGCGCAAAAGGTCGGCAGCCTGGGCCGATGCGTGGTGCCAGGGCGGAATATCCCGACCAAGGCATGGGCGTTTCAGTACCCCGCCATTGTGTACAGTAGGTTAAGAAGGCACAAGCATCGGAGCGCGGCGACGCTTGCCTTGCAATAGGCGTGGTTCACGCGCCAGCGACTGCCAGCGACGCGGGCCCTGAGAGGTCGCACGCTGGACTTGGATATTCGGATGATCCACCGCTGCGTGCCCAAGGTGCGTCGATCGGGGCGAATCTCCGGCGCGGGTCACCCTGCGTTCGAACGCCCGGACGCGAGTGATCGCGCCCGTGCGGCAGTTTGAGGCGAAGCCGGTGGTTCAAGCCGGTGGCTCGAGCCGCCGGCTTAGGAAGCTTTGGGAGCAATGGCTCGCCAAGGCATCAGCGACAGCCCGGTCCCGCGCAGGGCTGAATGAAACTTTGGGGCGAAGCTGGCCGGCTGCGGCGCAAAGCCCAGCAGGGCGCTTGGTAGCGTATCCTTCATTTTTTGCAGCTTGAGCCACGCGTGCTGATTTCTCCGCTTGCCTTTGAACGCATGTTTGATCCGGCCGACTGGCAGCGCGGGCGTGTGTCGGCTCGTTCCGGGAAGTGCGAGGTGACGCTGGTGCGGCATGACGCCGGTCATTTGGTGCTGCGCGGCCAGGTTCGCGGCTCACGGCCGTCGCCCTATCGCTGCGAGTTATTGGCTGAGCGGCGCGGCGAAGACTCATTGAATGTGGATAGTCAGTGCGAGTGCGGCGCCGTTCGCTGCAAACATGCCGCCGCGATGCTGCAGGCGTTTGCAGCGCAACAGCGGCTGGAATCGCGCGCCAACAATCCAAGCATGCAGCAATTCAAGCAGGCCCTGCTGCAAGCTGCGGAAGACGTGTTCTCGGTGCCAGATCAGGCACCCCCGCTGGTTATTCTGGTGCGAGCGCACGAGTACGACGGCTGTCCCAGTTTCCATGTCAGACCGTTCATCGCGCACGGATCGCTGCCTTGGCAGGAATGGGTTCCAGAGCGGCGCGCGCACATTGATACCAGCGCGCTTGCCTTACCTGCCCAGCGCCTGCTGGAGCGGCTGGCCAGTATTGAGCCCCAGATGCTGCAGGGTCGGCCCTGGTGGCCGTGGCCGCAGCGCGTGCGAGTTGAGGACTTACTGCTGTGGGCACGTCTGCATTGGGAGCGCCCAGGGCAGGCGGCGATGGTGCAAGGAGCCGCGCTTGACCTGCACTGGCATTGGCAGGTGGCGCAGGATGGAGTCCAACAGCTGGACGTGCGCACGACCCAGAGCAGCGTGCTGGCATGGGCGGGTGATCAAGCGCTCTATTTCGACGCCGAAAGCGGCAGCCTTGGTGCGGTGGTCAACAGTTCCTTGAGGCTGCGCGCGCATGAGCTGCGCGGACTCTTGACTCAGCTTGGTAGGGCGCCCAAGGTTCCTGCGCTGGAACCGCAGGCGTATTGGCAAGAACATCGTCAGCAGTGGCCACGCCATGCTCCGGCGCCGCGCACCTATCCGGTAACCTGGCTGAGTAAACCGCCGGTACCCTTGCTCAAGTTAGGCATGCGCGCCGATCGTCAGGCACTGCTCGAACGCGCCTTGCGGCGTCGCCTTGGCTTGGCCGAGCTGGCATTTTCCGACCAGGAAGGCGCCTTCACCGCAGAGCAGTACCAGCACGGGTTGCTGCGCCTGGATGGCGAGCGTCTGGTCGGCTATCAGTTTGACGTCAAGCACTTCGAGCACACCGTGCGCGCGCTTGAGCGCGAGGGCTTTATGCTCGCCGAAGGGCTGCTGCGGGATGAGTCGCTGCCCGAGTATTGCTTCGCCCTGAATCCGGATTTTGATGAATCCACCCTGCAGCAGGCTTGTTTGATCAGCATTCCTCGGCTGCGCAAAGCTGGGTTCACCATTCAATATTCCAACGATTTCCCGATTTCCCTGACCGCAGCCCAGGCGCGCTGGATCACGGTGGTTGAGGACCAGGGCGATGTGTTTGATCTTGAGCTGCGGATTGAGCTGGATGGCGAAGAAGTGTCTTTGCTGCCGGTACTCAAGCAAGCCATTGAGCAAGGCTTGAAGGATCAGATACCGGGCAACCCAGAAGCCCGGGTGGCAATTGCTTTGCCCGATGGGCGCCGGGTGTCCATTGCGGCCGGCCGTCTGCGCATGCTGCTGGGCGCGCTAGGTGAGCTGGAAGGCCTGCGCAACGGACGCTTGACCGTACCGCGCGCACGCGCGCAGCTGCTGGAAGATATCGATCAGGCGCTCTCCAATGAGGAAAGTTCGCGCATTGGCACAGCGCCACTGGAAGCGCTTGCAGCGCAGCTGACCCATGCTTCGCCGTGGCCGCAGATCGATGTCCCGTCAACCATGCGTGCAAAGCTGCGGCCTTACCAGCAACAGGGCGTGAACTGGCTGGGTATGCTGGCGCAGCAGGGTTTGTCCGGTGTGCTTGCCGATGATATGGGGCTGGGTAAGACGGTGCAGGTGCTGGCGCATTTGCTTGCGTTGGTCGCCAATGGACGCTTGAGCCGTCCGGTACTGGTAATTGCGCCCAGCAGCGTGGTGCCGAATTGGCAGGCGGAGCTCAAGCGCTTTGCGCCCAGCCTGAGCGTGACTTTGCTGGGCCAAAGCGGCAAGCGGCAAAAGCTTGATCCAGAGGCGCAGATTTGGCTGTCGAGCTATGCGTATCTGGGCCGGCACGGGCAGAAAATGCTGCAACAGCCGTTTAGCTGGGTGGTGCTGGACGAGGCCCAGCAGGTCAAAAATCCCAATACGCTCGCGGCCAAGATGGTGCGCAAGCTGCATGCCACGCATCGCCTTTGCCTTACCGGCACGCCGCTTGAGAATCATCTGGGTGAGCTCTGGGCGCAGTTTGATTTTGTGCTGCCGGGCTTGCTCGGCACGCGCATGCAGTTCCAGCGCCAGTTCCGGGTGCCGATTGAACGCCGCCGCGATCCTGCTGCGCAGATGCAGCTCGGCAAGCGCATCGCGCCCTTTATGTTGCGGCGCAGTAAGGATCAGGTGCTGACCGAGCTGCCGCCGAAGACCGAGATCATCCGCCGCGTGGAGCTGGGTGGTCGTCAGCGCGAAATCTATGAGCTGCTGCGGCTCGATTATCTGGGACGCCTGAAGTCGCTGCGCGAACGCAAGCCGGGCGAAGCGCGCATGATGCTGCTTGACGCGCTGACCCGTTTGCGCCAAGCCTGTTGCGATCCGCGCCTGCTTGCGCTTGAGCACACGCAGCACACGCGCGATTCGGCCAAGCTGGTGATGCTGCTGGGCATGATTGAAGAGCTATTGCGTGAAGGGCGCAAGATTCTGCTGTTCTCGCAGTTCACCAGCATGCTGGACTTGATCAGCGAGGAGCTGCGTGCGCGCAAAATTCAATACCTCACCCTGACCGGAGAGACGGTCGACCGCGCGGCACCGGTGGAAGCCTTCCAGCGCGGGCAGGCGCCGATATTTTTGCTCAGCCTGCGCGCAGGCGGTGTCGGCATAAATCTGACCGCTGCAGATACCGTGATCCACTATGACCCGTGGTGGAACCCCGCGGTGGAAGATCAAGCCACCGATCGCGCCTATCGTATGGGTCAAGATAAGCCGGTGTTCGTCTATAAGCTGGTCACCATGGACAGCGTCGAAGAGCGCGTGGAAGCGCTCAAGGCGCGCAAGCGCGAGTTGCTCGATCAGATTTTTGCCGGCACCGGTCAGATCGGTCCGAATGAGGACGATATGCTGCAGCTGCTCGGTGACGAGCCGCTGCCGGCCGATTGAGACCGCGCCGGTGTACCCCAGCTTGCTGCTCAAGAAAGGTGTAGCGCGCCGGCTCGCCGGTGGTCACGCCTGGATCTTCGCCAATGAGCTGGCGCAGGCGCCGGGACACATTGGACTGCTGCCCGGCACTTTGGTGCATGTCTGCGACCCAACCGGCGCCGATCTTGGCACCGGCTATTTTCATCCCAACACGCTGATCGCGGTGCGCCGTTTGAGCACGCATCAGGTGCCGGAGATCGGCGTCGAGTTTCTCAGTGAGCGCCTGCGAGCCTGCTGGCATTTGCGCGAGCGTCTGCAGCGCGGACGCTATATGCGCGTGGTGTTCGGGGAAGCAGACGGGCTACCGGGCCTTATTCTTGATCGCTATGACGAGGTTTGGGTCGGTCAGCTTGGCAGCGCAGGCATGCAGGCCTTGGAGCCAGTGCTGACCGAAGCGATTCGGGTGACCTTCGCGCCCAAAGCCTTGCTCTGGAAAAGCGATGGTTCCGGACGTGCGCTGGAAGCACTGACTGATCGCGTGCATTGGGCGCTCGGCGAGCCCGTGGCGTGGCAGGTTGAAGAGCAGTCGCTGCGTTTTCAGGTGAGCCTGGATGCGGCACAGAAAACGGGCTGGTTCTACGATCAGCGCGACAATCGCGATCGCGTGTTTGATTTGCTGGCTCAGGCCTTGAACGGCGGTCAAGCGCTCGACGTGTGCAGCTACATCGGCGGCTGGTCGTTGCGCGCGCTGCAGGCCGGCGCTGCAAGCGTTACGGCAATCGACAGTGCGGCCAGTGCGCTCGCCGCGCTGATGCAAAGCGCGCGCAGCAATGGCTTTGAGGCGCGTGTTGAATGCCTGCACGCACCCGCGTTTGACGCCATGAAGCAGCTCGCTGAACAGGGTCGTCGATTTCGCTTGGTGATGATTGATCCGCCTGCATTTATCAAGCGCAAAAAGGACCACGCTGCCGGCATCGCAGCTTACGAGCGCTGGTTTACGATGGCGCTCAAGCTGGTTGAGCCCGGCGGCTTTATGGTGGCGTGTTCCTGCTCGCATCACTTCAAGCGCGAGGAGCTTGTTGCCGCCGTTGCCCAAGCGGCAGCCCGCCTGAAGCGCAACGCGCGCATCCTCGCGCAGCTGAGTCAAGCGGCCGATCATCCAATCCATCCGGCCATGCCGGAAACCGAATACCTCAAGGGTGTTTTGATTACAGTGGATTGAGTCTGTAGGGTTCGATCATTCGCGCTGCCATGCATCACATTTCATCACAAAGACTGAACCCGCTGCTGCATAAGCATGGCCGGTGTTCTTAAAGATGTCCGTGCTCGCTTGTCGCGTCGTTAAACTCGCAATCCTCTTAGTACCCTTTGCTAAGTACCCTTTGATGGCGTTGAACTCACGCTCGGAACCAATCCACTGTTCTCTGATACAGATAACGACGGGCGTTTGGATTCCGACGAATATTCCCCCTGGGAAAGCAAGCATTCAGCTCACACCCTACTAGAGGTTCGAATGACACACCGATCTATTTTGTTACGAATCCGAGGGGTTTCGATTCGGACATAAGTATTTTCCGCAGCGGTTTCAAGGGTTGAACATGAAAACCCTATTAAGCTTGCTCATGGTTTCGAATATGGTCCTGGCCAATTGCGTCGACGCGACTAGTAATGGCTGTCCGATCGTGACGGCGGCGACACAGCCTTCTGCCTTGGTGCTGGCCCCGCGCGGCCTTCCGAATACCGTGTTGGCGCAGGAGTTTTAAGATGTTTGTCTACCGTTGGGGCCGGGCGGAGCTGCTTATGGTGGTCTCGTGTTTGATTTCTTCTACAGCGCCGCGGCTTCCAGGATTCAGACTGATGGGGACAGAATTCGCATTGATTATGTCGCGACGCTTGGCGGGCTTGGTGGGGAACTTGGCTAATACGGTTTTGCGCGCTTTACCCTACCCCCAACGCCGCCCGGGCGTTACACCCTGGAATACGCAAGGGGCATACGGATCATTATCGATGTTACCTCTTACATTGTTCAAGGGCAGATTCAGGTCAGCGTGATTACCGCCGTGGAGTCGGTGCCAGTTCCTCTCTCAACCAGCCGTGGTCTCTTGGATGGCTTGGTTTGAAGCTGGGGGTTACTGGCTTGGCGATGCTGCGCGTGCGTCGTTTAGACTGCAATGGGTAGAATATTTGCGGCCATAGATTAATTAGTGTGAGAATCGTTTTGCCTCGCGCAAATGCATCACACCATGTCATTGCCGCAACAACTGTCATTTCGATTCTGGAGTTGCGTTTCACGCTCCGCGCTGGCTGCGTGCCATTAACCTTAGCTTGGCCTGCACCGCAAGCTGTGGATTTGAGCGGCTGCGCCTGACGATCGGCGGCTTGCGTCCTTTCAACGCGGTGTGCCATTTCCACCGCAGGGAGAAATCTCAGGCTTCTGGGCGGCTTGAGATCTCTCCCTGCGGTCGAGATGACAAGGTGGTAATGGGCTCGGGGCGAACGGGCTCGGGGTGAACGGGCTTGGTGAACGGGCTTGGTGAACGGGCTCGGTGCGGCGCTTTACGTTTTGCGGCAGCTGCGCGCCTGACCAGTAGCTGGTGACCGGCAGCTGGACCGGCAGCTGGACCGGCGGCTGGACCGGCAGGCTGGACCGGCAGCTGGACCGGCAGGCTGGACCTGCAGGCTGGACCTGCAGGCTGGACCGGCAGGCACCGGCGCTGGCATTAAACGCAATTGATTCTTGTTCGTGTTAGTCTCGGCGCATGGAGCCGTCTACACAAAAGTTTCACTCGCTTGATCTGCTTCCGCGCGGCTGCCGTGCGCTGCTGGTGGCGATCGAGCCGGTACGCGAGTTTGGTTTGCAGGATGCGCAAGTGGGCCTGCGACTCAAAGAGCTGGGCTTTGTTCCTGGCGTGGAGCTTGAAGTAATCGGGCACGGCTTTTTCGGCGCCGACCCAATCGCGGTGAAAATCGGTGATACCAAGTTCGCGTTGCGCCGCCCTGAAGCGCAAAAGCTGCTGGTGAAGCCGCTATGAGCGCGCTTGATGCGTCACTGAAGCTTGCCTTGATCGGCAATCCGAACTGCGGTAAGACGGCGCTGTTTAACCTGCTCACGGGCAGCCGTCAGAAAGTAGCCAACTATGCCGGCGTCACGGTTGAGCGGCGCGAAGGTGCGCTGCGGTTGGAGGATGGGCGCACGTATTCGCTGCTGGATCTGCCGGGCACCTACAGCCTGCGCATCACCAGCGCCGACGAGAAAGTGGCGCGGGATGCGATCCTGGGGTTGCTGCCGGGCGAAGTTCCGCCCGATCTGCTGATCGCGGTGCTGGACGCCACCAATTTGCGCCTCGGGCTGCGTTTGGTGCTTGAACTGCGTGCGCTGGGTCGACCGCTGCTGGTCGCGCTGAATCAGTCCGATCAGGCCAAGCGGCGCGGGATCGAGATCGATCTGGTTGCTTTGAGCCGAGAGCTGGCGGCACCGGTGATCGAGACGGTGGCGGTGCGCCGCGGCGGCGCGGATGCGCTCAAGCAGGCGCTTGCACAGTGGCAGGGTGAAGACCGTGCCGGAGCCTTGGGCAACACCGGCGGCAGCGAGGTAGATCGCGACGCCGAAGCGATACATCAGCGCGTCGAGCGCATCCTCAAGGCCGCCGTACCCAAGCCGATGCCGCTGCCGATCTGGCAAGACCGGGTCGACGCGTGGGTGATGCATCCGGTGCTTGGCTTGCTCACGCTGTTTCTGTTTTTGTTTCTGATGTTCCAGAGCGTCTATGCCTGGGCCGAGCCATTCATGAATGGCATCGAGGCTGGCGTGCACCTGCTCGGCTCCGCAATTGCGTGGCTGCTGCCCGCAGGCGTCTTGCGCAGCCTGCTGATTGAGGGCGTACTGGCCGGCGTGGGCTCGGTCGTGGTGTTCCTGCCGCAAATCTTGCTTTTGTTTCTCTGGATCCTCGCCCTGGAAGATTCCGGCTATTTGCCGCGCGCCGCATTCCTGCTCGACCGGGTGATGCGTAAGGCCGGGTTGTCTGGGCGCGCGTTTATCCCGCTGCTTTCGAGTTTTGCCTGCGCCATTCCCGGAATTATGGCCACGCGCACGATTGCCGACCCGCGCGAACGACTGCTCACGATCATGGTGGCACCACTCATGACTTGTTCCGCACGCTTACCGGTTTACGCTCTGGTGATAGCGGCTTTTGTCCCCAAGCAGACGGTATGGGGGTTTGCGAATTTGCAGGGCCTGACTCTGTTCGTGCTTTATCTGGCCGGCGTACTGAGCAGCGTGCTGGTTGCCGTACTGAGCAAGAAGCTCGGCCGCCGTCAGCACGTCTATCCCCTGCTGATGGAGCTGCCAAGCTATCGCTTACCCAGCGCACGCCAGCTGCTGTTTGGGCTTTGGGAGCGCACCCGCATCTTTCTGCATCGGGTGGGCACCATCATCCTGGCCCTGATGATTTTGCTCTGGCTGTTGGCGAGCTTTCCGGGCGCACCGGAAGGCGCCGTGCAACCGCCAATCTACTACAGCTTTGCCGGCATGCTTGGGCGCACGCTTGAGCCGCTGTTCGCGCCGATCGGCTTTAACTGGCAAATGTGCATTGCGCTAGTGCCAGGCATGGCGGCACGTGAAGTGGCGGTAGGCGCGCTTGGTACGGTTTACGCGCTTTCCGGCAGCGGCGATGAGGTGGCGCAAGCCCTGATTCCCGTGCTTAGCGCGCAATGGTCCATGGCGACCGGGCTGGCCTTCCTCGCTTGGTTTGTCTACGCGCCGCAATGCCTCTCAACTTTGGCCGTCGCCAAGCGGGAAACCAACTCTTGGCGCTACCCATTGATTATGGCCGCGTATCTGTTTGCCTTGGCCTATCTTGCTGCATGGTTGACTTTCCGCATTGCCACCGCGCTGAGCACGTGATGCAGGCCCTCATTGTCGCCATCGTGGTGCTTTGCGCCGTGCTGTACCTCACGCAGCAGGCGATCGCCAAGCTGACGCCAAAGCCGGCGCCTTCAGGCAAGTCCTGCGGCGGGTGTTCCGGTTGCGCCGTGAAAAGTCGTTTGCCGGGGCCAATCGGGCGCCCCTGATCCCAAGCATCCGTGCGCGTTTTAAATCGGCGCGTTCAGAATGGTCGCGTGCTGAACGCAAAGGGCGTTTATCCGGTCTAGGCAAGGGCTTTGAATACGTTACTCATGATTAGTGATTAGCTACGCATCTAACTATTCACTCCTGCCAAAAGACCCGATCTTCACCGACCAAGCCTGTTCTGCGCCGTGCCGCTTGCGGCGACACAATTTGCCCGCTTTGGATGTTCGGGCCACCGTTCCAGCCATGCTTCCGGCCACCGTTCCGGCCCAGGTTCCGGCCCTGGTTCCGGCCATGCTTCCGGCCCTGGTTCCGAGTTAACCTTGCAGCATGTTTTCCAGACTCCAGACTTGGCTCGCCATCGAAGCCAGAGAGCGCCGCGCGCTCTTGCTGGCGTTCGGCTATTTCTTTGGCCTGATGTGCGCCTATTACATGCTGCGCTCGGTGCGCGAAGCCATGGGCGTTCGTTACGGGCCTGACCGCTACAGCTGGCTGTACACCATGGCTTTTGCCGCCATGTTCATTGTGCAGCCAATTTACGGCGGACTGGTGGCGCGCTTCGCGCGCAGCGTCTTTGTGCCGGTGGTGTATGTCTTCGTCGCGCTTTGCATCCTGATCTTCTACGGCGTCTGGCAGCTTGAAACCTGGCGCGATGGTATGGCGCCGGTGTTTTACATCTGGCTGTCGGTGGTGAATTTGCTCACGGTGTCGGTGTTCTGGAGCTACATGACCGACGTGTTTGATCCGAGTCAGGCCAAGCGGTTGTTTGGATTCATCGCGGCGGGCGGCTCGACCGGTGGCCTGTGCGGCGCAGGGTTGACGCTGCTGCTGGCCAATCACGTCGATATTGACGGGATTTTTCTGATTTCGTTTTTTTTCATGGCGCTGTGCCTGTACTGCGTGATCAGCTTGGGCAAGCACGCCCGCCAGGCCAGTGGTCGCCCGAACGTCGAGCAGCTGGAGGAAATCATTGGCGGCACCAGCTTTGCCGCGTACCGTTTGGTGCTGCAGAAAGTGCCGCTGCGCTGGCTGGCTTTGCTGATGGTTTCGGCGGGCTTTGGCGGCGGCATTTTGTACTCGCAACAGGGCTTCGCAGTGCAGGCGATGTTCAGCGACGATGCCAGTCGCGCGAGCTATTTCGCCGGCATTGATCTGCTCACCAACCTGCTGGCGCTGACCGTCGAGCTATTTGCAGTGCGCTGGATGTTTTTGCGTTTGGGCACCGCGCAGGTGATGACTTTGACCCCGCTCTTGCTCGCGCTGGGTTTTGTCGGCCTTGCGCTCTGGCCAAGCGTGCTAGTGATTGCTTTGTTCCAGGTGCTCAGTCGCGGCATTCGCTTTGCCCTGGCGGAACCTGCGCTGGCCAGCTGCTACACCTCGCTCGACCGCGAAGTACGCTACAAGGGCAAAGGTTTTATCGACACCCTGGTGTACCGTCTTAGCGACGTGGCAACGCAATGGAGCGTGCGAGGCTTGAGCGCCGTCGGCGTTACCGGTCCCGCCCTCTATGGATTTGGAGCCATCATGGCGCTGCTTGCGGCGCTGCTCGGTTACCTCTGCGGACGTCAGCACGAAGCTCGCGCTAGGCTGCAAAAAGGGGAAAATCATTGACCGCGGACACGCGTCCAGTTTTCTTGTCTCGTTCTCGCGGCTGAGTTTTTTCTGGCTGAGTTTTTCCGACTGAGTTTTTCTGGCTAAATTTCCTCGGCTGAATTTCCTCGGCTGAATTTTTTAGAGGCAGCTTGGCCCCAACGCTTCGCCGCCGAAGCATCTCAACTGCGCCACGCAGGAACGCGGCGCTGCAGTCAATATCGTCAGGAACCCAAAGCTATGGAAGTTTTTAAACGATTTCATTTCGAGGCAGCGCATCGACTGCCGCAGTACCCGCAGGTGCACGGACACAGCTACACCGCCGAAGTCTGGTGCCAAGGGGATGCCAGCAATGGCTACGTCATCGACGAGATAGAACTGCACGCTGCGGTGGAAACCGTGCGCCTGAAGCTCGATCACCAAATGCTCAACGATGTGGTCGAGCCGCCCACCTCAGAAAACATCGCCCGCTACATTTGGCAGCAGCTGCAGGCTCGGCTGCCACTGTCTCAGGTATGGGTGTATCGCGGAACTGTAGGCTTTGGTGCGGTATATCGCGGCGACTAGTCCAGCAAGATTTATCTTCGCTCAGGAATCGCTTGTCCTCCCCTTGGGTCTTGAGCAAAGCCCTGCCGTGCACCGCCTCGCGCGCGGTCCAACTGCCGTAAAGAGATCGCTTCCGCAAGATCGGCCTGCGCAATGGCAGCCCGGCCGGAAAGATCCGCCACCGTGCGCGCCACCTTCAGCAAGCGATGGTAGGCGCGCGCCGACAGGCCATGGTGCTCCACCACGCGCTCAAGCAGGCGCTGCTCCGCTTCCGCCAAGGCGCAGTGGCTGCTGACTTCGGAGCCGTTCAACTGCGCATTTACCTTGCCGGCACGCGCCAGCTGACGTGCGCGTGCCGCCAGCACGCGTGCTCGCACCACTTCGCTCGGCTCGCCTTCGCTGCCGGCCCTCAGCTCTCGGATCGGTACGCGGCCAACGTAGATTTGCACGTCGATGCGGTCCAGCAAAGGTCCGGAAACCCGCCCGCGGTAGCGCGCGATCACATCCGGCGAACAGCTGCAGCGTCCGCTTGGGTCGTCTGCGTAACCACAGGGGCACGGATTCATGGCTGCAACCAGCTGAAAACGGCTTGGAAACTCCGCCTGCCGCGCGGCGCGCGAGATCACCACGCGGCCGCTTTCCAGCGGCTCGCGCAAGACATCCAGCACCTGGCGCGGCCACTCGGTGAGCTCATCCAAAAACAGCACGCCGCGATGCGCCAGTGAAATCTCACCCGGACGCGGAACCGAGCCCCCGCCAACCAGAGCGACTCCGCTGGCCGTGTGATGCGGCGAACGATACGGGCGTTCACGCCAGCGGGACGCATCGACGCCAAACACGCTGACCGAGGCAATCGCGGCCACTTCCAGCGCTTCCTGATCATCAAGCTCCGGCAGGATGCCCGGCAGGCGGCTGGCCAGCATGGTTTTACCGCTGCCCGGTGGTCCTACGAACAGCATGTGATGCCCGCCCGCTGCCGCCACCTCCAGGGCACGCCGCGCCTGATGTTGACCGCATACATCGCGCAGATCCAGCTCGCCGGGTGGACGCACGCCCTGCGGCGGCTCCGGTAGCTTTGGCAGCTGCACCGCGCCGCGCAGATAGCTGCACACCTGCAGCAGTTGGTCTGCGCTACGCGCTCGCGCATCGCAATCCACCAAGGCCGCTTCGGCCGCGTTGTCCTGCGCCACGATCGGAATTCGACCGGCTTTGAGGCCGCGCCAGACGGCCGGCAAAATCCCGCGCACGCCGCGCAGATTTCCGCCCAGGCTGAGCTCGGCATAGAACTCGTGCTGCTCCAGAGCGCGTAACGGCAATTGTTCGGACGCCGCGAGGATGCCAATCGCGATGGGGAGATCGAAGCGCCCGCCTTCTTTAGGTAAATCAGCGGGCGCCAGATTGACCGTGACCCGGCTGAGGGGGAAGTCGAATTGCGAGTTATGGATCGCGGCGCGCACGCGGTCGCGCGCTTCTTTCACTTCTGCCTCCGGCAGCCCCACGATGTTGAAGCTGGGCAGCCCGGGAGAAAGTTGCACCTCCACCAGCACTTCTGGTGCCTCGATGCCTTCTGCGGCGCGCGAGCGTACGATGGCAAGCGACATGCGCCGGCTCCTTAAAAACGTGCTTTTTGGTGGGGCCGCGTGCGTGATGTTGCGCGCAGGCGGCGGCTGGCTTGGTCCCAGATGAGGGCACCATGAGAGCTCATTGAGAACCCAAAGAAGGGCCAATCAGGGCCCGATTAGGGTCCGATCATCCGCGTTTGGCCTGCTCATATTCGCCGAGCCTCGCTTCCAGAGCCTCCAGCTTCTCGCGCGTTCGCAAAAGCACCGCGCGCTGAACTTCAAACTCCTCGCGCGTCACCAGATCCAGCTTGCGCAAGCCGGACTGAAGCAGGGCTTTAACGTTTTGGCCCAGATCATCACGGGTTTCCTTCAAATCTTTTGGCACCAGCGCAGCAATCTTTTGCGCAAGCTCATCAAGGGCACGAAGATCAAGCATAGATATTCCTAAAATGCGCCACGGGGCGCTGACGACGGATGCACGCAGTCTAACCAAGCCGCAGCTGCTGCGCGCTGGAAAAAGGCGCATCAAGCTGTAGGCAAAAGTCGCCGCTGGCTGAACCGAAAGTCTTGTTTCACAGCCGATTCACGACCTGCTTGTCATCTTCACGGCCGTGAAGATCACTTCTTCACACAAGTGAATGCAATCAACTCTGGAGTGAGCAATGAAAAGCCGTGATGAGCAGTCTGGTCTGGTTTTGCTGGTCGAAGACAACCGAGGCATCTCGGAAATGGTGGGTGAGTACCTTGAGCGTCGCGGCTACTCGCTGGATTACGCTGCGGATGGCGTGACGGGTTTGCATCTGGCGGTTACCAACAGCTATGACGTGGTTATTCTGGACTTGATGCTGCCCGGCATGGACGGCACCGAAGTGTGTCGAAAACTGCGCCAGGACGCCAAGCGCAGCACGCCGGTGCTGATGCTGACAGCGCGCGATACGCTGGAAGACAAGGTCACGGGTCTGGATGCGGGTGCGGACGATTACTTGGTCAAGCCGTTCGAAATCAAGGAGCTGGAAGCACGCCTAAGGGCGCTGATTCGACGTGATCGCCGCCAGGTCAGCCAGGAAATGCTGCGCGTAGGCGATATGGTGCTCGACACTGCCACCTTGCGTTTGACACGCGCTGGCAAGGATTTGCAGGTTTCCCCGATCGGCCTGCGCCTGCTGACCATCCTGATGCGTGAATCCCCGCGCGTGGTGAGCCGACGCGATATTGAGCGCGAAGTTTGGGGCGATATGCTGCCCGACAGCGACACCCTGCGCTCGCATCTTTACAACCTGCGCAAAGTAATCGACAAGCCGTTTATGAAGCCCTTGCTGCACACCATCCACAGCGCGGGCTATCGCCTTGCCGACATGGATTCGGAGCTTCCGGCTTCCGTCGCCAAGGCATCTTGAGCAAGTTGACCATCCCTCTGGGACGCATGTTCGCCATGCGTCCCATCTGGCCTCGTGGCTGGCT
>Ga0163144_10004128_pt1 | contig 32893 bp, 31 predicted proteins | sample OliLak19BULKMAT1_FD_123175 | JGI IMG/M metagenome (GOLD analysis project Ga0163144, IMG submission 123175) | Freshwater microbial mat bacterial communities from Lake Vanda, McMurdo Dry Valleys, Antarctica - Oligotrophic Lake LV.19.BULKMAT1 | ecosystem: Environmental > Aquatic > Freshwater >... | reverse complement strand
TGAACAATCCACGCAACCGCCTGTTTGCCTTCCGGGAATTGCTCAAGCCGGGCCAGAGTCTGTTCCAGAAAGCCTTTCTGGCCTGGCAGGACCTGCCGGTACCGGTGATCGCCGTGCTGCATGGCCATTGTCTGGGCGCGGGCATGCAGTTGGCGCTGGCCGCTGATATCCGCATCGCCACGCCGGCTTGTCAGCTGTCGATCATGGAAGCGCGCTGGGGACTGGTGCCCGACATGGGCATCACCCGCACGCTGCGCGGCTTGGTGCCGATCGATGTTGCCAAGGAGCTGACCTTCAGCGCGCGCATCATCGATGGTACTCAGGCCAAAGCGCTGGGGCTGGTCAGCCACCTCGCCGACGATCCCACGGCCATGGCCCTGCAGTTGGCGCAGGAGTTCATCGAACGCTCGCCCGACGCCGTGCTGGCCGGCAAGCGCGTGCTCAACGCCATGGTGCACACGCCGGGCCGCGCGCTGTGGCTGGAAAAATGGTGGCAGCTGAAACTCCTGCTGGGGCGCAATGGCGCGATTGCGCGACGAAAGGGCAAGACGCCGGAAACGCAATTCGAACCAAGGCAATACCGCTAAGGAAACGCACGCGCAGCCATGGCCACACCTCCCGCCTCTCCTTCGCCCGAGTCACCCTGCGTGCGCAACTGCTGCCTGGACGAGAACGATGTCTGCATGGGCTGCGGGCGGGCATTGGAAGAAATCCTGCGCTGGCAGCAGTCCACGGTCGAGGAGCGTGAAGCCATCCTGGCCGCTTCCCGGCAGCGGCTGGAACAGCGCCGCGCGCGCTGGAGTCGATGAGGATTGTCTTATCATTCGCACTCCGACCGTCCGTACTCCGACCATCCACACACCCACCATCGAGCCCACGCCATGTCCGACACGCTTCCAGACCGCCTCAGCCTCAACCCGCGCAGCCCTTTCCACGATGCCGCCGTGCTGGAACGCGGCATCGGCATCCGCTTCAAGGGCGAGGAGCGCACCAACGTCGAGGAATACTGCATCAGCGAAGGCTGGGTACGCGTTCCTGTCGGCAAGTCGCTGGATCGCCGCGGCAACGCCATGACAATCAAGGTGTCCGGTGCAGTCGAGCCTTATTTTCTCGATACCAAATAAAACGCTCGTCCACGCGGCAACTAGCCGTCTGTGGCGACATCTGCGGCATAAAGGCGCAGCTGATCCAGACTGACCACGCCCAGCGCATTGAGATGGGTGGCTTCCAGCATCACGTCGGGCGCCATGCCGGCCTGCAGCGCTTCCAGCCAGCGCAGTGCGCACAGACACCAGCGATCGCCGGGCGCCAGCCCGGGGAATCCGTATTCAGGCTGCGCCGTGGAAAGATCATTGCCGCGTGCACGCGAGTAGGCGAGAAAGTCGGCCGTCATCACCGCGCAGACCACGTGCAGGCCACGATCTTCGGGATCGGTACGACAACAGCCGTCCCGGAAATAGCCGGTCATCGGCTTGAAACCACAGGGCGCAAGCGGGCGACCGAAGACATTCAGCGCAGAACCGGGCATGGCAGCAACTCGTGTATCGGGATTGCCCGGGACTGTAGCGGATTCCGGCTGCGTTGACCCTTTGTGGCCGCCGACACCAGCATCGACTTCCGTCGGGCGGCCCATTACTTGGCATCTTCTTCCATCAGTGCGCTCTTCGGCATCTTATGCTTACGTAACGCCCGCACAGAAAATCACCCCGTCGTTGCCGATTCGGCCCAGCACATCAGGGGTTTTTTTCAATGCGGCTGTTGATTCGAGTGGATGTTTGCTCTGACCGCATTTCAACCAGAGGCGACGCAAGTAGAGACGTCCAGCCGACCATGCTCACCTACGACCAGTGACACTGGCGCGGGCCCAGACTTGCCGAATGACCGTCCGGGCCCATGCGGCGACGCGAGATTTCTATTGAGAAACGGGGTTATCCTGGTCGAGGGATGGAACTGCAGCAGCTCGCAAACCAACTGCCTTTTGAGATCGGCGCCCTTTACAACCGCCGACAGGAAATTCATGGGCGATTTGGTGGCCAAACCCAAGGTGGCATTTCCACGCCCGCCGGCAGCGCATACGTCTTCCTGTTTACAGGCGAAGCTGGTGCGCAGCATGGCTACAACGATTTCTGGGACGACGACGGTGTCCTGCACTACTACGGTGAGGGCCAAACCGGTGACATGCTGGATCGGGCGGGGAACCGGGCAATACGGGAGCATCTAAACAACAACAGACGCCTCCTGTTGTTCCAAATGATGGGCCACGGCCGCCCGTACCGTTTTTTGGGTGAATTCCGGTTCCGAAACGCGTATCACGAGCCCGGAGTACTGGACACGCGTGGACAGCCTCGAACGGCGATCGTGTTCAAGCTGGAGCCCGTCGAGAACAGTTTCGAACCCTTTCATTTTGCTATCGCCGACAAGCCTCAGCCGCAGCTCTCGCTGTCCTCCACCGCCTCCCTCCAACTGACTGAGGTCCGTTCGAAGCAATCGCTTTTCAAGCGGAGATTGCTGACGGTAGAAAAGCAATGCCGGTTAACTGGCCTTGCTGATCTGAGATTTCTCAGGGCAAGCCACATCAAGCCGTGGTCCAAGTGCACCAGCGGTGATGAACGAATTGATGGCAGCAATGGACTATTGCTGAGCCCGCAAGCGGACCTGCTGTTTGATCAGGGCTGGATCACATTTGAGGATGCAGGGAGCCTAGTGCGTTCCGATAACCTTCCCACTGAGGTTATCGAACGTATAGGCCTGGATCTTAGGAAAGGACGGGGTTGTGGTTCCTTCTTCGAAAAGCAGCGAACCTACCTTGAGTTTCATCGAAGCCAAGTATTCGACAAGGCGTACAACAAATCCACCGATCCGCTCCTAGATCTGTTTTCATCAGCGCAGTACTAGCAACGACGTCGCCAGCGTGGCAAACATTGCGGTGAGAGCGAAGCCGTGTGTAACGGCTGTCGCGCTGCTTGCGGAAAACCTTGTTAGCCGAAATGGCGCAACACGCGCGTCAGTCCGTAAGCCAGGCGTTCGATGCCCGCCCAAATCGCTCGAACGCTTCAGCGCCTATGCATAGCAGCTTGCCGCAGATCAGCTAAAGTAAACCCGGACTCAAAACAGCCCCGCCAGTGAAATTGGGGGGACGTCGCACCCGGGAAACGGAATTTGTCTGTCAGTCATCCACGATAAGGCGCTCGATAAACACCTTTTTTCTCTCACAGATGACCATCGAGTCATACTTTCGAATCAACTAAAAAATGCCAAAGATGAGTTCTTGCGATAAATATTTTTGCCTGCTGAGAGCAAACATATTGCGTTGCCAGATAGATTTGTGCCGAAGTCATAATTTGTCTCTAGGCATCGTGAAAAGATGCTGAACCATTTGGCACATAGATAGGAGTTGTATATGACCCACCGCCAATATCATTTTATTTCGGAACAAGAATTTGACCGGGATTGGAAACCTCGCCTGAAAGCAAATGGCGAACTATTTAGGCACGAAGAATTGGACCATTTTTCTATCCGCCATGTCTGGACAATTTACGAGGACGGAGCGATTGATGAGGATGGCTACTCAGATAATAGTTGGTTTGCTACGCCGGGCGTTGTTGCTGGCCATGCTCTCGGTTACGTCATCACAGAGAGGCCGTGGGACATAGAGACTAAAGATGCTATTTGGTACGCGGATGATGACGAAGACGCCAGCGAAGAACGCAGACAATTTCACTTTGAAAATGAAGCATAAACGAAACACGCTCGAATCATTGTTGGGCATCCGTTCCAATGGCTATTCACTGCCCGACTTCCATGGATGGGAAATAAAAGCCAGAAGCGTGGGCAATTCGGACAGACCGGGAAGCAGCGTGGTGACGCTTTTCACACCAGAGCCGACATCGGGCGTATATGTCTGCGAAGACTTCAAGGAGTTCATGCGCCGCTATGGCTACCCGGATACTCTGGGCCGGGCTGACCGCGTGAACCTCGGTGGCGTCTATCGTGCCGGCGGCACTGCACACGCACGCACCGGGCTGCGGCTGGTTCTCGATGGCTTCAATCACGAGACGAAAAAATATGCGTCGAATGGCGCCATCCGGCTATTGGATGGACAGGACAATGAAGCCATGGCATGGACCTTCGCCAAACTCATCGACCACTGGAAAATCAAGCACGCACAAGCGGCATTCGTGCCTTCACAGTTGCGCAATGCGCCTGACCGCGAATACCGATTTGGCCGGAACATCTTGCTGGGCGAAGGCGCGGAGTTCGGGTTTTTCCTGAAGGCTGTCCATGAAGGCCGGGTTTACTACGATCCCGGCATCAAGCTGGAAGGCGTTTCAACCAGCCACCCGAAGCCCAAGAAGCGCAGCCAGTTCAGAGTGAGCAGCAAGGACCTCCCTGCCCTTTACGTCTCAAGTCGCGTGGTCGATGCATGTGATGAGGCCGGCTGCTGAATCCAGCGCAGACAACTCTGGCTGGCTCTAACCGGATAACCAAAGTGGGCTAGTGAACAGTATTGTTCAAAACGCAAGTGTGCTCTTTCGTTTCCAATCACGCCGCAATATCAACATATTCCACCTGACTGGTCGGCAGCGGAATGGATGCGCCATCCCCGCGCATGCCGGCGATGTGCATTTTGATGACCCCACGGATATTGCGTTCGACTTCCTCGACCGTGGCGCCGGTGGCGATGCAGCCGGGAAGGTCGAGCACGTAAGCGCCGAAATTGCAGGCGGTTTTCTCGATGACGATGGCGTAACGCATGACGGTCACCTCTTGAGTCCGGCTTGCCGCAGGATGCGCTTCAGCAGGCCCGTCGGGACATCATCGCCTGACTTGCCTGACGCTGTCGCGCGACCGGGTTTTTGTGGGTGTCTGGGTTGTCCGTGGCTGCCTCGCTGGCCGACCATGCGCCTGCCGTCTTCTTCCAGCGTTGCCAGTACATCTGGAACTTTGGGTGGCATGGCTTGATAAGTCGGTATGGACGGATCGTGCGGCTGCGGGTTTGGATGTGATGTAAGGAAGCGTCGCGGCAAGTTGCAGGAAGAGCGCCCCTCACCTGCCCCTCGGGCATCCTCTACCCGATTTGCGGGGAGAGGCCGATTGGCAACTGTTGCGGCAGGTTGCAGGTTCGTTTCCCGACCGGACGCAATCCTTCGCAACCAAGACTTCCGCACTTTGCGCGCCACTGTCACAGCCTCTATCCTCGGCTCACCGTTCGCTTTGGAGTGTGCCGTGTCCCGTCATCGCCATCACCGCGCCCTAGTCAACCTGACGCTCGCCGCTGCTGTTTCGCTGAGCCTGCTTGCGGCCTGCAGCAAATCCGAACCTGAGCCCGATGCCGCCGTGACTGCAGCGCCCGCCCCCGCCAAACCCGAAATGGGCAGCTTTGGCTTCGACATGGCCGGCATGGATAGCACCCGTACGCCGGGCGACGATTTTTTCGCCTATGCCAACGGCAACTGGGTGACCAACACCGAGATTCCGGCCGACCGTTCCAGCTTCAACAGTTTCACCCTGCTGACGGTGAAGGCCGAGGAACGCACCCGCGCGATCATTGATGAAAGCGCAGCGGCGAAGAACGCCACCGGCGACGCCCGGAAGATCGCCGATTTCTATACCGCCTTCATGGATGAAGCCGGCATCGATGCCAAGGGCTTGGCGCCGATCCAGCCGGAGCTGGATGGCATCGCAGCGATCACCGACAAACCTGGACTGGCGCGCGCACTCGGCCAGACCTTGCGCGCCGATGTTGACCTGCTCAACTCCACGAACTACTACACCAACCGCCTGTTCGGCCTGTGGGTGTCCCAGCATCTCGACAAACCCACGGAGTACGGCGCCTACCTGGTGCAGGGCGGACTCGGCCTGCCCGACCGCGATTTCTACCTCAAAGGCGGCCGCATGGCCGAGCTGCGCAAGCAGTACCAGGCGCATATCGCCAAGGTGCTGGGTCTGGCCGGCATCGCCGACGCCGAGGCCAAGTCCGCGCGCATCCTCGCGCTGGAAACCGCCATCGCTCGCGTGCACGCCAGCCAGGTCGACACCAACGACGTCAAGAAAGGCGCCAACTACTGGAGCCGCGCCGATTTCGCCAGCAAGGCGCCCGGTCTCGACTGGAACGCCTATTTCGAAGCCGCCGATCTGGGCAAGCAAACCGAGTTCATCGTCTGGCAGCCTTCGGCGATGACCGGCATCTCGAAGTTGGTGGCATCGCAGCCCATCGATACCTGGAAAGATTACCTGGCCTTTCACGCGCTCGACCGCGCGGCGTCAGTGCTGCCCAAGGCCTTCGCCGACGAGAGTTTTGCCTTCTACGGACAGACGCTCAGCGGCACGCCTCAGCAGAAAGAGCGCTGGAAGCGCGGCGTCAATGCCGTCGACAACGCCCTCGGCGAAGCCATCGGCAGGATCTACGTCGAACGCCATTTCAGCGCCGAGACCAAGGCCCGCGCCGACGCCATGGTCGGCAACCTGCTGGCCGCTTTTGCCGCACGCATTGACCGCCTTGATTGGATGACAGCGGAGACCAAGGCGCATGCCAAGGCCAAGCTCGCCGGATTGAAGGTCGGCATGGGTTATCCCGATGCCTGGCGTGATTTTTCCGCGCTCGAAGTGCGCGCCGACGATGCGCTGGGCAATGCCGGCCGCGCCAGCCTGTTCGAATACCAGCGCAACCTCGCCAAGCTCGGCAAGCCGGTGGATCGCGGCGAGTGGTACCTCTTGCCGCAGCAAGTGAACGCGCTGAACATCCCGCTGGAAAACCGCCTGATCTTCCCCGCGGCCATTCTGGAAGCACCGTTCTTCGATGGTGCCGCCGACGAAGCGGTGAACTACGGTGCCATCGGCGCGGTGATCGGCCACGAGATCACCCACAGCTTCGATTCCAGCGGCGCGCTGTTTGACGAAAGCGGGCGCATGGCGAATTGGTGGACGCCCGAGGACTTGAAGAAATTCGAGGCTGCCGGCGCCGCGCTTGCCGCGCAATACGACGGTTACCATCCATTCCCCGACTTGGCGGTCAACGGCAAGCTGACCTTGGGCGAGAACATCGCCGATGTCGCCGGTCTGGCCACCGCCTATGACGCCTACAAACAATCGCAGAATGGCATGGAAGCAAAAACTATTGACGGGCTTGCGCCCGACCAGCGCTTCTTCCTCGGTTGGGCGCAGGCCTGGCGCAGCAAGGCGCGCGAGCCGGCCCTGCGCAACAGCGTGCTGACCAATGTCCACGCGCCGGGCATGTACCGCACCGAGACCGTGCGCAACCAGGACGCCTGGTACACGGCCTTCAACGTGCAGCCGGGCCAGCAGCGTTACCTGGCGCCGGAAAAACGGGTCAAGGTCTGGTGATCCCCAGGGCGGGGTCGTGATTCTTCGCGGCCCCGTCTCTTGTGCATCCTCGGCCGCCATCGCTGTGCTGATCGGGAGAGGCGACAGCGTCATGGCATGACGGGCCTTCGTGCTAACTTCGCGCCATCGTCGGGGAGGATGATGGATGCAGTGGAACTGGTGGAAAAACCTTTACCTGCAGGTACTTGTCGCCATCGTGATCGGCGTCCTGCTCGGCCACTTCAGACCCGAACTCGGCGAGGACATGAAGCCGCTCGGCGATGGCTTCATCAAGCTGGTGAAGATGATCATCGCGCCGGTGATCTTCCTCACCATCGTCGCCGGCATTGCAAAAATCGGCGATCTGCGCCACGTCGGCAAGATCGGCCTCAAGGCGATCATTTATTTCGAGGTGCTGACCACGCTGGCGCTGGTGATCGGCCTGGTCGTCGCCAACACCCTGCAGCCCGGCGCCGGCATGAACATCGATGCCGCCAGCCTCGACACCAGCGCCATCGCCCAGTACCAGAAGACCGCCAGTGAACAGGGCACCACCGCCTTCCTGCTCGACATCATCCCGGCAAATTTCCTGTCCGCTTTCACCGAAGGGAAACTGCTGCAGGTGCTGCTGGTCGCCATCCTCGCCGGCATCGCCATCACCCGCATGGGCCGCAGCGGCAAGCGCCTGCTGGCACTGGCCGAAGACCTCTCCCACGTGTTCTTCGACATCGTCGGCATGATCATGCGGCTGGCGCCGATTGGTGCCTTCGGCGCCATGGCCTACACCATCGGCAAGTTCGGTCTCGGCTCGCTGGCCTCGCTGGGCTGGCTGCTGCTGGCGGTGTACCTGACCTGCTTCGGCTTCGTGTTCGTGGTGCTGGGTGGCGTCGCGAGGCTGTCTGGATTCTCGCTGTGGCAATTCCTGAAATATATCCGCGGCGAGCTGCTGCTGGTGCTCGGCACATCCTCGTCGGAATCCGCGCTGCCGCGTTTGCTCAAGCGGCTGGAGGACGCCGGCTGCGACCGCGCCGTGGTCGGGCTGGTGGTACCCACGGGTTATTCGTTCAATCTCGACGGCACCTGCATCTACCTCACGATGGCGGCGGTATTCATCGCGCAGGCGGTTGGCGTGGATTTGACACTTGGCGAAGAACTCACCCTGCTGGCCGTGTTGCTGTTGACATCAAAGGGTGCCGCTGGCGTTACCGGCTCGGGCTTCGTCACGCTGGCGGCGACATTGGCCGCACTTGGCGGCAAGGTGCCGGTGGAAGGCGTGGCGCTGATCCTCGGCGTCGACCGCTTCATGTCGGAGGCACGCGCGATCACCAACTTCATTGGCAACGGCGTCGCCACCATGGTGGTGGCGAAGTGGGAAGGCCTGCGTGATGACGGGCAGATGCGCGCGGCCTTTGCCGCCGGGCCGTCCTCGCTCGATGCGCCGGTGGCGCGCACGCCGGACGAGGGTGATTGACCTTCATGATCGCGATGGCGCATCCATTGGCCAACTCCCAACCTCACTTGATCACATCCATTGCAGCAGCATCGGAGCCAACCATGTCCCAGTTCGACCTGACCCCTCCCAGCGATGCCCAGCACAGCAAGCTTGTCCGCGACCTCAGCCCGGCCGAAAGCGAAGTGCTTCTGCATCACGGCACCGAGCGCGCGTTCTGCGGCGTCTTTCTCGACAACAAGCTCGACGGCGTCTACACCTGCCGCTTGTGCGGCCTGCCGCTGTTCCGCTCCAGCGCCAAGTTCGATTCGGGCACCGGCTGGCCCAGTTTCTTCGCGCCCTTCGCACCCGCGCACGTGCGCACGATCCGCGACAGCAGTTACGGCATGGTCCGCACCGAGATCGTCTGCGCCCGCTGCAGCAGCCATCTCGGCCATGTGTTCCCCGATGGCCCGCCGCCGACCTTCGAACGGCATTGCCTGAATTCGGTCTCGCTGCAGTTCACGCGCAACGGCGAGGCGCTGCCGGATCGCCTCGGCCGCGGTGGTGCCGAAGCGCAGGCGGCCGGCTGAGCCTCATGCGATGACGTGATTGTCGGCACTGGACTTCCATGGCCGACGTTCAAACAGTGCGGTGCACCTTCAAGGCTTGCGATACAGATGCACGAAGCGATCGGTCTTGCCGCGAATAGCCGCATCGAACACATTGAGGCTGTGGTCGTCGTCGACACTGCGCAGCAGCAGCAGGGAACCGGCGAGTTCCAGCCCGTGCGCCTTGAATTCGGCGATGGCGAATGACTCCTCGATACGATGCAGCTTCTGGGTATCGTTCTTGCCGGCACCGGCGCGGGCCTGGTGGTCGACGATCAGCAGGACGCCACCGGGCTTGAGCGCGGTCACGGTCTGGTCGATGAACTGCCCGGCATCGATAGCGGGCCAGCCGTCACCCGAATCATTGACGTACAGGTCGCGGCAGGACATCCGGCGCATTGTTGATCTCCGGCACCTCGCCACCAGGGCCGACGATGCCAGCGATGATCTCGCTGTAACAGCCACCACCGCCGAAGATGTCGGCCACGGTCATGCCGCATCGGAAACCGGCAAGCTTCAAGAGTTCGGCGGAACGGTCGCGGGCAGCGCGCTCGCGGTCGGCGTCGGAACGCGCCGGGTTGGCCAGCGCGGCCTTGACGACAGCGTCGGAAGAACTGCCCATGCTGGCACAGCCACTGGCGACCATCAGGCAGGCGGCGAGCAACAGTGGAACGATGCGCATGGCCGACTCCAGTGATGGGTCCTGCAGCACTCCAGGCAACTGCGGGGACGCCTGCATCACCCGAAGGTCATCGCCGGCGATGTCAACGCGAGCAAGCCGGACCTATGTGCGTTTGCGCACCGAAAAACCGGCGGACAGCGGGTAGCTTGTGATCCACATCAACAGCTGGAGTCAACCGCATGAACATCCGTATCCTTTCCGCCGCGTTACTCGCACTGGGCCTTTCCGCCTGCAGCACCTCTGGCGGCGGTTACACCAGCAACAGCGGCTACCGCAGCACCAATTGTTACGACTGCGGCGTGGTCCAGAACATCCAGAGCTACAGCGGCGAGCGGCGCAATACCGGCGGCGGCGCGGTGGCCGGCGTGATCATCGGTGGCGTGCTCGGCAACCAGATTGGCAAGGGCGACGGCAAGACGGCCGCCACGGTCGCCGGTGCGGTTGCTGGTGGCATCGTCGGCAACAACATCGAAAAGAACAACGACCAGACTTGGTACGACATCAGCGTGCGCATGAACGATGGCCGCCAAGTCACCGTGACCCAGAGAAAACTGGACGGCGTGCGTGACGGCTCCAACGTGGTCATCCGCGACGGCCGTGCATACCTCAACTGAGCTGCGCTGGCCGCTTCACCAGACTGACGGGGATCGAAATGTGTACCTTGTGCCTGTGCGACATGGGTGAGTTGAACGACGCATGGATGCGTGCGCCCCGGAAATTGAAGGAGTCGAATGACACCCTCAGCCCGATATCCCGCAATGAAACCGATTCGCCGATGCCTCCCGCATCGGCGGTCGTTCTTTCGACCAAGACGCCTGCCAGGCGATTGCCTGCCTCTGGCAGCACAGCATGAACGCACCTTGGAAGGCTATGGGCAACCGCGTACGACCCAGCAACTGGCCGGCGATGGTCTGGGCGATGCTGTCCTTGGTGTTCGTCTGCAGCATCGTGACGCTGGTCATCGGCGTGCAATTATTTGACATCACCGGTCAGCCGATGAAGTTCAACACGCGGTAGCGGCGGGCTGGTGGAAACCGCTGGCTGCACGCCACCCGGAGCACAGCTTGCGCCCGTCTGGTTTTCCCTGCCGTCGGGTTTCTTGCCGCGCGAGCGCCGTGGTCCGGGTGCCGAATGCTTGCCTTGCGCCTCGTCCAGGGCATCGATCCAGCCAGCGGCCGATTCCGGAAATGCATCCGCATACGGCACATAGGGCTTGATATCGAGGATCGGCGTGCCATCGAGAAGGTCGATGCCACGCACGCGCAAACAGCCCGTTTCCACGGCCAGCAACTCCACGGCCGACAGTCCAATGGCGTTGGGGCGATGCGGCGAGCGCGTCGCAAGAACGCTGCGCTTGCCACCGCCGCGCGGCGGTCGCACTTCGGCCTTCCAGCCTTCGCTGCGATGAAAAACAAACAGCAGCCAGATGCGCTGGAAACCGGCCAAATCACGATAGGCGGCCTCCGGAAAACCGGCCACGAAAACGATCAGTGCCTCAGCCGCATCGCCGCTCTCCGTACCCTGCACCACCGTGGATTGATGCGGCGCGTCGATGCGCCGCGCATACGGCGAGCGGACATGGGCAATGGGATGGCTGATGAAGCCGCTGGCGTCAGTCATGGCGATATTTTTGACAAGGGCGAACGCATGCCGCCATCAGTCCGGTGCTCGTGAATAAAGATCGATGATCGTGCTGATTGCATTGCGGCAAACTTCGCAATAGGCGTCGCTGCGATCAAACATCAGGCACTGCATCTGCGAGCGGTAATAACCCCTCGCCTCATAGTTGGCGCCTTCGAAGGCGCCAATGCGGCGAAAGTTCGGGTCGGGCGAAAACAGTTTTGCCGTAAATTCAAGGTCGGCCCGGAACAGCGCATTCATTTCCGCTTCCGGGCGTTGTGCCGCGCGCAAAGCGGCGCGCTGTTTCTGGTGGTCACGAGCGTGGCTTTCGTAGTCGGCCTTGGGCCAGCTTGTCGGCAAGGCGGTATCAGCCTGCACCAGTGCGCGCCACTTCAGTTGCGCTGGAACATGCATGGCGGTGACGTTGGGCTCCCAGGGCTCGGGCCGCGCTGGCGCCGACTGGTAGGCTACCGGCGAGGTGTAGTACTCGTCTGCAAGGCCGGCAAAGTGGTGGCCGAACTCATGCACGAACAGGTAATCCGCCCAGGCGTTGCCGGCAGCGACGGTGCTGAACTGGCCGAAGATGCCACCACCTCCATAGGTCTCGTTGTTGACCAGAATCTCGACGAACTCGTAGGGCGCGTACTGCGCGAGGTCGCGGAAGGCACGGTTGTCCAGCGCCAGCACATAGCGCTCGCTGCCGAAGATGTCGTAACGCGTGCCCAGCGCCGAGACGCGGTACTGGCCGGTCGAGGGCCGCGAGACGCCCGATTCCGGCGTCGGCAGCATCATTGCCCAGACGTTGAAATCTTCGGCGCGTTCCTTGAACGGCGACACGCTGAACAGGTGCTCGCTGAGCCGGCGCGCATCGGCGGCGAATTTTTCGGCTTCAGCCTGCGTGTAACCATCGCCGAGAATCAGCAGATCAACCTTGTCGGCAGACGCGCCGCTGCTGCGGATTGCCAGCGGCGTCGCCGGGGCTGGCAGTGATTTGCGCTGCACATCGATCGCCGCGGGATCAATGTCGACACTCCACGCCGGCACGAAGGCATTGCCGGTATCTCGCTTGAACAACTGCAGCTTGAACGGCTTTCCTGGTGCGGGGAAACGCAGTGATTCACCGAAACCGCGCGCCAGTGACTGTGCTTCCGCCGTGGTCTGCCACTCGCCGAAGATCGTGCTGTAACCGCGCGAATACAGCAGGGCGCCAGTCGCGGCATCGGTTACCTCGAACTTGTTCAGGCCGCGGTTGCTGTCGTCCAGCGGCCGCGCTGGATTGCCCGGCCACGGCAAAGGTTCCAGCAGCACTCGATCCAGCGCGTAGTGATCGCTCTTTGCATCACCACTATGGACAACATCCACGCGCATGGTCGCGGGCGCGACGGCGGATGCAGGTTCGGCCACAGCGATCAGGAAGAGCCCTGACAAGAACACGATCAGCAAACTTGACGGGGAGTGGCCATGTTGCATTTGCAGGCTCCAGTGCAGGTTGGCGAGAGTGTCGCACAGGCAAAATCAGCGGCCATGCCTGGACTGCTTTCGCAAACCAGCGCCCTCTACCAAGGCAAGGGCGACCCATTGCCATGCCAGAACGTGCCGGTCTGGCCGTGTCCAAGCCCATCCAGTCGTGCCAGCAATTGCGCTGCCGCCTGCGCCGGGCTGATCTCACCCTTGCCGCCGACCATGTCGGTGGCGACATAGCCCGGATGCAGCAGGAACACGCTGATGCCGCGCGGCGCAAGATCCACCGCCAGCGATTTTCCGATCGCATTCACCGCCGATTTCGAAGCCCGATAACCGTAATAACCGCCCGAATCGTTGTCTGCTACCGAGCCCATGCGACTGGTGATGATGCCGATCTTCGAGCCTGCGCCCAGGTTGTCCAGCAGCGCCTGCGTCACCCGCAGCGGACCGAGCGCATTCACCTCGAACTGCCGGCGCATGGATTCGAAGCCGTCACTTTCAATCTCACCCAACTGCTCGCGGCCGAGGATGCCGGCATTGAGCACCAGCGTGTCGATCCGTGTGCCCTGCAGGCGCTGCGTCAGTCCCGACAGCGCCGCGGCGTCGCTGACGTCCACGCCGGCCTCGATGCGTGCACCGGTCTCCTGCAGGGCCTCGCTGGATTGGCGGCAGACCGCAATCACGTGTTCGCCGCGCGCCCGCAGATGTTGGGTGAGGGCAAGGCCGATACCGCGGTTGGCGCCGGTGATCAGGGTGGTGGGCATGGCAAGCTACCTGTGGTGGCCAGCGGAGTGTGACATCCGAGTGTGGCCTGATTGTCGCCGGATCGCCGGATCGCTGGCCAGCGCACCGCCACAGCGCGGACTGGCTCGCGCGCCACCGTTTTTTTCAAGCCCGTGAACGAAGGAATCTGGCACCCGAATGCCCCTGCCGAGCTTCAATACCGACACTTTCGGCCCGCATTTGGCCTGGCGACGGCTTCCTCTGCTCTACTTGCAGGGCCAATGGCTGCGGCTGCGCACGCGCCGGCTGCCAGAGCCGCCCGGAGACCGCCATGGTCGGATATCAGGTGCGACGCCCGCACTGAACGTTCTCGTGGTCGGCGATTCAGCCGCCGTGGCCGTTGGCACTGCGCAACAGTCGCAGGGACTGGCGCCGATGCTGGCAAACGCACTGGCGCAAAAAACCGGCCGGGCGGTGAACTGGCGGGCGCTGGGCCGCAGTGGCTCAAAAGCCGGCGATGTCGTGCGCGAACAGCACGCACTGTTTTCCAGCCTCGATGGCTGCACCTGCTTCGATCTGATCGTCACCTCGCTGGGCGTCAACGATGCCGTCGGCCTCAGCGGCAGCAAGAATTTCCAGCATGACCTGGGCACCGTCGCCGCTTTGCTGGACGCTCGGCTGGCGGAAGATGGACAACTGGTCTTCAGCCGCATGCCGCCGATCCATCGCTCGGCGATATTCCGCGAGCCGCTGCGTGGGCTGGTTCAGTGGCGACTGGCGTGGATCGATGCACTGCTGTCGCATGTCGCCAACAGGTCGGAACGCTGGCGGCTGGCGCAGGAAAATCCGTCACTGGTAGCTGAAGGTTTTGCAGTCGATGGCTTCCATCCCAGCGCCGAGGGCTATCGCGCTTGGGCTTGGCACTTGGCCGAAGGCTATTCCCCTGCGGATGCGCAAAACGCTGGCCTGCCGGCGACACTGCCGGACTCTCCGCCATCCCATCGAACCTGACCCATACCGCACCCATGCCCCTCCATGCAGGAGCGGCGCCAGACGCTACGCCGTTACGCCGTCATGTCGCCTGCCCATGATGGACACCTGCTGCAAAGACCTGACGACATGCGCCGCAAAGCCCCCGTTCCCGCTACCATCCCCGACAGCGAGGCCAATGCCGGGGCGCCCAGATGCGTTTCACCTTGATCGCAGTCCTTTTTTGGTTGGCGGCGGCGGTCACCGCGGCGCCGCTGGACTATGCGCCGGCGCTGACCCGTTTCCGCCGCCTCGGGACCGAGCAAGGACTCTCGCAGAACAGCGTGCGCGCCTTGGCCCAGGATCGCGCCGGCTTCGTCTGGATTGGCACGCAGGACGGGTTGAACCGCTTCGACGGCAGCGAATTCCGCCTCTATCGGCATCAGGATGGAAAACCGGATTCACTGCCCGGCGACCTTGTCCAGGCCTTGGTCATTGATCGCGAAGGCGTGCTCTGGATAGGGACCAGTGGCGGACTGGCCCGCTACCGGGAAGATCAGGACCGTTTCGAGACGGTGCCCATCCAAGGCGAGCGCGGTACGCAGGCCGAGGTGCGCCGACTGCACGTCGACGCCAGCGGCAGGCTCTGGATCGCGAGCTATAGCGGACTGAGCTACTACGATCCGCTCAGCGGCAAACGCCTGGCTTGGCGTTTTGCGCCCGGCCAGACGCCACCCGACATCCGCTTCGAGTCCCTGGCCAGCGATGGCGAGGGTCGGCTGTGGCTCGGCAGCCTCGGTGGCCTTGTGCGGCTGGATCCGGCCAGCGGCCGCGTGGATCGTCCGTATGCGGACGTCGCTGCGGCTGCGGCCCTTGCCAGTGTCCGCATTGATGCCCTCGCCACCGATGCCCGCGGCACGCTGTGGATAGGCAGCGTCGGCGAGGGCCTGTTCCGCTACGACCCAATAAAAGCCGATTGGCGCGTATACCGGCATCGCGCCGATGACCCCGGGACGCTGGACAGCGATACCCTGCGCTCGCTGCTGCCTGATCGCAGCGGCCGCCTCTGGGTGGGCACGCGCGAAGGGCTGAACCTGCTGGCCGAGCCCGACGCGCCGACGCCGCACGTCCTGCGCTTCCGCCACTACCGGCAGGACCCGCGTTCGCTGGGCTCGGGTCGGGTGATGAGCCTGTTGCAGGCAAACGACGGCAGCCTGCTGGTCGGCACCAATACCGGTGGCCTCAACATCCTCAATCCACGCGGAAACCGCTTCACCAGCTTCACTCCCGACAGCCAGGCCACCGCCGCCATGCGCGACCCGGTGATCTACTCGCTGCTTGAAGCCGGCGGCGACGCGCTCTGGCTGGGCGGCCGCAAGGGCCTGTACCGCTTCGAGCCAGGCAGCGGCCGGCTGCAGGATTTTCCCGAGGTCGGCGAGCTCGGCGTCAGCGCGCTGGCTGCGGATGGCGACCAACTTTGGCTGGGCGTGCTCAAGGGCGCCGTCGTGATCAATACCCGCACCGGCCACGCCACGGCCCCCAAGCTGCCGGAGAAACTGGCCAGCGCGCAGATCACCCGGTTCTGGCTGGAAGGCGACCGCCTTATCGCCGGCACCTACGACCGCGGCGTGTTCGTCCTGCGCCGCAGCGATCTGGCGCTGCTTGCGCATTATCCGATCACGTCCTGGGTCAGCCAGCTGGTCCCTTTCGATGAGCGCACCCTGCTGGTGTTGGGCAGCGACGGTATCCATTGGCTGAGTCGTGACGGCAGCCAGGAGCGTCATGTGCACCGGGCTTCCAGTGAACCCGGCGCGCCGCTGCCCCCAGGCGGCATCACCCACTTCCTGCGAGACGCCGACGGCCGCCTGTGGCTGGCCAGCGCCGGAGCCGGCCTGCTGCGCATGCGCCTCACCGATCCCAACAATCCGGCCTCGGCGAGTTTTGAAATCGTGCCCGAGGTGCTGGCCCACGGCATCAAGCTGGTGCAGGCCATCGCCCAGGACAGCAAGGGCCTGCTCTGGTTGAGCACCGCCAATGGCATCGTCCGCTTCGATCCAGCCAACGGCGACATCACGACCTTTGGCGCTGCCGATGGCGCGTTCGATAGCGACTACCAGTCCGCAGCCCAGGTTCGGCTGGCCGACGGCCGCCTGGTCTTCGCCGCGACGCGCGGCATCACCGTGTTCAATCCGACCGGCATCGGCGCCAGTCCGGCCACCCCGGCGCCTTTTCTTACCGAACTGCGCTTGTGGAATCGCCGTGTCGAGCCCGGCAGCCGCAATGCCGGCGCACCGCTGACGAGCGCACTGCACCGCAGCGAGCGCATCGCCATTCCGGCCGCCGCCGCCGGCATGGTCGGCCTGCGCTTCGCCTCGCTTGAACTGCTGGCGCCGGAACGCCTGCGCTACCGCTACCGACTGGAAGGTTTCGATCCGGACTGGATCGAAACCCAGGCCGGCGAACGCCAGGCCATCTACACCAACCTGGCGCCGGGTCATTACCGCTTCCTGGTACAGGCGGGAGAGCCAGGCCGCCTCGATGGTGCGGCGACCACGTCGCTATTCATCGACATCCTGCCACCGTGGTGGAAGACGCTCTGGGCGCAGGCCCTGTTCGTGCTCGCGGCGCTGGCCCTGCTCTACGCCAGCTACCGCTGGCGCATCCGCAGCATCGAATCGCACCGGCAGCGCCTGCAGCACAAAGTGGACAAGCGCACCGCCGAGCTCTCGCAGGCCATGCAGCGCGCAGAGCAGGCCCTGACCCAACTGCGTGAAACCCAGCACGGCCTGATCGAAGCGGAAAAACTGGCCTCTCTGGGCAGCCTGGTCGCAGGCGTGGCCCACGAGATCAACACGCCGCTGGGCGTGGCGGTTACCGCCGCCAGTCTGTTCGGCGACCGCACCGCTGCGCTGCAGCGGCAGTTTGACGCCGGCAAGCTCAGCGCCGACGAACTGGCCGACTACCTGCGCACCGCCCGCGAAGCCTCGGCCATGGTCGATCGCAACCTCGAGCGCACGGCGCAGCTGGTCAACAGCTTCAAGCAGGTGTCCGTTGACCACTTCTCCGACGAACGCCGCCGCTTCGTGCTCAGCGACTGGCTGCGCTCCCTCATGCACAGCCTGGCACCGCAATGGAAACGCCGGCCCATCACCTTCGAGCTTGAGGTTGAGGAAGGCCTGAATCTGGACAGCTATCCCGGCGCCATCACCCAGGTCGTGAGCAACCTGATCCAGAACGCGCTGGTGCACGCCTACACCGAGGACGAACCCGGCACGCTGCGCCTGGTCGCACGCGCACTGGGAGAGGATGCGGTCGAGCTCAGCGTCAGCGACAGCGGCCGCGGCATCACCGCCGAGGTGCTGCCGCATGTGTTCGAACCCTTCTACACCACCCGCCGCGGCCGCGGCGGCACCGGCTTGGGCCTGCACCTGGTGTACAACCTGGTCACCGGCGTGCTCGGCGGACAGATCAAGGTGCACAGCACACCCGAGGGCACGCGCATGGTGGTGACTTTTCCGCGCGTGGCGAAGTGAAGCAACGCGCTGCAAAGGCATGAATCAGACACTACAGACACCAGCACTTCTTGCTTCTTGCGCCATTGGCATAACGTACTGCTGACCTGCAACCTCGAAGCAGCGACGCCGTGCCCGCGTCATTCGACCGCCAGGTTACGCGCCATGCGCATCATTACCTGCAGGCCGGCGCCGGGTTGGCTGGCAATCTGGATGCCTCCGCCAAGCACGCCGGTAACCAGGTTGAACACCATATGCGTGCCCAGGCCGGTGCCGCCGCGGCCGCGCCTGGTGGTGTAAAAAGGCTCAAAAAATCGGTCGAGGTCAGCCTTCACCATGCCGACGCCGTCGTCGGCCACGGTCAGCAGCACGTCTTCGCCCTCGGTCGTGGCGCTGATCAAGATCGTGCCGGCGGTCCTGCCCTCGAAGGCATGCAGCAGCGAATTCATTACCAGGTTGGTCACCACCTGTGAGAGCGCGCCGGGATAGCTGTCCATCTGCAGGCTGGCCGGACAGTCCACCGTCACCTTGCACGGTGACTGGCGCAGCTTGGGCCGCAGCGAGAGCAGGATCTCGTCCAGGTATTCAGCCAAACCGAACGTGCGTCGCTGCCCGGACGACTGGTCCACCGCGATCTGCTTGAACGAATGCACCAGTTCGGCGCCTCGGCGGGTGTTGCGGTCGAGGATGCGCATGGCGACGTCGAGCTCGGCGAACACCTGCTCCAGCCGGCCTTTGTCGAGCAGGCCCTCGGCCTGCCACTGCCGCCATTTCTTGAGCTCTTCCTGGACATGGCTGGCGGCGGTGACGCAGATACCCAGCGGCGTGTTGATCTCATGCGCGACGCCGGCAACCAGCCCACCCAGCGAGGCCAGCTTCTCATGGCGGATCAGCTCGTCCTGGGTTTCGCGCAGTTGGTCGAGCGTGCGGGTGAGCTCAGCGTTGCGTCGGTTGAGGTTATCGGCAGCCTCGTGCAGCTGGATGTCGGCCTCGCGTCGCGACAGCGCGCCGGCAACATGGGTAGCCATGTAGGCGAGCAGATCCAGGTCATCGCGGTCATGGTGCACGGCCGGGTCGTAACTCTGGGCCACGATCACGCCGGAGACGTGCTCGCCGACGATCATTGGTGCACCGATCCAGCTCGATGTCGCCAAGTGACCGCGCGATTCATGGATCTCGCCCGCGGCGACCAACTCGGCGCGCCGGGCCGGATCGATCAGCTGTGGCTGCTTCGTGCGCACCACGTACGCGGTGGGGCCGCGCCAGAGCGCGACGCGAGCATCGAGCGGATCGTCGTCGCGATACTCATCCACCAGATAGGGAAAACTCGCCTGCTGCTCGACCTCGTGGTAGAGCATGATGCAGAAATTGCGCGCATAGAGCTGGCGCGCTGCGACCTCGTGCACCGTGCGATACAGCTCCTCCAGCGGTACGTCGGTAGCCGAAAGTGCGGCGATCTCGTACAGGCCGCGCTGCAGCTGTTCGGCCTTGCGCCGCTCGGCGACCTCGCGTTCGAGCTCGCAGGTACGCTCGGCGATACCCTGCTCCAGGCGCTGTGTCGCAGTCAGTTTTTCCAGCGCGGTGGCGATGTGGTCGGCGACCAGGCCAAACAGGGCGATGTCCTCGTCGCTGTAGGTGCGATCGGCACGATAACTCTGGATTACAACAGCACCCATGACCCGGCCATCACTTAAGCGCAGCGGCCGGCCCAGCCAGTGCGCGGCATCGGTGCCGGTACGCCAGGCAGCGGAGGTCCAATCGTGATCCGCGGCCTCAGCGGCGGTTACATCCAGCGGCTGGCCGGTCAAAACCACGCAAGCGGTCGGCGATTCGCCAGCATGGCGGATAGGAAACCGTTCTGCCGGGTCGTCCGGGGCATCGACCTCGTCCACGAAATAGACGAAGCGCAGCGTCGAATCGTTGGCGTCGTAGAGCGCAACGAAAAAATTGGCCGCATACAGAATCCGCGCAACCGCCTCGTGGGTGGCGGCCAGGAACTGGTCGAGGTCCTGTGCCGTGCAGGAAAGCCGACCGACCTGCAGCATCATGGCCTGCACCGCTTCGAGGCGTTGGACCCGCAACTGCAGCTGTGCGTTGTCGTTCATCCAGGGCCCGTTCGAACTGTCTGTCGTTAGCCGTGAAGACTGCGCGTCCGGGTTGAGGATGGCAAGCAGGGCGGATGGCAAGCAAGGCCAGCATTTCCAATGTGACGTAGGCTATTGGTTCCTGTCCGCCTGCCCATGGAAACCAACATGCCCCGGAAATTCTCGCGACTCATTTCGGCCTGCCTGACCGTCGCAGTTTCGGCACCCGGGTTCGCCCACGGCCCTGAAGCCGAGCCGGCGCCGGGAGCCAGCGAGGACCCGGTCAAAGTGCTGGTCGGCCGACTGGATCTGGAGTCGTACAAGGCGACGGTCAAGGCACTCACGGCCTTCGGCGACCGCCGCCAAGGCACCGAACGCAACCGCAAGGCCGTGGACTGGATCGATTCGCAGCTCCAGGCCTACGGCTGCAGCAATACCGAACGACTGCGTTACGAGTTCCAGATGCCTGACCCGACGCCACGCAGCAACACCCCTGTCGATCCGGTGATCGCATCCGGCGAAATCCGCAGCGGCGTTGGCGGCTCGCGCTACCGCGGCATCACCCGCGCCACCGGCGTCAACATCGACGCCGACCTGCAGCCTGACGAAAAACTGCGCGAGCTGAATCGCGAAGGCGCCAGCGATGGCCCACGCGAACAGGTCTATTGCACCAAAGTGGGAACCACACACCCGGAAGAGATGTACATCATCGGCGCGCACATGGATGGCCACGGCTGGGGCGAAGCAGCCAATGACAATGGCTCTGGCACGGCGCTTGTGATGGAACTGGCCCGGATATTCAGCCTGCCCGGCGTGCAGACCGAACGCTCGATCCGTTTCGTGCTCTGGAATAACGAAGAAACCGGACTGAACGGCGCCAAGGCCTACGTGCAGCAGCGCGCCGGACTGCAGGGCATCGAGGAGCCGCTGGGCTCGGGCCTTTACCCGGAGCCGAAATGGCTGGGCATGATCCAGCACGACATGATGCTGTGGGACCACGGCATGCCGCGCGCCGATGGCAGTTGGGCACCCGAGCAGCGTCCGGAGGCGGACGTCAACATCGAATTCCAGTCCACATCGAAACTTGCCGATGCGGCGATGAAGCTCGCCTTCCACTTCCGCGATGCCAACGAAAAATACGCGAGCGATTATCCCGCCGCGGTCGGCCCGCACATGACCAACACCGACTCCGTGCCGTTCATGGACCTGGTGCCGGCCATCAGCCTGCGCGAGAACGAACGCGGCATGCAAACCGGTGCCGGCTGGAACCCGACTTGGCACCAGCCCATCGACGTGTTTGCGACGTTCTCGGATAAAGATTTCCGCCTCGGCCTGAACGCCGCGCAGACCACGCTGGGGGCCGTCGCGCTGCTGGCCGGCACGTCACTGACGTCGGCTGAAAAGCCGGACTGACCTTTCCTCCCGCAATATCGCTCAGGGTTTTCCCTTGTGCGATTCCCGAGCCAGCCGATACAAGGTCACGGCCGCGCGAATGGTCTGCGAATCCAGCGTGGCCAGATCAGCCACTTCGTTCACCGTGTGGCCGCCGGCTCCCATCAGTCCGATGCCGTCGATGGCCATGTCGACGCGGTCAGCGATGAAGCTGATGTCCGCGGCACCGGCATTGCGCGGATTGATCGCGGTCACCGCGCCGAAGCCATGATCGCGGCTGACGGCATCGTAGATCGCCAACAGCCGCGCATTGCCCTCGGTCGGCGCCATCGGCGGATAACCATCATCGAACACGATCGTGGCCTCGGTATGCGGCAGGTGCTGGGCGACGATTTCGAGCATGGCCTTGCGTGCCATTGCCAGCTGTCCGGGCGACATCGCGCGCAGGTCGCCGTGCACGCGCACGCCTTGGGCGATCACGTTGCCCTTGCCGAACGCCGTGCCGCGCGAGGTATCGGCATCCAGCGCGATATCGGTGCCGCCGACAATCACGCCGGGATTGAAGGTCAGGTTGAGCTCCTGCGACAGCTTCTGACGGAAGCCATCGAGAATGCGCGCCGCTTCATAGATCGCACCGTCGCCAACAGCAGGCTGGAAGATTTGCGAGGAGTGCGCCGGCTTGCCGGTCACCTGCAGCTGCCAGCCGCTGGAACCACGCCGCGCCGTGGCGGCGGTCTTCGGATCGCCGTCGCCATCCTCGAAGCCCAGCGCGATATCAGCCCAGTCGCCCGCCTCAAGCAGTGCCTGGTTGGCCAACGCCATCGGCTCGACGCGGTTTTCCTCATCGCCCATCAGCACCACGCGCACGCTGATGCGATCAAGCTGGCCGCTGGCGCGCAGCGCCCGCAGGGCATGAACCATGATGACGTTGCCACCTTTCATGTCGGTGCTGCCCGGGCCGCTGCCCGCCTGCGGCCCGGAAAGCTGCATCACCTGGAACGGACTATCCTCGGCGAAGACGGTGTCCAGGTGCCCGATCAGCAGGATGCGCGGCCCGCGCTTGCCGCGGCTCGCGACCAAGTGGCCGGCGCGATTGAAACCGCTGCCATCGATCCACTGCGTGCTGAAGCCCAGCGCCTTGAGTTCGCGCTCGAATACCGCGCCGACCCGGCGTACTCCGGCAAAATTCATCGTGCCGCTGTTGATGTCCACCGTTTCCTTGAGCAGAGCCAGCGAGCGCTCGTGGTCTTGCTGGACGTGTTCGACGATGACGGCCTCGACCTTGTCCACCTGGCCTGCGGCAAAAACATGGCCGCTGGAAAAAAACAGTGCGCAGGCGACAATAATTTTGCTGGTGGGACGATTCATGGGCGGCTCGCACTTGGAGAGTAGGGACAGTGTAAGCAATGCCGCGCCGCTGTTGCGATGGATGGCGTACGCTGGCCCGACCTCACCAACACCATCCCCGCCATGTCCTACGTCCGCTGCCTGCGCGGCATCGCCTCCGGCGTCGAATATTCCGCCAACCTGCCGATGAACCTCGACCCCATCGATGGCCGCCCGGTCGAGATGGTTCTCGATCTTGATCGCCTCGCCGTTGAACAGCCTCACGGACAGTGGTATATGCCCACGCGCCGCGACCTCTGGCGCTTCGGTGGCCTGATGGCACTGGACATCAACAACCCCGCCGATGCCGCGCACATCGTTGCGCTCGGCGAAGGCGCAACGCCGCTGCTCGAATATTCGCAGCAGCCGGTGGCAAAGACAGCCGGCCTGCGCCTGCAAATCAAGGAAGAGGGCAAGGCGCATCCGGGTTTCGGCGCCAATCCCACGCAAAGTTTCAAGGATCGCGGCATGGCCATGGTAGTGGCGCAGGCGCGCCGCCTCGGGCTTGCTCGCCTTGCTGTGCCGACGCAGGGCAATGCCGGTGATTCGCTTGCGCACTACGCGCTGGCCGCAGGGCTGTCGGTGGTCGTCGCAATGCCAGAAGACACGCCTACGCCCATCCTCAACAACGTCGCCGCCGCAGCGTTCCGCTATCCGGATCGCGTCAAGCTGGAATTGCGCGGCCCGACCATCCGAGAAGCCGGCGCCCTGCTGAAAGAAAAATACCTGCCGCAGGGATATTTTTCCGTCGCCACGTTCCAGGAACCGGGCTGGCGCATCGAAGGCAAAAAATCCCTCGGCCTGGAACTGGCCGAGCCTGTGCCGGGCGAAACGCGCTGGTCATTGCCGGACGCGGTGATCTATCCGACCGGCGGCGGCACCGGCGTGCTCGGCATGTGGAAGGCTTGGAACGAGCTTCAGGCGCTGGGCCTTATCGACGCACGGCGGCCGCGCATGCTTTGCGTACAGAGCACAGCCACGACTCCGCTCGTACGCGCCTTCGACACCGGCGCCCGCGACACGACAGCATTGCCAAGTGATGGCACGCTTGCGTTCGGCCTCAACGTGCCCGGCGGCGTCGGCCACTTTCGCGTGCTGGAAATAATCCGCGCCAGCGGTGGCGCGGCGGTCGCAGTGGATGAACACGACATCGCCAGCGAACTCACCCGCACCTGGCGGGAAACCCGCTGGTGGATCAGCCCCGAAGGCGCCGCCTGCCTCGCGGCCTTGCCGCAGCTGATAGAACGCGGCTTTTTGAAACGCGGCGAACGCGTGGTTGCCGTCAACACCGGTTCAGCAGAGAAATACCTGCCGGCGTTGCGGCATCTGCTGGATTGATCGGCGTCCGAAGGCCGTGCTGCATCGTAGGCATTGGAGAGCGGCGCTGAACCGCTTTTCGATCCAGTTCGAAGAGTGGATGCCACCGAACCAACGATACTTCGTTTACACGAAATTTCGCACACCCCCACCCTCCCCGCGCGCCGGAACCCAACATCCATCTTCAAACCTGTTCTGCTGCTTCGATATTCGAGGCCTGGCTTCGTCGAATCATTCGTTTCGAATCTTCGTGACTGTGTAGTGGATTGTTTGCGCAATGATCTTCCCGTCTCGGAAAAGGTAACTGTCAACGCCATCAAGCACTTCTGCTTCATCAGACTGGGCGGTCCACTCAAGCATCCCAATTTCTTCATGAAGCAGGATCATGTTGTTTTGATATTTTCCGTTCGGAAGTTCTCGAAGCAGTCGTTTTGCAAGCCCTCTCACTTCTTCATGCCCGCGGTAGATTCTGTTTTCCATGAGCACAATAATGTCCATGGAAAAATTTCTTCTCAAGTCAGTCTCAAAGTCACCCACTTCACTAAGTCGCAGGTGATCGTCGAACACTTCTCTGAAAGATCTGTGCGTTGGTTCAAGAATGTTTTTGTTTTCCACGGGGCTTCTCCAGTCGGAAACTGCACGGGTTCTACCCCGACTCTTCGGACACTTTCACCAAGACCCATCCTGAGTCAAAGGAGTGTCCATGTCCAAGCGCAAGCGCTACAGCCCTGAATACCAGCACGAGCTAGTCGAGCTGGCCCGACGGTCGAAGTCCAGCTGCCGGCGAGGGATTCATCGGGGTGCTGAAGCGAGAGCGCATGCACCGCTCCCAGTACCGGAACCGCGACCAGGCGCGGGCCGATCGGTTCGACTACCTCGAGCGGTTCCACAATCCGCGAACGCGTCGCAGCGTTGTCCGGCGCGACCGGGAGGTTTCAGCCTTCATCAAGCCGCAGTAGAAACGGGGTGGAGCCCGGAGTGTAAAGTTCCCTTCCTGGGCGAAAGCCGGGCGCCTGAGCTTCAAGGACTACGAGTGGGTGCTAAACACCTGCTAAACACCTGCTAAACACCTGTAAACACCTGCGGACACCCACCAGATCGAAAATTGCTGACACCACCGCCGGAATTTTCTGACAAATTTCCTGCATCGGCTTGCCCTGTCGAGACGCATTCGATCTGCCGTTGCAGTTTGGTTGCCTGCCCGCGTTTGCGGGGCCAAGCATTTCCTCCGGCCGGCACGACGCGTTCAGAACCGCGACCTGAATCCGCTATCACCCGTTGAAAAGCAGTCCGCCCGGCACTGCCCCTCAGTGCTCGCAAACCGCCGCACAGGCGCGCATCGTGTTGCCGTGTGCGCTACCACTTTCGACAGCGGCGTCTGGTAGCCGCCGGCAAGGTTCCGCGCCACCGGAACGTCCTGCTCCCGCAGATCGGCGACGGCCCGGCGATCAACACCACTTTCACAACCCGCCTCACGCCACCCATGACGTCTGGCAGGTGGGTCTGTTCATCACGAACCCTGCCCGCCCGGCTAATATCGGCAGTCCTGCCACGCAAGCGCGAGCGCCGTCATGTACCTGTCCGTCTGTTCCCGTTTCACCATCCTGCTTGGCGCGCTGTTGTCCGCCGCATTCGCCGCGCCGCTCCATGCGCAATCAACTGGCGCAGCACGTGCCGAAACGCCGTACCTGAGCCAGGAAGACGCTGCCGCCCGCTCCGCGCGCGTGTCGAACGTCGCCTATACGCTCGACTTCACGCTGACCGGCGAGCCGACGTTCACGGCCACGAGCAGGATCGATTTCGATCTCATCGACACCGCGGCGCCGCTGACCGTCGACCTCAACAATGCAAAGATCAGCGCGCTTACGGTGAACGGCAAGGCGATCACGCCGGTCTACAACCAGTGGTTCATCACCATCGCGGCGTCCGACCTGCGCGTCGGCCGCAACACCGTCAGCGTCAGCTACGGGCGCGAGCACAGCACCAACGGCGAAGGCCTGCACCGCTATGTCGACAAGACTGACGGCCGCGTCTACCTGTATTCGCATTTCGAACCGGCGGCGGCGCACCAGATGTTCGCCGCCTTCGACCAGCCCGACCTCAAGGCCACCTACGCGCTGACCGCGACCGCGCCCAAGGAATGGTTCGTCATTTCCTCCACGCCCGAAACACGGATCGAGGATCTCGGCACGACGCGGCGCTGGACCTTCCCGGCCACGCCCAAGCTCAGCCCGTACAACTTCTCGATGCACGCCGGCCCCTACAAAATGTGGGAAGACCGCAGCGGCAAATACCCGATGCGCCTGTTTGCCCGCCAGTCGCTGGCCTCGCAGGTGGCGCCGCAGGACTGGTTCCGCTTCACCGGCAGAGGCCTGGAGTACTTCGACGACTACTTCGGTATTCCCTACCCGTTCAAAAAGTACGACCAGGTGCTGGTGCCACAGTTCATCTATGGCGCGATGGAAAACGCCGCCGCTGTCACCTTTGCCGAAAACGGCTTCACTTCGCCCAGTGCGATGACCACGGCGCAGCGCCAAGGCCTGGCTTCGACAATCCTGCACGAAATGGCGCACCAGTGGTTCGGCGACCTGGTCACCATGCGCTGGTGGAACGGGCTGTGGCTCAACGAAAGTTTCGCGTCTTACATGGCGACGCTGGCCAGCGCCCAGTCCGGTGAGTTCGATAACCCGTGGCTGTCGCAGTACCGCAGCAAGCAGGGCGCCTATCGCACCGACGAGAGCATCACCACCCACCCGATCGAAGTGCCGGTGCCCTCTTCCGCCAACGCCTTCGACAACATCGACGCGATCACCTACAACAAGGGTGCTTCGACCTTGCACCAGTTGCGCCAGTTGATCGGCGAAGAGACCTTCCGGCGCGGCGTGCACGAGTATCTGGTCAGGCACTCCTACGGCAATGCCACGCTCGATGATTTCATCGGCGCGCTGTCCAAGGCCTCGGGCCGCGACCTGCAGCCCTGGGCACAGGAGTGGCTGTACCAGCCGGGCCTGAACAAGCTCAGCGCCGAGTTCCAGTGCCGGGACGGCAAGCTCAGCACCTTTCATCTGCAGCAGTCGGCCGCAAATGCCGCTTACCCGACCCTGCGCTCGCAGCTGGTGCAGGTCGGCTTGTTCAACGTGTCAAAAGGCAAGCTCGTGCTGACCGAGAAGCAAGCCGTGACCTACACCGGCGCCAGCACCGAGGTGCCGACTTTGATCGGCAAGGCGTGCCCGGATCTGGTGTATCCGAACGTCGGTGACTGGGGTTTCGTGAAAGTCGTGCTGGATGCCAAGTCGTTCTCGACCGCGCGTACGCAGCTGTCGCAAATCGAAGACCCGTTGCTGCGCTCGATGCTCTGGCAAAGCCTGACCGACGGATTGCTCGACCGCCGCCTCGGCCTCGAGAACTACATCGAAACCACGCTGGTCAATGCGCCGAAGGAAACCGACTACACCCTGCTGCGCCAGGCACTGGGCAATATCGGCACGGGTCGGAGCTACCTGCGCAGGTTTGCGGCGGGCTCGGCCGTTGATCGCCAACTCAGCGCAAAAATGGAGACCACCGTCTGGACCGGACTGCTCACCGACAAAGCAAACCGCGATCGCGCCCGCTCCTGGCTCGACACCTATATCGACATTGCCAGCAGCGACGCTGCGCTTGCGCGCTTGGGCCACTTGCTGAGCGGCAAGGCCGATGCCGGCGGCGTCGAGATCGATCAGGACACGCGCTGGGCGATCATCAAGCAGCTAAACCGCCACGCCGTACCGGGCAGCGATGCGCTGATCAAGCAGGAGCAGGCCCGCGACAACAGCGAAAGCGGGCAGCTGTCCGCGCTGTCGGCGACCGTCATCCGTCCCGATGCCAAAGCCAAGATGGCCTGGCTGGGCAAGGTCCAGTCGCTGGACAACAGTGAACCCTTCGCCCGCCTGCGTGTGGCGATGGGCGCGCTGTATCCCGGCGGTCAGGAAGCGCTGAGCGAAACCAGCGCCGACCAGCGACTGGCCAGCCTCGCCGATATCGACCAGAAAGCCGACCGCGTGTTCATGCGCAGCTACGCCGGCAGAATGATCCCCAGCACATGCACGCCTGCGAGCGTTGATCGCCTCGCCAAAGCAATCAGCGCGAACACCAACCTCAGTGCCGGTACTCGCCGCTCATTGCTGCTGGCGCACGAGAACGATGTGCGCTGCGTGGCGATCCGTGCGGTCTTCGATCAGGTGCAGGCGAACAAGTAAGTTCGGGGCAAGCGGATCGGGACAAGCAGGATCAGGCCACTCAAAGGTGGCTTGGTTCAAGCTCCGGCATCAGACCGCTACATCGATATATTCGACATGGCTTGCTGCGGTGGGATGAATTCCGTTTGATCGGACGGCGGTACTGGCAACTTTAAAAAAAAGGCCGCTCGCCCCAACCTAGTTCCGTGGGAGGAATGCGAGAGAGGAGACCAGAAACTTCGCGGGAGAGCTAGCCAGCAAACAGGACAACGCGCTATCGGCATTCACTGCATCAGCGGCCCTCTGTATCCCAACACACAGACGCTCCTGACGCATCCGCTGACACTGGCCGCCACTATCTGCGAAGGTCAGGCCGCCATGAACTACGTCGCCACTGCCGACAAGACCCGGCTCTACGTTAAAGACTGGGGTACTGGCACGCCGGTCATCCTGATTCATGGCTGGCCGCTGTCGGCCGACAGCTGGGATGACCAGGCCATGGCGATTGCCGAGGGCGGCTATCGCGCTATTGCCTACGATCGCCGCGGCTTTGGCCGCTCGTCGCAGCCGTGGAGCGGTTACGACTACGACACGCTCAGCGATGACCTCGCGACCGTAATAGCCCACACTGGTGCGCAAGACGCGGTGCTGGTGGGTTTTTCGATGGGCGGCGGCGAGGTGGCGCGCTACATGTCGCGGCACGGCGGCAGGTCGGTGGCGCGGGCGGCACTGGTGTCGTCCATCCTGCCGTTCCGGCTGCAGACCGCCGACAATCCCGGCGGCACCGAGCAGGCGGCTTTCGACAAAACAGCGCTGGCGCTGCACGAGGACCGGTCAAAATTCTTCACCGATTTTTTCAAGACTTTTTTCGGCGTCGGTACGCTGGGGCACATGGTCAGTCCCGAGCTGCTGGAATGGGCGCGCGGCATCGCCATGCAGGCCGGCCTGAAGGCCACGCTGGAATGCCTGAAGTCGTTTTCAGGCACCGACTTCCGCGCCGACCTTGCCGCGTTCAAGGTACCCACGCTGATCATCCACGGCACCGAGGACAGGACCGTGCCGATTGATGCTTCGGCGCGACTCGCAGTGAAAGGCATCGAGCAATGCACGCTGATTGAATACGAGGGCGCGCCGCATGGTTTGTCCGCAACGCACAAGGATCGCCTCAGCAACGACCTGCTGGATTTCATCGGGCGATGACCCTGTTGCGCACCATGACCGGCGTGAAACGAGCCGCATGGCTGACTGCAGGCGTCGCCATCCTGCTGACGATCGGCTGCAGCGAACTCACCGAGGATGCTGTCGGGATCGAAACGATATCGGAATCGGCCTACAAGAAAACCGACACTTGGGTGGGCCGATGGAACGGCCCGGAAGGAACATCCCTGCTGCTATCCAAACGCGGCGTCCGCTACGTCATCAGGATCAGGTCGCTGGATCGGCAAATTGCCTACGAAGGCATCCCGGCTGGCGACCGCATCGATTTCATCCGTAACGGAACCACCGAGTCCCTGCGCGTTACCAACGGCAAGGACACCGGGATGAAATGGCTGTCCGGCAAAACCGAATGCTTGACCATCAAGCCCGGCGAAGGCTTCTGCCGGGACTAGCAGGCTGTTGAAGAGGGCTATCCTGCCGTGTAAAACCCGCAGAGTCCGGTACACGCCCAAAACTCTGCTCGAACAGAACAAATACTTCCGTGTTTGATTTGCGAGCAACCCATCCATGGATTGCACGAGCAGGCTTTTTTCAGCAGCCTGCTAGTGGGCTGCAAAGCGCAGCTCATTGCCACTCCGAGCGTCACGGCCTGGATTGCCTGACCGGCACAAGGTCCACCACCACCGGCAAGTGATCGAAGCTCGGCTGGGCGGCGTCGTAGAGGATGTCACCCGCCTTCAGGTGGTGGCGGGCGAGCAAGCCGGACGGAAGCGTGGTGGTGTTGAGCACGAAGCCGCCTGTCATAGTCGGCACCGAATCGGCGAACAGGATGTGGTCGACGGCGGCTGGCGGGCCAGGATGTCCTTGGGCTGGCTGCGCGACTGCAGGTGCGCGCAGACCACGTGGAGGTCGGCAGCAGCAAGGCTGTCGGGCAGGTTCAGAAGGGCCATCGCTTGGGTGCGCGGTACGCCGCCGCCCCAGCCATGTGTGCGCGCGGCCTGCATCGAGATCGGAAACCGCGAAGCGATGACGATGACGGGCTGGCCATAGGCGTACCAGGTTTGCCCGTCCGGTAACGGCAGCGCCTCGTCGAGCAGGCGGGCCACATCGCCCGCGCTGCGTGGCGCAGGTAAGCGGCGATGTCGGCGCTTTGCCGATTGATTTCGACCAAGCTCAGGCGATCGCCGAGACAGTTCAAAGCCGAGCGCGCCCTAACGATCGCAGGCCGCGATCAGCAGTTGCGGCAGGGTCAGGCCGTCATCGAAAGCTCGGCTGGCGATATTGACGAAGTCGGGCTTCGCCAGGACGGAGCTGATATTGCTGCCAAATGGTCTATCCAAAGACGGCTCCCTGTTGCGTCGTCGCGCGTGTAAACAATCGGCGATGGCATCTCTGGATCGAGCTTGAGCGAAATGGTGAATGGAGTAATCAAGGGCTGCCGGGTTTGGACAAATACTTTCGCCGCCCTTGTGCCCTCTCGAGTTTTCGCCAAGCCTGCGTGTGCTGGCACACAGACGGCCTGCGGATGGGCCCGGACACTGGCGCTCCCACCCGAAAAAGGTCAGACATGAACCCCAGCAACGAAATCCTCGACCATCTGGTTTCGGTCACCCGCGACGGCAAGAGCTTTTACGAACTCGCCGCCACCGAAGTCAACCATCCCGATCTCAAGGCGCTGTTCCTGCGCATCGCCAAGGTCAAGGGCGAGATCGTCAGCGGCCTGTCCAGTGAAATCCGCGCCGCCGGCGAAGCGCCGTCCGAGTCCGGCTCCTGGAGCGCCAGCGTCACCCGGGGCTACGCTGAGGTGCGCGCCCTGCTCGGTGACAAAAACCACACCTATGTCGCCATGCTCGAAGACGCCGAAGACAAACTAATGGACGCCTTCGACAAGGCCTTGGCGGACAGCAGCACCTCGGCCCATGCCCACGACGTCATCACCCGCCTCCTGCCCGAAGTGCGCAGCTGCCACGACCAGATGCGCGCGCAGCAGTTGGCGCTGAAAACCGCCGCCTGATTTCAAAGCACTATCCCTTGGCCCGGCCGGATCACTCTGGCTGGGCCTTTTTTTGGAAATGGCCCGGGTGAACGCATACTGTTGGAGCACCCGCGCGGAAAAAATTGCGGCAGAGGCTATCGAACAGTGTCCACGTTTTTTTGATTGGCTACACCCTTCTATCGAGATGTGAACCGTGATCAACAACGACGTGCTGCGAAGCGTCCGCTACATGCTCGATCTCAGCGACAGTGCGGTGATCGAAATCACCCGGCTGGCCGACGCCGGATTCGCCATCGAGCAAACGCAGGTGCAGGCCTTCCTGAAGAAGGAGGATGATGCCGGTTATGTCGAATGCAGCGACCGGATGCTGGCGCACTTCCTCGACGGACTGGTCTTCCACTACCGCGGCCGGGATGAAAGTCTGCCGTCGCGGCCGGTCGGAACGCGCGTCACCAACAACCTGGTGCTGAAGAAGCTGCGGGTCGCGTTCGAACTGAAGGACGTCGACATGCATCAGGCGTTCCAGGATGCCGGGTTCCCGGTTACAAAACCGGAATTGTCCGCGCTGTTCCGACAACCCGACCACCGGAATTTCCGCCAATGCGGCGACCAGATGTTGCGTAACTTCCTCAAGGGGTTGACGTTGCGTAGGCGGGGCTGAACTCGGCTGAAGTGAGGGCACTCCCCAAGCCAAGCCTACTGAGCTGTGGTACCAGCCTTTGGTAATCGTCCGGTGACCACACCTTGCGCAGTGGTCTTATCGCGTTTACGGAGTTGCGTCGATGAGACGCGCGCCGCGATGACCTGTTGCGGGTCGCGCCTTCGGCGCCACCGCTACGGCGGCTTGTGTCAGCGCCCATAAAAAACAAAACCCCGCCTCTTTCGAGCTGGGGTTGTGCCTTTTATAACGCCCCTGGCGATGACCTGTTGCGGGTCGCGCCTTCGGCGCCACCGCAACGGCGGCTTGTGTCAGCGCCCATAAAAAACAAAACCCCGCCTCTTTCGAGCTGGGG